>Ga0209979_1000905_pt1 | contig 35726 bp, 28 predicted proteins | sample AnhtaG_FD_183114 | JGI IMG/M metagenome (GOLD analysis project Ga0209979, IMG submission 183114) | Deep subsurface microbial communities from Anholt, Denmark to uncover new lineages of life (NeLLi) - Anholt_01485 metaG (SPAdes) (version 2) | ecosystem: Environmental > Aquatic > Marine > Oceanic... | reverse complement strand
AGGCCATTGGTACAACGCCAGGCCGTAGTCCCCTTCGTGCAAGGCCACGACGCGTAGCTCGAAGGGTTTGTCGGGATCGGCCCTATCCTCCGTAGCCTCTACCAGTGAGGCAGGAAGCACAGACAGATCGTCGGGAACGTTGAAGAAACCCATCCGCCCCCTCATGGGAACCGGTTCGGGCAAGCGTTCTGGATTCGCCAGCCGCCAGCCCACCAAATCGCCTGGGAAGCCTCCAGCTGCCAGGTGCTCATTTCGTAGCTCTTCCCACGTCTGTTCATCGAACTGGATCACCTCCGCGATATCCACATAGCCGACCAGCGCCCCGCGTGGAAGGATTGCTGGATCCAGGCCATACTGCTCGCAGGCAGCTTGCTTGACCTTCTTTCCGGCATGGATGGCGATGCGTCCCCGTATCTTGGTCTCCCAAGTCCGAAGCTCGATGCTCTTGCGCCCTTGTAGGATTAGCTCGGCCCAGGGCTGTCTGATGCTGATCGCCTTCATACCCTACTCCTCCCCCTCCTCGTAGGGCACCGCGTCCAGCACCATGTGCCCAAACCCCAGCGTGGCGAACACCTCGTGGATAGTCTGGAACTGGTCCGAATCGAGAGCCAGCCCAGCCGGGAAACCTGCCCGCAGGGTCGTGTGGACCCCAACCTTTGAAGCCTCCTGTCCGAAGGGGTCAGTCACTTGCTTCAGCCGTTTGTACCGGTCCCACGGACCTGCAAAGGTGAGACTCAGCGCGCTCTCCTCGCCAAACTCGGCGTTCAGTGTCTGCTCTACATAGTATTCTCCTTTGCCAAGCTGCGGGATCGCCAACCCCATGGCGCGGGCCTCGGTGGCCCCGTCTTTATCCCTTCCCTCCACGCGCACGAAGAGACGGCTGATGGCCGTCACGTTCTGATCTGCACTCTGATCAAGGATGGCTTGAAAAGCCTGAGCCGGCGCGCCCTCGGCGTGGAGGCGAATCGCCGGGGCAACCCCGTCTGGCGGCTTCCCACAGACACACTCGTCAACCGGCTTCGAGCATACAGGACATCGTTGCTCCGGTCGCTTGCCGTCATCATCCTCTCCCTTGATCGTCAATCCCAGCTGCTCGGCCTCCTCCAAAGTGTACAGAATGGCGTCATCGCTGATCTGGATCGCCGGCACGGGCGACGGTCGACCGTATCCCATCTGCTCGCCGGTATCGTAATAGACCCAGACGCCGCCGCTTGCTCCGTCGCGGATGGTTCGTTTGAGCTGGTTCACATCCAATACGATGCGCAGTCCCATTTTGCGGGCGAAAGCGCGGCGCAGGTCCTCGGTAGAGATGGTATTCTGTCCTGCATGCCACCCCTTCGCTTTCACATAGGCGGCGGCCAGCGGTGTGTCATCAGCCGTGAGCACCTTCTGCAATTGCTTCAGGACCCGCAGCACCACGTTGGCTTGGTCCCGGTCTACCTCGCCCTGATCCTGGGCAGGCAAAGTCTCTCGCGCTAGGTTGCTGTGCTTCTGTGGGGCATCTGCGCTGGGATAGTATAGGTACCTGTAAGCCTTGGTGATGGCCACTCGCACATCTAGCTCGGCGGCCTCTCCCATCTTCTTCAGCCGTTTGCGCTGCTCCTCGTTGAATTCGCCCATCCGCTCAGCATCGCCCAGTATGCGCCCTAAGGCCAGGTAGCGCTCCGCTACCTCCACCATGTTGTCCACCTGGTCCTCGTCGGCCACAAGGAAGAGCACATTGTTCTTGAAGGTACGATACCCCTCGAGGGACCCAGCATGGTCGAATATCTTGGTCACAAGATCAGGTGGAGGTGCAGCTCCTGCCGTGCTGGTAGCGGCGTCGTAGTGGATGATGACCAGTTTGGGCTTGCCAGCGTTGTCTTCGACATCCCCAGCTTCACTGGCGAAGGGTAGTGGCTCGAGGTACCCCTTCTGCCATACCCTGCGGATGCGCTCATCCAGTTCTGTCTTGGCTCTCACCCTGCCAACCAGATGCTTCTCGTCGGCCACGATCTTATTCAGCGATGGCTCTGTCTTGAAGCGATAGCGGTGTCCATCCCAGTCGAAGAACCAGCAGGCGTCGACCAGGCGCGTGAGCGCCTTGTGAACCATGCCAGGGTCATCATCAGGCTGTAGGACGGCCACGGTCACGTCGGCCGGATCAACGCCGGTGGCTATGCCTTGCGTGAGGGAATGAAGGAAAGCGGCGATAGCTACTCGTCGAGCATAAGCAGGCCTACCTGCTTCCTGCCAGGGCTTGTCAATGTCCTGAGCATGGGCTGGCATGCCCTTTCTGGGACTCACGATGTCGGCCTCAATAACCTGACGGAACGCAGGCCGATCCAGCCGGCTGGTTAGGTCATTGGCGATACCTTCCACTCCTAGGTCGAGGTGGTGAGGATGGATGAGATACGTTTGCGGAGGCTTTTCCTCCCATAGCCGACGGATAACCCGGGCCAGCAGCCGCAGTGCGCCGCGGGTCCTCTGGAAATTAGGAATCGTGCTTGTCTTGCGATAGAGCGTGGTCAGCAATTCTGGATGGAAGGGATAGTCGGACGCTATCTCTTGCGCGTACTCTGCGCGCACCGCCCGCTGTGGCAGGTCAGTGTCCTGCTCTATGCACCTCTTGAGATAGGCGACGTAGGCCTCGGCTGTCTCGCTGGCCGCTCTCTTGTCGATCGACTTGAACAGGCGGTGAGTGACGATACCTGCGATCTCGGTTTCGCCAGTGGGGGTTATAACTCGCTCCTGGCGGGCAGAAACACTTCTGGCCTCCGTCAAGCACTGACGGAGGTCCTCTGTCTCTCTGGCGAAGGCATCCGTTTCTCCCGCCAAGCTCAACACCACCACGACCTGCTTGCGGCTGGCGGCGAATTCCAGTAGGGACATCAGGAAAGCTACCGTCTGCTCTGCCAAGTCAGACTTGCGAGTGGCGGTCGGCACCGCTTTGGCAGACCGCATGTGACGGCCCAGTTCGTCAAGCATGATCAGGGTTGGCTCATCACTGACCAGTGAGTCCCACAGAGCTGTGCCAGGCGCCGACTTGTCGTGATCGCTCTGTTCGACCAACTTGTAGCCAACATCGCCTGCAAGCTGATAGGCCATTTCTCCCCACAGTGTGTAGGCTCGGAGTCCATCGTGCTCCAAACCAACCGATGGATCCAAGTCCGAACCAACCACCCCAACGATGCGGATCGCTCCGTCGGCGGGCATGAGAGTGAGATCCAGTCCCACGTCCGTGGGACAGTGGCCCCTTGCAACGTGATACAGGCCGATCAGGTTGTGAGTCTTTCCACCTCCAAAGGCGGTCTCCAGTCGAATGACAGCGTTGTTGGCAGGCTTGGCACCCGTGAGTCGTCCCAGTGCTTCATCCAGCAATAGCTTGAGGCCGTCGGTGGGATAAGTGTTCTCGAAGAAAAGGATCGGGTCCTGGTAGACAGGGTCGGCCTTGCCGTCCATCACATCTTTGAGTCGCGCAGCGAAGATGTCTTCTCTGAGTTCCCCGGCGAGGACCTCAGGCCGCGGCTCGCATGTGTCAAAGATCTCTTTCATCGCTCACCTCCTGGGTCTGCTGGCACAGAAACGGCCCGCCGCGATATGCAAGGCGAGCCTTGTCAAAGAAGAGATGATGTCAGGGCGCTCGGCCTGCGTAAGCTGAGCCCATTATAGCAGAAGTGAAACCGTCTGTCAATAGGAAATGCGTGCCATTTGCCCTCGCCGTTGCAGGCATTCCCAATCGTGGTGCTGTGGCCCCGCTCCTTCGATACGCTGCTGCGCCCTTCGATCCTTCGATACGTGCTTCGGTGCGCCGCTTCGCGGCTCCTCAGCACTACTCAGGATGTTCAGGACGCGGCTCAGGGCGCGTGGCGCGTGGTGGTACTGTGCGCACGCTCCTTCGATACGCAGCAATCAATCTCCTCACTTGCCTGAGGGACAATCCGAGCACCTCTGCGGCTTCGCGGCCTATCATCCGTCCAGCTTCGACTTCCAGAACCACTACCAAGCTCTTCTGCTCTTTCACAGACAATGTCACTCCTCTCATAGGGTGACATTTTCACTGAACAGTTAGCTGGTGACAAATTCATTGAACAATAACAGATAATATGCTGGGTCTTGACTTTTGGAAAAACTGTGGTATACTATAGACAGGAACCCCCCCGGAGATAGCATCTCCGGACCGACGCCCACCCGTAAGGGTGGGTCGTCTCTTTGTAGAGGCAAAGGAGGCCCCATGCAGCGAGTCGTCGCTTACGTTGATGGCTTCAATCTGTACTATGGCCTTCGCGACAAGAGGTGGAAGCGGTTCTATTGGCTGGACATCCAGTCTATGGTCCAGAACCTGCTGAAACCCCACCAGATCCTCGTGAGCACCAAGTACTTCACCACGGTCATCAAGCGACCCGAGGCCAAGCGGAAACGGCAAGCTGTATTCCTGGAAGCGCTGCGAACCCTGAGCGACTTCAAGATATTCTACGGACAATGGCTGTCAAACCCGGTCACGTGCCACAAATGCGGCCACACCTACGACGCTTATCACGAAAAGATGACCGATGTGAATATCGCCGTTGAACTGATGAGCGATGCTTTCCAGGACCATCTGGACGTGGCGTTGCTCGTCTCGGCCGACAGCGATCTGGTCGGGCCGGTGAAGGCGATACGGGAGCTCTTCCCCAAAAAGATTGTGGTGGTCGCATTCCCTCCCGAGCGCATCTCCGCCGCACTCAAGGTTGCTGCTCATGGTCACACCTTCATCGGTCGCAACGTTCTATCCAAGAGCGTGTTCCCTGAGCAGGTAGTCAAGCCAGACGGCTTCGTGCTCTGCCGTCCGACCGAGTGGCGCTAGTCGCCTGCTGTTTCCCGCAACCAGTCCAGGTTCTGCCAAATCACCGCCTCTAGACGGGCGCTCTCCGCGAACTGCTCCTCCAACTGCGCCGTGAGGCACTCCATCCTTTCGTCGGGCGGCTCGCCGTCGTCCTCGACTTCGGGGGCGCCGACGCAACGGCCGGGCGTGAGGATGTGGCCGTGCTGGCGGATGTCGTCCAGGGTGGCCGCCTTGCGAAAGCCGGCAACATGCTCGTATCCAGCCTCGCAGTCCTTGTCACCCCACTGCTTGTCCAGGCGCGCGTGGGCGTAATCCTTGGGCAGCACATCCTTGAGGCTGGGGTTATCCCGCTCGATGGCGACCAGGGCGTCGTCCACGGTCTTGCCGATGGTCGGCTGCTTGGCGTTGGCCAGCAGGTGCGACCAGCGGGCCTCCATGGGTACCCAGAAGATGTTCACGGCGCGGTACTCGTCGGGGTCTTCCGGATCAGCACCCTTGACGCGCTCGGCTTCGAGGCGGGCGTGATATTCCTCGAAGGCGTCGGAGATGTATTTGAGGAAGATCAGGCCGAGGACGACGTGCTTGTACTCCGCGGCGTCCATGTTGGAGCGCAACGCATCGGCGGCCTGCCACAAGTCTCGTTCGAAGCCGAGGTTGGCTCCACTGTTGTTGGCCTGGCTCATGTCAGCTCTCCTGTCCAGTGAATTCTCTCAGGGAGGCGTCGCCGCGCCTGCCCCAACGTGCAAGGCGACCCTGGTGGAAGAAGAGATGAAGCCGGGGTGCTCCCCCTGCGTAAGCCGAGACCATTATAGCAGAAGTGAAACCGTCTGTCAATAGGAAATGCGTGCCATTTGCCCTCGCCGTCGCAGGCATTCCGAATTGTGGTACTGTCGCCCCGCTCCTTCGCTCCTTCGATACGTACTTCGGTGCGCCGCTTCGCGGCTACTCAGCACTACTCAGGATGTTCAGGACGCGGCTCAGGATGCGTGCCGCTTGGAAACAAAAGGAGCCTGCCGCAACTTGGGTTTCACGTCGAGTCCTTCCACGTATCCAGCAGCGTCGGCAGATCGGCTGGATGCGATGCCAACCCGACCCGTCCGGCCCTTTCCCACAAGCGACGATCAAAGGTGGACAGCGTCACCTGTTGGTTCATTGCATCCTGCCACAGCGATGCCGCCGCCAGGTGGACAGCATCGTAGCCCCGGAGGTTATGCTCCCAGGCGAAAGTATCGGCGCGCGTGATCAACATCTCCGTTACCTGCACCTGCACCAGGTCAGACCATTCCTCTCTGAACACTTGAAGACTTGCCCAGGCATCCTCTGGCGTCAGCGCATCCATCCGCACCGCTTTGGCCAGCGCGGCTGCTACCTCCGCGCGACTGATGAGCGCTGTGCCGATCAGGTCTGCTCTGGATATCGCTTCGTTCACCTCCGGGGAGCCTGGCTCGGCCACGTACCGCTTCACCAATGCGCTGGCGTCGAGATAGAGTATCATTCCCGGTCGTCCAACAGCAGGTCGGCCACCGTCCGGCCGCCCCGTGTTCGTGCCACGGGAGCTCGGGGAACGAGTTTGTGGCCGCTCCAGGCCACCAATCCGGCCTGAGCCAGTTCCTGCACACGGGTCTCCACCGACGGACTCAAAGGTACGATGCGCCCAATGGGTTTCCCCCGCTCCGTAATGACCAATGTGGCCCCGTCCTTGACTTGCCGCATGTAGGCGCTGAGCCGCGCCTTCAGTTCCCGAATCCCTACCGTTGTTTGAGTCATGGGCACGCCCTCCATGTCGCTGTGGTTACATTATATCATAAGTGACCACAAATGGCAAACAGCCACCGATGAGGGTGTGCAAAGACGTCCTGGAGAGGTAGCCTCCTCCCCCTGGATGGGGGAGGATTGAGGTGGGGGTGAACGACGCAAGCAGTAAGCGTGGCACCCTCCTCCCGCCCCTCCCGTCGAGGGAGGGGAGCGAAAGGACCGGCTTCTTCCTATTATGGTGCGGCGGGATTTGCAGTCCCGCCGTGCGCTGGATTACACGCTTCGATACATTGCTTCGCTACGTTCCGCAGCTACTCAGGATGCGGGCCGCTTGGAGAGAAAAGAGCCTCAGGCGCGAAGCAATCGCCCTGAGGCTCTGTCGTCATCGCGTGCGCTTGGGCGGCAGCGTCGGCGCCCACCAGAACGGTGTACAGCACGATGGCTGCCACGGAGACCAGGGCTGATCTGTAGATGCCGAGGAATCTCTTGGTGAGGAGAGCGATGGCTCCACCGAGGATGGCGATATTGAAGCCTGGGATGGCGATGATGTGGGTGGTGCTGGTCTGCTCGAAATCGTCCAGCAAAGAACGGGGGATGCCGGTCTCAATCCCCAAGAGGATGCCGGTGAGGAGCGCGCCCCGGACTGCCCGCACGAGGGCGCTACGCCAGGCCTCGTGAGCTAGACGTTAGAAGCCTACAGCACAGCCATCCTTACGGGGGTCAGAGCCACCGTGGAGCACGCCGGTGTGAGGGTGTACGGCGATGATCTGTCCTCCCCCAAAACCAGACCAAAAGGCGGGCTCGATTCGCACATCGTGCCCCATCGCCGCCAGCGCTCTGCACGTCGCAGCGGGCACTCCCGCCTCGAGTGACACCTGTGGCCCTCCTCGCTCATCCACTCGAAAGCGTGGAGCGTCCAATGCCGTTTGGGCATCCAGCCCGTGGTCCACCAGGTTGACCAGGACTTGCACGTGTCCTTGGGGCTGCATGAAACCGCCCATGACACCGAAACTGAGCCAGAGCCGACCATCGCGGAAGGCCAGAGCCGGGATAATGGTGTGGTAAGGCCGCTTGTTGCCGTCCAGCACGTTGGCGTGGCCCTCTTCCAGCGTGAAACACGCGCCCCGGTTCTGGAGGCAGATCCCCGTGCCTGGCACCACCAGACCCGACCCGAAGCCGTAATAGAGGCTACTGATGAAAGAGACGGCGTTGCCATGGCCATCCACCACGGTGAGGTAGACGGTGTCATGGTGCTGAGGCTGGCCAGGCGCGGCCAGCTTGAGCGCCTCTTCAGGCGCGATGAGGCTGCGCCGCTGATCGGCGTACTCCTTGGAAAGCAACGCAGACACGGACCCGTGAGCCATCTCTGGATCGGCCACATAGCGACCTGCGTCGACCATGCCCAGGCGCACGCTCTCCATCATCAGATGCCACCGGGTTGCGTCGAAGAAACCCATCGCCCCCAGGTCGTACCCCTCAACAATGTTGAGAGCCAGCAGTGCGGCCAGCCCTTGCCCGTTGGGTGGGTGCTCCAGCATCTCCACACCACGATACGTGGTGGAGATCGGGACCTCCCACATCGCGCGGTGCTCAGCCAGGTCGTCGGTGGTCAGATAGCCTCCCTTCGCCTGCACGTAGGCCGCGATCTTCTCAGCCAGTGCACCGTGGTAGAAGGCCTCGCAGCCACCCTCGGCAATGGCACGTAGAGTGAGCGCCAAATCGGACGACACATGGAGTTCGCCAGGTGCAGGCGCAGGCAGGTAGACGCGGGCTGCCTCAGGCTCTTGCGACAGCTTCTGCTCGGCCTCCCGCCAGGCGGCGCTGATCCTCTCGGTCACGGGAAAACCTTCCTCCGCCGCCGAGATGGCCGGGGCCAGGCACTCGCCCAGTGACATCGTCCCAAACCGCTCCAGTAGAGCTGCCCATCCCCTCAACGTACCAGGCACCGTCACCGGCAGCGCACCTGTCAGAGGGATCTCCATCAAGCCCAAGCGTTGAGCCTCCTCGAGCGTGAACGCCGCCGGGGCCTGACCACTGCCGTTCAGTGCGCTCACCTGCCCGGTTATGGCGTCGAAGATCAGAGCGAAGCAGTCACCACCTATTCCAGTGGACATCGGCTCCACGACGTTGAGCATGGCGGCGGTGGTCACAGCGGCGTCGGCCGCGTTGCCGCCCTCCATCAACACTCGAAGGCCGGCCATGGCCGCCAGCGGTTGGCTCGTAGCCACCATCCCGTGCTTTGCCAGGACGGGTGAACGTCGAGAAGGGAAGTGCTCGTGGTTCATGTACACCTCCTGGGTCCTTGGTCGAACCGTTCGCTGCCGCCTTCCGATCAGCCACGCTGGCCAGCGGGCAACCCATAGCTCCAAGTCAAGCGGAGAATGTGGTAGCGACCCTCCTCCAGGTCGACAACCTTGGTCCTGAGGATAGATCAGTCCACTGAGACTGCTACCACCGAGGTGAAGTGGACGCGGCCCGATCACGGGGAGAACGGATGTGATCGACGCTGAGGTGCTCGTGGCCATGCCCAGCAGACAGACACTCAGCCGTATCTTACATAGGATGCGCCATGCTTGATACTCTCAGCCCGATGGCCTCTTCTCTTCCCGCTTCCCGCCACCGAGCCTCCCTTGCGCCCACCTCTAGCGCAGGGACGATGCATCCGCGACCCAGCCTATCCCCAGCTCTTGCAGCTTCTCCTTGGACGGAACACCCGTTGCCACGTCCCACCCAACCATGGCATAGTAGGTCTCCAGGGCCCGTTGAACTTCCTCCTCATCCACCGCAACACCGTCGCTGGCGCCACCCTCGAGAGGCTTGTAGAACTTCTTGGGCAAAGTATCAGCCTCGCGGCCTATGCCCTCCCGAGCGTTGAAGGCCCGCAGCATGTTCAGGCGACGCTCCCCCAACTTCATGAGTTCCCACAGGCTCACGTTCCAGCCCGTCACCGCTCGCACTAGCTCCACCATCTGGTCCAATCCGTAGAGCTGCCAGGCGGGACCGTAGACGAACTGGCACAGGTTCAGAGAATCCAAGGCGCTGTAGATACACTGGGTGTAGAAGGAATACCGCACCTTCTCGGAATCCAGACCGTCAGATGGCCTCGGATCGAGCAGGCCAAGCTCGGCCATCTCCTCCAGGTATCCCTCCTCGGGATCGTACGCAGGGTCATGCTCATGGGACTGATGATCCGCTCCGAAGGGGTTGACGGCGTAGATCAGCGCTAGCGACCGTTTGACCTGGGGCATGTGGGCTGGCGCCTCCTGCTTCTTCACGGTTGTCAGAAGGTCTTCGCTCCCTTTGCCGATGACCTCCGCAGCTCGGGCTGACCCTTCGGCCAACAGGTCGCCAAAGCCCTCCCGCCGGCCGATCATCTCGATCAATCTCACCATGGCCTGGGCATTCCCGAAGCGTAGATCGATTCCATCCGTGTCATCGCGGGTGAGGATCCCCTGCTCGAAACACTCCATGGCCCACGCGATGGTACCACCGCAGGAGATCGTGTCCAATCCGTACGCATTACACAACTCATTGGCCTTGGCCACCGCCTCCAGGTTGGCTACACCACAGTAGGAGCCCAGAGCCGCCAACGTTTCGTACTCCGGACCGCCGTAGAGCGGATCAACCTGGAACGGACCCTCGGTGACCTCCACGACGCGTTTGCAGCGCACAGCACAGCCGTAGCAGGTGCCTCTCTCCTTCAGGATCGTGTCGTTCAGTCGCTGACCGGAGATGGCCTCGTAACCCTCGAAGACGCCGCTCCTCCAGTTGTGGGTAGGCAGGCCTCCTGCTTCGTTCTGAGACGAAACGATCTCGCTGGTCCCCAGGAGAGCCAATCCAGCGACGACGGAGTCACTCACGTGGTCGGCCCCCCACTTGGCGAGGGTTCTCAACGCTCCCTCGTCAGCCACTTCCGGACGCGAAGAGCCCCGCACCGCCACGGCCCTCAGATTCTTGGAGCCCATGACCGCGCCCATCCCGGTGCGACCGTTGGCGCGGTTGCACATGTTGATCAGGCAAGCAAAGCGGACTCTCTTCTCCCCAGCCGGTCCGCACTGCAACACCTGCACCCGCCTGTCGCCGAGTTCGTCACAGATGGTCTTCTGGACCTCTCCCGTCACCTTCCCTGTCAAATGGCTGGCATCGTGCAATGCGGCTTCGCCGTCATGAACCCCAAGGTAGACCGGATTCTCTGCCCGCCCGGTGATGACAAGAGCATCGAACCCGGCGAACTTCAGTTCTGCCGGCCAGAAGCCTCCGCATTGGGTATCACCGATCGTCCCCGTCAGCGGGGATTTTGCCACTGCCGTCATGCGACTTTGGCCTGATATGGGAACCCCGGTGAGCACGCTCAGGGCCAAGACCAGTGTATTCTCAGGGCCCAGTGGGTTCGCATGCGCAGGGGTGTTCTTGAGCAAGTAGTAGACCCCCAGGGCGCTTCCGCCGAAGTACTGGCGGTAGAACTTCGCTGGTGGTTCCTCGACCTGCACAGCTCCCGCCGTCAAGTCCACATGTAGGATCCTACCATTGTAACCGTATGGCATCTCACACCCCCTGTCTCGTGGGACTCGCTAGTCTGGGAAGAAATGGGCAGAATACAGCCCGGGCGGACCTTCTGCCGTCCTTGCGTGCTCGCCCCGCCCACACTGCCCTAGGTCTGCCCGTGCACGTAGGGAATCGTCATCGGTCCCTGCGGTAGCACACAGATGGTCGCATCGGCCCCATACCGATCTAGCAGGTCCGACAACGTTTCTTCTATAGACTCGCAGGGATTGAGCAGTGCGCTCCGCACTTCCTCTGGACTTAGATACGAACTCTTGACGTACACGTTCGCCTTCCTCTGGATCTGTGCCTGCACCTGCACCTCCCACTGATCGTGTCGCGAGAAGCCGGGCGAACCGACCATGGCGAGCACGTCCTCAGGGCTCGAAGCCATACGCAGTAGATCCGCGTACTCCCCGTGATCGGGCAAACCGTCGCAGCACTCGGCGGCAATCACGATGCTGCCACCTGGCTTGACGATCTGCGCTGCAGCCGAGATCCCCTTCACAGACTGATACAGGTTCAAGTCAAGAGGATACCCGGAATTGCTGGTGATGACGATGTCGAAAGGTTGCGCAACCGGCACCACCGATGCGGACCGTACGAACTCGATGCCCGCCGCGTGCGCTTGCAGCATATCCCCGGCGAAGACACTAGTGATCTCTTGATGGCCATTGAGTCCCACGTTGAGGATGAATGCGGGAGAGGTCATCAGCGCGACCTCACGCATCTCCTCCCAGATCGGGTTCCCTGAAGTCACGCCCCAGGTGGCATGGGGATCCGCGATCATACTCCAGCCGTGATTCGCCAGTATCGTGCGATAGCCCGCCACTCCCGGAAGCACAGCCTTCGGTCCACCCGAGAATCCGGCGAATAGGTGTGGCTCGATGAACCCTGTGAGGATCTTCACGCCGGCCCGCATGTACTCCCCGTTGACGTAGGCCGGATGGCCGAACGAGGTCCGGCCCAGATCCACCATGCTCTCCTCGTCCCAGGCATCGTGTTGCACAACCCGGTAGTCCTCAAGGATGCCAGTACCGAGCATCTCCTCCAACTCCAACTCCGAGTTGGCGCGGTGCGTGCCCAGCGCATTGATTAGCACGATCTGCTCCCTGGGCAGATGAGAGATCTCCTCCAGCAGCACGGATAGCATCTGCTGTCGGGGTTGAGGACGGGTGAGGTCACTGAACACAACGGCAACCGTGTCGTCAGCCTTCACGAGTTCGGACAACGGAGGAGAGCCCAGCGGCTCGCGAAGCGCCGAACGGATGTCCTCGCAGTCGTCCGACAGCCCGGCGATGCGTCTGGGCTCTACCACAGTCACGTTCTTGTCAGGAAGCTGCACCCACAATCCGTCTTTGCCGTAGGCCAGTTTGACCTTCATCGCTCTCCTGTCTCACAGGTTCCTTGGCAGGCCACCTCCACGTGCTACGTGCAGGTGGCTATGATACGTTCCTGATCAGGCTCAAGTTGCCGACCCGCGCCGCTTCAAGAACTGAACCCATGTACTTGTCCACCATCTCGACGGTCAACGGGACAGGCATGTTCTCGAGCTTCATGCGCAGTTGCGGGTCCTTGGCTGCCGTCAGCGCCCGCTTGATGTGCTCCTCGGAGAAACCCTCGACCTGGTTCAAAGCCGTGGGGAAGCCAACCTGCCTGCTCAATTCCATCATCGCTTGGGCTACGGCCACACCCAAGCTGCGTCCCGCCAGGGCATCAATGTCCGCCTCGGTCAGTCCCGCATCCCGGAATAGCTGCCCCACCATCCGCAGAGGATCCTCAATCGCCGGTGCAAAGAACACGGTGTAATAGGGGTTCATGACACCACATGCTCGCCCGTGACTCAGGATGTCCACCAAGGAGAAACTCGTGAGGTGTGCCCCGTTGGTGCCGCCCAGCATAATGGCGTATCCCCCCAAGTCCGTAGCCAGACCCAGGGCAGTTCGAGCTTCAATATCGGTCGGCGTCCGGACGGCTCGCTCGACGTACTCCAGGACCAGTCGAATGGTCTCCTTTGCTACCTCCGCGGCCTTGTCGTAATGTGAACTTCCGACGGCCCCGTAGAGCACCTCCAAAGAATGCGACAGACCGTCCCACGCCCCATCTGCTGTCAGCGCAGGGGGCGCGGACACCGTAACCTCGTAGTCGAAAAGCGCGCGCTCTGGGACGATGCGCTCATCCATGACGAGCTTCTTCTGCCCCGTTGATGCATCTGTGATATTGGAGTACTTGGTGAGATGTGCAGCGGAACTTGCCGCGGTCTGCACTGCTACCAGAGGCGTGAGGATCTTGCCGGTCGCTCGAAGTCGTTCCGTCACCCGGCCAGCCCCTAAGTAGTCGTCGATGTCGCCACCCAGGCTTCGCAGCACCACGGCGGCTTTCGTGGCATCGATGCAACTGCCCCCTCCCAGGCAAACGATCACCTCTGGCTCCAGCTCCTCGAGCCGCTTGGTGATCCGGTGCAGATCCTCTCGCGGTGCATTCGGAGCAGCCCCCTTGATCTCGCCCACCACGTCCACCCCAGCTCTCACCAGGGAGCTGTCTACCACCTGGACCAGTCTGTCGGATCCACGGAAACTGGGTCGCACGAGAGCAGCTCTCGTACCGAGTTCACGAGCAAGCCTGCCGACCTCGGTTAGCACTCCGGTGCCGTGCACGTACCGGTGCTGCTTGAACTCGTAGATCAAGTCTGTGGCCTTATCGAATCTCATCAGCACCATACCCTACAAGCAATCACGATTTCCGGAGACCAGGTGCCGCCCCCTCCGTGGGGACGTAGGGACACCCCCCTGCGCCCAAAGATCCCGATTGACGTGCCCTTACAGCAAGTCCAGCTCGCTGAGCGCTTGCCTGATACCCTCCCGCTCTGAGTCACTCAGTTCTGGGAGAGGCTTGCGTACCGGCCCGGCGGGTAAACCCATAAGCGTCAGGGCTTCCTTGCACGGCGACACGTACCCTGGGTCATACTCGAGGAAGCGGTTCAACCCCTGGAGTCTCATGTGGAGCGCTCGCGCGTCCGCCTGGCGCCCATCAACAAAGGCGTTGTACAGGTCCACCATCTGTCTGGGAACTACGCTCGCGGCCGTGGAGAAGATCCCTACCCCTCCGACGCAGAGCGCAGGGTAGAATTGACTATCAATACCTGTCAGCACAGCGAAATCCGAGCCCACCAGGCGGACTGCCTCCACCAATTGGCCCATGTCTGCATTACTCTGTTTCATGCCGATGATGCCTGGGGTGGATGCCAGCCTCGCGATCAGTTGGGGGCTGATGTCGTTGCCAGTATACGTAGGATTATTGTACAGAACCACGGGCAGGCCCGCCGAGTTCGCGATAGCCTCGTAGTGGCCGAACAAAGCCTCGTCCGGCAGCATGAAGTAGTAGGGGGCCGTGACGATGACCGACTCTGCTCCTGCTTCTCTTGCGTCCTGCGACAGAAGGATGGCCTCACGGGTGCTGCAAGCCGCTGTGCCAGCGATCACCGGCACGCGACCACGCGCTTGGTCCGCCACCACGCGCGTCACGAGCCGCTTCTCCTCGCGCGATAGGTGTGGAAACTCCCCAGTGCCTCCACTGGTCATGATGCCGTGGACGCCGCCACCGATCACGTAGTCGGTCAGCTCCCTCAACCCTGGCTCGCTCACTTCCCCGTCCTCGGCGAACGGCGTAGGGATGGCTGGGATTACACCTCTCAGGTCCTGTGCTTTCATAAGTTCTCTCCTCTCAATCCAATGTCATGGCGTATGGGTGTCCCTGCGCAGACCTTCAACCGCTGTTCGGTATGCGTAAGCAGATCCGTGAGGGACGCGCTGTCGGGTAGGACAATCGTTGCGGTTTCCGTCGCTCCCGAATTGGCACGCCCCGCGCCCCCCTTTCTTTGGGGGGTGTGTCTAGGAAGCGAGTATCCTGTTCAGAGTCGATGTCAAAGCGTGAACAGTATGCAAATCATCGTAGTGTGCAAAGCTGGCGCGAGTGACGGCTTCCTTGCCAAGGTGACGGACTACCATCGCGGAATAGAGGTTTTCTGCGGCAACTTCGATCTTGCCCAGTTGCCAACAGAGTTGCTTCACCTCAAGTGCTGTCTTGCCGACGACCTCAAAACTGAAGGTGGGATCTCTCGTCCAGACACCGTCCTGCACGGCTTTGAGTCCGTAGTGCCGGAACCTGTCCGTCGGGAGCGCTTCGAATTGGCGCAAGACCTCGCTGGTCAACTCTCGCTCATACTGTTCGATACCCATCATGGCGATCTTGAACAGCCGGGTTTCGGGATCCTCGTACTCCTGGAGCCGGTCGCCATAGTACGGTGCTAGGTAGTTGCCAATGGTCAGCAGGTAGCGAAGCGCACCCTGCATCGCTCCCAGCACAGCGTTGTTGAGTGTGCCCTGTTCAAAGCTATCGGGATTCGTGAGAACGCAATAGGGCGCAAGCCGCTCCAGGTGCTGCTTCTTCCCCCACAGTACGCCCAACATAGGTCCGAAGAGCTTGTATCCCGAAACGGTCAGGAAGTCGCACTGGCTCTGTTGGACGTCGATGGGACCGTGGAACGCATGATGAACAGCGTCGACGACCAGAAAGGCGCCGTTTCCCGAATCGTCGCGGTATGCATGCACTATGTCAGCCATTTGCCGTATGGGCATGACGGTGCCCACGGCATTGGCCGCGTAGGTCGTGGCCACGATTCGAGTGTTCTCGTCTACGAGAGACCGCAGATGATCCAGATCCACCTGCCCCTCATCGTTGATACGGAGCCGCCGTATTTCGAGGCCCCGTCGCCCCCCAAGAATGAACTCCCAGGGAGAGACATTGGCGAAGTGGTCTGCATCGGTTACGATGACGTTGTGGTGTTGCTCAAGTAGAGGGTGGAAGGCGATGGCCAGATTCAGCAGGCTGTGCGTGGTTGAAGCGCTGAAGGATATCTCATCCGAGGAAAACCCGTTGAGGAACTTGGCTAGCAGCGACCGAGTCCCGCTGATCAGATCCCGCGTATGCCGCTCAGTGTTCGATATCTCGCCCGGCTGAGCGCGGGCCTCGGCATAGGCCCTTCCCATAGCCTCGATAGAAACCCTCGGCACCAGGGTCCCTGCCCCGCTGTCCAGGTATACACGGGGGTTGCCATCTTCGTCGTGCTCGAGGAAAGGAAAGCTCGATCGTATGGTCTGATGGTACTCCCTGAAGGCCTCCAACGCCCCGGGGGCGAAACCGTTCTCCTGCATCACTCACTCCTTCATTACGTCGCTAATGGTCTGTAGCGCCTCTTCGATGTCTTGTTCGTCTACCCCATAGTGGGTGACAAGACGGATCCTGCCCTTGGTCCATGGAACCACCAGGACTTCCTGCTCTCGGAGGCGCTCCACTAACTCTGCTTGCGCTAGACGATCCGATGTCAACTCGACCACGACTATGTTGGTCTGAACAGTGGAAAAGTCGACGGCGAGGCCTGGTATCTCCGCGATGCCCTCTGCGAGAGCACGAGCGTTCTGATGATCGTCCTCGAGACGTAGACTCATCTTCTCTATGGCGTAGATTCCTGCAGCCGCTATGATGCCCGCCTGCCGCTGCCCACCCCCAAGCTTCTGTCGGTTCCTGCGCGCCTCAGCGATGAAGTCGGCAGGTCCGCAGAGCACTGAACCCAGAGGAGCCGACAGGCCCTTGCTCAGGCAAAAGGCCAGCGTGTCGACGTACTTGCAGATCTCGCTGACTTCGACCCCAAGATAGACGGCTGCGTTGAAGAGTCGGGCTCCATCCATGAAGACGGGTAGGGAGTGCTTCTTCGCCACAGCCGATATCTTCTCTAGTTCAGATAGAGGCATGACGATGCCCCCGTCGCCAGCGAAAGTGTTCTCGGTCCAGATTAGACCGGTTGGCGGCTCAAATAGATCGGCAGTGCGGATGACCTGCTCGAGGAGCTCGATGTCGTAACTGGCCATTCCATTCACTGGGAGGCTCCGAAAACTCACACCCGCGATCGCTGCGGGAGCCCCGAGTTCGTAGATCACCGCGTGGTGTCCCTCTCCCACCACCACCTCGTCACCATGCCGGCAGTGAGTCATGAACGCGAGGATATTGCTCATCGTCCCGCTTGTGGTCAAGAGGGCTGCTTCCTTCCCTGTGACCTGCGCCGCAAGCTCTTGCAGCCGGTTGACGGTTGGATCCTCTCCATACAGATCATCCCCCAACTCGGCACGGTATATGCAGTCCATCATCTCCGGTGGCGGCAACGTCACCGTATCGCTACGTAGATCGATCATTTCACCTCACCCTTCTGTCTGCTCCCATGCGATCCTGCAAGGTTTCGCGCTGACCGACTTGCCGCCCCCACACAAGCGTCAGCGCTCCGGACAACGCCCGTCTGGGCTGCTAGCGCTCGGCCAAGACTGATCCCTGAGAACAGGAGTTGCTCCATTTGTTCACCGGGGAGGGCCCGGTTCTTCAGTCGCTCAGGAGGATGCAACACTCCGTCGGTCAGCATCTTCCTGAACCAACCGCAAAAGCAGAGGCACGTCTACATTGCTGCCACTCAGGACCACTGCCACGTTGTCTCCAGCGTCCTCAAGTCTCCCACTGAGTAAGGCCGCAATGCCCACAGCGCCAGATCCCTCCAATACAAGATGATGCCTCTCCAAAGCAAAGACCATGGCTTCGGCGATCTCCGTCTCCGAGACCAGCAGGAAATCGTCAACATACTCCTGCACCATACGAAACGAGTATCGGTTCTCCAGACCGATACCACCCACGAGGGCATCGGCCAGGCTCTCCTCCTGTCCCATCCTGATTGGTGCGCCAGACTTCAGGCTATGGTACATCACGGGCGCCCGGTCCATCGAAACACCCACGACCTTGATAGCGCTACTCGCACATTTCAGCGCCACCGCGATACCCGATATCAAGCCCCCGCCCCCGACCGGCACGAGCACCGTGTCTATCTCAGGGAGATCCTCCAGCAACTCCAGCCCGATCGTCCCCTGCCCTGCGATGGTGTGGGGATCGTCGTAGGGATTGACCATGGTCAATCCCTTCTCTTTCTCCAAGCGAAAGGCCTCATCCTCTGCCTCGTCGTAGGTGCCACCAGAGACCAGCACCTCCCCGCCTAAACGCCTGATACCCTCTACCTTATTGCTGGGAGTCCCTTCGGGGATGCAGATCAGGGCCTTGACACCCAGGCTCCCCGCCACGTATGACACAGCCCGTCCATGGTTCCCGGTGGAGATAGCCATGACTCCGCGCGACCTCTGATCCGCCGTCAATGTAAGCATCCGATTGGCTGCCCCGCGAATCTTGAACGAACCCGTCTCCTGCAAGTTCTCCAGCTTGAGATATACAGAGGCGCCGACTCGTTCGCTGAGAAATGGCGAGTTCACTAAGGGAGTGTTCTTGGCCAGTAACGCAATCCTCTTTCGTGCCAGGTAGACATCACGCATCGTCACATCATGGACCTGCATTTCTTTCCCCCATGGCGAGTGTTCTCGACTCACCCCTGTAATCCGGCGATCAGCTCGTGGATGCGATCCAGTCCCGCCGTGAGGTGGTCCTCCGGGAGACCATAGCTGATGCGCAGATAGCGATCCATACCGAAGTGGTCCCCTGGCACGATGAACACGCTCTTCTCACGCAGCAACCGCTCCACTAGCTCTGTTGAGTTCACGTCGAGGTCGTAACGCACATAGGCTATCGCTGCCGCCTCAGGCGGGACCAAACTGAAAGTGCCCTCATGACTCTCCAGCCAGGCGTCGAGGATGGGATAGCCTCTGCGGATGTAATCGCGGGTTCTCTGCAGCAGACGAGGGCGCACCCGGGGTGACAGAGCGATGGCCGCCAGCTGGTTAGAGAGCATGGTGGCACTGATATTGACGTACTCGTGCCGGGCCCAGATCTCGTCCACGGTGTCCGTGGGCGCCACTACCCAACCGATCCGTAACCCTGGTAGGCCATAGGCCTTACTGAGGCTGTTCATGGCCAGCACCTTGTCGTACCGTCCCCAGAATGAAGGTGTCTGTGTATCGGTCAGGCGCTCCGCCCCGCTGTAGACCTCGTCGGCTAGCAGCCAGGCGCCCACACTGTCGGCGGTGGCGACGATAGCCCCCATCTCCGCCTCTGTCAGAATGTGACCGGTGGGATTGTCCGGGTTACAGACGGCGATGAGCTTCGTTCTCTGAGAGACCACATCGTTCAATTCATCCAGATCGGGTGCCCAGCCCAACTCCTCCCGAAGATGAAAGGTCTTGACGCGGATGCCCAGATTCTGAGCGGCGCCCCAGATTTGCATGTAGTTGGGGAGCATCACCACAATCTCTTCCCCCGGGGCCACCAGGGTCTGCAGGCTGATGAAGTTGGCCTCGATGCAGCCGACTGTCACCAGCACGTTGTCTGCCGTCGCGCCAGGGTAGAGAGAGGCGATGCGCTCACGAAGTTTGGGGATGCCGTTGGTCTGGGGGTAGTGGAGCGGCGTATCCAGTAGTTCATCGATGACGGCCGGATCGTCCACGAGTTCGCGGATGGCGAGCGGGTGAACGCCGCTCTCCGACAAGTTGTATTCTATGACGTTCTCCCACTTGGACATCATCCGTTCCATGTCGAAGGGCTGAAAGGTCCCTCTACGTTCGCTCATCTCCTTGCTCTCCTTATCCTCTTACTGCCTGGACCCGTTCCTCTTATCACAAACTCGTCCTGCCCGAAGTGGCCGACCACGATCCACGATCGGCGGGGTGAAGCTCATACCTCTCTCTTGGGAGCAGCGCCGAGCAGCCAGTTGCGCACATAGTGTGTTCGCTGGGCCATTTGATGCATTGTTCACCGCGATGCGCTTCCCTTGACAACACCTTCAACCGCCCGCTGCCAACGCGTGGCGACACCTCTCAGCACAAGACAATCGCCGCAGGGTGCCGTGACGCTTATGCCTTGCCAAGCATGCAGCCACCACCAAGATCCCCTACCGATATACCCAATCTCCGCAGTCCAGTATACCAGATCTTTCACAAGCCGTCAAGTCTTGCCATAGACGTCGTCACTGGCGGCCCCTGGATTTCGTCCGGACTGACGTGGCGACACAGATGCCAGCCAGCGCAAGAACGAAGAGGACCAGAGCTTGGGCACAAGGAGTTCTTCGTCGCTGAGATTCGGCAGTGGCTCCAACGATCGCTCCCACGTTAGTTACCAGCAGGACGTCCGTGGTTTCCAGCCGAGACTTGACAACCGCTAGCAGTGGGGGTATTCTGTGCCACGAGTGCACATGGGCCCGCAAGTGCCGGGCCCGCGATACTACGAGTAGTCCGCAGTGGGCGAATGTGGCCATCACCACGGTGACGGCACACGGTCAAGTATCATCTTGCTACAGAATCGGGATCTTGGGAGGGAACTCATGGAGGTACTGCTAGTCAAGGAGGCGGAGATCCGCCGCTCTGTTAGTATCGAAGAGGCCATATCGGCGGTGGAAGCCGGTTTCACACGGCTGGCGGCTGGGGAAGTCAATCTTCCACCGGTCTTGAGCCTGGACATGCCAGAGGTCAAGGGAGAGGTGCATGTCAAGGGGGCGCACATCCATGGTGCAGGCAGTCTAGCCATCAAGGTGGCTACCGGTTTCTATGACAACCCCAGTCTGGGTTTGCCGAGCGGAACCGGAATGATGATGGTGTTCAGCTCCCAAACCGGATTCCCCCAGGCACTGCTGTTCGACAATGGCTACCTTACCGATGTCCGCACTGCAGCGGCAGGAGCGGTGGCAGCCAAGTATCTCGCCAGAGAAGACGTGCCCGTAGTTGGCGTCGTCGGTGCGGGAGCACAGGGACGCATCCAGATCATGGCCCTCGCCAAGGTCAGGAAATTCGAGAAGGTACTCGCCTATGATCTTGACAAGACCAGGTTGGCTAGCTACGTCGAGGAGATGCCTGAGATCATCGGCGTAGACTGCCAGGCCGCACAGGACATAGAGAGCATGGTCAGGGAGAGCGACCTGCTTGTCACCGCCACACCGTCGACCAAGCCCTTCGTTCGCGCCGAATGGCTTCATTCCGGACTGCACATCACCGCCATGGGTTCGGATGCCCCCTATAAGCAGGAGTTGGAGAGCGAGGTTCTCTCCAGGGCTGATCTGATCGTGTGTGATCACAAGGGGCAGTGCTCCGAGCGAGGAGAGCTTCACCACGGGCTGGAAGAAGGGACCGTTGGCGAGGATCACAGTATAGTCGAGTTGGGTGATCTCACATCGGGGCGACATTCTGGGCGCACTGATGAGTCGCAGATCACTGTGTGCGATCTGACCGGGGTAGGCGTACAGGACGCTGCGATAGCAACGCTCGCTTACGAGAAAGCGGTACAGGACGGGTTTGGCTCCACGTTACAGTTGTGAACCTCCGTTCGCGACAGTCGTAGCCACTCACACGCGAAAGCTGCCTCGGCCGTTCCTGACGCCTACGGTCCATCAGTAAGCTAGGACGCCTTCCAGTTCGTGAACCGCTCGTCGTCCTTGTCCCCAACGTGCTGCCAGAAGCAGCACTTCGCGGGGATCTGACCGTGGGGCAGGCCCTTGGGCGGCTCCTGCACCGACGCTGAACTCCCGTCGGACGTGCCCCTCAGAAGCGAGGTGGTCCCGATGAAGGGTCCGGTCATAGTCAATAACTAGCTTCGACTTCCAGGACCACTACCAACCTCTTCTGCTCTTTCACGGACAATGTCACTCCTCTCATGGGGTGACATTTTCACTGAACAGCTAGCTGGTGACAAGTTCATTGAACAATAACCACCCCCCGTTTCGACTTGACAGTAGAAGAGAATCGTAGTATACTGTGTGGTGCAGTTCTGGTATATCCATACGCGCCGGTCACGGCGACACAACCAGACGAACTGAGCGTGTCACACGATTCCACAGCTCGTCGGGTATTCGGGGATGTCCTGAGTTCGCCGAGGCAGGTCAATCTCAGCGCGAGCCGTTGTCCCGCCCTTAGTTGAGAGCGCACACAGCAAGCAGTCTCTGCTGCTAAGCAGCAGTCACGCCAACACAAGAAGGTGGTGCGTCTCATGAGCAAACGAGCAAGTGAGCTGATCGCTGACCGCCTACGCAGGATGGTTATCACCGAGGAACTGACCCCCGGAACCATAGTCAGCGAAGCTTACCTGTCTGAGATGCTGGGATGCACCAGAACGCCGCTGCGACGCGCACTGCAACAGCTCAGCCACGAGTATCTGGTCGATACTCCACCACGGCGAGGCATTCTCATCCCACAGCTGAGCGTTGTGGATTACCAACAGCTGTCTGAGGCACAGTTGTTCGTAGGCGTGGAGCTCGTAGACCTGGTTGCGGAGCGAATAGACGACCGTCAGTTGGAGCAATTGAGGCGGACGATCGAGCGACAGGAGAAGTGCAGCAGGGAGGGAGACTTCTACGAACTCACCACCCTGGACGGCCGTTTCCACACCTTGATCGCGGAAGCCACTGGGAATAGATACTTCTCAGACTTCAGCCGCCAACTGCACAGCTCCCTCTCGCGTTTCCTCTACCGCGCTTACAAGGCCACGAATGGCGCCAGTCTGTCGATTGAGGAGCACTACGAAATCGTTGACGCCCTGGAACTCAGGGACCCGGAACGGGCCAGGTCAAGAATCAAGAAGCACGTTACCGAAGCCATGAAGCGAGTCCTGAGCATAATCGCACTTGGTGATCACAGCCAGAGAGCATGACAGGCAGTCCAGCCCAGGACGGTCTGGCTGGCCGTCGTCTGGCTCGCGGCGAAGTGAGCAAGCAATAGTCTGGCCGGCAAGCGCCATATCAACAATGATAGGAGGTCGAGCATAGTGCCGCGAGGTAGTCTGAAAACGATACAAGACTGTGAGGATTTCATCCAAGGCTGTCTGTTCTTGGGAACCGGGGGTGGGGGAAGCCCGGAAATGGGAATGAGGATACTCAAGAAAGCCCTCGAGGACGGCATAAGCCTTGGTTGGGTCGATGCAGACGACATACGTGACGACGTGTGGAGCGTCAATCCCTGTGGGACGGGATCCATCGCTCCGCTCTCAGAGGAAACCCTAAGACAGATCGAGGAGATGGGACTGGTGGACGTAATGGGCGACGATGCCCTGATCGAGGCCGTGAAGGAATTGGAGAACTACCTTGGACGTTCCTTCGGGTGCGTCGTGGCCTTCGAGCCTGGGGCAGGCAATACCCCAGATGCACTGGTCGTGGGAGGACGTCTGGGCATCCCGGTGGTTGACGGAGACTACGCCGGTCGCGCCGTGCCCGAGGATCTGCAAAGTACAACGCACCTACATGGGAAACACCCCTGGCCCTTCGCCGCTGTCGACGGGTGGGGCAACATCACCATTGTCAAGAATTGCGCAAACCCTCGCATGGGGGAACGGCTGGGCAAGCACCTTGCCCTCGCCGCTTTCGGAGGTGCCTCGACAGCCATTACGCCCATCCCGGCCAGTGAGATGAAACAGGTACTCGTCCGGAGCACCCTGAGCAAGTGCCTTGCCATAGGCCGAGCGATACGCCAGGCGCTGAACAGCGGTGCTGACCCGGTGGACGCGGCAACCAAAGTCGTGGGTGGCTGGCGGTTATTTGAAGGCGTAGTGACCGGCAAGGACTGGGAGGATCGCGATGGCTACATGTTCGGCACAACTCACGTAGGGGGCACCGGCGAGTACGAAGGGCAAACGTTGGACGTGTGGTTCAAGAATGAGAACCACGTCTCCTGGCTGAATGGCGAGCCCTGGATTTGCAGCCCTGACGCGGTTATACTAGCGTACAGAGACAGCGGCGAAGGGGCCACCAATGCGGGCATCAAAGAGGGCGACGAGGGTTGCGGCGGTGGGTCAGATGATGCCGAGCTTTGCCCTGTTGCACGTGGGGGAGAGAGGAATAGGCCAACGACGAGTGCGCCCACCGCAATGGAGGGGGCGGTAGCTCTAAGTAGAGAGAGAGCCTTGCTCGTGACAGGATGCGACAAGATTCTGATTCATCTCTACTGCGCCGTTCTGATAATACATCAAGTCAGCGCGTCTTACAGGACGGCCCTTTTCGGCGGAGAAGAGGTGCGATGCCCTTGCACAAGGCGAGAACCCAGCCCAGGAGGAGTTCCGAGAGTTGCCACTGAGTCGACTTGTACCTGCCTCAGACCTGTCCAGCACAGAGACTCAGAATGCCCTCTCCCCCCTCTCTTCCAGGTTCTTCTCTACAATGAACCTCAGCATCTCGACCAGATAGCCACTGAGCGGCCCGGGCACACCATCGACGGAGACTGTGTACATCCCATAGGCACCGTCGGCGGCACCAGCGCTGACACACGCATCAATCATCCGCAACTCGGTGGCATAGTCATGGACGAGGTATGGTTGTTGCAGAGCAACCGCGAGGCCCGCTGACAACCCGTATGCACCCCAGTTCGAGACTGAAGCGGTGATGAGGATATCGCAGACATCGACGCAAGCCAGTCCCGCGCCGCAAGGGCAGCGACAGACACGGCCGTACTCTTTGTATTCACGGACTGCCTCGCTGATCAGCCCGAAGCCGATCTCGTTGCCATTGTCACCGATACCGATAGTGAGGAGACCGGCGTCCCGGGCCGCTGACACCAGCACCTCGACCCGTGCCCGGCCCTCCATGGCGGGCCCGCCGGTTGCGCTGTGAGCTATGCCCTTTGAATTGAGGCCCAATTTCTCCACGCAGATTAGCGCTTTGGGCTTCAGCGTGTCGACGATTATCTGGGCCTCTTTCTCAGCCGACTCGTCAACAGGAAACGAGTCTACCACAACGGCATAAGGTACCTTTCTTGCGACCTCCAACGGCCGCACACCGAGCCCGATTGCCTGGCAGGAGGCTTCTACGGGCTCGATTATGGGTTCCTCGCACAGGATCAGGGGAATGGCCTCTAGCCCCAAGTTGAGGGCGTAGGCCAGGGATGCCGCCCCCAGTGGGCCATCGTTTTCGCCCTTGGGCATGTAGTCGGGGAAGTAGGCTCCCGTCGCGATGACGACGATGTCACCCTTCCCAACTCTAGCTGTCAAAGCTTTGACCGCCAATTCCGTTGGAAACCCGCCTTGAGCTTCCCTGCCGGCTTCGTACAGTGGCCGGATGACACCGTAGCTCTCTCCGGGCTCCCGCATCTCAACCGTGCACAGCGTCTCGATGGCCTCGGCGGCGACGCTCAGATCTGCAACCATTCTCAGTCTCCCTTCTTCGATAGAATCACGGTTTCACTGTGACCGTGTCGTGTACGTCGGATCTGTGTAGGGCACTTCGAGCCAAATGGCCGAGCCGTCAATCTAGGTTATGTATCGCTCGGTCGAGAGATAGCGATCTCTGCTGTCCGGCATTATGGCAACTATGGTTTTGCCCGCATCCAATCGGTCAGCAAGCTTCATGGCAGCAAAGACGTTTGCCCCGGAGGAAACCCCGCAGAATAGGCCTTCCTTCTCTGCCAACAAGTGAGCCGTGGCGATGGCATCGTGGTCTGAGACCAAGATGACCTTGTCCGCTAACTCATCGTCGAGGATCTCAAGAGCAATCCCGTCGGTTATTCCCTCGATGATGGGCAAGCCATCTCTTCCTCTGCCCAGAACTGGGTCCTCCGCAGGCTCTACCGCGATGGTCTCGAACTGAGGGATCGCTTCCCTCAGCGCCTGGGCTACGCCCATTAGTGTCCCGCCGGTGCCGATGGACGCCACAATGGCATCGACTGTCCCATTTGTCTGGCGTAGGATCTCCCTCCCCGTCGTCTCCCTATGAGCCCCCACGTTGTCTGGATTGCTGAACTGCCTCGCCCACCAAACGTCGGGGCGAGATGCTTCCAGTTCCCTGCACTTCATTCTGGGAACGATCTCGCTGAGGGCCCCGTGCACTCCAGCATCCAAGGACCTGCCCTCATCCTCCAAATCGACGAAGCGAATCTGAGCGCCGTAGGCCTCCATCATTGCGGTACGCTCAGCACTAGCGACCGTGTCGGGCATGAACACTATCATCTTGTATCCCTTAACGGCTGCCACGAAGGACAGCGCGATGCCCGTGTTGCCGCTGCTTGCCTCAACGATGGTGTAGCCAGGCCTCAGCAGTCCCTGTCTCTCGGCCGACTCTATCATCCGCAGGGCAATCCTGTCCTTGGTACTGCCACTGGGGTTCAGGTATTCCAGCTTGCACAGGATTTCAGAGTCCAGGCCGCTCGCGATGCGGTCCAGGCGGACCATAGGGGTATTGCCAATGAGGTTCAAGACGCTGCTTTCCATCTTCCCCTGAACACTGTGGTCGTTCATCGTTAGTCCTTGTCCGAGGTTCTGCGTTCGCTTGCTGCCTAGCAGCTATGTTCGTACCCAGACACGCCTAGCCACTGGAGCCTTTCAGCTCAGTGATCAGGTCGCGAACGACCTGCCTCTTGCCCAACGGATTGATGGTCATGTCCCTCGCCATGTATGTCGTGCATGCCAGGGTCTTCTTGCCGTTCACCTCCACTCCGCACCCTACGCAGTAGCCCGCGCGGCAGTGATAGCGGAACCCCAGAGAGCCATCTAGTTCCGCGTATATGTACTCCAGTGCATCCAGTACCGTCTTGCCACTCTCGTAGGGAATCTCGTATGAGTGAAAGCCGTCCTGCCGCAGGATCCGAACCGTGGCCGTTTCGTTGCTCACTGCTCCTCCACTTGGAGCTTGTCGAGGCGAACGGGCGCCTTCGAAATTGAGAATCCCTCTTCCTCTTTCCGCACAACCAGGTTCACAAGCCATTCCTTGTAATCTCGGTGGGGATGATCGACCCGCGCGTGGGCACCCCTGCTTTCCCGGCGCATCGACGCAGCGGCCGCAATTATCTGGGCCAGGATCATCATCCTTCTCACCTCAATGCTATCCAGTACCTCCCTGTTGTAGACCTTGAGCTGGGAGTGCATCATCAGACGGCCCAACTGCTTTCTTTCGAGGTCCTCTAACTCTTCGCTGGCTTGTTGAAGGCTGGCACCTTCGCGAATCACCCCAACCTTCTCCCACATGATCCGCTGAATAGCACGTTTCAGACGCACGGGGCGAACGCGTTCCTCGTCGCTCTCGTAATGTCGAGGAATAGGCTCGAGGAACTCAACCTTCCCCAGACGGGGATGTCTGGGTGCACCGGCGGCATAGTCAGCAGCGTAGTCACCTGCCCTTGCTCCAAACACCAGGATCTCCGAAAGGGCGTTTCCTCCTAGGCGATTGGCTCCGTCCACACCCGCCATGGCCTCTCCGGCGGCGAACAGGCCAGGAGCGGCGGTCTCGCACCGGTCGTTGACCTTGGTGCCTCCCATGAAGTAGTGGGCTGCAACACCGGTCTCGATAGGGTCAGTTCGCAGATCAATGCCCATTCGTAAGAGCTTATCGAAGAATCCATTGCATGCGAACTCCCGTTCCACCTCTTCCGGGGGTAGGTGTGAGACGTCGATGAACACACCGCCGTGAGGGGTCCCTCTGCCCTCCATGATTTCCTGATATACCATCTGTGCCAGGACGTCCCGTGTGGCCTTGAGGTGCCAGTCAGCGATCTTCTCCTCGACGAAGTCGCGGCCCTCCGCGTTGTAGATTCGGGCCCTCGCCTGAAGCCTCAACCCTGCGGGCGCGGTGGGGTTGAGGCCCAGCAGTCTAGGGTAGCATTGCACGGTGGGGTAAAACTGGACGAATTCCATGTCCTGCAGCTCTGCACCTGCGTCAAAAGCCAGTATGAGCCCATCACCGGTGTTGTCGACAGAAGTAGTGCTGTACTGGAAAAGCTGGGAGCCCCCGCCGGTGGCGATGACGGTTGCCTTCGCGCTGTAGCAAACCGGCTGGGTATTCCTCAAGCGAAGGGCCGTCGCACCGACGACTCTCCCGTCCTCTAACACCAGGCGAGTCACGATCGTCTCATGGTGGATTCTGATCTTCTCCTGATGGGATGCCTCTCTCCGAAGGGCGGCCATCAGCGCTTGACCAGTTCGGTCGTCGATGAAGCAAGCTCGCGGATGGGTGCTTCCGGGCATCACGCCCTGGGCGAAGTGATCGTCTACTTTCTCGAATCTCGCCCCGTACTCATACAGTTCGTAGATTCGATCCGGCGCTTCACTTGTGTAGACGTCGACCAGAGTCTGATCGCTGAGGAACTTCCCCTCTCGAACCGTATCCTCGAAATGCACTCGAGGGTTGTCACGCTTGTCGGCCAGGCCCAGCGCCGCGTTACACGAGTACCCTCCGAGGATAGTGCATCCTGACTTGCCGAAGACCCCTTTCTCCACAAGCAGGACATCTGCGCCGCGCTTGGCCGCATGAATGGCCGCCAATGCCCCGGCTCCTCCACCACCGATGACCAGTACATCGCACTGATACGTCGTCAGCATTGTCCTCAACTTGTCCCGCCCCGAGGTGCGAACCGGCGCAGTCCTTGGGCGAGAGACATATTATCACACCGCGAGGATTTCGCGATCGAGTTGGGTTAGCAGTTCGCACCCATCGCTCGTGACCAGCACCATGTCTTCAACCTGCAGTCCTCCTAGGCCGAGTTCATAGTAGGGCGTCTCGAAACAGAGGACCATGCCTTCCTCCAGCACTGTCGTGTCATTGGGTGCAATGAGTGGCGTCTCATAGCCGTCCAATCCGATCCCATGTCCGCAGTGATGGCGCTCATAGTGGGGAATGCCATTGTCGCGCACTGTATCAACCATCACTTGAAACAGCTCGGCTGCAGTCACGCCGGGTCTAATCGCCTCGAGACCCGCTTGCTCACCGGCCAAGACTGCCTGGTAATATCTTCCGATCCTACACGATACCTCGCCGAAGACTGCATTCCGAGCGATGTCTGAGCAGTACATCATGTACTTGCAGCCTACATCAAAGCGAATGATACTGTTTCGCTCCAGCGTGGATCCGTTCGGCTCGGCGTTACACAGGCTGGTTCTGGTGCCCACGCCGATGACTTCGAAGTAGGGCCTAGCTCCCCGGTGAACAATGGAAAAAAGGAACTCGCGATGCAGGTCGATATCGGTACTGCCCTGCTGCATCTGACCGAGGGCGCTAGTGATGGCATTCTCTGTCACGGAAGAAGCCTGGCGGAGCCGCTCGATCTCCACTGGCGCCTTCACGCTTCGACACCTCTTGAGGATTTCCGAGCCCAGCTCAACGGTAGCCTTGGAAAATGCGTTGCGAAGTGAATCGAATTGCAGTGGCGTCAGGCCTTCTTCATCGACCAAGAGCCGCGCGTTTTCGAGGCCTTCCGACCTAAGGACAGAGCCGAGGGCCTGCAGCCAGCCAGAGCCACCACTCATGGCTGGTAGGAACTCGGCGAGGAAACGTTCGTCATCCGATGTCTCTTGTTGCTCGTCGGCCGGGTTGACGAAAAGGGTGCCAAAGAGGGTGAGGCTGTCCGTGCGAGGCCGATACATGGCCGCGAGGTCACAGTCGCTACTTGGAACTAGAAGATGCCTAGTGCCATCTCTGGTCAACACTGCAAATTGGGGGTCGAAACCGGGATAGCCGGTCAGGTAGAACACATTCGGCACCGTCGTCGCTATCACAGCGTCGAAGTCGGCCTCCCTCAGCCCGCCGACCACGCGGCCGACGGACCAATCTGTGAGACTGGCAGTTCGGGCTTGGATATCTGTTTCTGGCATGAGCTATCCCTGCGCAGGGCAGTTGCGGATCCAAGCGTGGGATTGACCGCGGGGCCTCTGGCACCAACTCAGTCGCGGTGTAGCCACACGCATCAGAACATGGCGATTTCCTCTATCGGGACATCCGTGATGAACATGCGACCGGGGAAGTGTGATATCATGAAGTCCAGATGGGCTTCGATGGCCACCGCCTGCGGCGTCACGCCGCAGGCCCAGAATACTGGCACTTCATCGGGCTCGAGCTCGGTCAGCGAGCTCGTCTCACCAAAGTACTCGTCCTGGAGGCTGGCGATGCCGATTTGCGCGGGATCTCCCACATGCACAGGTGCTCCGTGCGCAGCGGGATACCTGGAGCTGGTCTGAACGGCTCTTGCCACCTGGTGTTTCAGTATCGGGCGCATGGTGACCACCACGGGGCCGTGGAACACTCCAGCCGGTTCGCACTGGATGCTAGATAAGTAGGCAGGTGCTGCGCTTCCCTGTTCCATGTGCCTGAGGCGGATCCCGGCGTTCAGCAGTGCCCAGTCGAAAGACCAACTGCAACCCAGCAAAACGCCAACGAGTTCGTCACTCCAGTAGTCGGTGATGTTCTCGACGTCAGCAACGCAGCGGCCCTTCTCCCAGATCTTGTACATAGCCAGATCCGTCCTGATGTCGGCGTCCTGGGCCATGTACTTGAGACTTGGCTCGCCGGTGTCGGTGACCTCCAGCACGGGGCAGGGCTGAGGGTTGCGCTGGCAGAAGATGAGAAGATCGAGGGCTTGATCCTGCGGGACGACGACGAGGTTGGCCTGCACATAGCCCTCTGCCAATCCGACAGTGTCTTCGTTGAATCCTCCTTCCCTTATTACGGCACGGATCTCGCGAGGATGTCGCCCCTTCAGGTGTTCTCTATCCATTCCAAGCGTCCTTTCTTCGAGAGATCTGGTGTCACGCCCTCGCTCGATCAGTGCGCCACCATCTCAGCAATCAACCCGGCATTGCCTGGCGTTTCGACTCCCGCCTCTGCGTCGGCGCACTCAAATCAGCTCGGAGTCCAGCCTCGACTAGATTCAATCCTGATGGTTCGAATCGGGATGGGTGGCATGGCGTGCTCGACACACGTGGAGCTCTAGCCTAGTGCTGGTGGGATCGCCGACAATGCTTCTCGTCACCGTCTGTGACCTATTCTGTGGTCTTGTCCACGAAACCCATCCTGGTCGAGATCTCCGCGGCTGCGCGCCTCACTTGGGAGGCCACGCTGTTCAATCGATTCTCTTGCAAGCGTTGGGCGGGCCCCGAAACACTGATAGCAGCGATCACGGCCCCGCTGGCATCCCTCACCGGTGCCGCTAGGCAGTGGGTGCCGAGTTCCCGCTCCTCGTTGTCCAGGGCGAAACCCTGGGTTCGGATTCTCTCCAGATGTTCTTTGAGAACATACGGGTTGGTCATAGTGTGGCTGGTGTATGCAGGCAGGCTTGCTCCTTCAATGAATCTTTCGAAATCTCCAGGGGAAGAGTGCGCCAAAAATACCTTTCCGACCCCAGTGCAATGCAGAGGCGCTCTAGCCCCAGTCTGTGTGAATGCCCTTACCACGGCATTGCACTGTACCTGATCAATGTAGACGGCGTCATCTTGGTAACGAACCACTAGATTGGCGGTCTCACCGACGTCTTGGACGAGTGCAGTCAATATGGGTCTGGCCGTTTCTATGAGATGGGTTTGGTAAGGCACTGCGCTACCCAATTCGACAAGCCTGAAGCCCAGGGCGTATTGTCGAGTTAGTGGGTCTCTTCTCACGAATCGTCTCTCCATGAGAGTCTTCAGCAGTCGATGCACCGTGCTGGGGTGCATGTTCAGTTCCTGGCTCAACTTGGCCAACGAGACTCCATCCGCTGTCCCGGCCAGCGCCTCAAGGATGTCAAGAGCTTTGTGCACGGTCTTTGACATTGAGCCCTCCCACATTTGTGATTGGCGGTCAGTCGACTCCTGTCGACCGTGAAGCGTCTTTGAGAATGAGGCGTGACTCTAGCAAGCGAGCGACATGACGTCCGCCATGCAGCACTTCGGCCTGCGTGTGATTGTCATATTATGCAAGTCAAGGCTGCATTGTGAAAAGCTCGCTTGACAGCCTGTGCATGGTAGACTATAATGGCCGTTGCATCTGTCACAGTGTAACAGATATCTTCACACTCTGCAAATCATCTGCTTATGCAAGTCAAGGCTGCATTGTGAAAAGCTCGCTTGACAGCCTGTGCATGGTAGACTATAATGGCCGTTGCATCTGTCACAGTGTAACAGATATCTTCACACTCTGCAAATCATCTGCTGAGCTGAGCTGGCCTATTGGGAGGGCCGAGGCTTTCCGCCAGGGAGGTCTGACATAAGGGGGCGTCCGATCATCACGTGTACGGCAGTGGGAACTCCAGGCTGATGTCGAACCAGACCCAGACCCCACAGGGGAGTAATATAGCGTTGGTTGGGGGGACCCTCATCGATGGCACTGGAAAGGATCCTTTGGACGACTCGGTGGTCATCGTGCAGGGAGCCGCTCTCCAGGCAGTAGGGAGGAGGAGCGAGGTACGAATCCCCTCTGAGGCGGAGATCATCGAGGTTTCAGGTAAGACGGTCATGCCTGGCATGATTGACTGCCATGTCCATATCTCATGGACGACTTCAAACGTCCGTCAGAGACTGCTTACTCCCAAGACGGTGGAGATCTTCCAGGTCGCAAAGATGATGAAGCGCACGCTTAGCGCTGGCTTTACCACCATTCGCGACGCCGGTACGCTGAACGATCCGGGGTTCAGGCAGGCTTTGGAGATGGGCCTAGTAGAAGGGCCGCGGCTTGTCGTAGCGGGCGCACTTATCCAAACCGGGGGCCACTTGGATCTCTACTATCCGAGCGGCGTAGGGTTGCCTCTCCTGGCCGCCGAAACGTGTGATGGCGTGCCCGAAGTGCAGGGGGCAGCGCGAAAGGTGCTCCGGGAGGGGGCCGATTTCATCAAGATCTGCACCAGCGGTGGCACCGGGCTTCCGGTGAGCAGAACAGAGCATATCGAATGGACCCTTGAGGAACTGAAGGCCATCGTGCACGAAGCATCGGCGCGGGGTAAAGCAGTAATGGCCCACGCGATAAGCACGCAAGGTATCAAGAACGCTATCCTGGCAGGGGTGTGGTCGGTAGAGCATGGCAGTTGCCTCGACGACGAGGCGATCCAGATGTTCATGGAGACAGGCATCTACCTGGTGCCTACCTTGTCCGTGGACCAGGCGATCTTGCAAAGGACCCCGGGGGACGGATGGGCTCCGACATCTAGGGCTGAGGCTGAGTTGATAGAGAACTACGCTCTTGAGAGCTTCAAGAAGGCCGGAGCTGCTGGAGTGAAGATAGCCGTCGGCACGGATGCACTGAGTGAGGAGATGCATGGTAAGAACGCCGGCGAGTTGGAGCTGTTTGTTCGGCACGGTTTCAAGCCTATGGAGGCCATCGTGGCTGCGACGAAGACGGCCGCCGAGGCTTGCCGGGTGGACGACAAGGTTGGAACCCTAGAGGTCGGCAAACTCGCAGATCTGCTCGTCGTGAACGGCAATCCGCTGAACGACGTGTCTGTATTGCAAGACAAGTCGCGCCTGCTCGTGGTCATGAAAGAGGGGCGCATTTGTGTGAATAGGTTGGTGGACTAGGTGGCTATCGCCTGTCGGCTTACAGAGGAGGTGTTGTAGACGCCCCAGGGCAGTCGCGATGGGCCACAGGCGATTGAACATCTCGGGGAATCCTGGTGACTGGGGCCCGTAGTGTGGACGTGAGGCCGAGATTCATGCCACAGGTCCGCTTGGTTGACTGTTGCCGGACCCAGGAATACATTGGACCAACTCGCTAGGTCTGGACGCGCGTCGGGGCGTGAGGGTGGACAGGCGAGGTATGAAGGGAGGTGATACTGGAAAAACAGTAGAGGTCTACCATGTGGAAAGCTGAGATCGTGAAGAAGTGTCAAAAGGAGGATCAAGTGTTAAGGAAGGTTTGGTTTCTAACTAGCGTAGCGTTATTGGTCGGTCTCTTGTTGAGTGGGTGCGCGACCCCCGCTCCGTCTCAGCCGACGGAGGTGCCATCGGCAACCGAGGCGCCACCGGCAACCACCGCGCCAGCGCCAACGGAGCCTCCGGCCGAGCCCAAGGTAGCCGTGTATCTCATGCCACAGGACTTCATCGACTTGGACCCGGGCCTCTCCTTTGCCCGTGAGAATGTCGTGATCAACCTGTGCTATGAGAACCTTACCTACTACGCTCCTCCGGGGAGCGACGAAATCGTACTCCCTGGCTTGGCGACGAGCTGGGAGCCCAACGAAGATGCCACCGAATGGATCTTCTACCTGCTTGAGGATGTGACCTTCCAGGATGGAGAGCCGTTCACCGCAGAGGCGGTCAAGGCCACGTTCGACCATTTCGCAGACCTGGAGGGAGCGGGCTGCTCCTGGATCTGGAGTGGCGTGGAAGAGGTTGAGGTAGTGGATGACTACACAGTCAAGATCACCATGGCCTACCCGGCGCCCGTGGATCTGATGGCCACGGCGAGCTACTGCGGCGGCATCATGAGCCCCAATATCATCGACCAGCCGAAAGAGTGGTTCGACGAAGGGAACTGCCTGGGCACTGGCCCTTACTACATCGAGTCCTTCGATAAGGGGCAGCGCCTGATCATGGCTCGCTACGATGACTACTGGAAGGGATGGGAGGACGACCGCTTCGACAAGATCGTCTACGAGATCGTCGCCGACCAGGTTGTGGCCTTGCAGATGATCGAGGGTGGAGAGGCCGATGTCCTTCGCGACGTGGCGCCTGACAAGCTGGAGACGCTGCGCGCGAACGAGGATCTGCAGGTCATGGTGCACCCCTCCTTCGTTCACACCATGTTCGCCTTGAATACCGTCAAGCCGCCGTTGGACGACCCCTTGGTCCGAGAGGCGCTGGCCTGGAGCTTCCCTTACGACGAGCTCATCGAGCGGAGCGAAGGACTGTGGGAACAGTCCCGGGGCGCCATCCCGGCGACGATGTGGGGCTATTGCGAGGACTGCTTCCAGTACACTCAGGATCTGGACAAGGCGAGGGATCTCCTTGAGCAGGCCGGCTATCCTGACGGTGGCTTCGACTTGCTGGTCACCCACATACCCAAGGAGTATCAGAAGTGGCCCGTCGAACTGTGGGCCATGCCTCTTGAGGAACTGGGAATCACCATGAGAGCTCAGGAACTGCAATTCCAGTCGCAGTGGGAGCTGGCCAAATCGGATCCAGTGACTGCGCAGGATGTCTTCACGGCCGCGTGGTGGCCCAGCTGGGTGACGCCGTACGATGACCTGTTATCAATGTTTCACTGCGAGGACCCGCCCTACTTCAACACCAGCTACTGGTGCAACGAGGAGTTCGACGCCATGATCGACGAGGCGAACGAGCTCACCGGTACAGACGTTGAGGCGGCCGAGCAGATGTTCATAGAGTCTCAGTACATCGTCATGGAGGAGAACCCCAAGATCTTCCTGGCCGACATCTCAACAGTGACGGTGATGTCCAAGGACATTGAGGGCTTCGTCGACAACCCAGCATACGCCCACGTGTTCTTCTGGCACGACATATCGACCACGCGATAGGGCTGGTCAGTAGGCACAGCGACAACGTCGCTGTGCCTTGGTTGAGAGTCTGGTGTCTTGCTCAGGGGCCGACCACTACCCGCATCGGTCGGCCCCTGGGCCCATTGAACGAGGTCCAAAATGGGAAGAGCCGAGTACATCCTTCGGCGCCTTGCACTGGCCGTTCTGGTTCTGGTGGGCGTCTCGATCGTGACCTTTGTCATCGCCCGCCTCGTCCCCTCTGATCCCGCCGTCCTCTGGGTCGGTCCTCGTGCCAAGCCGGAACAGGTGGAAGCGGCCCGCGTCAAACTGGGATTGGATCGACCGCTGTATGAGCAATACCTTCGGTACGTCGGGGACGTCGTGCGGGGCGACTTCGGGATCTCCGTCAACACTCACAGACCTATCATCGATGATCTACGGGTCTTCTTGCCGGCCAC
>Ga0209979_1000904_pt1 | contig 35742 bp, 29 predicted proteins | sample AnhtaG_FD_183114 | JGI IMG/M metagenome (GOLD analysis project Ga0209979, IMG submission 183114) | Deep subsurface microbial communities from Anholt, Denmark to uncover new lineages of life (NeLLi) - Anholt_01485 metaG (SPAdes) (version 2) | ecosystem: Environmental > Aquatic > Marine > Oceanic... | reverse complement strand
TTTTGGGGTCGATGCCGAGGTCCTGGATGCTCCAGGTGGTGACCACGTCGGCGGTCTGAGCCCAGTCGATGCGGTCCATGTCGATGAAGCGGGGCTCGTTCATGGCGAGCTTCACGGAGGCTACCGCCGGCAGGGGGACGGAGAGCACCTCATGGCCGCCCCGGATCTCCCGGTGGGCTTCCACTCGGTTCTCCTCCGGCAGGAGCTTCATGGCGGTGGCGTAGGTGATCTGGGGGATGCCCAGCCATTCGGCGATGCCCGGGGGCACCTGGGCGGTGGCTCCGTCGGAGGACTCCTCACCGCAGAAGATCAAGTCGTAATCGCCGATCTTTTCGATGCCTTTAGCGAGGGTGAGGGAGGTAGCCAGGGTATCGGCGGCGGCGAAGGCGCGGTCGCTCAGGAGGTAGGCATGATCGACGCCCACCGCGATCATCACCCGCAGGTACTGCTCGAAGACAGGCGGGCCCATAGAGAGGGTGGAGACCCGCCCGCCGTGCTGGTCGCGCAGAGAGAGCGCCAGCTCGAGGGCGTTCATGTCCGACCGGTTCATCTCAGAGCGGACGCCGGTGCGGTCGATGGTCATGGTCTCTGGCTCGATGCGGATCTCCTCGGAGCGAGGGACCACCTTCATGCAGACGATGATGTGCGGTCGCTGGTCGGTCATGACTGCCCTCCGTTGGCCGCCTCGCGGAGCTGTTCGATGAGCGGTGGCAGCACGGCGAAGAGGTCATCCACGATGCAGTAGTCGGCCGCCTCGAAGATGGGCGCCTCCTCGTCCGTGTTGATGGCGACGACCGTCTCGGCGCCCTCGATGCCGACAGTGAAGTGGATGGCGCCGCTGATGCCGCAGCAGATGGCAAGCTTGGGCCGGGTGACAACGCCGGTCTGGCCGATCTGGCGCTCGCGCTCGAGCCAGCCCTCGTCGCAGGCGACCCGGGTGGCGCCGATCTCGCCGCCGAAGAGCCGCGCCAGTTCCTCGATGAGCGAGAGCTCGCCGCGGATGCCCCGGCCTGCCGCTACGATGCAGGGCGCCTTGGTGAGGTCGAGGCCGGCAGCGGTGACGCGCTCCAGTACCTTCACCCGCTTGTCCTCCTCGCGGATGCGCACGGGGATCTCGTCCACGGCCCCCTTGCGCCCGGGAGCGAGCTCGGGGGCAGGGAAGATGCCGGGGCGGACCGTAGCCATCTGGGGGCGCATGTCCGGGCAAAGGATGGTGGCCACGATGCCTCCGCCGAAGCCCACGACGTCGCCCTTGAGGAGGCCGCTCTGGGGGTCCACATCCATGCCCGTGCAGTCGGCGGTGAGGCCGGTGTGGACGCGGACGGCCAGGCGGCCAGCCAGGTCGCGGCCGTCGGGGGTGGCGCCCAGGAGGAAGATGGAGGGCTTGCGCTCGGCTAGCGCCTCAGAGACGACTCTGGTGTAGGGCTCGGTGTTGTAGACGGCGAGGTCAGGGTGGTCGGCGAGGAGCACCTGGTCGGCGCCTGCAGCGAAGGCCTGGTCCGCCAGGTCGCGTACCTGGTGGCCCAGCAGGATGCCGGTGAGGGAGGTGCCCAGGCGGTCGGCCAGTTCGCGGCTCTTGCCCAGGAGCTCCAGGGAGACACCCACGAGTTCTCCCTGATCTTGCTCGAGGAAGACCCAGAGCCCGCTGGCGTCGGCAGCTTCGTAGGGTTGTATGTCATTCATGGCGTTGCTCCCGCAGGTTGTCGCGCCGGAGGCGCGGGCACGAGTCCGAGGGCGGCGGCTGCGACCTCCGCCAGGTCCATGACCCGCATACGCGTGTCGGCGCCGGCCAGGCTGTCCTCCAGGCAAGAGATGCAGTGGGGGCAGGCCGTCACCAGGATGTCGGCGTCGGTCTCGGCCGCCTCCTGCACCCGGAGGTCGGAGAAGCGCTCGCCGGGGAGGGTCTCCTGCCACATGCGGCCGCCGCCACCGCCGCAGCAGAGGGTGTCGATGCCGCTGCGGGGCATCTCCACCTGGCTGAGGCCGGGGATGGCGCTGAGGACCTGCCGTGGCGCCTCGGTTTCGTCGTTGTGGCGGGCGAGGTAGCAGGGGTCATGGAAGGTGACGGTAAGGGGTAGCTCGTTCTCGAACTTGAGCTTCTCCTCGGCCACCAGCTCCGCGAGGTACTGGCTGTAGTGAAGGGGGCGGAAGGCCTCGCCCACGCCGGTGTGGTAGTTCTTGAACATGTCGTAGCAGTGGGGCGAGACCGTCACCAGGGTGCCCACCCCGATTTCGCGGAAAAGGGCGACGTTATCGTTGATGATCTTCTGGGCGTAGGCCCAGTTGCCGGACTCGCGTGCGGGGTCGCCGCAGCAGGGTTCTCGCTCGCCCAGGACGCCGAAGTCGACGTTGGCTGCGCCGAGGACCCCAACGAGGGCGCGGGCCACTTTCTGAATGCGGGGGTCATAGGAGCCGGTGCAGCCCACGTAGAAGAGGATGTCCTGGCTGGGCGCAAAGTCCTTGAGGTCCAGGCCCTTGGCCCAGGCGGTGCGCTCCGAAGGGGGCCGCGCCCAGGGGTTGCCGTCGCGGTAGACGTCCCACATGAGGGAGGGCAGGCCGTGGGGTACTTGCCGCTCCTTCCAGGCTAGCTGGCGCAAGCCGAGGATGACCTTTGTAATGTCTACTTCGTGAGGGCAGCGGCTTTCGCACGATAGGCAGGTGGTGCAGAGCCACAGATCGTCGCTCCAGCCGGGCAGCCCTAGCTGGGCCTGACGGACCATCTTCCGAATGCTGACAGTTTCCTCTTTCACCAGCGCCCAGGGGCAGATGGCCGTGCACACGCCGCACTGGAAGCAGGGCGCTGCCGCTCCTCCGGTGGCCTTATCGACTCGTTCCCAGGTTTCGTCCTCCAACAGGAGGCTTTCAGCTACTTGGCTCACCACTGGCCACTCCTTCGGCTAGTTTGCGCGCGTAGTTCTGGACAACCTCATGCATCTCCCGCAACTTGTTGGCAAGCACCTTGCCCTCCGCGGCGGAGGCCCACTGAAGCTGAAGGCGCTCCGGCTCGATGCCCTGACGGGTGAACTTGCGCTGCCAGAACTCGAAGCGCTTCTTGGTGTGTTCGTTGGCGTAGTTGTAGTGACAGTCGGAGCCGCCACTCTCGGTCAGGCGGCAGCCGGTGACCAGGACGGCCCCCGCACCCTTATCGAAGGCGCGAGCGATGAAGTCCTCCTCGATGCGCGCTGAGCACATCATGCGGATGATGCGGCTTGAAGACGGATACTGGATCTTCTCGATGCCGGCCTGGTCGGCGGCGGGGTAGGAGCACCAGTTGCAGGTGAAGACGACGACCTTCTCCTGGGGCCTTTCGGCCAGGGTGGCGTCGATCTGGGCCATGATCTGCTCCTTGGTGAAGTAGGGCATGATGATGGCATCGTAGTTGCAGACGGCGGCGCAGTTGCCGCAGGCCTGACAGGCCGCCTCGTGGAAGATGATGGTGCCCTCTTTGGCCTTGCCAATAAGCTCGATGGCGCCGAAGGGGCAGGCGGGGACGCAGATGCCGCAAACGATGCACTTGTCCTCCACCAGGCGGGCAGTGATGGGTTCCTTCTCGATGGTGTCCCGACACAGGAGCTTTCCCGCGTTGGACGCCGCGGCCAGAGCCTGGGCGATGCTCTCCCGCACATCCTTGGGGTACTGCACGGTCCCTGCCAGGTAGATGCCGGGCGCGGGCGCCTCGGCCGGGCCGAGCTTGGGGTGGCGCTCGAGGAGGAAGCCGTCCTCGCTGCGGGCCACCTTGAGCTGGTCGGCGACGTTTTCCTCCTGAGGATGAAGACCCACCGTGAGCACCAGCAGGTCGGTGGGGATGCCCAACTCCACGCCCGTGAGGCCATCCCTCAGGGCCACCGTACCGTTGGAGCGGGAGATGACCTTGTCTGGCGTGCTGTCGGGGTCGTAGCGGAAGAACTGGACACCTTCTCTCAGGGCCTCCTCGTACATCTCCTCGGCCTCGCGGCTGAAGGTGCGGATATCGCGGTAGAGGACGCGCACCTTCTTGCCCGCTCGGCGCAACTCCAGCGCCTGGCCAATCATCGCTGTACAGCCGAAGCGGCAGCAGCCGATGCTATTGGTGCGAGAGCCCACACAACCGATGAAGGTGACATGCTCACCAGGCACGTCAGGCATCATGCCCGCTAGCTCCAGGGTGGTAACAACGCGCGGGTCCTGGCCGTAGTTGAATTCGGTTGGTTGGTAAGGCCGGGCGCCCATGGCCAGGACTATGGCGCCTGCTCGCAACTCCTCGCCATCGGTCAGGCGGGCGGTGAAGTTGCCGACGAAGCCGCCGATCTGCTCCACCTCCGTGCTCAGGTGGACCTTCACCCTGGCCCGCTTGACCTCGCGGCGCTTCTCCTCCAGGATTTCTGCTGCCTTCACGCCGCCGGGCGCCAACTCGTCCAGCTTCCGCAGGAGGCCACCCAGCTCGGGGCCTTTTTCGATAAGGTGCGTGCGGTACCCCTGGCGGGCCAGGTTAGCAGCGGCGGTCATCCCCGCGATTCCGCCGCCGATGACTAGGGCCTGCTGGACCACCGGCTGGTGGCTAATCTCCAGTGGCTGGAGCAGACGGGCCTTGTCCACTCCCATCCTGATCATGTCCAGGGCCTTCAGGTAGGCCTCCTCAGGATAATCCTTGTGTACCCAGGTATCCTGGTTGCGGACGTTGACCATCTCCAGGAGGTAGGGGTTGAGGCCGGCCAGGAGGCAGGCGCGGCGGAAGAACGGTTCGTGGGTCTTGGGCGAGCAAGCGACCACCACTGCCCGCGTCAGCTTCTTATCACGGATGGCTTCGGCGATCTCCTGCGCCGCGGTGGAAGTGCAGCTAAACATCTGGCTCTGGGCGTGAGCGACATCGGGCAGGGTCAAGGCGTACTCGACACACTGCTCCACATCGATCACCCCGGCGATGTTAGAGCCGCAGTGACAGACAAACACGCCGATGCGGGGTTCCTCCACGTTCTCGATGGGCTCGCCCTTCTCCGGCTCGGGCCACTCCCTGTGGTCGATGTAGGTAAGGGCGGAGGCGGCCGCCCCGCTCCCTTCGGCGACGCTATCGGGGATGTCCTTGGGCCCGGCGGCGCAGCCGGCTACATAGATGGCCGGTCGGGTGGTGGTGATCGCTCCTCCCTGGGCCTCCATCGTTTTCAGGAAGCCGTCCTCGTCAACCTCTATCCCCAGCACTTCGGCCAGCTTCTCCAGCCCATCGGGCGGCCGCGCTGCTGTGGCCAGGACCACCATGTCTGCCTCGGCCGTCTCCACGCGGCCGCTGTCGGTGTTCTCGTAGCGCACCAGCAGGCCGCGGCCATTGGGTTGCACGTCGGCCGGGTGGCCACGGATGAACTTGGCTCCCTGCTGGCGGGTGCGGTCGAAGAAGGCGTCGAACCCCTTCCCGTAGGCTCGCACGTCCATATAGAGGACGGTGACGTCCTTAACGCCGTGGTCTATCGCCTGGTAGGTCTCCTTGATGGAGTACATGCAGCAGAAGCGGGAGCAGTGGCGATAGAAGTTGTGATCGCGCGAGCCCACACAGAGAACAAAAAGGATGTTGTGGGGGTGCTCGCGGTTGGAGGGCTTGATGATCTCGCCGCCGGTGGGCCCCGCCGGCGCCAGCATGCGCTCGAACTCCATGGAGGTGAGGACGTCGGGATGTCTGCCGTAGCCGTAGTGGTGGAGGAGGGCGGGGTCGACCAGGTCGTAGCCGACGGCCATGATGATGGAGGCCACCTGGCGGGTGAGCACCCGCTCACGGGGCATGAAGAAGTCGATGCACTTGGGTGCGCAAACTTGGATACAGCGATCGCAGGGGAAGTAGTTGGGCGGGTCGTTTAGACAAAGGTCGAGGTCGATGAGGTAGGGTCCGGGGACAGCCTGAGGCATGGGGGTATAGATGGCCTTGCGGGTGGCCATGCCCACATCGAACTCGTTGGGAGTCGCCTGAGGGCAGGCCTCCACGCAGAGGTCGCAGCGGGTGCACTCATCGGTGACGAAGCGAGGGCGCTCTCTGATGGTTACCTGGAAGTTGCCGGCCTCCCCCTCGACCGCTTCCACCTCGGCGGGAGAAAGGACCTCGATGTTGGCGTTCTCCGAGACCTCGGAGAGTTTGGGCATCTCGATTCATATGGAGCAGTCCAGGGTGGGGAAGTTCTTGTCCAGGGCGGCCATCTTGCCGCCGATGGTGGGCGACTTCTCTACCAGAATCACCTTGCTGCCGGACTCGGCCAAGTCCAAGGCCGCCTGGACGCCAGCGATGCCGCCGCCTATGACTAGCACCGTGTCCTTCATGATGCCTCCTGCTTCTTCGCATACTCATAGCCCGCGTTGAAGGCCTTGAGGTTCAGGTCCACTAGGCGGGGCCGCAGCGTATTGCGGATCGACTGCTCCCCTGCCTCAGGGCTTATCAGGCCCGTGGCGCCGCTGAAGAAGCCCACCGTGACCACATTGGCGACGATGCGCCTCCCCAGCTCCTCGGCCATGCGGGTGGCTGGAATCCCGCGGTAGGGACCTTCGTCTTCATAGGGCTTGACCAGGTCCGACTCGATGAGCAGAACGCCACCGTCCACCATGCTCGACCGGTAGCGCTCGTAAGCCTCCTGAAACAGAGCCACGAAGTGATCCGGGTGCGTTATCAGAGGATAGTCGATGGGCTCGTCGGAGATGATGACGTCGGCGTTGCTGGCACCGCCTCGGGCCTCAGGGCCATAGGACTGGGTGAGGACGGCCTCCTTGCCGTCGTAGAGGGCTGCCGCCTTGCCGATAAGGAGGCCGGCCAGGAGCATGCCCTGCCCACCGAAGCCGGCCACTCTGATGTCGTGTCGCATCGCCTACTCTCCTCTGTTCTTCATCATCGCCAGGGGGTCAAAGGGTGGTCTCTCGATGTCCACGAAGTTGCCCATGACGAAGGGAATGTCTTTGCGCCGCAGGTCGATCTCCAGCTCCGGCAGGTAGGCGTTATGGTCTACGATGCAGCGCTCGCGGTACAGCCAGACCTCCTCTATGGCGTCACCAATGTCGTTGGGACTGCCGAAGCCCACCGGGCAGGGAGCCAGCACCTCGATGAAGGTGAAGCCCTTCTTCTGCATAGCCCGCAGGATAGCCTCCTTGAGCTGGCGGACGTGCAGTGCTGTCCAGCGGGCCACAAACACCGCCCCACACGCCGACGCCAGATAGGGCAGGTTGAAGGGCGGCTCGGTGTTGCCGTAGGGCGCGGTGCTAGCTTTTGCTCCCAGGGGCGTCGTCGGCCCTAGCTGGCCGCCGGTCATGCCGTAGTTGAAGTTGTTGATGCAGATGACATTTATGTCTATGTTGCGGCGGGCGGCGTGGATGAAGTGGTTGCCGCCAATGCCGAAGAGGTCGCCGTCGCCGCTGAACACGGTGACCTCCATCTCTGGCTTCACCAGGGCTATCGCCATGGCAAAGGGGATGGACCTGCCATGGGTGGTGTGGTAGGAGTCGACATCCATGTAGCCCGGGACCCGCGCTGTGCAGCCGATGCCGGACACGCAGGCGTGCTGGTCCTTGGGGATGCCCGACTCCAGGATGGCCTGAGCATAGGCGTGAGTGGCAGGGCCGATGCCACAGCCCGGGCAAAAGATGTGGGGCAAGCGCTCCGTGCGAAAGACAGAGTCGATGGGGTGACTCTCGACTTTGATCTCAGGCATTCTTCGCCACCTCTCTGATAGTGTCCAGGATGGGGTCCGGCGCCATCATGACCCCGCCGGCATGGTTGACTCCGATTACCGGCAGGGAGGTGAAGCGCTCGACCTCCCTGGAAATCTGGCCCAAGTTCAGCTCTGGCACCACAAACGCCTTGACCTGATTGCTCAGCTCCCTGACCTTGTTCTCGGGGAAAGGCCACACGCAGATGAGGCGCAGGAGCCCCACCCGGATGCCGTCTCGGCGTGCCTCGTTCACCGCCCGGCGGGCCGAGCGGGCTGTGGAGCCGTAAGCAATAACGGCCAGATCGGCATCGTCCAGGAATATCTCCTCGTATTCGATGATCTGGTCGGCGTGCAGGCGGATCTTGTTCACCAGCCGGCGCACGAGCTTGTCGTGCGGCTCGGGGAAGGTGGCCGGATAGCCCTTTTCGTCGTGGGTCAGGCTGTCGTAGTTCACTCGGTAGCCCTCGCCCGCATGGACGATAGGGGGCACCAGGTCCTCGTCTTCCGCCAGAAAGGGGAGAAAAGATGGATCCCCCGGCTTGTGCCGGGGCCGCTTTCGCTCCACCCGCGGGATCTGGTCGGCGGGCGGTATCACTACTCGCTCCGTCATGTGGCCTATCAGCTCATCAGCCATCACGAACACAGGGACGCGCCAGCGGTCAGACATGTTGAAGGCCTTGATCACGTAGTCAAAGCACTCCTGAGGGGAGGAGGGCGAGTAGGCGATGATCTCGTAGTCGCCGTGTGAGCCCCACTTGGCCTGCATCATGTCGGCCTGCCCCACCAGGGTAGGAAGGCCGGTGGACGGCGCGCCCCGCTGTATGTTGACGATCACGCAGGGGGCTTCCATCATGGCCGCCATCCCTATGTTCTCCATCATCAGGGAGAAACCGGGGCCGGACGTGGCGCTCATCGTTCTGGCTCCGGCAAGGGAACCCCCCACCAGCGCGGCCACGCTGGCCATCTCATCCTCCATCTGGACGAAGATGGCTCCCACCGCCGGCAAGCGGGCGGACAGCCTCTCAGCCGTCTCCGTGGAGGGGGTGATAGGATAGCCGGCAAACAAATCGCAGCCGGCTGCCATGGCCCCTTCGGCGCAGGCGTGGTCGCCCAACAAGAAGTGGCTGCCGGTTAGCACACGCTCTTCCGGACTCATTCGACGATCTCCTCGGTGTAGATGGCGAACTCAGGGCAGATGACGGAGCAGAATTGGCAGGCGATGCATGCTTCTTCTTTGCCTTCGGCTACCACCGGATAGTGGTAACCCTTGGCGTTCATCTCGGAGGTCTCTTCAAGGACATCTAGGGGACAGAAGTCGATGCAGAACTTGCACCCCTTGCAGCGCTCGGGGATTATGTACAACTGCCCCCGCGGGATGGAGATCTTCTTTACGTCCAGGGGCTGGCGCGTCTGTAATGTGACCATAGTCGGTGCCTCCGAAAGCGGTGGCCGACGGCGCGACACAGGCTCTCGCGCGGCCCCCTGGCGAGTGCGTCGCGGGGGGCTAGGTCGCTGCGCTCACTCTTGACGCTGGCGCGCTAGCTTCTTCGCGCGAGGCCCGTCCCAACAGAGGTCGGCGACCGTGGTGGACCCCATCCGGTCCACCGCATAGCTTATGATATCCTGTCCTACCGGGTAGGCGGGGCAGGATAGCTCACGTCCACACTCTCCGGGCGCCAGGAGGCAGCGGTCTACCCGAATAGGGCCGTCCACCGCTTCGATGACGTCCAGCATGGTGATCTGTTCGGGGGAGCGGGCCAGAGCCAGGCGGCCCAGGCGGCCCCGCTGGCTCCGCACCAGGCCGGCCCTGACCAGAGACTGAGAGATGCGTCCCACGTAGGCGGGGGAAACCGATTGCCGGCGGGCCACCTCCCGGATGGGGCCCTCTCCGCCGATCGCCAAGTCCAGTACGACGCGCACCGCGTAGTCGGCCTGGCGACTGAGAAGCATTGCTCCTCCCCGAATTGTCTAAATTTCTGAGACATTTAAATGTTAGACATTTGCCCGAGGGTGTGTCAAGGGGATTTGTTATCTTTTTCACTATATATTGTCTATGCGGGTCATGGAAGAAGCGCATAGGGGAAGGAGAGCGCCAGCCGCAGCCGCGCCTAGCGTCCGGGCACGCCGTACATCTGATCGGGACCCAGGAGGTGGGGGGCGCGTCGGCGGAGGGCCCTGCGCACCTCGTAGCACATATGGCACTCGTCCACATAGGTCTCGGCATGGGGCACCTCAAAGGCGCGGGCCAGCTCGGCAGGGCCCCCCGCCAGGAGAGGGCCGCAGATGGGGTGCCTGGAGCCATCATAGGACCTCAGCATCTCTGCCAGCGGGGTTTCCCAGACGTTGCCCATGACGAGTCCCTGGCAGATGTGGGCGTAGCCCTGGGGGTCGAAGTGCATGCGGACGGGGTCAGCCAGGTTCTCTTGGGGGCAGGAAGTCAGCTCCCACCAGGGCCGCCGGGGCAGGCCTTCCACCAGCTTTTCGGCGGCGCGCCCGCGGAAGCGCACGGCGCCGCCGGTGATGGCCTCGCCCGGCCGTTCGCCGGGCAGCCCCACGCTTTGTAGCGCTGGCAGGATGCTGATGCTGCTGGTGCGAAGGCCCAGCCCCTTGGCCGCCTCCATGGCCACCTTGGGCGGCGAGTCCTCGCCCTCGGAGCCGTGGTAGGCGTCCTCGCTCAGCGTGAGGCTATCCAGGCCCTGCTGGGCCAGGGGTCGCAGCCAGAGCAGGGCGTCTTCCTCGGAGAGGGCCCAGTAGGCGTTGGAAAGGACATCGACCCACCAGCGGCGGGCCTTGGCCTCGCGGACGGCTTCCAGGACGGTGGCGTAGTAGAGGAACGGCTCGCCGCCCTCGATGGCGACGTAGCTGACCCGCCCCAGGTCTTGGCCCTGACGGAGGATCTCCCGCACCTGGGCGATGGTCATGACCCCGGTCTGGAAGGGGCTTCCCCAGACGAAGCAGTGGTCGCACTCAAACGGGCACTGATAGGTGAGGAGGAGGTGAAGCCCGCTGAACTGGCTCATGGCTGCCCTCGGCGCAGGGCGGGAGCTACTCCCGGAGGGTCTGGAGGATGGCTCGTAGCTTCTCGCGGTCGGCCTGGCTGCGAAGCGGCATGGCAAAGCCGATGGTGGTCACGATCCCTCCGAGGCGCTCCTTTATCCTCTGAGCGATCTGGTCATAGGTGCCGACCACGGCGAACTGCTCCAGCATCTCGTCGCTGATCTCGTCGGTCATCTCCTGCCACCTGCCCTGGAGCGAGAGGGCATTCAGCTTGAGGCAGGTGTCGCCCCAGCCGTGGACGTCCATGACCGGCTTGTAGGTGCGGGTGGAGCCGTAGAAGGAGATCTGCTGCTTGGTAAAGCGCCTGGCCTGCTCGATCTCCTCATCGTTGGCTCCGGTGACGATAAAGGCGCCGCCGCTGATGTCCAGGTCCTTGAGGGAGCGGCCGGCCTTCCTGGCCCCTTTCTCTAGGTTCGGGACGATGACCTCACGAAGGTACTTGGGGGTGTTGAAGGCGTGCATGCGGATGCCGTCGCACAGCTCGCCGGCCAGGCGACAGTTGTAGGCATTGACGGCGGAGATGTAGATGGGAACGTGGGGGTGCTCGATAGGCCCGGGATTGAAGTAAGGGGTCATGAGGGTGAAGGTGTAGTGCTCTCCCTGGAAGCTGGGTGTGGTGCCGTTCTGCCAGCAGTCCCAGATGGCTCGCAGGCAGAGGATGTACTCGCGCAGGCGGGGCCCGGGTGCGGTCCAAGTCGTGCTGTAGCGGCGCTCGATGTGGCCCTTGACCTGGGTGCCCAGGCCCAACAGAAGGCGTCCCTTGGAGACGGCCTGGAGGTCCCAGGCCATCTGGGCGACGGCCATGGGGCTGCGGGGGAAGGCGATGGCCACGGCGGTGCCCAGGGTGACGCGCTCGGTGTGCTCTGCGGCCAGGGCCAGGGGCAGGAAGGGGTCGTGGCCTGTCTCTACCGTCACTACGCCGTCGTAGCCGAGCTCCTCGGCCTGGCGGGCCGCCCGGGGCACATCCGACAGGTTGCCTGGGGCCACTATCGTCTCGACTTTCACGGGGCCTCCTTAGAGTAGGGCGGGGTCTCCAGTCGAATCCCGGTTGGGGGCAAGCCGAACAAGGCTGCGCTCATCATATCGCCCGCGCCGCAGGTGTCAATTCCGTGCCGCTCTCTGCGTTCAGCAGCGGCGAGCCCTAGGTCTGGGCCAGGACGCCGAAGTCGAAGAACGCGCCCCTCTCTACGTCCACCAGGCCGCGGTCGGTGAGCTTGAGGCTGGGGGTGACCGGCAGGGCCAGGAAGGAGAGGACCGCGAAAGGCGAGGGCACCCTGGCGCCCAGGGAGGAGGCGGCGTCCTCGGCGCGCCTCAGGGCCGCCGAGACCTCCTCCGGAGGCTCCGGCGACATGAGGCCGGCCACGGGGAGGGCCAGCGAGGCCAGCACGCCGCCGTCGGCGACCACCACCAGGCCGCCCTCCAGGCGGGCCACCTCGCGGACCGCTGCGTAGAGGTCGCGGTCGGACGGGTCGGCGCTGGCCGCCACGATGTTGTGGGAGTCGTGGGCGACGGAGGAGGCGATGGCGCTGCGCTTCAGCCCCAGGCCGCGCACCAGGGCCACGCCGACGTTTCCGCTGGCGCGGTGCCGCTCCACTACCGCTAGCTTCAGGATGTCGCGAGCGGGGTCGGGCAGCACCTGCCCGTCGCGGACGAGGACAGGCTCGATGCTGCGTCCGGTGACGATCTGCCCGGGCACGACCTCGATGACCGGGTAGGTGGGACCGCGAGCGGCCAGGGCGAAGCTCTCCGGGCTCAGGGGGCCCATGCGGAAGGTGTGCAGGAGGTCGTCGTTGATGGGTGTCTCGGCGGGGAAAAGGGCCCGGCCGTCCTCGGCGACGAGGCGTCCGGCGAAGTAGACCTGGCGAGGCTGCAGATCGCGGATGTCATCGCAGATCATCAGGTGAGCGGCGTAGCCCGGGGCGACCGCGCCCAGGCTGCGCAGGCCAAGGTAGGTGGCCGGGTTGATGGTGGCGAGCTGGATGGCCCGGACGGGGTCCAAACCCAGCCGAACCGCCTTGCGCAGCACGGCGTCCATGTCCCCATCGTGCAGGAGGTCGTGGCAGGAGCGGTCGTCCACCACGAACATGCAGCGGGGGTAGGTGAGGTCGCTGACCAGGGGAAGGAGGTCCTCGAGGTTCTTCTCGGTGGTGCCCTCGCGGATCATCAGGTACATGCCGCGGCGGAGCTTCTCGCGCCCCTCTTCGAGGGAGGTGGTCTCGTGGTCAGAGCGCATGCCCGCGGCCAGGTAGGCGTTGAGGGGCCGCTCGCGCAGGCCGGGGGCGTGGCCGTCGAGGACCCCTTCGCCAGCGGCCTCGATGCGTCGCAGCACGTCTTTCTGCCCGCTGACCACGCCCGGGAAGTTCATCATCTCCCCCAGGCCGAGGGCCTGCGGCAGGCGCGACAGACGGCGAATCTCCGAGGGTCCCAGGGAGGCGCCGGACGTCTCCAGATCGGTGGCGGGCACGCAGGAAGGGACCATGAGGTGGAACTCCAGGGGAAGCGAGGCCGCCGCCCGCACCGTAGCTTCTACACCGGCCATGCCACATACGTTGGCGATCTCGTGGAGGTCAGTGACGATGGCGGTGGTACCCCGTGGCACCACTGCGCGAGCGTACTGGCCCACCCACAGCATGGAGCTCTCCAGGTGGGTGTGGGCGTCGATGAGGCCGGGCAGCAGGTAACGGCCGTGCAGGTCCACCTGTTCCTGGGCCTGGTAACCAGCGCCCAGGCCGGCCACATGGCCCTCGGCCACCACCACGTCGGTCTGCTCGATCTCGCCGGTCAGTGTGTTGACCACGCGCCCGTTGGTGAAGAGGAGGTCGCCGGGGGCGTCGCCGCGGGCCACCTCGATGAGCCGCTGGCGCTTCACGACTCCTCCAGCACGTAGACGTCGGGCAGGGTGCGATGCTCTTCGCGGCAGTCCAGCCCATATCCCACCAGGAATCCGTCGCCCACGGGGAAGCCCAGGTAGTCCAGCCGGAGTCCCTCGTCCAGGAGGCGCTGGCGGGCCAGGAGGGCGCACACCCGGAGGCGGGCGGGCTGGCGACGGGCCACGTAGTCGCGGATGAATTCCAGGCTCAGCCCGCCATCGATGATGTCCTCGACGATGAGCACGTCGCGGCCCTTGAGTTCGGCCCGCGGCTCCAGGAGCACCTTCACCTGCCCGGAGCTGGCGGCCAGAGAGCCGTAGCTGGAGAGAAGGATGAAGTCGATCTCAGGCGAGCGGTCCATGCGCCGGGAGAGGTCCGCCAGGAAGATAAACGCGCCCTTGAGGACGCCCAGGAAGATGGGCATGTCCCCGGCATAGTCGCGACGGATCTGCGCCGCCATCTCCTCTACCCGGCGTTCGATCTCTTCCCGGGAGAGAAGCAGCCTAAGCGAGGCCATGGCAACCCTCCAATTACAGTTTACACTGGCCCGCGCTCATCCGCCTGTGTGCGCAGCGGAATGCGGGCGCTCTGGACAGGCCAAATGGGACTACCTGCGCCCGGCGCCTCCGCTGTCATAATCGCGCTAACGGGATGGGGAATCGTCTGTCTCTGGCTTGACCACGTTGCACGCCGTCTCCGGCGGCGGTAGTCTTTCAGCACCCTGGTAGGGAGGGCTCAGAAAGGGATTCAGCCATGTTCGACGCATCGGCCAGCATGTTCGACCAGCGCAAGGGCCAGCGGCCGGAGGGGCCCCAGAAGGCCTGGGACGAGGCCTATCGAGAGCGCTGGAAGTGGGACAAGGTCTTCTGGGGGACCCACTGCGTGGACTGCTACCCGGGCAACTGCCCCTATCGGGTGTACGTGAGGGATGGGAAGGTGGTGCGGGAGGAGGTGGGCTGCACCTTCCCCGTCATCGAGCCGGGGGTGCCGGACATGAACCCCATGGGCTGCCAGAAGGGGGCAGCCTGGAGCCAGCTCCTCTACAGCAAGGAGCGGGTCCTCCATCCGCTGAAGCGGGTGGGGGAGCGCGGCGAAGGGAAGTGGCAGCGCATCTCCTGGGACCAGGCGCTGACGGAGATCGCCGATGCCATGCTGGACGCCATCCAGGAGCACGGCCCGGACTCCATCATCGACGAGGGCACGCCCGCTCAGGGCGGCCTCATGGCAGGCATGTTCCTGAGAAGGGTCACGGACATGCTGGGCGGCGTGAGCACGGACGTGAACGCGGTCATCAACGACTTCAGCCCGGGCATCTACCTGACCTTCGGCAAGTTCAACCCGGCCAGCAGCGAGGACGACTCGTTCCACTCCGAGCTGGTGCTCCAGACGCACGCCAACCCCGTCTACACGATGATCCCCAGCTATCACTTCACGGCGGAGGCCCGCTACAACGGGGCCGAGGTGGTCACGGTCGCCCCCGACTGCTCCCCCTCTACCATCCACGCCGACTACTACGTGCCCGTCAAGCCGGGCACCGACGCCGCCCTCGCCCTGGCCATGTGCCAGGTGATCATTGAGGAGGGGCTGTACAACAGGCTCTTCGTGCAGGAGCAGACTGACCTGTCCCTGCTGGTGCGCTCGGACAACCGGCGCTTCCTGCGGGGGAGCGAGGTGCAGGAGGGAGGCCTGGAGGACCAGTTCTACTTCTGGGACAGCAAGACCAACAAGGTGGTGGAGGCGCCCCGGGGCACGCTGGCCCTCGGCGACGTGGACCCTGCCCTGGAGGGAAGCTACCAGGCCACCCTCTCCGATGGGACGCTGGTGGAGGTGCGGCCGGTGTTCGAGCTGCTGAGGGAGCGCCTGCGGGAGTACACCCCGGAGCAGGCCTCGAAGGTCTGCGGCACCAATCCCGAGGTCATCCGCACCCTCGCCCGCAAGGTAGCGCGGAAGCGGACGGCCTTCGTGTGCGGTGGCACCTCCTTCAAGTACTACCACGCCGATCTCCAGGTCCGCTCCTACCTGCTGGCAGCGGGGCTCACCGGCAACTGGGGGAAGAAGGGCACCGGCCCCATCGAGTGGTCCATAAGCGGCTTCGATGGCCCGTTCATCTACGCTGCGAAGCAGCGCTCTGGCCCGGAGGAGACCCGGCTGCTCCTGGAGGCTCGCCAGGAGCAGCTCAGGGCCATCAAGGAAGAGGATCCTACCCTGACCGAGGAGATGGCCCTCATCGAGATGTCGCGCCGGGGCGCGCCGGGGCTCCCTACCGTTCCCCCGGCGTTCCTGTGGTACTACCACTGCGGCTATCAGGAGAACTGGAACAACCGTCAGTGGGGCGACCCTACTATGGCCCGCCCCTTCGACAGCTACATGCAGGAGGCGCTTGAGAAGGGCTGGTGGGAGGGGCTGGTCCGTCCCGGGCCGGACACCCCACCCCGCGTCTATATCGAGTGCGGGGGCAACGTGCTGCGGCGCACCCGGGGAGGGCAGACCCAGCTCCTCAAGCACTTCTGGCCCAAACTGAAGATGATCGTGACGGTGGACTGGCGGATGAACACCACCGGGCTCTACTCAGACATCTTCCTGCCGGTGGCCCACCACTACGAGAAGCTGACCTTCCATATCCCCACGCCTCACCTGCTGTTCCTGTGCTTCTCGGACCGGGCGACGGATCCTGCGGGGGACACGAAGTCGGAGTTCGAGATCGCGCTGCTGCTGGCCAGGAAGGTGGAGGAGCGGGCCAGGGCGCGGGGGATGAGCGAGTTCGTGGACAACCAGGGCAACGCCCGGAGGCTGGACAACCTGTACGATGTCATCACCAAGGACGGCGAGTTCGTGGAGCCGGAGAGGATCGCCGATGAGTGGCTGCGCGATAGCACCATATCGGGCAGCCTTCCCGAAGGCACGACCCTGGAGACGATGCGCGAGAAGGGCTACGTGCGCTTCGTGGACTGGGGTATCTCGCCGCTGGCCTACAACCAGGCCGCGCCTCTCCGGCCCGATGAGACGCACGCCGCCTTCCGCTGGCACACGGAGGACAAGCTTCCGTACCCTACCCTCACCCGCCGCGCCCAGTTCTACATCGACCACGACTGGTTCCTGGAGGCGGGGGAGGAGCTTCCTATGCACAAGGACAACCCCATGCAGGGCGGCGACTACCCCTTCCAGATGACCTCCGGCCACAATCGCTGGAGCATCCACTCCATGAACATAACCAACCGCCTCATGCTGGAGACCCACCAGGGGCGGCCGTTCATGTTCATGAACGACGGGGACGCCCGGGAGCGGGGCATCGAGAACGGCGAAGAGGTGCGGGTGCACAACGACATGGGCTCCTTCCTCGTGCCCGTGAAGATCTCGCCCTCGGTGATGCCGGGGCAGGTCATCGCCTATAATGGCTTTGAGCCCTACATGCACCGGGAGTGGAAGGACGCTGCCAACGTGGAGACAGGGATGGTGAAGTGGCTGCACCTGGCGGGAGGGTACGGCCACCTGCGCTACTGGATCCTCAACTGGCAGCCCTGCCCGGTCGATAGGGGCATGCGGGTGGACGTGGAGAAGATCGGCTAGCATTCGGGAGGGTCGGCATGGCCGAAGCGGAGCAGACAGCCAAACGTATGGTCCCCCTCCGGGAGGGGTTGTTTCGTCTGCCCCGCGGCCCCGGTGACCCGGGGGCTCTCCTGGGCAGCCGTTGCCCGGACTGCGGCGCATACTTCTTCCCGCGGCGGGTGGGCTGTCTGTCGTGCGGGCGGCAGGGCCTGGAGGACACCGACCTCAGCACCCGTGGGAAGGTCTGGACCTACACCGTCGCCGGGCAGACCCCTCCGGGCTCCCTTATCGAGGCGCCCTACGTGCTGGCCGTGGTGGAGCTGCCGGAGAAGGTGATGGTGCAGAGCCCGCTGGCCGACTGCGACCTGGACGCCGTCCACGTGGGCATGGAGGTGGAGTTCGTCCTGGTGAAGATGAAGGAGGATGAGGAAGGAAACGACCTCATGGCCTTCAAGTTCAAGCCGGTATAGGCGAGGCCAGGGCTGGAGGAGAGTCCCATGAGCGATAAGAGGCGAGTGGTCATTCTGGGGGTGGGGCTGCACCCCTTCGGCCGGTTCCCGGATAAGCCCGCCGAGGACTTGGCGCGTGAGGCCGCCCTGGAGGCCCTCAAGGATGCAGGCATCGAGTACAAGGACGTTGAGGCGGGCTACTGCGGCTGGGTGATGAGCCAGGCAGGGTTCGGCCTGCGCCTGTTCAGCGAGCTGGGCCAGACGGGGATCCCCATCACGAACACGGAGCTGGCCTGCGCCAGTTCCTCGCGGGGGGCGATGCTCGCCGCCGACGCCATCAGCGCGGGCATCTACGACATGTGCCTGGTCATCGGCCTCGAGAAGATGATGCGCGGGCTCATCCCGGGCGCTGGCGCAGGGGGCGGCGCTGGCGGCGGCTATCAGACCCTCATGGGGATGTTCCTGATGCCGGGGGCCTATGCCATGATGGCTCAGCGTCACATGCACCTCTACGGCACGACGCGGGAGCAGTTCGCTCAGGTCTCGGTGAAGTCCCACAAGAACGCCGTCCACAACCCCTACGCTCAGTACCGCACGCGGCTGACCCTGGAGGAGATCCTGAACTCGCGCATGATCGCCGACCCCATCACGCTCTATCAGTGCTGCCCCACCAGCGACGGGGCCTCCGCCGTGGTGCTCTGCTCCGAGGAGAAGGCCCGCCAGTACACCACCAGGCCCGTCTTCCTGACGGGCTGGGGCGGGGCGACCCCCATCTACAGCAGGGACGAGCCCGAGCTGTCCGAGGGGCCCACGGAGGTGCTGGCGAAGAAGGTCTACGAGCGGGCGGGGGTGGGCCCGGAGGATGTCAACCTGGCCCAGGTCCACGATGCTTTCACCCCCGGCGAGGTGCTGACGGTGGAGAAGCTGGGCTTCTGCAAGCCCGGCGAGGGCGGCCCCTTCGTCTGGGAGGGCAACACGGAGATCACCGGCAGCAAGCCCGTCAACACCGACGGCGGCCTGCTGAGCCGCGGTCACCCCATGGGGGCCACCGGCGGCGCCATGATCGCCGAGATCACCCGCCAGCTCCGGGGTCAGGCCGGAGAGCGCCAGGTGGCCGACCCCAAGGTAGGCATCCTGCACAACGCGGGGATCGGCGGCGTCAACGTGATGATCTTCCAGACGTAGGGCTGCCTCCGGCCGCGAGGAGAGACGAGGGCGTTCGCCTGGTGCACATAGGTACACGGGTAAGTGAGATCGGGCGGCCCCGGCCCTTCTGGATTCTTGCCCGTCTCACGGACTTCGGAGGGCTCGAGCGCTTCCAGGCCGTGGCCCACTACCTTCAGGGTGCAGAGGAGCAGATGCCCCTGCTCGAGGGGCCGCCTGCCGCGCATCGCCGGCACTTCGCCTCCCCGGAGGAAGCCGCTGCTCACGTCAAGGAAGCTGCCCGGCAGGCCGGCGCCGACGTGGTGGGGATCACGTCGGTTCAACCCTACCACCAGGTAGAGGGCTACGATGAGCCTCTCCCCCTGGCGGTCGTCGTGGGAATGGCTATGTCATGGGAGGAGATCCGGCAGGCCCCGGCCACCCCTGCCGGAATGGAGGTCATGCGGGTCTACTACGAGCTGGGTAACACGGTCATCCGTCTGGCCGAGTACATGCGCTCGCTGGGATGGGAGGCCATCGGCCATCACCCCCTGAGCGAGGCCCAGGGCAGCAGACTGCTCCAGTACGTGCCGATGGCCATCGACGCGGGGCTGGCCGAGCTGGGGCGCTGCGGCTTCGCCATCAGTCCGGAGCTCGGGCCGGTGTTCCGCCTGGCCGCCGTCACCACCGACCTGCCGCTCGCCGTGGACCGGCCCCCGCCCATCGGCTTCGGCATCGCTCAGTTCTGCGAGCTGTGCACAGCCTGCGTCCGGGCCTGCCCGACAGGCGCCGTGCCTGCCGAGAAGACCTGGGTGAGAGGGGTCTGTAAGTGGAAGCTGGATACGGAGGCCTGTTTCCCCCAGTTCGCCACGCACCTCGGTTGCAGCATCTGCATGGCCGTCTGCCCCTACAGCCTTCCGAAGGCCCGCGATACCCTGCTCCTCAAGCACTGGGCCTTCACCGGCAAGGACCCGGGCTAGGCCCTTCCGGAGAGGACGGTCCGTTGACAGTCCCTTGTCCCTGGTGGAGGATGGGACTGTTCTTTGCTTGGGGACTAACGACGGAGGATTCACGTGAACGGCGACCTCGTGCTCCACCACGGACGCATCTTCACCTGCGACCCCGAGCGACCCTGGGCACAGGCTGTTCTGGTGCGGGAGGGGCGCATCGCCTTGGTGGGCGATGACGCCGAGGTGGAGGGCGCCCTGGGCGCCGACGCGCGGGCCATCGACCTGCGGGGGCGCCTGGCAGTGCCAGGCTTCTGCGACGCCCACGTCCATCTCCTCGAGGTAGGGATCAGCCGCCAGATTGTCAACCTGCGGGGCGCCCGCAGCCTGGAGGAGGCGCTGAGCCGGGTGAAGGCACGGGCGGAGCGCACGCCGCCCGGACAGTGGGTGCGGGGCCACGGCTGGGACCAGAACGAGTGGGCCGAATCGGCGTTTCCCGACCGGCACTCCCTGGACGAGGTCGCTCCCGGGAATCCGGTGGCGCTGGCCCATACCAGCGGGCATGCCACCTGGGTCAACTCGCGGGCCCTGGCCCTCGCGGGGATCACTGCGGAAACCTCTGACCCCGCCGGCGGGAGGATCGAGCGTGACGCGGAGACCGGGGAGCCGACGGGCATCCTGTACGAGACCGCCGGTCGGCTGGTGCGCGATGCCATGCCCGAGCTCGGCGAGGCGCAGCGCCGGGAGGCTCTGCGGGAGGCCGTGCGCTATGCCCAGAGCCTGGGCGTTACCGCCGCTCACGACATGGGGATGGGACGCCGCACCCTGGCTGCCCTCCGGGAGCTGCGGGAGCAGGGGGAGCTCGGCCTGCGGGTATGCGTCTACCTGGACCGGGAGCGCCTGGACGAGTTCATCGCCGAGGGGCTGCGCACGGGCGACGGTGACGAGGTGCTGAGCATCGGCGGCGCCAAGTTCATCTCCGATGGAGCCCTGGGCTCGCAGACAGCCCTTATGCTGGAGCCGCTGGAGGGCCAGCCAGACAACTACGGTGTGGCTGTGATACCCGTCGAGGAGCTGCGTGAGCTGGTGCGGCGGGCCCTGGACGCCCGGCTGGCTCCGGCAGTCCACGCCATCGGCGACAGGGCCAATCGGGAGGTGCTGGACATCTACGAGCAGGAGCCGGGCGCCGACCGCTCGCTGCGCCCTCGTATTGAGCACTGCCAGCTTCTGCACCCGGAGGACGTACCCCGCTTCGCTGCCCTGAGTGTGGTGGCCTCCATGCAGCTCATTCACGCCACCTCTGACATGCACAAGGCGGACCAGTTCTGGGGGTCGCGGAGCGCAGGCGCCTACGTCTTCCGCAGCCTGCTCGACTCCGGTGCTCGCCTGGCCTTCGGCTCGGACTGTCCGGTGGAGACGATGGACGTCATCGCCGGCATCCACGCCGCGGTGACCCGTCGCCGGGCCGAGGGCGAGCCGGTCGGCGGCTGGTATCCCGAGCAGCGGCTGTCGGTGGAGGAGGCGGTGACGGGCTATACCCTCGGCGGGGCGTATGCTGCCGGCCAGGAGGGCTTGCTCGGCTCAATCAGCCCCGGCAAGCTGGGCGATCTGGCCGTTCTCTCCCGGGACATCTTCGCCCTGACCGATCCTATGGAGATCCTGACCGCCCAGGTCGACCTCACGATCCTGGGCGGCCAGCTGGTGTACGAGCGCGAGGGCTAGGGCTCCGGGGTTCCGCCGCCCGGAGGCGGCTCCTGCGGCTCCTGCGGCTCCTGCGGCTCGATGCGGAGCTGTACTCCGCTCATGTCGATGCCTAGAGGGGGATACTCCTGCACGATGCCGAAGGCGTAGGCATAGATGTGAAGGTACCACCGCTGCATGGATACGCCGAAGCGGAACAGCCCCTCCGGGTAGCGCCCAGTGCGGAAGATGTTGATGGCGGCGACGATCACCGTCACGAAGTAGAAGAGCCCGAAGATCCACGCCATGAAGGCCGCGGGGATGACCTTGATGAACTGGATGATCACACCCTTGGGCAGAGTGCCCTCCGGGTAGGGCACGTCAACGCGGACCGGGTACTCCTCGTCGGCAAAGGGCGGGTACTCATCACGCATGCAGAGGGCGTAGGCGTAGGTCCTGGCGAACCAACGCAGGAAGCCCATGATGAAGTCGTATGAGTTCCGGGGGTACGTCCCGAGGCGATAGATGTTGACCCAAGCGATGATGGCAAAGATGAAGGCGATGAACCCGTAGATGTCTAGGATGATGTAGTGGGGGAAGGCCAGAATCCACTTATAGAAGCCCGCGGGCCGGTTCAGGGATTCCGCGTAGTCTACCTCGTAGGTGACTGGAGCTTCGGCCATAGCTTCCCTCCCTGTGTTGCTCCCTGAGGGCGAATATCCCCCCTCGATTCCCGCCGCCAGCGTAGGGCTGCCGGGACAGCCTGTCAAGCGGTGAGGGGCCTAATTTGGCGGCCCTGGCTCCTGACGGCGGTGGCTCTAGGGGGAGGCCACCGTGCCCAGGCCCTCCAGTTGCAACGTGTGTATGCCCCAGGGCCGCAGGGCAGCCCGCTCGACGGGTACCTTGCCCGTCAGGTCCAGGCGGATGGCGTGAAGGCGAAGCTCGGCTCCGCTGCGGAGGGTGGCCTCTTGCGGCTCCGGTGAGGCGTTCCACAGGCGCGCATAGACGGTGCCCTTCTGCACAAATAGTGCCGAGAGCAGCGCCTCCTCCGGTTCCACCTCCAGAAAGCTACCCCGGGAGGGCAGGACGCCCGGCGAGCGGTCGCCAAGGGTAAAGGTTAGCGGCAGCCGGTAGTCCGCGGCCCGGCGGGCGGCCTGCCCGGGGCTGGCGTAGGGGGCCAGGGCGTACTCGTAGGTGTGGCGGCCGCGCAGGATGGTGTGGAGGGAGGGCCTGCCGCGCACGAAGTCGGCGCTGGCGTACAGCCAGCGGGCGGGCGCCCAGGCCAGCACGTTGCGGAGCACCCCGGCCTCCCGGTCGAGGTGGCAACCCAGGGTGCCGCGGTGCAGATACGCCATGCCCTGACCGTCTCCGCGCTCCAGGCCCGCCCAGCCCAGGGCGGTCAGTCGCGGCCCTTCGGCCTCGGCCAGGAGGAAGGGTGAGTCGTAGAGGCAGCGGGAAAGCTGTGATTCCAGGTTGACGCAGAGCTTGCGGTCGTCCTGCAGGTAGTAGGGCGCATCGCCCCCCGACCCGGGTCCGGAAGGGCCGAAGAGCGAACCTTCGCCGAAGTCCAGCTCGAGCCGGACGTCGATGCGGGGAAGGTCGCGGTACATGGTGATCCACTGGCGGAAGGGCATAGCGGCCAGGTTGCCTTCTACCAGGTAGCGGCGGAAGACAGGGCCGTCGTGGGTCAGGGTGGCCCGGCTGGCGGCTCGGGAGTCGTGCCAGGCAGCGTCCTTCCAGACGGTAAGATAGGCGCCTGCCGTCAGCAGGTCCTGGCCCTGGGCCTCCACGTGGAGGGAGCCGCTGCCGTCCACCTCCGCTGCGTAGAAGGCGTTGGCGAAGGTGCCCGTTTCGCCGGCGGCGGGGTCTGGAGCGGCGGGCCGGCTGCCGTCGATGCGCTGGAGGTCCAGCACCCTGTACCCCAGGCCGGGGACCTCCACCACGAAGCCGAGGGTGGCTTGGCCGTCGTGGTGGGCGAGCGTCTGGAAGGGGAGGGGCTGCCCTGTCTCGTCCAGGAGGCGGAAGTCGTCGCCCTGGGCGGTCATCTCGACATAATCCACTCGCCGCCAGGGGTTCGGGTTGAAGATAGCGACGGGCGTGCCCTGCACCCAGGAGGTGTCTACCTGGGCGGCCAGGTGATCCAGAGCGCGCCCGGCTGTCGCGTCGGCGAGTTGGCGGCAGCCCCGGGCCATGTCGGAGCCCACGTCGAAGGCGGCGCGTCCGTGCCGCAGCGAGGTAGACGGGCCGCACACGTGCAGGTCGTGGTGCTGCGCCATCAGCAGCCACTTCCAGGCCTCCTCAAGGCGGGTCTCCTCGCTGGGCCGGCCCAGGACGAAGGCCAGGGCGTCGAGCCGTTCGGCCGTCAGGGCGGCCGCCTCGGCCCGGGCCGTTTCCCGCTGGAGCCGGTCGCCGCCCAGGCCCCAGGGGATGGTGCTGGGGATGTCGTCGGGCCCATAGGTGACGGTGGGGGCCTCTTGGTGAGGGAGGTCGAGGTACTCCCGGAGGGTCACGAAGTGCAACTCGCCGCGTGCGGCGCGGGCGACGGCATCGGGCAGGGGCGACTCCGGCTGCTTGAGGTCGGCCACGCGCGAGATGAGGGGGTGGGCGACGCCATGAGCCCGCGCCTGCTGGACGAAGGCCTGCACGCGCTCGCTGTCCCAGCTGTGCACGACGAGGCCGGTGATGCCGCCGTGGGGTATGTCCTCATGGTCGGGTTCCAGGTAGTCGTAGGCCATGAAAGTGTATCGGGGGACGGTGGAGAGTTCGCTGCCGTCGGGTCCGCGCCAGCGAACCACCGCGGCGTCGGCGGCGGGATCCGTCCCGAAGGGGGCCCAGTGCGTGCGAAGGAGGGCGCCCCGGTAGCCGAAGCCCGCCAGGACCTGCGGAAGCTGCGCGAAGAACTGAGGCTCCTGCGCCAGGTACGAGTCCACCCGGACCCCGAGGGCGTCTTCTACCGCAGCCAGCCCGTAGTAGAAGTGACGGAGGAGCGACTCGCCACTCACGGTCTGGGCCAGGGGCTGGCCGTAGGTGCCGTTGGCGATCTCCAGGCGTCCTGTGGCCAGGGCCTCTCGCATCTGGTCGACGGCCGCGGGCATTCGGCGTGCCATGTCCTCGTAGGCGTGGCCGTCGAGCTCGAGGACCGCCCGAAGCTGGGGATAGCGAAGAACACGATCTACCACCGTGTGGCCTACCACCGGCCAGTTGTAGAGGTACCAGAGGCCGCCGTCGGGCAGGCCGATCCAGTCCCAGAAGGTGACCCCGCCGTGGTAGGCGTCGATGAGGTAGGCGCGCGGGTCGTCAGCGGCGGTCGGCGCAGGCGGTCGCGCTGCCCGCGCCTGGCGGCGGTCCTGGCAGGCGATGCGGCGCCGGATGAGCGCCGCCCCTGTCGCAGTCACCCCGCTGCGCACGAATCGGGGCGACCGGGGCGAGGTGGCCAGCAGGATGGCGATGCGAAGAAGAACGAGCAGCGGATTTGCCATGCGTCTCGCCGATTGTAGCCGTCCCGGGCCGGTGTGGGAAGCCGGAGGCCGCGAAGGCCGGTTGACTATCGGCCTGGGGCATTCTAGGGTGTGGGCGCTGGCGGCGCAGGTTGTGCCGAATTCGGGAAAGGGGACAGGCGACATGTACGACCTCAAGGGGAAGGCGGCTATCGTTACGGGGGCGGGGCGGAAGCTGGGCATCGGGCGGACTATCGCTCTGCAACTGGCCCGGGATGGGGCGGACGTGGCCGTGGCGGACATCTGCAAGGAGTTCGAGGAGTTCCCGGGCTACGGCCTGGGGATGTGGGAGGGGCTCCAGGAGGTGGCGCGGGAGATCGAGGGCCTGGGCGTGCGGGGTCTGCCCGTGCGGGTGGACGTGACGGACAGCAAGCTGGTGGACGAGATGGTGGCCAAGACGCTGGAGGCTTTCGGCCGCATCGATATTCTGGTCAACAACGCCGGCGGGGTACCCGGTCCGGGCCCGGTGGTGTGGATGGAAGAGGCCGCCTGGCACAAGACCATGGCCATCAATGCCACAGGGACCTTCCTGTGCTCGCGGGCCGTCGTCCGGGTGATGGCCGAGCGCGGGGAAGGCGGGAAGATCATCAACATCTCCTCTATTGCCGGCAAGGAGGGGGCGCCCTTCCTCAGCGCGTACAGCGCGGCAAAGGCGGCGGTCATGGCCTTCACGAGAAGCCTGGCCCGGGAGGTGGCCCAGAACAACATCCAGGTGAACGCCGTCTGCCCGGGCGAGGTGGATACCGAGCTTCAGCGCTGGGGCTGGGAGCTGCGGGCCTGGGCGTCGGGAACCTCCTACGACGAGGCGGTAGAGGAATCCCTCAAGCGCATCCCCCTGGGGCGTCTGGAGCAGCCCGAGGACGTGGCGAACCTGGTGGCCTTCCTCGCTTCGCCGCAGTCTGACTACATCACGGGCCAGAGCATCAACGTCTGCGGCGGCATCGTGATGCACTAGGAGGCGGCCGGGCGGTGGTGCGTCCTCCAGGCATAGGACACCTGGCGCATCGACGATGAGTGGTGGGGCCGCGGCTGGTGAGCCGGGTGTACTGGCGGGTCATGCTGGAGGACGACTAGATAGTGACGGTGTACCGGGGAGTAGCGGACGGCGGATGGTGGAGCCAAGATGACTATATGCGCTCTGAAGCTAGGGAGAAAAAATGATGAGACTTCACCAACTTGCCTACGTTTGCAGGATTTACGGCGGCCTGACGCGGTTTGATTCTGACTACTTAGCCTTTCTCGACAAGACGGCAGGCGAACTAGACTTCAAAGAACCCACTCATATGAAGGCGCTTTTGGTTTGGCTGAATTCATGGGGCTGCCGACAGTTTGCTGTCGAGTACCACGGCCTAGCTATGAAATCGATTCTCAAGTGGTCAGAGCAATGGGAGTCTAGACTTCCGGACGGCTTCGTGACCGTGGAGCGCCTGTCAGATCAGGACATCCGACAGGCGGGCGACGCCTATGCCGGTCTCTCCAAGTGTCCGGCCTCGAAGCGCGTCCGCAATGGCAATCAGTATGATGTGCAAGTGGGGCCTACTGGCGCTGCAAAGATTCTCTTTGCAGCCAGACCAAGCGCGTTCCCTCCGTGGGATGACGCCATTCGACGAAAGCGTGGGTACGATGGCAGCCAACGTTCCTACTGCGAGTATCTTACTAAAGTGCGCGAACAGGTGCGCGAGCTATGCACAGAGGCCGCAGAGCTGGGGGTAGCTTCTGAAGACATACCACGTCAAGTGGGCCGTCCCTGGTCGACGCTTCCCAAGCTAGTCGACGAGTACAACTGGGTTACGCTGACAAAGAGCTTCTTGCCGCCCGAACCAGACGAGATCGCCAAGTGGCATCACTGGTCAAGTCTAAGCTAGGAACGCGTATAGACTACTTTTACTTTCAATCCCGTGTGTTACGCCGAACTCCACTCCCACTCCCATTGGTCCCTCCTCGAGAGCGCCTCCCATGTGGAAGAGTTGGTGGTGCGCGCGGGAGCTAGTACGCCTCCGACAGCAGGTGGAGGTTGCCGATGCGCACGTTGGTCAGGCCGGCGTCGCGGGCGGCCTGTTCGCACTCCTGGGCGTGGCGGCGTGAGGTGGTGGGCAGGTTGGTGATGAAGAAGTGAGGGTGGAAGCCCAGCAGGCTGTAGGGGATGGCCGGGTCGATGGAGGCGATGAAGCGGGCGATGCGGCTCACTTCGCGCGTGTCGATGTAGCCCGGGACGAGTAGGGTGCTGGCCACGGCCAGGGGCGGCTCCGGGCGCTGCTTCGCGAAGTCGGCCAGCCAGGCGAAGTTCTCCAGGGTTCGCTGGTTGCTGATGCCGCAGAGGGCCTGGTGCAGGTGATCGTCCCAGGCCTTCAGGTCGAACTTCACCGTCCCGCCCGAGTCCATGGCGAGGCGGGCGGCGTGTCGCAGCACGGCCGGGTTCATGCTGCCGTTGGTCTCCCAGCAGATGCGCAGCGGCCGGGGCGCTGCCTTCTTGAGGGCCAGCTCGCTGGCGGCGATGGCGTGGGGCATCTGTGGCGAGGGGTCGCCGCCGAAGTAGCAGATGCAGGCGGTAGTGTCGTCCACCTGTTCGGCCAGCTCCTCGGCGCTGAGCAGCGGCGAGCGCGCTCGGGCGAGGTCGCGATAGCTCCAGTTCTGGCAGAACAGGCAGTTGAAGCTGCACGCCCCGTAGAAGACCGCCAGGTTCTTATAGCCGTGGTGGGCGCCCTCGGCGCAGACCCATTCGGCCACGCAGTTGGTAGGGAGGGGGTCGTAGTACCACTGAAGGACGCCGCTCTTGCGGGTGCCTGCCAGATGCGCCAGCCTGCCGCCTCGATTGCTCCTCAGCCCGCAGTAGCCCAGCCCTCCCTCGGCGATGCGGCACTGGCGGACGCAGAGGGTGCAGGGGGCGCCGTCGGAGGCCTGAGGGGGCTCGGTGGGCAGGTCGAAGGCCCGCCGCGAGTAGGCGTGGAAGTCCTGGATGGCCGGCAGGACGCGCTTGGGGTGGTCACGGATGCAGTCGAGGCAGGCGCCCAGGGCCTCGGCGATGAGGTGCGAGGAGCGCCCACACTCGCGGCAGCGGGCCGCGTGGGCCGCCCCTGGCAGGCGATAGCGGGTCACGTCGCAGTCCTCCGAGGCGAGTGTAGCACAGGGGGCAGGGCGCTCAGGGCGCGGCGGGCTCGCTGTCGAGGGGGAAGAGGGCGGGCTGCCGGTCCCGCACCTCTTCGGCGAGATGGGAGACGCCCACTCCCAGGAGGCGGAAGCGACGGCCAGCCCGTACCTCCCGGTCCATCAGGGCGGTGGCCTCGGCCACGATCACGTCGAGGTCGTCCGTGGGATGGGGGAGGGTGGTCTGGCGGGTGAAGGTGGTGAAGTCGGCCAGGCGCAGCTTGAGCCTGACGGTCCTCCCCTTGAGGCCGACGCGGCGCAGCCGCTCCACGGTGCGTTCGGCCTGCTTGCGCAGGGCGGCGCGCAGCTCCTGGGGGTCCTCCAGGTCGCTGGGGAAGGTCGTCTCCGCGCTCACCGACTTGGTCTCGTGCTCGGTGACCACGGGGCTGTCATCGATGCCCCGTGCCAGGTTCAGGAGGTAGAGGCCGCGCTGGCCGTAGCGGCTCAGCGCCCACTCCTCGGGGCGGGCTGCGAGGTCGCCGATGGTGGTGATCTCCTCGCGGGCGAGGCGCTCGGCGGTCTTGGGGCCGACGCCCCAGAGGCGCTGCACAGGCAGCGGCGCGAGGAAGTCGCCCTCCGTCCCGGGAGCGACCACGACGAGGCCGTCGGGCTTGTCGAGGTCGGAGGCGATCTTGGCCACCGACTTGGAGGAGGCCACTCCCACCGAGACAGTGAGGCCTACCTCCTGGCGCACCCGCTGTTTGAGCGTCCTGGCCAGCGTCTCGGGCGGCTCGGGGCGCTCGCTGACATCGAGGAAGGCCTCGTCCAGGGAGATCTGCTCCACCAGGGGGGTGAGCTGGCGGAAGATGTCCATGATCCTCCGCGAGACCTCGGCGTAGCGCTGGAATCGCGGGGAGACCCGCACGGCCTGGGGGCAGAGGCGGAGGGCAGTGCGCATGGGCATGGCGGAGCGGACGCCGAAGGCGCGGGCCTCATAGGATGAGGCGGCCACCACTCCCCGCGACTCCGCGGGGCCGCCGACTACCACCGGCCGGCCGCGCAGCTCGGGGTTGTCGAGCTGCTCCACGGCGGCGAAGAAGGCGTCCAGGTCGGCGTGGATGATGCGACGTGGCATGGTGGCCCGTCATCTTACATAACGTCGAACCGCTTGGCAACGTGCTGGCTGCGGAGCGGATCGCGTGGTGAAGTACAATAGGTCAGGCGGAACGGGAAACGGTCCTGCCATGGGTGCAATGCCCACAACATCGATAAGGATGGATATGCTGGCCGGGATGCCCAAGCGGCGGGCGCTGGCGGCAGGCCTCTGGGCCGCGCTCCTGGCCGCCTCGCTGGCCCTCAGCGTGCTGGCCGCGAGCCACGACCGGCTTCCCGGGGACCTGTCCATCATGTCCTGGGCCCAGGACCGGGCGCTGCCCGGCATGGACGTGTCCAGGGCAGCGCGGGCCATCGGCAGCACGGAGGTGGTGCTGGGCACGGGGGCTGCTGCGGCGGTGGCGTTGTGGCTGGCGCGGCGGCGGCGCGAGGCGCTGCTGCTGGGCCTGGGGCTCGTGGTGCTGCCGCTCCTTCAGTATGGCCTGAAGGAGCTGGTGGACCGGCCCCGGCCCTCGGAGGAGCTGGTGGACCTGCGGGCGGGCTTCTCCAGTCCCAGTTTCCCCTCGGGCCACGTCATGAGTCCGGCGCTGCTGTACGGCTTCCTGCTGTACCTCTCGTTGCGGACGCAGGCGAACGCCTGGCTGCGGGCCGCTGTGGCCGGCGTGGCCCTGCTCATGCTTCTCTTCTCGGGGCCGGCCAACGTGTATGTTGGGGTCCACTGGCCGAGCGATGTGCTGGGCGGCTACGCCTGGGGATTGGTCCTGTTGCTGCCCCTGCTCTATGCCGTCGAATGGGGGCGGCTGCTTGACGCGGGAGGGCGGCGCTGCTAGGGTAGGGGCAAATCGAATATGGGCTGGCAGAGGTGACCCGAAGCTCGGACGCTCGGGTCGCAATGGGGGAAGCCGGTGAGAGTCCGGCGCTGTCGCGCAGCTGTAAGTCGGCGCTGACCGACGAGCCAGGAAACCCGCCTCTGCTCGATCCGAGAACCTTCGCGTGAGAGGGGGCAGGATACCATGCCTGGTGCACCTTGAATCTTCCACCCCCGAACGAGGTTCGGGGGTTTTCGTTGTGTCTCCGGCCGGAGCGGGACGCTCCATTGCATCCGAAAGGACCCTCACCGTGCTGTACAAGCTTCGATTGTTTACGCTGCTGGCCCTGGCGACCGTCATGGCGGTCGGCCTGACCAGTACGTCCCTGGCCGCCCAGCCCGAGACCCAGGCGGCCCAGGATGCTATCGACTACATCCGCACCCTCCAGAATCCGGACGGGGGCTTCCCCGCCACGGCGGGTGAGGAGTCGTCGCCCGGCTCGACGGTGGACGCGGTCTTCGCCCTGGCCGCTGCCGGCATCGACCCGGCGACGGTGCAGAAGGACGGCGGCTCCCCCAGCGACTACCTGCGATCACAGGCTGCGGCCTACAGCGAGGATCCGGGGGCTGCGGCGAAGCTGTTCCTGGGCGTTGTGGCGCTGGGCGAGGACCCTCGCGACTTCGGTGGGGTGGACCTGCTGGCGGTGCTGGACGGCAGCTTCGAGGCCGGAAGCGGCCGGTTCGGCATCGACCTGTTCGACCACGGGCTGTTCATGCTGGCCCGGGCGAGCGCCGCCCTGGGCGTGCCCGAGGCCGCCGTCTCCTATCTGACGTCGAAGCAGCTCGCGGACGGCGGCTGGGAGTTCGACGAGGGCTGGGGCGCCGACACCAACACCACTGCCCTGGCCCTCCAGGCGCTCATCGCCGCGGGAGAGGGGCCGTCGTCGGCTGGGGTGCAGGGTGGGCTGGCCTACCTGGCCGCCGCCCAGAACGATGACGGCGGCTTCCCCTACAGCCCGGAGAGTGAATATGGCACGGACTCCGATGCGAACTCCACTGCCGTGGTCATCCAGGCGCTGGCGGCGGCGGGTGAGGATGTCGGCGCCGGCGGCCCCTGGGACAAGGGGGAGGGCCGCACACCCCTGGCGGCGCTGTTAAGCTTCCAGAACCTGGAGACGGGCGCCTTCACCTTCGGCGGCGAGGACAGCGCCTTCGCGACCTACCAGGCGGTGCCCGGCCTGCTCCTGGCGCCGCTGCCCGTCGCGACGACGACTTTGGAGGAGAGGGTTATGCCCGCTCCGGCCGCTACCTCGGCTACGCCTGGGGTTGCGGTAGTCGCGGTTCCTGCGGCGGGTCAGGGGCCCGGCGAGGGCCGACAGGGGGCTGCGCTACCTCTGGCGGCGGCGCTGGCAGCGGGGGGTCTGCTGGCGGCAGGGTCAGGCCTCTTGCTGCGCCTGAGACGAGGCTAGGGCTATGGTTTCGACTGTGGCGTGGCCGGCAGGCCGCCGCCTGCACGAGGGCGCCTGGCTCTGCTGGGCAGCGGCTGCGTCTATCTCTGTCTTCCTGACCTCGAACCCCCTTTATCTCTCGCTGGCCTGCCTGGCGGGCCTGGCGGTCTACCTGGCAGTCCCGCGGGGGGGCCGGGGGCAGGCCTATGGCATCGTGCTCAAGGTGGGGGTCGTGCTGGCACTGTTGAGCGTGCCCTTCAACGTGCTCACCGGCGCTACCGGTCCGACGGTGCTGGCCCGGCTGCCTGAGGCGGGCTTCCCCGGCTGGCTCGGGGGCGTCACCTTCGGCGGCGAGGTCACCGGCGAGGCGCTGGCCTACGCCGGAAGCCGCGCCCTCACCCTGGTGGCGATCCTGCTCTTCATGGCCGCCTTCAACGTCGGGGTGGATCACTTCCGGCTGCTGCGGCTGGCCCCCGCGGCCCTCTTTCATGCCGGGGTGGTGGCGACGGTAGCCGTGCTGCTCATACCGCAGGGCGTGGCTCAGGTACGGGCGGTGCGGGAGGCGCAGCGCCTGCGCGGTCACCGGCTGCGGGGCCCGCGCAGCCTGGTTGGCCTGGCCGTGCCGGTGCTGGCGGGAGCGCTTGAGCGATCCATACAGCGAGCGGAGTCCCTGGACGCCCGGGGCTTCGGCAGGCTGCGAGCAGCGTCGGCGGCGGCCGACCGCCTGGTGGCGGCGGCCGGCCTGATGGGCCTGGTGCTGGCGGCCCTGGGCGGTTTTGTCTACTTCTATTACTCCCAGAGTCCCGCTCCCGGCGTGGCGGCGCTGGGAGGCGGCGCGGGGCTGGTGGCGCTGGCCGTGTACGCGCAGGGGCGACGGCTCCAGCGCACTCGCTACTCGCAGGAGCAGTGGGAAGCGCCCGACCGCTGGGTGGTGGGTCTATCGGTGGCCTCGCTGGCGCTGCTGCTCATCCTGCGGGGTGTCGGCGCCGCCGACCTCACGTATATTCCCTATCCCAGCCTTGCGGCGCCGGGGTTCAACCCGGCGGGGGCGCTGGCCTTCCTGCTGCTGTTGTCGCCGCTCGTCCCGCTGCTGGCGCTGGAGGGTGCGCGGTTGGAGCGTGCGCCAGCCACCGCCACCGTTAGGGAGGGGCCGCCGTGATCACCGTCGAGGGCCTCAGCTTCGCCTACCCGGGGGCAGCCGCGCCGGTCCTGCGCGACGTCACCCTGTCCATCGCCGAGGGCGAGGCCGTGCTGCTGGTGGGCCCCTCGGGAAGCGGTAAGTCGACACTTCTGCGCTGCCTCAATGGGCTGGTCCCGCACTTCCACGGGGGGACCTTCCGAGGCCGGGTGGTGGTTGATGGACAGGACACGCTCAACTCTCAACCGCGCGACCTCGCCCGAAGCGTGGGCATGGTCTTCCAGGACCCCGAGAGCCAGTCGGTGGCCGACGTGGTGGAGGACGAGATGGCCTTCGGCATGGAGAACCTGGGAGTCCCTCGCCTCACCATGCGCAAGCGGGTGGAGGAGGTGCTGGACGTGCTGGGGATCGCGGGCCTGCGCCGCCGTCGCCTGGACACTCTCTCAGGCGGCGAGCTTCAGCGCGTGGCCATCGGCTCGGTCCTCACCATGCAGCCCCGGGTACTGGTGCTGGATGAGCCCACCTCCCAGCTCGACCCGCAGGCCGCCGAGGAGGTGCTGACGGTGGTTCAGCGCCTCAACGTGGACCTGGGCCTCACCGTGATCATCGCCGAGCACCGCCTGGAGCGGGTCGTCCAGTACGTGGACCGCGTGCTCTACCTGCCGGGCGACGGCTCCGTGGCCTCCTACGACGTGCGCGAGGCCATGGAGCGTCTGCCCCTGGCGCCGCCGGTAGCGCGCCTGGGGCGGGCCCTGGGGTGGTCGCCGGTGCCCCTGTCGGTGCGCGAGGGCCGGCGATTCGTGACCTCCCGGCTGGAGCCGCTGCCCGAGGATGAGGGCGACACCCCCGCTGGGGGCGAGCCCGCCGTCGTCCTGGAGGACGTCTGCCTCTCCTACGGGGGCCCGGATGTGGTCCGGCACGTGCATCTGCGCGCTCATCGTGGTCAGGTCCTGGCGCTGATGGGGCGTAACGGCGCGGGCAAGACCACCCTGCTGCGCTCCGTGGTGGGTCTCCTCCGGCCCCGCCGGGGCGTCGTCCGGGTGCTGGGGCGGGAGGTGACGGACTCCCAGACGGGAGAGCTGGCCCGCGAGGTGGCCCTGGTTCCCCAGGACCCCGCCTCTGTCCTCTTTCACGACTCCGTGGAGGAGGAGGTGGCCTATACCCTGCGGAGCACAGGACGGGCTGGCTCGGTCGACGAGGTCCTGGGCGAGTGGGACCTGATGGCCCTGCGCCGGGAGCACCCTCGGGACCTCAGCGTGGGGGAGCGACAGCGGGCCGCCCTGGCGACCATGCTGGCCGGGGAGCCCGCGCTGCTCCTGCTGGACGAGCCTACTCGCGGCATGGACTACGGGACCAAGGAGCTCCTGGTGGCGAACCTGAGGCGGCGCTGCGCCCGCGGCTGCGCCGTGGTGCTGGCCAGCCACGACGTGGAGCTAGCCGCCCGCTGCTCCCAGCGGGTGGCCCTCCTGGCCGAGGGCGAGCTGGTGGCCGAGGGCCCTACGCGCCACGTCCTCACCGAATCGCTGACCTTCAGCACGCAGGTGAACAAGCTCTTTGGAGGCCGCTTCCTGACGGTGGAGGACGTCCTTCAGGCGGTGGCTCGGGGAGGGCGCCATGTTCGGGCCTAACTTCGCGTCTGCGCGAGTGCGAGGCACCTTGCTCCTGCCGGTCGCCGTTCTGCTCATAACGGCGCTGGCGGGCCGGGGGTCCGTGTCGGCCGATTCGCCGGGCCGCGCCGGCCTGGTGGTCACCTTCGGCGACGGGACTACCGTGACCCGCTGCGTGCAGTTCGAGGGGGAGGAGATCAGCGGAGCCAACCTGCTGGAGGCCTCGGGCCTCTCGCTGGTGATCTCCCGCTACGGGGGCCTGGGTGGTGCCGTGTGCAGGATCGAGGCCGAGGGCTGCGCGGACCCCGGCGACTGCTTCTGCCAGTGCAAGGGCGGCGAGTGCCGCTACTGGTCCTACTATCACCTGGACGAGGAGGGCGCCTGGGAGTACTCGCAGGTTGGGCCGTCCTCCCACGGGCTGAGGGACGGCGACGTGGACGGCTGGGCCTGGGGACCCGGCAGCGTCGGCGGAGGGGCCACGCCGGCTTCGTATGCCTTCGAGGAGATCTGCCCGCCACCGACGGCCGCGCCGTCGCCCCCGCCGACCGTGACCGAGGCGGTTGCTGCTGCGCCTCCAGCGAGCGAGACGCCGGGGCCCACGGCGGTGCCCACCCCCGAAGGGCGGGGCTCGCCGGCAGCGCAGCTACCGTCTCCCGTCATCGAGGCGCCCGCCGCATCCGATAGCACCGCCGCGGTTCGGGAAGTGATGCCTGCGGCCGCCCAGCCGGACCCCCAGAACCCGGCAGAGGAGGACGATGAGGGCTCAGGTGTCCCTGGAGGCGTGATCGCCTTTGCTGGGGTGGCCGGGGTGTTGCTGGCGGTGGTCGGGGGGCTCGTGCTGCTGCGGAGGCACCGCTATGGCTAGGCAGGGTGCCCTGGCCCGGCCCGCGGGCGCTGTGCTCCGTGGATGGTCTGTGGGGTCAGCGGCGTGGTCGGTCCTGGTGCTGGGCGCGGCCAGCCTGGTGGGTGCGGGGGCATTCCTGTACCCCTTCTTCCTCTCCGAGGGGCCGGACGCCGCGGGCCCGTGGGGCTCGCACTCGAACGACGCGCCCCTCATCTTCGGAGCGATCCTGGGCCTCAGCCTGCTGCTGTTCATCCTGGAGCTGGCGCGGCAGGGGATGAACGCGAAGACCGCCTCGACCCTGGCGGTGCTGGTCGTGATGGCGGCGGTTCTCCGTCTTCCCACCCTGCCCGCGGGGGGCACTGCCTTCTTCTTCATGATCATTCTGGGGGGCTACGCCTTCGGGCCTCGCTTCGGCTTCCTGCTGGGGGCGGGGGCGCTGTTCGTGTCGGCCTTCGCGGTGGGCGGCTTCGGGCCGTGGGTGCCCTTCCAAATGTTCGCCTCGGGCTGGGTGGGGCTCAGCGCTGGCTGGCTCGGGGCCTGGCGAGGCCACCTGCGCCGGCGCCCCTGGCTGGAGGTGGCGGCTCTGGCAGCCCTGGGGGTGCTGTGGGGCTTCCTCTTCGGGGCCATCATGAACGTGTGGTTCTGGCCCTTCATGGCCCTGGGCGAGGAGATCTCCTGGCGGCCCGGCCAGGGCCTGGGCGAAAGCTTGCGCCACTACTGGTCCTTCTACGTCCTGACCTCGGCGGGCTGGGACGCCTGGCGCGCCGTCGCCAATGGCCTGCTGGTGCTGGCCCTGGGACGCCCGGTGCTCTCGGTGCTTACCCGCTTCCGGGACCGCTTCCAGCTCGACCTGGGCGCG
>Ga0209979_1000903_pt1 | contig 35745 bp, 34 predicted proteins | sample AnhtaG_FD_183114 | JGI IMG/M metagenome (GOLD analysis project Ga0209979, IMG submission 183114) | Deep subsurface microbial communities from Anholt, Denmark to uncover new lineages of life (NeLLi) - Anholt_01485 metaG (SPAdes) (version 2) | ecosystem: Environmental > Aquatic > Marine > Oceanic... | reverse complement strand
AAGAAACGAGAAAGATATGACAGAACAACAATTTGAGGCGATAAACTTAACCGGCCAACGCACGGGAAAGTGGAGGCTGCGTCCCGACAAAATCGCAGGCAGGAATGAACCTGAGCCTAAAAAAACTTGCTTGTTTTGGGGCTAGTTCAAAAGTGTAGTCAAAAGTGTAGCACAGCATTTGCCGAGAGGGATGACAGGACAATGATTCTTCACAAATCATTTGCTTACAAGAGGTTGGGAAAATGGAGCCAATGGGATTCGAACCCACGACCTCTTGCATGCCATGCAAGCGCTCTCCCAACTGAGCTATGGCCCCAAGGTACAGTAATATTAGCACAGAAACGTGATTTTGGCAAATAAATTTTTCACCGTTGGCTGTCTGTGTGAAGCCCCCAGTCGCGCAGGAGGCAATTGTCTTCTCATACAGTTAAAGTATAATAGTTTTTCGGGTTACGGTTCTGTCAATAATCCATATTGACAGCGTTATCGGATTAAGATTAGGAACTTTGATTAAAAGGCAAAAGATATTCATAACGGGGCGTGTGCAGGGCGTCGGGTTTCGCCCGGCGGTGTACAGAATTGCGCGAGCGCTGGGGCTTTCGGGCACTGTCCTCAACGATGCGAAGGGCGTAACAATCGAATTACAGGGCCAAGAGGAAAAAATAGCAGAATTCCTGGCGCATCTGCAATCTGAAACCGACAAACCTCCGCTGGCCGAAATCAAATCCTGTAAGACAGTTGATATAGCTGTAATCGACGGCGAAGATAAGTTCATCATCGAGACAAGTGATTCGCAAGGCCCAGCTCTGGCGCAGGTGACGGCGGATATGGCGGTCTGTCGCGATTGTCTTTCAGAGATGGGCGAGAAGGAAGATTTTCGGTACGGCTATCCGTTTATAAACTGTACCAACTGCGGGCCGAGGTATTCAATAGTCAAAAACATTCCTTACGACCGGCCGAATACGACGATGTCGGTCTTTCAAATGTGCGATAAATGCGCTGCTCAATACAACGATGTGACCGACCGGCGGTTTCATGCCCAGCCTGTGGCCTGTAGCAGTTGTGGGCCGAAAATATGGCTGGCGGACCGTGAAGGAAAAACAGTCGAAAAACAAACCGATAAGGTAGTTGCCGAGACCACCCGCTTACTCTTGGATGGAAAAATCGTTGCCATAAAGGGAATCGGCGGGTTCCATCTGGCGGTCAACGCGCTCAACAACAAGGCGGTGCAGAGATTGCGCCAGCGCAAGAGGCGAGACCACAAACCTTTCGCTATGATGGCTAATTCAATTGAGAAGATAAAGGAACATGCGACTGTGAGTGAACTTGCGGAGAAGGTCTTGAGAAGTCCGCAGAGTCCGATTGTCTTGTTAGCGAAAAAGGAGAACTCGGCGATAGCGCCGTCGGTTGCCGACGGCGTTGATACCTTCGGTTTTATGCTCTGCTATGCGCCGCTGCATTATCTGCTTTTTGCGCAGGGTATAGAAGTTCTGGTGATGACCAGTGGTAACATTTCCGACGAGCCGTTGATCTGTGAAAATGAGCAGGCTCTAAAAAGACTGGCTGACGTTGCCGATGCCTTTTTGTTGCACAATAGAGAGATTTACCGCCGAGTTGACGATTCGATTGTGCATTTTATTGACGAGGAGCCGGTTCTTTTAAGACGGGCCAGAGGCTATGTCCCAACGCCGATTCTGGTTGAAGAAACCTGCCGGCAGCAGATATTGGCGGCGGGGGCTGATTTGAAGAATACGTTCTGTTTTGCAAAACAGAATCAGCTTATCTGCAGCGAACACATAGGCGACCTTGAGGACGCAGAGGTCTACCATCACTATATGAATTCAATCGAACATTTGTGGGGCCTCTTTGAAGTTGAGCCGAAGGTAATAGTCTGCGACCTTCACCCGGGATACTTTTCCACGCAGTACGCTCGTTCGCAGCGTGATGTGAAAGTTATTGCCGTTCAGCATCACTGGGCGCATATCGCTTCTGTTCTCGCCGAGCACAACATAGCAGGGCCGGTTATTGGTCTTGCGGCTGATGGCACCGGCTACGGCACGGACGGTGCGATTTGGGGCTGCGAATGTCTGGTCGCCTCGCTTGAAGATTTTGAACGATTCGGCCATCTGCGTTACTATCTCCTGGCCGGCGCTGACAAAGCAAGTAAAGAAGCGATAAGGCCCGTTCTGGGACTTCTGAAGAAAACTTACGGTGACAATCTTGACGTGGAGAAATTCAGATGGCTGCTTGAGCGAATCGAGCCGGACACAAACAAACAAGACGTAATACTGAAGCAACTCGAAAAACAGGTCAACACGGTAGAAACTTCCAGCCTGGGCCGAGTTTTCGATGCCGTTGCGGCTTTGGTCGGGCTGGGAAACTACAATCATTTTGAGGCACAACTTCCGATGGCCCTTGAGGCAATTATTGAGAGCGGGATTGAAGAGCAATATGGTTTCGAGCTTATCAACAGCACTGGCGGACCATTGCAGCTTGATTTGGGGAAGATGATAGAACAGCTAATCACCGACATTAAGAAAAAGATACCAAGCGGCGTCATCTCGGCAAAGTTCCACAATTGCCTGGCTGGGGGCCTGCTGGAGATGGCTGAAGAAGCGAGGAGAAAGACGGGGTTAAACACGGCGGCGCTAAGCGGCGGAGTGTTCTGCAACAGGTATCTTGCTAATCGTTTGGTCAGGCTCTTGAAGAAAAGCGATTTTCGCGTATTATTTAACCGAGACGTCCCGTCAAACGATGGCGGGATATCATTGGGCCAGGCGGCAATCGCCGCAAAACTCGTGAACAGTGAACAGTAAATCTAAGCACGAAGCACCAGATACGAAATACGAGATACGAGATACGAATCATGTGCTTGGCGATACCGGCGAGAATAGTGGAGTTAGAAGGTGACAAGGCGGTGGTGGACGCGATGGGCAACCGCTGGCGGGCGAGGACCACGCTGCTGCCGGAAGCTAAATTGGGGGATTTGGTGCTGATACACGCCGGCTTTGCCATATCGCTTGTGGATGAAGAGGAGGCCAAAGAAACGTGGCAACTGCTGAGGGAAATAGATGATTCTGACCAGACACAGGAGAAGCTTTCCGGTTAGGTTTCGCTTTTATGCTTGAGAAGATTTACAAAGCTCAGAAGGTGATGGACGAGGCTTGCGGTGCCCTGGGGCGGCAAATCAACATAATGGAGGTTTGCGGGACGCATACAGTCTCGATATTTCGCAACGGGATAAGGTCGACTTTGCCAAAGCAATTGAAACTTTTATCGGGGCCGGGATGTCCGGTGTGCGTTACCGGGCAGAGCTATATTGATACGGTTCTGCAATTGGCCGAACGCGATGATGTTTTGATTGCCACTTACGGCGATATGATTCGCGTCCCCGGCAGGGGCGGCTCACTCGAGACAAGACAGCCAGGCGCCAATGTCAAGATTGTTCTCAGCAGTGAAGACGCTCTGCAATTAGCCAAAGACAATCCCGAAAAAACAGTTGTGTTCGTTGCGGTCGGCTTTGAAACCACTGCACCGGCCACGGCTGTGGTGGTGAAAGAAGCGGTGGAAAACGGTATTGATAATTTCTGTATTCTCAGCGGGCACAAACTGGTGGTGCCGGCGATGCGAGCGCTTGTGTCTGAGAAAAATCATAATATAGATGGTTTTCTCTGTCCCGGGCACGTCAGCGTAATAATCGGCTACGGCAGCTACGCAGAAATAGTGCAGCGTTTCAGCAGGCCGTGCGTGGTGGCCGGCTTTGAACCGCTGCAAATAATCGAAGGACTCAGCGAAATCTGCCGCCAGCTTGCCGCCGGCAAAGCCGAACTAAAATCTGTTTATGCTGCGGTGGTGACCGAGCAAGGCAACACGACCGCCCAGGAAATCATCGCCGAGTGCTTCGAGGCGGTTGACGGCTACTGGCGAGGACTGGGGAAGATAGAAAAAAGCACACTTAAACTGAAAGATAAATACAGCCGATTCGACGCTCTGAAACGATTTGATATAACTAAGACGCTGAGCGAAGATACAAGCGGCTGTCGATGCGGCGAAGTCTTATGCGGACTGATAGAGCCGCCGGAATGCAGCTTATTCGCAAAGAACTGCACACCTGAGGCACCGATTGGGCCGTGTATGGTCAGCAGCGAAGGCGCCTGTGCAGCGTGGTTTAGGTATGGGCAAAAGAAAGCAGTGAACAATGAAGTCAACCAAACATGATAAAATTTTACTTGCCCACGGCGGCGGGGGCCAATTGAGCGACGAGCTAATCCGCAATCATATTTTGCCGACCTTCAAGAATGATACGCTCGCTGAACTGGCCGATTCGGCAAAATTAAATCTCGCCTCCAAGTCGGTGTGCTTCACTACAGACAGCTATGTGGTCAAGCCATTATTTTTCAACGGCGGTGATATCGGCAAGCTTGCTGTCTGTGGAACGATAAACGATTTGGCTGTTGCCGGTTCGAAGCCGGTTGCTCTATCCTTGTCGCTGATAATTGAGGAGGGATTTGAATTCGAACTGCTTGAGAAGATTTTAGCCAGTACCAGTGAGGCAGCTAAGAAAAACAAAGTCAGTATTGTAGCCGGCGATACCAAGACCGTTGAAGCAGGTGCGGTCGATAAAATTTTTATAAACACGGCAGGGATTGGAGTTCGATTAGCCGGTGTGGAGTTAGGTTTTGAGAAGATTAAAGTCGGCGACAAAATAATTATCAACGGCACAATCGGCGACCACGGGATGACTATCATTTCCCAGCGAGAGGGTATTAAGTTCGAATCACAGTTAAAGAGCGACTGCGCCGGTGTGGCAGAGCTTACCTGTCATTTGCTCGAAAATACAAGCGGTGTGAAGTTTATGCGGGACCCGACGCGCGGGGGCCTGGCGTCGACGCTCAACGAAATCTCGAGAGGCAGCGGCCTGAGTATCGAGATTTGCGAAGCCGATATCCCGGTCAATCCGACTGTTCAGGCCGGTGCCGATATGCTCGGCTTTGATGTGCTGACAATCGCAAATGAAGGAAAATTCGTCGCGATTGTCTCGCCGGAATCAGCAGATGATTGTCTGAATATCTGCAGGAACCATCCGTTGGGCAGAAAGGCAAGCATAATCGGCGAGGTAGCCGAGACCCGTGACGTCCCTATGGTGGAAATGATAACCCGAATCGGCGGCAGGAGAATTGTGCAGATGCCATACGGACGGGAGCTTCCGAGGATTTGTTGATGCATGAGATGATGGTGGCGCAGAGTCTGTTGGCGGCAATCTCAGCCGAAGCGGCGAAACACAATGCAAAACCGCTGGCCGCCAGAATTAGCTGTGGAAAGCTGTACGCTATCAATGATGAAGCACTCTGTTTTGCATTGGAGGCCCTCGCCAAAGACACACGGTGCGAAGGTATAAAATTGGAAATAGAACACAAGCCGATACAGGCAGCTTGTAAGAGCTGCACTGAAATCTTCGAATGCGAACTTTCCCCTGTGACCTGCCCAAGATGTGGAAGCGATGATTTTAGTTTATTGCCTGACCCGCCCTTGTTACTCGAAGAAATAGAATTCCTAACGGAGTAATGTAATGAAAGTCAATGTCGGTAAAAAAATTCTTAGCGCCAACGAGGAATATGCTTTTAGAAACAGCCAGTTCTTAACTGAACGGAAAAAACTGTGTCTGAATATGATATCGTCGCCCGGCTCGGGCAAGACTACAATCCTGGCAAGAACGATAAGCGAACTGAAGGGCAAGATTAAAATCGGTGTCATCGAGGGCGACATTCAGACTGATATAGACGCTGAAAGAATCAGGGCGACCGAGGCACCGGTGGTGCAGATAAACACCAACGGTGCGTGCCATTTGTCGGCCGCTCAGGTAAGTCGTGCGTTAGAGACTCTGCCGGTCGGTGATTTGGATTTGATTTTCATAGAGAACGTGGGCAATCTGGTTTGTCCTTCGGCTTTTGAATTGGGCGAGACCAACAAAATAGTTGTGCTTTCCGTTGCCGAAGGTGACGACAAGCCGGCGAAGTATCCTGCCATCTTCGCAAAGTCAAAGGTGCTGCTGATAAATAAAATTGATCTGCTGGAGGCGGTCGGGCAGGTTGATTTTGATATCGAAAGAGTAAAAGCCGACGCCCGCAAATTAAATAGAGCTATTGAAATTTTCCTGATATCAGCCAGAACGGGCGCCGGGTTCGCCGAGTGGTGTGGCTGGCTGGCAGAGTCGGTCAGGAGTTTGCAAGAGGCGTAATATTCTAAGCGCTGTAAGGAAAAGCCGGTGGACAGGTTCAAGAAAACCTTAAAGAAGTACTGGGGTTATGACAGTTTTATGCCTTTGCAGGCCGAGGCTATGATGTGTGCCGGCAAAGGCAGGGATTCAGTCGTTGTTTTGCCCACCGGCGGCGGCAAGTCCGTTTGCTTTCAGGCGCCTGCGGTTGCGCTTCCCGGGATGGCGGTTGTGGTTTCGCCTTTGATTTCACTTATGAAGGACCAGGTTGACGCTCTGGTTGAATGTGGTGTTTCCGCGGCGAGGCTCGACAGTACGCAAACGCCCGGCGAGCGAAGCGGCGTTCTTGCCGCTATCGCCCAGAGAAAGCTTAAGCTGCTTTATCTTGCGCCTGAACGCGTTGTTTCGAGCGGTTTCGTCGAGTTCCTTCGCAAAGCCGAGCTTTCTATGATTGCTGTCGATGAAGCTCACTGCGTTAGTATGTGGGGACACGACTTTCGGCCCGAATATCGACAACTTGGGATGTTAAAAGATGCATTTGGCGGCGTTGCTGTCCACGCTTATACCGCTACGGCGACCGAACAGGTCCGCAATGACATCGTCGAGCAGCTTCGTCTCAAAGACCCAAAAGTCCTCGTTGGCTCGTTTGACAGGCCTAATCTGGTTTATAAGGCTCGGCGGCGCTCGAATCTGTTAAAGCAGGTCTGCTCGGTCCTTGACAGGCACAAAGGCGAGTCGGGTATCATTTACTGCATTCGGCGTAAAGATGTCGACCAGTTATGCGCTAACCTGACAAGCAAAGCCTACAGTGTCGCTCCATATCATGCCGGTATGGGCGACGAAGACCGCAAGAGGAATCAGGACGACTTCATCAATGAAAGAGTCGAGACCATCGTGGCTACCATCGCATTTGGAATGGGCATTGACAAATCGAACGTTCGCTATGTGATTCACACAGGCATGCCCAAATCGCTTGAACACTATCAGCAGGAAAGCGGCAGGGCCGGACGCGACGGTCTTGAAGCCGAATGCTGTCTGTTCTACTCCGGCGGCGACTACGGAATCTGGAAGAGTATTCTCGCAGACACCGAGCCGAACGTACAGGAAATTGCTATAGCGAAGCTGGGCGCGATGTATAACTATTGTGCCGGTGTATCGTGCAGGCACGACGCGATTCTAAAATATTTCGGACAGCAGCTCGGCGGCGACAACTGTTCTGCCTGTGATGTTTGCCTTGGTGAGCTGGATTGTATGGAAGAGCCTCTGGAAACCGCTCAGAAAATTATTTCCTGCGTTTTGCGTCTCGACGAAAGATTCGGCGCCGACTATACCGCTTCGATATTGACCGGCTCGCGTGAGCAGCGAATCATAGAAAACGGTCACGATTCGCTCAGCACCTACGGACTTTTGTCGGAGTTTGGAAAACGCATCGTGCGTGACTGGGTCGAGCAGCTTACAGCGCAGGGATATTTAGAGAAGGCCGGCGAGTATAACGTTTTGAATGTAACCGAAAAAGGCTGGGGCGTTTTGAAAGCGGAGAGGACGCCGCGCCTGCTCAAGCCTTTGAAGAAATGTGAGGAAAAACGCAGAAGGATTTCGAGGGCGGCAAAAGAATCCTGGAAGGGGGTTGACAGGGAATTGTTCGAGGTGCTGCGAAGATTACGGCGAACTATTGCCGGCAGAAAGGGAGTCCCGGCTTATGTAGTCTTCGGCGATGCGGCACTTCGCGATATGGCCCGGCTGAAACCATCTTCGATTGATGCTTTTCTTGAGGTCAGCGGAGTGGGAGAGAAGAAGAGCCGACAGTACGGCGAGACTTTCCTCTCGGCTATCGGGCAGTATTGCTCCGCAAGCTCACCTGAGTTTGATGATTGAGATTTATTCTTTTGACTGGTAGAGGTTATGTTTGCGGATATAGTCGGCGACGGCGGGCGAGAGCATATCCGTTACATCTTGGCCGGCGGTCAATTTGTCTCGTATCTCCGTGCTGCTTATATCAATTAAAGGCGTTGGGATAACGTTTCGCTGCAGTTTCTCCACGCGTTCACGCCCCCAGACGCCCTCAAATTTTGCGAAATCAGGCGGCTCGCAGCCGGCCCTGAACATCACGCATAAATTGCACTCGTCAATCAAATCAACGACGCGATACCAGCGCGACAAATCATCCATGCCGTCAGCGCCTATGAGCCAATGAATCAAAGTATCAGGACCGAACCGGGCCTGGAATTGCCTTACGGTTTCCAAAGTGTAGCTCGGTTCGTTTTTTTTCAATTCGCAGTCACTTGCTTCAAAGATCCTATTGTCTGCGATTGCAAGAGCTATCATTTTCAATCGGTCATCATCACTTCCCTCGGGAAACGAATCCTTAAGTGGAGAGCACTTCGCCGGAATGAAAACAACTTTTTCTGCGCCAACGAACTCGGCGGCGTCCGCAGCGACTGTGGTGTGACCAATGTGAATCGGATCGAACGTACCACCAAACAAAATTATCTTTCTTTTCGTCATAGAACAACTAACAAGTAAATTGTGCGTTACTAAAAATGTTTTTTTACAAAAACAAAAAAAAAAATCGGCACAAAGAAATTACAACGAACAGCAAAAACTTATCAAAAAACAACTCGGCTTTTACTCAATTCAAACGTTTCGGAACACCTTAAAAGATACACGTGGTGACATTGTAACAATGTTTTCCTTTAGAATCAAGAATCACGAAACCAGCCTATAAGTTGAATAAAACGCGTTTAACACAGGCAACTATAAAAAACACGTTTCCCGTTTGAGCAAAAACTTTTGTCACAACAACAGTTCGATTAAAAACTACAGTTACTATAAAATAAATTACATCGCTTCGTTGAGTGGTATGATAAACAATAAGAGAAGCTGTGTAAAACATTGACGGCAAAAAATTTTATGAAGTATTTTTAAAGTTTTGGACGATAAAAAGTATAACAATAGTTATTAACGTTTTGTATAATTTGTTTGACAAAGTTTTAAGAGTAAATTAGTATTATGATGTTAGCTTGAATGTGAAAGCCATTTAATCAGCCGAAAGGAGGTGGTAAAATAATGGCGAAGAAGAAAAAAGCAAAAAAGAAAGTAGCTAAGAAGAAAGCTAAAAAGAAGAAAAAAGCCAAAAAGAAGAAAAAAGCAAAGAAAAAGAAAAAATAGTGTAACAACTTGATGTAGCGACAAGCTATGCGAAAATGGAAGGTTCTCTGGCCACGGTGGAACCTTCCATTTTATTTGTACACAGCATCTTCAACGCAGATACCGCACATTACCACTTCACAACACGGCCACATATTCCCTGGCTGCCTTCTTGCAATTGGGCGGCAACTCCTTATACTAATTGAGAGCATTACTGATGCCGAGGTAGGTTTTCGTAACTGGCGTGTGCCAAAAGAATAAGAGTTATGGATTATTTCAACTACAAAAACGGTAAACTGTTTGCTGAGAAAGTAGAGGTCGAAAGAATCGTCGGCGAGGTTGGCACGCCGGTCTATATCTACAGCAAGGCAACGTTCCTGGATCATCTACAAAAGATACGAAACGCCTACAGCGAACTTGATACGACAATTTGCTATTCGGTAAAAGCCTGCGGCAACGTAAACATTCTGAAATTTATGGCCGAGGCGGGCAGCGGATTCGATATTGTCAGCGGCGGGGAGCTGTATCGCGTTCTGCAGGCAGGCGGCGATCCATCAGAAATCGTCTATGCAGGGGTAGGTAAAACGGACAAGGAAATCATCGAAGCATTAAATGCCGGTATCGGCTACTTTAATATCGAATCGCAAGAAGAGCTAAAAAACCTGATTCGCCTTGCAGAAGACAACGCCGCTGCGAAAAATAAACAGCCCAAAGCTGCCTTGCGTGTGAACCCCGATGTCGACCCGAAAACACACAGGTATACTGCGACAAGCAAAAAGGAGACGAAATTTGGCGTAGACCTCGAACGAGCGCGAAAAGTCTTTGCTGACTATGGGAAAAATGAAGCGGTAGGACTTTGCGCGATTCATATACATTTAGGCTCGGCAGGCAAAACGGTTGCGCCTTATGTTGAGGCAATAAAAAAAGTATTAGTTCTAATTGACCAGTTGCGCAAGGAGGGATTCGCTATCGAAGCGCTGGACATCGGCGGCGGATACGGTGCCGATTACATAACCGGTACGGCACCGGCTGCTGCTGATTACGCCGCTGCCGTTGTGCCATTGTTAAAGAAGAAAGACCTGAAACTTATTATCGAGCCGGGGGCAAGTATCGCAGCCAATGCAGCGATTCTGGTAACGCAGGTTCTGTATCTGAAAACGAGCGGCGAAAAAAAGTTTGTTATAGTCGATGCGGGAATGAATGATTTGATTCGTCCACCGTTGTACGACGCATTTCACTTCATTTGGCCTGTTAAAGTAGATAAAGAACTTGTACCTCACCAACGAAACAGGGACTTGGAATTGGACGGCACTGAGGTTGTTGACGTAGTCGGGCCGATCTGTGAAAGCGCTGATTTTTTTGCAAAGGACAGGGCTCTGCCAACGGTAAAACGCGGCGACCTGCTGGCAATCTTTACCGCCGGTGCTTATGGCTTTAGTATGAGCAGCAACTACAACGCTCGAGGCCGGGCCGCTGAAGTGCTTGTCGAAGGCAGCAAATTTGCGGTAATAAGAAAACGTGAGAACTACGAAGATTTAATCGCGCTGGAAAGACTGTGACTCGTGACTCGTCGCTCGCGGTTCGTGAACCACAACTGCAATAGGGCCGAGATGCTTACGATGGGTTGTATTTGTCCAAGACCGCGCCCCAAATAGCTTTTATCGTTTTTTCGTATAACTTCCATAGCCAAGCTCTTATCCCCCGGCGTTTAGCAGGAGTAGTACCCAGCTCTGGTTCTGCTGGCTTTTTGGATGTTAAGTCTTGGCTGCCCTTCTGAGCGATTCGCCGCAGTATTAAAATGAACTCCCATGCAAGCCGCAGAAGTGTAGAATCCTCAAAGAGAGCATCCTCAGAAACCTTTTCCCTCAAATCATCGACTAACTTCGCTTGGTTCAGGAGTTCTTCAAATTTGTCCCTGACCAGTCTCCCCTCATCTGGCATCTTGTCCAGCAAGTCCACCACTACATCGTTAATCAGTGGTTGAACGACCATAATAAGCTGGCTGTGACGCCCTAGCTCTTTGAAGTCTTGAGGTATATCACCCTTTTGCCATTTGTTGAGGTTCTCACAAACGCGCTCGATTGATTTGAACTCGTCCGAAGTTAATGCCATTAGATTTTCCAGCCATAATGCACGATTATCAGTGGTATTCTAAACCATCTTAATAATAAAGACAACTATTTGACTAAAAACTGCTTGCATAGCAGCAAAAAACAGATATAATCAAATTGATTCTCATGATTTTGGTTAAAGGTGGGCAGTATGAAAAAACTGATTTTCCTTTGGGTGTGTTTGCTCTTAGCCATTCCCTGTAAGGCAAAAGCTGGTCAAAACCTTGTCGAGCTGGCAGAAAAAGTGAGGCCAGCAGTTGTCCTTATAGAAACCTTCGATAAAGATAACAACCCAGTAGGACAAGGCAGCGGGTTTTTCATAAATGATAAAGCTCATCTAATCACGAATCAGCATGTTATAGAAGGAGCATATTCGGCCACTGCTAAAGTGATAGGTGGGGATACATATTTTGTAGAGGGAATATTAGCCACAGACCCGAACGCAGATATTGCCAAGCTGCTTGTAAAAGTAAATGGCCATAAGATTCCTTTCTTAACGCTTGTTGGTGCATTGCCTTCGGTTGGTGAGGATATTGTGATTGTGGGCAGTCCTTTCGGGCTTGAGTCAACTGTTTCTAAGGGCATTGTGTCGGCTATTCGCCCGATTCCCGACTTCGGTCATATCATCCAGATATCAGCGCCGATATCAACTGGGTCAAGCGGCAGTCCAGTGTTGAACATAAAGGGTCAGGTTGTTGGTATCGTCACTTTTTTATTGAAAGAAGGTCAGGCTTTGAATTTTGCCGTGCCAAGCAAAAAAATTATTGACTTAAAAACATATGAAACGATTCAGCGGTTTCCTCAATATCTTCAAATCCTCAAAGAAAAGAGGGCTGACGAAGCCAAAAAACCACTCACTGCTGCCCAAAAAGAAATTCTGCAGAAAGCAGAAACAGGTGACAGTAATGCCATGTGCGAACTTGGCGAGATGTACCACAGAGGAACATGGGGTTTTGAAAGAGATTATACAAAGGCTATAGAATGGTATTTAAAGTCCGTTGAAGCTGGAAATACTGCTGCTATGCTTGGTCTTGCGGAAATGTATGGCGAGGGAACGGGAGTTACTGAGAATTTGGCTAAAGCAGTAGAGTGGACACAAAAAGCTGCCGAGGCGGGCAATGTTGATGCAATGCTTGAGCTTGCAGGAGGATATAAGGACGGAAAAATTCTACCCAAAGATAGCATAAAAGCCGTTGAGTTCTATCGCAAGGCTGCCGAAGCTGATAGTGGTGAAGGAATGCTTGGTCTCGGAAGAATGTATTATTCTGGTGAAGGAGTCAAGCAAGATTGCAGCAAAGCTTTTGAGTGGGTTAGTAAGGCTGCGAATAAAACTTCCAAACATCAGAGGTTCTTCTCTACGTGTGATGCTAAGTTCTTTTTAGCTATCTTATACCATGAAGGTTGTGGCGTTGCAAGAGATGATGCTAAGGCTTTGGAGTGGCTTCGAAAAGCAAGCGAAGAATCAATCTCGGATGGGATGCTTCTCCTTTTCTTGAACAGCTTTGAGTCTGGGCCGGTAAGTCGAGACAAAGTACTTGATTTGTGTCTGTTAGCTGCCAATGCAGGCGAGAGTGAGGCCATAGTGTACCTCCGTGGCCTTTTTGTCTTAGACTTTAAATTCAATGTAAAAGGTCGTAGCCACAGTGCAGAAAGTTTTCAAAAAGTTTTGGAGTGGTCTCAAAAGCGTGCAGCTAAGGGAGATGCGTCTTGCATGTATATGGTTGGGATGGCTTATAGCAAAGGCAAAGGCGTAGAAAAGGATTATATCAAAGCGGTCGAGTGGTTTCGTAAGGCTGCCGAAGCCGGTCACAGCGGAGGCATGTTAGAAGTTGGATTGACATGTAAGAAAGGTGAAGATTACCCAAATGCTGTGAAATGGTTTCGTAAGGCCGCAGAGGCAGGAGATTCCGAAGCTATGTTTTATCTCGGACTTGCATACCAGCGAGGCGAGGGTGTAACTAAAGATGTCTCCAAAGCCATCGAATGGTACAGTAAGTCCGCAGAAAAGGGGGCAACCACTCCTATGTATAATCTTGGGATGTTGTACGCCAAAGGAGAGGACGTCACCCAAGATTATGCAAAGGCTTTTGAATGGTTTCACAAGGGGGCTGTGAGAGGGAATATTGAAGCAATGGTAAGTCTTGGAGCGCAGCACCAGTTGGGCAAGGGTGTTGCACCAGATAAGGCAAAAGCTGTGGAATGGTGGCTCAAGGCTGCTGCTGCAGATAACTGTCGGGCCATAATAGGCCTTGCATTTGCATATGAGTATGGGGAGGGTGTCCCGAAAGATTATTGGCAGGCCTTATTTTGGTACAAAAAGGCTGCAAGACTTGGGGATGAAGATGCAAAGAAAAGGCTTGTTGAACTTGGTGAAACGTGGTAACTGCCTAAAAAACGAGCTGACCGCCGGAAGTCTCTTGAACAGTAGCTTTAACTACCACCCTTTTACTGCTCGGCCTCGGTGCGGTGGTTTTGAGAAGAAGACGTTGAGATTCTTCGCTTCGCTCAGAATGACATAAAGAATATTCAACAAGGAATAAAGAACGCTGAAGTAAAAAGACGTCCAAGTGAAGGAAACAAGCGTAATTCGAGGCACGAGCGACGAGCCACGAGCGACGAGCCACGAGTCACGAGTCACGAGCGACGAATTTAGAAGTGTCTTTCGACGAAGCCGGTGTCGATTTTGTTTTTGATATAAAGGTTGTGTGAGAGGATTTCGAGGCAGACGGGAATTGTCGTTTTGACCGGCTCAATTACGAATTCGGCTAAAGCCCTTTTCATCGTGGCAATGGCTTCGGTCCGCGTTTTCTGATGAACGATAAGCTTGCAAATCATCGAATCATAACTTGTGGAGACGGTCCAGCCTTGATGGACGTGGGTATCGACCCTGACGCCGGGCCCGCCGGGCGGAATGTATTTTGTAATTTTGCCCGGACAGGGTGCGAAATTATTTGCAGGGTCCTCGGCGTTAATTCGGCACTCAATCGCCACGCCCGTATGCTTAATATTTCTCTGGCGAACCTTGATAGGCAGACCAGCGGCGATTCTTAACTGCCATTTAATCAGGTCCTGGCCGGTAACCATTTCAGTAACGGGGTGCTCGACCTGGATTCGCGTATTCGCCTCAATGAAGTAAAACTTCTTGTCCTTGTCCAAAAGAAACTCAATCGTCGCAGCGTTGATGTATTTGGCCTCTTTCACAATCTTCAGGGCGGCCTTACAAAGCTCCTCTCTGGTACGCTCATCCAAGACGGGACAAGGTGATTCCTCAATGATCTTCTGATGCCTTCGTTGGATGGTGCAGTCCCTTTCGTAGAAGTGCAGTGCGTTGCCATCGTTGTCGGCCATTACCTGTACTTCCACGTGGCGAGGTTCAGCTATAAATTTTTCCAGATAAACGCTGCCGTCTCCGAAAGCAGCCTCCGCTTCAGTGCGGGCTGCGTTGAAAGCGGAGCGAAAGCTAACGTCATTGTGGACTGCCCTCATGCCTCGCCCTCCCCCTCCGGCGGCAGCCTTTATCATCACGGGGTAGCCTATTTTGCCCGCGAGCTTTAACGCTTCAGACTCTTTCTCGACGGCACCATCAGAGCCCGGGACAACCGGCACTCGCACCTCCCGCGCCAGTTTGCGGGCCTGGACTTTGTCCCCAAGCAGCCGCATCGCCTCAACGGGCGGGCCTATAAAGGTTATTCCGCACTCCCGGCAAATCTGGGCGAAGTTTATATTCTCAGCCAGGAAACCGTAACCGGGGTGAATTGCCTCGACATCGGCGATCTCGGCGGCACTGATGATGCGCGGGATATTGAGATAACTTTGCGCCGGGTCGGGCGGGCCTATACAAATGGCTTCATCAGCAAGCCGCAAGTAAGGGGCGTCTCTGTCGGCCTCCGAATAGACCACTACCGCCTCAATGCCGAGTTCGTGACAGGCACGGATAATACGCAGAGCTATCTCACCACGGTTCGCTATCAGTATTCTTGAAAACATAATCGATTTTCAATTTCCAACCGTCAATTGGAATTCGGCAATGAGATTAGTCCGGCTTGACTTTGAAAAGCACCTGACCATATTCGACGGCCTGGCCGTTCTTTACAAGTATCTCGGCGATGGTTCCGCTGGTCTCGGCTTTTATCTCGTTCATCACTTTCATTGCCTCGATTATACAGACAACCGCCTGTGGACTAACATGCGAGCCGACTTCAACAAAGGATTCGGAATCAGGACTGAGTGTCGAATAGAAAGTTCCGACAATGGGCGATTTTATTTCCACCAGATCGTGTTCGGCCTGAACGTCGGCACCCGAGGATTTGGCTTCATCCTGTGAAGTTTCGGCTGCATTCGCTTGGACAGGTGCAGTTGTAGCATTCGGCCCGACTATCGGCACCGCCGTTACGGTCGGCGGCTGCGGTTGAGAACGCTTCAAAAAGATTTTGTCGTCGCCATGCTTTATTTCAACCTCGACGAGCTCGTTATCTTTCATTATTTCAATGAGTTGCTTTATTTTCTTCAGGTCACTGTCTTTATCTTCTTTCTCCGCCATTGCCGGGTCCTTTCCTATATAAAGCAGCCCCTGATTAAAACAGGGGTTAAGGCCAATAAGTATAACCACAAAATACAGATTTGCAAACAATTTCCAGCTCTACAGCAGAACCGGTAAACCTGGCGTTTTGCAGGCACAGAATTTGCTAAGTCACCCAACGACAGCAGCGAAAAATACAATTATCGGGCCAACCTTTTTTATGCGTTTTTGCGGCAGGACAAGCTAAAATCCCAAAAAATCCTTATTTTTCGCGTAACATAGGGCCGTTTTGAGTACATTTACTAATAGATGGATAAACAATTGGATGAAACCGACATAAAAAAGCTGCGGACTGGGAAGAAAAGGGCTGCCCAGCAGTGGTTTGAGAGGTATGCCGATCCGCTTTACACGCTCGTGTATTACCGTGGTCCGAAGGCGGAATAAACGCCAGTTTTGTTGATTGCCACACCACCCGAATAGAAAACGAAGCCACTTTCAAAAAGCATCTGGAGTTTACTCTGAGTCAGACACGGATACGAGACTAATAAGGTGATTGAGGTCGAGCTGGTTTGGCCCGGCCTTTTTCGGGCGTTCATACCCCGCCATCGTGATTCGATTCGCGAAAGATTAAAGTATCTCAAGACCAACTACTGTAGTATCATCAATTTCCGACGGGTCGATTTTCTTATGTTGCGCAAGCGTGTTAAATCTGTCCATCATCTCAACAACCGGCAAATCTCTGATTTCGGAAACTTCTTCGCTGAGATTAAAGCCGGTTAGCTCATCGAAACTGCCGATAAAAGGTTCTGCTCCGTCGGAATACAGCAGTAGTTTATCGCCGCATTGAAGCTGCACAGTCTGCTGGATGTATTCGGACTGCTCAAAGATCCCAAGCAGGGGGCCTTGTATTTCCAATTGTTGTGGCTGTTCCTGGGGCCTTATAAGAATTGGATAGGGATGGCCGGCACGGGCGTAGGTTAGCTGCAGTGTCTTTATATTCAGCACACAATAGCAACAGGTCGCAAACTGGTAGCCCGAAAGTTTCTGTTCGGCCATACGCACATTGAGAGCCTTCATAACTTCGGCTGGCGAGAATATACGATAATTGCTCCCAATAGTCTCACGCATGACCAGGGCTTGCTCTACAAAAATCGTTAAAAGCGCAGCGGGCATCCCGTGACCGACCACATCAGCTACATAAAAGCCGATGTGCTGCTCGTCGATGCGCACGATATTGTAAAAGTCGCCTGAGACCCACTCGGCAGGCTGAAAAATTGTGGCCCACTGTACTTCACCAGTATTGGGCAGTTTAGTGGGCAGAAAATCCTGCTGAACAAGACCCGCCAAGCGAAGCTGCTCTGACAAGTTGTCCACCAAGGCTCCGGTCGTAGTAAGTTGCTGTGCCAATTTATTCTTGTAAATTCCTTGCACCTGCCTTGGTGGGAGTGCAGGTTTTACCGCAAGTGAGGTACTTTTTTTACGATATGCAAGATTGACGCTGATTCTAACCCACAGCTCATCTATTGAAACTGACTCCCTTGTGCCGGCCATAGAGAAACTGCTCTGTGCCGGTGCCAAGGAAAAACTTTTTATGCGGGATTCCGTCCGGTTGTTGAGCAAAATTACGCCGATATTTTCCATCTCGAGCGATTCGATTATTCGGGCCAATTTCTGCTGCTCCGACTTGTCCAAGTCCTTTGTATCAATAATGACGGTTCCAATCAGATCGAGTCGACCACGTATCTGAGAAAATCCGTCTATCGGCAGTACTGAGGAAGAAAGTTTCCTCTGCTTCAAAAGTCGCTTTATGTCAAACGGCATCTCGCCCTGGTTTGTCAGGTACAGCACATCAGTGAAGCTTTCTGGTAATTCAATAGCCCTTAGTAGTTCTGCCTGTTCCATTTCATTTACCCTTTGCGACAGTGTTATAGGACCTCGCACAAGTATTTGTTCTGGTAAAAATTGCCATAGATAACTTCGGCTTGTTAGTGGTGGTACTTTGCATTTTTTTGTCTTTTCTGCACTTGCAGGACTGTTAGTATCTCAAGGCCAACTGCCGTAATATCGTCAACTACGGGCGGTCTGATTTTTTTATTTTGCACAAGAGTCTTGAATTTCTCCATCATTTCAACAATCGGCAAATCTTTGATTTCGCAAAATTCTTCGCTGAAATTAAGGCCGCTTAGGTCATCGAAACTGCCGATAAAAGGTTCTGCTCCGTCAGAATACAGGAGAAGTTTGTCGCCGGGTTGAAGCTGCTTGGTCTGCTGGATATACTCAACCTGTTCAAAAATTCCCAGCAGTGGACCTTGTACTTGCAATCGTCGTGGCTGTTCGCGGGCGCTGATAAGAATCGGGTGGGGATGTCCTGCGCGAGCGTAGGTTAGCTGTAGTGTCTCCATATTTAACAGGCAATAGCAACAGGTCGCAAACTGCTGGCCGGAGAGTTTCTGTCCGGTCATCCGCAGATTGAGATTGGCCATAACCTCCGCCGGCGAGAATATATGATAACTGTTACCGGTGGTCTGACGCATAACGAGGGCCTGTTTGAGAAACATTGTTAGAAGCGCAGCAGGTATCCCATGACCGGCCACATCAGCCACATAAAAACCTATGTGTCGCTCATCAAGACGCGCGACGTCGTAAATATCGCCTGACACCCACTCACAGGGCAAAAAAGCTGTAGCCCAACGGAATTGGTCGGAATTGGGGAGACGGCGGGGCAGAAAATCGCGCTGAACGAGACCAGCCATACGAAGCTGCTCTGCCAAATTATCTGGAGAGGCTTGAGCGTCTGCAAAGTTCTTCGACACTTCGACAGCAGTTGTGCGATCCGATTTTGCCATTTTATTTATTTTCTATTTGCGTTACGGAACTTCGAACCAATACTCGTTCTGGCGGAGACCGGTATAAGTAACTTCGGTTTGTCAGGGGTGGTACTTTGCGTCTTTTTGCTTTTTTTCTGGTCCCGGAAGGTTGGTGGTCTATGTGTTGTCCGGGTTGCCGTTGTTTTGGTTTCTTATCCGTCCGGGAAAAACTCGACGTCATCCATCAAACAGGCCGAATATAGCAAAGCCAAAATAATCTGATATCAGCCGGCAAAGATTGCCGAGCCGACACGGAGGATAGTAGCCCCTTCTTCGATGGCAACTTCGTAGTCCGAACTCATACCCATACTTAGCTCAGTAAACTCCGGGCCGACTATTTTCTCGCCGCGCATCTCAATAAATAACTCCCTTGCCCGCACAAAACAAGCCCGAACAAGGCCTTTATTATGCGTCAATGGTGCCATTGTCATCAAGCCAACCAGTCTCAAATTCGGCAAAGTTTTTATCTGCTCGACCAGATGCGTTGCCGCTCCTACTGGAACACCGTACTTTTGCGGCTCGTTGGAGGTATTGGTCTGCAAAAGTACTTCGGGACATAAGTTCAGTTTTTCCGCACAAGCGTCTATCTCTTCTGCCAGGCGAAGTGTGTCAACCGAATGTATTAAAGAAGCGATAGGCAAAACGTGACGCACCTTATTGCGTTGGAGATGGCCGATCATATGCCAATTGACTTCTTCCGGCAAACCCGAAGTACCATCCCTTTGCTCAAAAAATTCAGCAACCTGAGCGGAAACTTTCTTTAACTGCTGAACCCGGTTTTCACCAAGGTCTGTCAAGCCCAACTGAATAACTTCTTTTACACCTTCGACGGTAGCGGATTTGGTTACAACAACAAGTTTTATCTCGCTGGGGTCTCTGCCCACGCGGGCACAGGCGGAGTTAATGGTGTCTTTGACGCGTTTTACTCTTTCAGAAATTTTAGTCATAAAAGAATAGTCAAGAATTTAAAGCTAACAAATTCAATCCACCCAAAAACAAGAACACATTCACAATATCAGGCTACGGCTGTCTTTGCCAGCGCAAAAAAGACTAAGGCAGGAATTTTGACGGATTTTTCAATTTGGAAGGAAGATACTTATTGACTACAAAACCCAGCCCGTGCTTGGCAAAGGCTTGTTGCTCAACCCGAACGCCCATCTTAAGCATCTGATTGATTGCCTTCTGCCAGGGTTTATGATGTTTTACGAATGGGTCGTTTCGCAGTGCATCTTTGGCCCTTTTCACGTCCACCTCTTTGAGCGGATGTGTAGGCAGCTTATAGGTTATAATATCCCCGGGAGTTACGCCGAGAAACCGCACCGAGGGAACACAGAAGAATCTGTTCATATGGGCCGCATTGCCCGAGCCTACTTTTAGAGTCCTGTAGATATTGAAGTAGCCGTAAGGGTCACCGTCAACAAAAGCGTAAACAGGAATTTTTAACCGGTCAGTCAACCTTCTTATGAACCTGCGGCAGGCACGCGTCGGGACACCACCCATACTGATAAGGATGCATTTTGCTTTCTTCCAGTAATCGTATTTAACCAGTCTCTGGAACATGCCGGCTGTTTCAATTGCAAGGATAAATTTTGCCTGGCTCTGGAATTGCAGGTCTTCAACTTCTGTAGGTATCGAGTAGGCACCGGAGCCGAATTTTGTGCAATCGATCTTGAGCTTTTTGCCTTTGGCATCAGTATCGACAACGATTAATCTGCCGGCCACCTCACCACCTTTTTCTTCCGGTGTGAATTTTAGCTGTTCGCGGTTGACACCGAACATTGCTTCAACGTCGTCCATAATAGTATCGGACTCTGATTGTTCAGAGAAACCGGCCTTGCCCCAGTTTTTGGAGATATAGTAGGCCTCTCGTTTTGTAGCCATATCGTTTGTGTCGATGAGCTCCTTGGCAAGCGACATCATCTTAAGAGTCTGTGCGAAGGTCTTGACCGTGCCTGCGGTCAGGGTGCGCTGCTTGTTCCTGCCGAGCATCTCGAAATAACCGGTCTTGACCTGGTATTTGACATTGCTTAGCGAACGGACAGGCGTGACCATTGTGGGACTTCTGCCTTTCAAGATTTTTGCATGCACGTCTTTAGCCGTTTCGGCTATTTTTTTGGTCACTGGGACAGTTCTTGGATTTGACATCAGAAAGCTCCAAAAAATGACAACTTTTTAGATTTATCGGCAATAATCTACGCTAACAAGCGCAGATATTCAAGCTCTTTCACTTTCTGTTCTCCGCTGAGGCAGCGTGATAAGCGAAAAAAAATCAAAAAAAAACAATTTTGGGCTTGCATTTTTTCACGGCAGCTTGTATACTACTGGTGTTAAGCCCGTATTGATTGGGGAGATAAGACCCCTTAAAAATTTTACTTTTTTACTTGACAGGTTTTTTAGAGGCGTTAAATTAGCGTCTAAAGTAACGAAATGATGCTGCTCTGAGCAGCTTACGAACCTCGGCGAGGCAGCGTGGCACACCGGTTTCCCCCCCAGCCGGTCCCACCACCTCGCCTTTTTTATGCGCACACCGGAAGACATGTTTACCCATAGAGAACAATGTGGTAGTTCCCCTTAGCTTTTTATTCTCCGCGGGTTTGAACCAATACTTTTCTGCTGCGCGGCCCGTCGAATTCACAGAAAAAAATCCCCTGCCAGGTACCAAGGTTCAGAGATTTGTCTTTTATCAGAATTTGCTTGCTGCAGCCAATCACAGAGCTTTTGCAATGCGCATCAGAATTGCCCTCGGAATGCCGGTAGCCCCGACGATAATGAGGTACCAATTCCTCCAGCGTCAGAAGTATGTCGTGCGGAACGGAAGGGTCAGCGTTTTCGTTTATGATAATAGCAGCCGTTGTATGGGGACAATAAACTATTACATCACCGTTGGTAATACCCGACTGACTTATAGCTGAGCCGACCTGGCTTGTAATATCGATCATCTCGTTACGCTTCTTAGTGCTTATGTGAAAATCTTTTTCGACAATTTTCATTACCATCATCCTCTACATTTGCTCGACCACTTTGATACCCAAGAGTTCGCTCAAGCCATGTTCAATAGTCTTCGCGGTCAAATCACAAAGCAATAGTCTTGTTGGTCTTTTATCCGGCCCCGCATCCAGAACGGGACAATTTGTATAAAAAGTGCTGAACTTCTGTGCCAGCTCGTACAAATATGCGGTCAAATAATTCGGCCTGTAATCGGTGGCAGCGGCTTCTATTGCCTCGCCATAGCGGAGCAGGTATTTTGCCAGTTCTAGCTCTGCCGGCTCAGTCAAACTCAACTTTTTCACGCCGGCAAGTTCAGTCTCGATATCCACATCGCGGCTCTGAGCCTTTCGCTCGATTGATTTTATACGGGCGTACGCATACTGCATATACGGCGCCGTATTTCCGTCCATCGCTAACATCTTATTAAAGCTGAAAACATAATCGCTCGTTCGGTTGTTGGAATAATCCGCGTATTTGACGGCGCCGATTCCAACCGCCCTGGCAATTTCGTCTTTTTTGCTTTTGTCAAGTTCAGGATTTTTTTCTTCAACGACGGCTTTTGCGCGTTCCACCGCTTCATCGAGCAGCTCTTTTAGTTTCACATTTTCGCCGGAGCGCGTCTTCAATGGCTTGCCATTCTCGCCCAGCACGCTGCCGAACATAACATGTGAAAGTTCAATATCGTCACTGACCCACTTCGCCATCCTCGCAACCGCAAAAAGCATCTGAAAATGCAGCTTCTGCCTCGCATCCGTTACATAAATTATTGTCCCCGCTTTCAGTTCATTTATCCGATACCGAATAGCCGCCAAATCTGTCGTCGCATAAAGATAGGCCCCGTCAGACTTTTGGACAATAAATGGTAAGCGCTCACCCTCTTTATTCTTGAATCCCTCCGGAAAAACACATATCGCACCATCGGATTCAACAGCAAGTTCGTTCCTTTTTAACTCCCCTACTATATCAGCTAATTTGTCGTTATAGAAACTCTCACCCCGAACGTCACTCAAATTGAGTCTAATCCCCAAACTCCAGTACAGATCTTGGAAGCCATAAAGGGACTGTTGGCATATGAACTGCCAAATGCTAAACACTTCCTGATCACCAGATTGAAGCTTTACAACATATTCCCGCGATTCAGAAGCAAAATCAGCGTCGCTATCAAAAAGCTTATTAGCTTTCCGGTAAAAAGCCTCCATGTTAGGAATACTGATATCAGATACTTTAATTCCAGATTGTTGAAGTGTATCTCCATATGTGCGATAAAAATAACATATCAGCATACCGAATTGAGTTCCCCAGTCGCCGATGTGATTTTGGCGGACGACTTTGTGGCCGAGGAATTCGAGCACTCGGCAGATACAATCGCCGATGATTGTGCTTCGCAGATGGCCGACGTGCATCTGCTTGGCGATATTCGGGCCGGAAAAATCGACAACGACAGTCTTGGGGTGAGTCGCTTTGTCTATTCCAAGCCGTTTTTGAGAGTCGGCGTTGACTTCAAGTAGTCTATCACCAATAAAATCGGGCTTTAGTCGCAGATTTATAAAACCCGGACCGGCAACTTCAACCGGCTCGCAGATATCACCAACATCTAAATTCTTCACGACCTTGTCGGCAAGTCTGCGGGGGTTGGTCTTAATCTGCTTGGCCAGCGCCATCACGCCGTTGGCCTGATAATCACCGAATTTGGGGTCGGTCGCAGGTCTTACAATAGCTGCGCAACTCTCCTGGCCGGTCGCAGCAGCCATCACGGCACTAATTCTCTCTTCAAGTATGTCAATAACAGACTTCATACAATAATCACTTATCAATAATCAATCGCTCTGCGTCACCCCAGAGCAATTCCAGGTCGTAGTAGTCCCGATATTCGCTGTCAAAGATATGGATTACAACGTCGATAAAGTCGAGCAGAATCCAGCGGGCCTGCTCGTAGCCGGCCCGACCGAAACGCTGCAGGCCCTGCTTGCGTGCCTCTTCGCAGATTTCGTCGGCCACGGTGCGCATCTGCCTGTCGCTTGTGCCGGTGGCGATTACAAAATAATCGGTGGCAGGCGATTTGCCTCGCAGATCCAGAACAATAATATCGCTGCAATGCCGCCCGCTCGCCACCTCAGCGGCGGCCAGAGCAAACGCCCTTGCCTCTGCATCTTCCTTACCTGTCAAATCAGACCCTTACATTCTTTGAACAAAAAACGGGGCAGCCAATCTGGCCACCCTGATAGATTAGCGATATTGGACTGTTACGTCAACCTGCCACCCCTGAGTCCGGAGCCGGCATCCTGGGCGCTGGCAAAATACGGCCCAGTTATTTGCCGAGGCCAAGCAAGCCACTGACCCAACCGCTGATGATAGGAGCAAATTTTACCACCACACCCGAAAATACCACGCTGACCATTGTCATCAGCTTTATGAGAATATTCAAACTCGGCCCGGATGTATCCTTGAACGGGTCACCGACGGTATCACCGACCACGCTTGCTTTGTGAGCATCTGAGCCTTTGCCGCCGTAGGCGCCCTTTTCGATGTACTTTTTGGCGTTGTCCCAGGCACCGCCGGCGTTATTGAGCGTGATTGCAAGGACAAAACCACAGGTTAACCCGCCTGCCAGAAGGCCCATCACACCGGCCACGCCAAGAAGCAGCCCGGCAAGAACCGGCACGATAATCGCCAGCGCAGAAGGCAGAATCATCTCCTTCTGTGCACCGCGGGTGGAAATAGATACACAGCGGGCATAATCAGGCTTGCCGGTCCCTTCCATAATGCCGGGGATTTCCTTGAACTGTCGGCGGACTTCATTAACCATAGCCCCCGCCGCCCTGCCGACCGCCTTCATAGTCATCGCACAGAACACAAAGGTCATCGCCGCACCGATAAATAGGCCGCCGATTAACTTCGGATTCATAATATTCAGGCCGTAAGCATTGACGAAATCCAGAATGTGGGCGGTCTTGGCATTTATCGTGCCTTGAATATCTCCGCCGGCGGAAAATGCAACTTCTCCAATCCTGTATATTCCATCCACACTTTCCGCTGCGAGCCTGGCAACCCAGATTCGCACCTCTTCGATGTACGCCGCTAAAAGTGCCATAGCGGTCAGGGCCGCCGAGCCGATTGCAAAGCCCTTTCCGGTTGCAGCGGTTGTGTTGCCGAGCGCATCGAGGGCGTCTGTTCTTTTTCTCACTTCCGGACCCAGGCCGCTCATCTCGGCATTTCCGCCGGCGTTGTCCGCTATGGGCCCGTATGCGTCGGTGGCAAGGGTAATACCCAATGTGGCAAGCATTCCCACCGCGGCAAAGCCAATGCCATAAAGACCCATAGATATATTTGAAAAGCCGCCCGCAGAGCCGAAGGCACACAGGATACCGATCACAATTGTTATGACCGGCAGACCCGCCGAATACATACCGGTGGCGAAACCATCGATAATCGTGGTTGCGGCCCCCATATTTGTCTGCTCGGCGATGCCGCGAACCGGACTATATTCGTCGGAGGTGTAATACTCGGTGAACTGACCTATCAGCACACCGGCAACAAGGCCGGACACGACCGAGCCGAAGACGCCCCAGGTGATCCACTCGAACCAAGCCAGACCCGCCACAGCAAGAATAATCAGAACCGAACTGCCCAAAGTACCGAAAAGCAGTGCCCTGAGGAGGTTTTTCTGAGTTGCCTGCTCTTTGCAGCGAACAAAAAATATGCCCAAAATCGAAAGTATAATTCCCATTGCCGCTACAAGCATTGGTGAAAGAACGGCTTTTAGAACATCGCTGCCCGATTTTAACGAGAGCGCCGCCCCAAGGGCCATAGTGGCAAGAATCGAGCCGCAATAGCTCTCATACAAGTCGGCCCCCATACCCGCGACGTCGCCTACGTTGTCGCCGACGTTATCTGCGATTGTGGCTGGGTTTCTCGGGTCGTCTTCGGGGATGCCGGCTTCCACCTTGCCCACCAAATCCGCTCCCACATCCGCTGCCTTGGTGTAAATACCGCCGCCGACACGGGCAAAGAGTGCCTGCGTCGATGCGCCCATACCGAAAGTAATCATTGTCGTAGTAATTTCAACCAGCTTGTGCTCCGGACTCATACCGGCCTTTACCAGGGTCAGGCCCAGAAAATTAAGGCCTTCTCTCATATGTTCAACCGTGTAAACCAGCTTGTCCAGAATCAGATACCACAGCGAAATGTCCAGCAGCCCAAAGCCGACAACGACAAGGCCCATAACCGCACCGCTGTGAAAGGCAACCTGCAGGCCGCGATTCAAGCTCACACTGGCGCCCTGGGCGGTCCGCGACGACGCATTGGTCGCCGTCTTCATACCCAGAAAGCCACAGAGACCACTGAAGAAACCGCCCGTCAGAAAAGCGACCGGAACAAACGGGTTTTGAACACCCAGATACGCCAGGACCGCAAAGACCACCAGCAGTATCAGAAACACCAATGATACTACGCCGTATTGGCGGAACAGATACGCATAGGCGCCTTCGCGGACATGCCGGGCTATCTCAATCATTTTTTCTGTGCCTTCAGGCGCAGCCATAACTCTTCTATAGAAAAAATATGCGAAGCCCAGAGCCAATAGCGCAGCTACCGGAGCAATGACCCAGCTCACCGGGGTGGTAACAATTTCAGCAGATTCGGGAGCTTCAGCAGCCACAGCGGCTGCGACAAGAGGAAATGCAAAGGCCGCAAATACAACAACACTCTTGAGAATTCTCACTTTTCGAACTCCTTCAGCATTTAGACGTAAACATAACTTGTACGAAATTGCCCGCAGTTTAGTCAAATCGGGCTGTTTCTCAAATGTTTTTTGCAAAGAAAGGTGAATCGGCGCAAATGCTGCGCGTTATTTATGCGCTGGCTATGTGTGGTAATCAGCATTAATTGCTACATACTCTTTACTCAGGTCGCAGCCGTAGCAGAAGTCGCTAAACTTTCCCGCCCCCAAATCCACTGTTATTGTATGCTCGGTTTGCGAGACAACCTTGCGGGCCTTTTTCGCGTCGAACTTTGCCGGAGCACCATTTCTAAAGACGGTTATACTCCCAAGCCTGCACGACAGCTTCTTCGGATTAAGCCTCACCCCCGATGAGCCGACGGCACAGATGATCCTGCCCCAGTTGGGGTCGCCGCCGTTTATTGCGCATTTTACAAGCGGATAATCAGCTACCGCCCTGCTTGCCTTTGCTGCGTCGGCTTTAGTAGCCGCACCTTTGACAACGACTTTGAACATCCGCGTGGCCCCTTCGGCATCCAGCGCCATTTGTCTAACCAAATCCTCACACAAACCAGCCAACGCCCTGGCAAATCTCTTATACCGCGGACACGCACTGACTATCGGCCGATTACCGGCCGCCCCCGAGGCGAGAATTATCGCGGTATCATTGGTGCTTTGATGTCTGTCAACCGTAAGTTTGTTTAACGAATCACCTATAGCTGTCTTCAATGCTTTTGTCAGTAATGGCTTAGTTATGGCCGCATCAGTAGTAATAAACAGCAGCGTAGTTGCCATATTCGGCGCAATCATACCGGCCCCTTTGACCGCTCCGGCTATCGTAGCCTGGTTGCCTGATATCCTGACTCGCCTGACGGCCTGTTTTGGCCTGGTATCGGTCGTCATTATCGCTTTTGCAAAATCCAGACCGGCTGATGCCGAGCCTGATAGCTTCTTCGCCGCTTTCGAAATACCGGCGGTGATTTTCTTAATCGGCAGTTGCTCGCCGATGATGCCGGTGGAGGCAACGAGCACATTATGCAGGTCAGCAATGTCAACCTGCTTAGCTGTTTCAGCACACATCGCAATTGCGTTTTTGATTCCTTTTTGCCCCGTGCAGGCATTCGCATTGCCGGAATTGACAACCACGGCCGAAACGTTGCGACTTTTTATATGCTCCCTGCTAACCGTCACCGCCGCCGACACGACCTTGTTGGTCGTAAAAACCGCCGCTGCCTTAGCACCATCCGGGCACACAATCAGCCCCAAATCGGGCCTGCCTGATTTCTTAATCCCGCAATGCGCCCCCGCCGCCAGAAAACCCTTCGGCGCTGTAATAGTGTTATTTGCCATCTGTGCACATCCTTCCAAACTAAAGGTACCTTTCTAAAGGCCTTTTGTGTTTCATAAATAAATAGGGACAAAATAGACAGGGACAGGCGCCGTTTTTCACGTCTCAATTGTCTTATTCAAGGCCAAACCACCGCCGCTTTTGTTGTCACTGGACTTGGCCAGCTCTTAGTTGTGTTGGTTTACTGTTTCAAGGGGCTATTGAACCTTTCTGATATCCCGTTGTGCTCAGAAATCTGTCTTTTTTATTAATTCTTCTATCACGACCTTAATCCATTTATCGCTTTAGCAATCCTCAAATCGGTTTCCAGTCCCTCTAAGATATTTTCGGAATTGATAATCCCTAAAGACACGGCTTCTTTGTGCAGCGCTTCATATATAGACAGAGCCTTTTTGTGGGAAATATTCTCTTCCTCAATCAACTTTTGATAAAACTTATTCAATTTGCGTTTACTAACCTTCAAAGCCAAACCACTTCTTTAAGAAGATGGTGAATCCAAAGGTTACCATCCCGTTTCATTTTCTCTATTTCCTCGCCGGTGTAAGGGAAGACGTCGCAGCTTAGGGCCAGATTTTCCGGGATATAATCAGGAATTCTGTCCAGGAAACGCTTGGAGCTTGCCCGCAGAATTATCAATAGGTCCACATCGCTGGCCGGGCCGAATGTGTCGGTAGCATAAGAACCGAACAGCCCTACCTTTTGAACTTGCGGCGAGGTCCGCTTAAGTTTTCCGGCGTAATCTTTCAACTGGCGCAGGACCTTGTCCTTATCAGCGAAGACAACTTTGACAGAATTTGATGACTTCTCGGGCATTTCTGATCGCCTCTTGCGCTTCCTTCTTCGTATAGTAATCGCCTGGAATACCACGCTCAAAACCATTAGGATAACGCGTGGGAATATAATGCTTATCCAGACCCTTCGCCGCTTCCAACAACTTCTTGGGGACTTTCACTTTATCACCGAGGGCCTTAAGCAAGCCAAAGACCGAGTGGCCCCAACCTTCGCCATGCAGGCAGAGAAAAACCGCCTTGACGGCTTTTTCCGCGCCCTGCTGGGCACTGAAACAGGACCACTCGAAGTCGTTATCTTTGCATGCATGTGCAGCGTGGTTTAAATCCCGTTTGGCCTGAGCCAGCCAATCTTTCGATCTATCCGGCATTTTTTATTCCTTTATGAATAGGTTTTACTTTTCCTCGCACCTTAAGCTATTGTAAACCTAAATAGCTGGCTTAACCAGCTTTTTATTCCCAAAGCGGTTGTTTTCAAAGCTGGGTTGTGATTATTGAGCGTCTGTCCTCAATAATTTTTTTGCCATTGTTAAGCACGCCGGCGATTGCCATATCTCTGAAATCTGCCATTGAGTCATAGAATTTTTTGCTCAAATCAACAGTGTTAACCATTATACCAGAGCGGTTTTGATTTAGCTGTTTTACTATTTTACCATCGGGTTGGATAAAACACGATGGATAGGGCGAGTAATACCCGCTTGAATTTGCCATACTCACCCAAAAATAATTCGTCGCCGCCCGGCACTGCATCGTCTGACGCATAATGTGAGTGTGCACGCTCGGCCCCGGCTGACGGGCATTGTAGAACGATTGCAAAACGCAGTGCACTTCTTGTTTATATAATTCTCGATATAGCTCAGGAAAACGCACATCAAAGCATATCAGCAGCGAGCATTTTACGCCGTTGATGGTGAAGTTTACAAATCTGTTGCCGGGCGTGTAATGGTCCAAATCTTGGGACATACAGAATCTCTTATCGTATCGGTCAACGATTTTGCCGTTCGGCCCTATCAGGTACAGGCTGTTGTGCGGCTTGTTCGGCTCGGTCAATTTGTGCGTGCTTCCCAATACAACCCAAAGCCGAAGTCGCTTCGTAAGTGCCATAGTCTTTTCGGTCTCTTCTCGCAACAACCCCCAATCAAATCCATCCAGAGTTTCAAAATCTTTGCCCGCATAGCCACTTAGAGCACATTCGGGGAAATGTGCCACGTCGGCTTTGCCACGTGCCGCCTGTTGCAGGAGCTTACAGATTTGCCGGGCATTTCGCTTGATGGATCCACTTACAGCAAACTGGCAGGTGGCGATTTTCAGCACTCCGGCAGCCATCAGCTCCCCTATACAAGGCCCAGCGTCTCATCCAGGCCGAAGACTATATTCATATTCTGAATTGCCTGGCCCGACGCACCTTTGACCAGATTGTCAATCGCCGAAAAGATCACAATCCTGCCTTTGACAATAGTGGCAAAGATATGGCAATAGTTCGTCCCGCAGACATCCTTAACACCAGGGGCGTTATTGACTATCTGCACAAAAGGCTCGTCGGCGTAAAAATCGTTATAAAGGTCCGCAAGTTTTTCGCCGCTTACTTTTCCCTTCGGCTGACAATACACGGTCGAGAGAATCCCTCTGTCGAAAGGCCCTGCGTGCGGCTGAAACAATATCTGCACCTGCGAGCCGGCAACTTCGCCCGCGATCTGCTCCATCTCCGGCATATGACGGTGCGTGCCGATTCCGTACGCAAAGAGGTTTTCATTCATATTCGGAAAATGAAACTTACTCGACGGATTTCTGCCCGCTCCCGATATGCCCGTCACCGCGTTGACGATAATCGAATCCGTCTCAACAAGAGCTTTTTCAAGTAGCGGCGCTATGGCTAACAATGCCCCTGTAGGGTAACAACCCGGATTAGCGATTAAATCAGCGCCCCTTATCTGCTCGCGGAACAATTCCGGCAGTCCGAATACGGCCCGCGCCAGATTAGTGGTGTCGATATGCTTTACGTTGTAGAACTTCTCATAAACTTCCACGTCTTTGAGCCGATAGTCCGCACTAAAATCTATCACCTTCAGCCCTGCGTTGAGCAGTTTCGGCACAAATCCCATAGAGACCTTATGCGGCAGACAGCAGAGAGCCGCATCCGCCAGGTCTGAGAGCTTATCAAAATCCAACGGCTCGATTTGCAGGCTGCATCGACCCTTAAACTGTGGGAAGACCTCCCCCACCGCCCCGCACTCCTCCGGCAGCGCAGTCAAATAAACCATCTCCGCCTCGCTGTGCCGCAGGATTATCTCTATGGATTCGGCACCGGTATATCCGCTCGCCCCAATGATCGCAACTCGTATCATACTTTCTCCTTCTCACAAAAAAAATAGCCGCGAAGATTGTTCTTGGCAGCTATTATAATACTCCAGAAGCAAACCTGCAAATCAGCGTTTTGAGAACTGAAATTTTCTCCTTGCCCCTCTCTGGCCGTATTTCTTTCTCTCGACCATCCTACTGTCACGTGTAAGATGGCCGCCGTCGCGCAGCACCTGGATATAGTCTTCGCTGTAGTTCTTCAACGCTCTGGCAATTCCCAGCGACACTGCTCCCGATTGTCCTGAGGTTCCGCCGCCTCGAACGTTAACAAAGACATCAAAGGCTTTTTCCGCCTCGACTGCCTTGAGCGGTGCCATAACTGCAAGTCTGTCCTGCTCACGACGGAAAAAAACACCAAGCTCTCTCTTGTTAATGAGCAATTTGCCGTCGCCGGGTTTAATCCTAACCCGGGCGACGGAACTTTTTCTTCTGCCGGTGGCCCAGTAGTAGCCGCCCTTATCAGGGCCCTTCTTAGCGGGTTTTTCTGATGGCTGTGGCACCTGCGATGCGGGTCCAGCAGCCGGGTCAGTAACAGGATTATCAATCTTGGTTTCTGCCACGTTTCTTGTTCCTTGTAAAACTTAAAACAATTCTATTTTTTCGGGTCTCTGAGCCTGGTGCTCGTGTTCCGGCCCGCGATAAATTTTCAATTTCCTGAGCATTTTTGTACCGAGCTTGTTTTTGGGCAGCATGCGCTTTACCGCCAATTTTACTACCTTTTCGGGCTTTTTTGCCATCATATCGGCGAAGCTGACGAATTTATGGCCGCCCGGGTAACCCGTGTAGTAATCGTACTCTTTGTCCTGGGCTTTTTTGCCGGTAAGCTTTACTTTGTCAGCATTTATGACAATGACATAATCGCCTGTATCAACGTGAGGCGTATATGTGGGCTTGGTTTTGCCCATAAGTATCGGCGCTATTTTTGCGGCCATTCGGCCCAAAACAGCCCCTTCGGCATCGACAAGCAGCCACTTAGGGTTGCCAACCTGCTCTTTTTTTGCCATAAAGCTTTTCATAGAAGGCACCTATACACCACGGAAAGCCTAATATACTATCGTATTTCATTTGTCTGTCAAACTATTTTTGCGTGAAACATTAAAGAATATGGGTTTCATCCGGTCAATGAATATGCGTTTGCTTTGAAATTGGGTTTGATTGGGTTTGTTTTCACCAAGTGTCCAATTGGATTTATTTTCATAATCCGTTGTATTATATGGATTTACATTCATTTGGCTTTTCAATAATTGGGTTTGTTTTGCATAATAATTAGTATATAGTATTTAGTATATAGTATTTAGTATATAGTATTTAGTATTGCGTATTGCGGAGCTCGTATTTCGCATTTCGTATAGCGTATAGCGTATCGTGGTACGTTGTGAGTGGTTCATTGTTCGTTGTTCATTGTTCGTTGTGAGTGGCGCCGCCTATGGGCGGTTTATGTTTGCCTGCTGGCCCCTAAGGGACAGGCCCCTAAGGGGCAGGCAAAACAGACGGGTATTTTAACATAGTTTCAAACAAAAGTCAAGAAAAAAATGACTAAAAAAAAGTGCTTTTTTGGTCATCCTGCCGGCTCTTCGATCGCTTCTTGCTCAGAATTCACCGGAACGTTGCGTATAACAAGCGCGAGTTTACGAGCGCCCTTTTCCAAACGCTTGTTCTGCGATGTCCTGTTCCAATTTGTCGGAAGAAGCCCAATGCAATGTGTATTGCATTGTCCTTAGTAAGGGAAACGTCTCAGGTATCGCATTACCTTCGGGATTACCAAGCGCAATAATGTCTCTAGCAATAAGCCTATACAGCTTCCAAATCGGCATAACCTTGCCACCACCGATTTCTGGATAGTTTTTATCGCTTCCCCACAAAACCGCCCATTGTTCAAAAGTCTTATTATGAGGAAGCCAAGAGAATATTTCTGAGATTATGTATTTTTTACCAGCATCAAACTTTTTCCTGAATCTCTCTTCCCTTTTTTTCCAAGTGTGGGCGTCGATTGACGGTTCAATATGGAAAAGATGATTGTTGATGGGGTGATAGGCAACGATATCGAGTTCACCCTCGTGCCCTCCATGAGCAAGTTTGCCAACCTTGACATTACGGCGGACAAAGTATCCCCTGAATTCGAGCCACTCCGCTATAAGTTGTTCAAGATGGTTCATCATGTTTTACATCCTTTGTCCAACAATGATTATATAGTCGTATAAAACGGGAAAGACAGCCTGTTTCTTTCTGTATAAGAAGTTCCCGTTGTTTCTTCAATACTCTTCAAGTCTCTTGCGTTTCAAATCTAAAAAGTACAATGTACCCTTTTCTTCTATTTACGTTGATCGAAGGTGCTTATAATCGCTTGCTTGGAGCTTGGTTTTCTTAACCATCTTCCTTGACAAAAGATCCTTTCTAATTGCAACAACTAGAGCACCAGCAGCGCTTTCCTTGTCTTTGTCCTTAGAATTAGCACCGACACGCACCTTATCAAGGAACGCGTAGGCTTTCTGAATCACTTCGTCAGGAGTGTACAGCCAACATAGATTAACTTGGTGTATAAATTCTTTTTTGAGTTCTTGATCATGCGTTGTCAAATAAAAGCCTTTTAGTGTTCTCAGTAGCTCTTTGTAACGTTCTTCTTTGCGTCCGTATTCCTCCCATTTACGCTTAGCTCGTTCGTTCAAATACCAAGCAATAATCGCTAAAAACACTGGCGCGGCGATTGTCCAAAATCCAAGATTAGTAAGAATTGTAGTAAACTTTTCCATTATTATCCTTCGATCGTGTGCTTTCTAACAATTTTTATACAGTCTGCATAAAACGCCAAACACAGACTTCTTTCATTGAATGATTCCGCGTGTGCAAACAAATTGCACACCCTATAAGGCCAATGGATCATAGTCATTGTCCGCGTATCTTTGCCGCTCGTAATTTGGATTTGCATAAAAGGTACCACAAACAGAACAACGCCAGCCATTCGCTTGCTCTTGTAATGGAACCTTCTGAGAGGGTGATGAATGCAAACATTTATGGCAATACCTATTTCCATCTTCTTTAGATTTAGAAATATAAGTTCCCGAAGCTTTCTCAAAATCTAAATCATCTTGTTGTATGGATGCAGAAGTTCCTGCAGAGGACTTATCTTGCAACACATCAGTCTCTTTTTTGAGGGTATCTACATATGCATAACCTTGATGTGTAATTTTAAAAGAACTCCCTTCATAGCCTTTTTCTTCAACAAAATCATTTTCAACAAGTTCATTTAATGCATGTTCCCATTGTGCGACAATCTGTGCCTCCTGAGATGGAACCATATTCTTGCGGTTTGTTTGAATAAGGGTGCCGCCCGAAGTGCGTATTTTCAAAATATACCCACTTGTATCTTTTGAAGCCTCAATTAGTAATTCTTTTGCCTCATCACTTATTTCTATTTTATCTGTATCATCAAAATCATCAAAGTTTGCGACTTCTATTTGTAGCTTTGTTTTTTGGATGTATTCATTTTTATTTACAGTAATCGTTAAGTGCTCTAAAAATTTATTCTCAAAATCATTTCTTTTACACTCATGCAATAGCCCCTTATTTTTCATATCTTTTTTAAAAGCCATCAGTTTATCATATTGTTCTCTATTAAATTCTGAAGGGTCAACTTTTTCTTCCAGAAAATAGACCATAGCTGGTTTTCCAGACTGTGTATGGGAGTCTATTTCATGAGCGGTACCACTTTGAGCATCTAATGTTGGAGTGCCTAATCTGTGCAAAAATATAGCAACTAATAGATCTGTCTCCGCTAGAATCTGTTTATCTATGATTTTCTGGGGGTGGTCTCCCATTTCCGGCGCAGTATGTGTATCCCAGCCAATGGGTAATAACACTACTTCTTTATCTTCAGAATGCAAGGCATTCCATTTGTTTATGGCTTGGCGAGCAAGTTGGCATTCGTGCTCCACGTCCTTTGGAGAAGCTATCATTACTTTATATACAGTTGCGTTATATGACATATTTCAATATTCCTTCAGCTTCATAGTGTGGTCTTTAGACCACCGCTCATTATTTCCAAATCCTTACTACTGCGTGTGCAAACAAGTTGCACACCCTACGCGGTTTTATCTTATCTCAAGCTAAGGCTCTTCTCTTGTGTTAAATACAGCCATGAAATTTTGTGCTGTAATAGTGCTTTCCTTCGTTCCCTCTTGTGCTTGAAACGTGTCTTTATCAAAGGGATAATCCCAATTCCCTTCAAGGTGGCGGCTAGTTTTGTTAATCCTGAAATGGGCTCAAGTAGAGCACCGCCCAAAACCAGAGCAGTGAGAAGCATTTCCTTTGAGAACAGAGGTTCTACACTGGCAATGTTTAGTTCACGCTTCAGGTTATAAAGATCTTCTCTCATATCTTCCTTAAACTGCCTTTCGATCTCCTTAACATCCGACTTTGTTTTTGCTTCCTTGAGCATTCGGTCAACGTATTTTTTCAGGTTCTTTAGATAATTAAGCCGCATCGTTCTGTAATCGGCAGATTTGCCTTTTGCCTCTCGTTTCCTAAAAGCCAGAAGTTTATTGATAGGTATGGCGCGGGCATCTAGGAGCGTGTCCGAGTATTCGTTTTCAAAACACGTAAGTCTTTACTAATACAGAACTTAGCCATTTTAGACCCGAAAACGCTAAGTCTGTTATTTACAAGCACTTATGAATTTCAGAGCCTATTAC
>Ga0209979_1000902_pt1 | contig 35749 bp, 36 predicted proteins | sample AnhtaG_FD_183114 | JGI IMG/M metagenome (GOLD analysis project Ga0209979, IMG submission 183114) | Deep subsurface microbial communities from Anholt, Denmark to uncover new lineages of life (NeLLi) - Anholt_01485 metaG (SPAdes) (version 2) | ecosystem: Environmental > Aquatic > Marine > Oceanic... | reverse complement strand
TCTATATTTTTACCCATGATTCTATAATGGTAGGAGAAGATGGTCCCACTCATCAACCGGTAGAACAGCTTGAATCTTTAAGGACCATACCAAACTTAAGAGTAATAAGACCTGCCGATGAAGAAGAGACCAAATTAGCCTGGAAGGAAGTTTTGAAAAGGACAGAAGGTCCTACTGCCCTGGTTTTATCCCGACAGAATTTACCTCATCTGGAAAAATGCCGTGGTATAAAAGAATTCTCCCGGGGTGGCTATATAATATCCCATAAAGAAAAAGAAGCTCCCCAGGTAGTATTAATGGCCAGCGGTAGTGAAGTTTCGATAGCCGCAAAGGTAAATCTTATCTTAAAAGTGAACGGCATTACCAGCCGTATAGTATCTATTCCGGACAGAGAAGAATTCTTAAGACAGGAGAAAAAATATATAGAAGAAGTCCTGGGACCCAAAGATGCACTTCGGGTAGTGATTGAAGCTAATACCGGACAGGGCTGGTATCAGTTATTAAATGATTCTTATTACACCGTATTCATGAAGTCTTTTGGCAAGAGTGCCCCAGCCCAACAATTAGCTGATTTCTTTGGTTTTACTCCCGAGAAAATCGCCCAAAAAATCATTAAAATTTGCCAGGGGATTGTTGTCCTTTGACAAAGTCTTTTCTTATGACTTTCATCTAATAGGTTCAGCACCAAAGGGAGGAAAGGAATAGTTATTCACAAAAAGTGAATGGTTTAACCCTGGAAGATACAAAAGGTTTAAATATACCTGCTTCGTTACAATAACGAAAGGCGAAGGGGATGAAAAAAGGCTTGAGATGAAGATTTATGAAGAGAATGCTTAAAAAGATAGCAAAAGAGCTTTCCAAAATTGAAGATGTAAAAGCTATTATCCTTTATGGTAGTCTTGCCAGAGGAGAATTTACTTCAAGGTCAGACGTTGATTTGTTTATACTTACAACCAAAGATAAGACCCAGAAAGAGATACACGACAAAGTAATAGATCTTGAATCTGAAATTGGCAGAAATATCCAGCCAACCATAAGAACTATAGCTGAATTGCAGAAAACAGATACTGGTTTGCTGCAGAACATCTTTCAGGAAGGAAAGATTCTCTACTTGAGAGAACCATTCGACATACCATCCGCTATATTACTGCAACAAAAACCATATCTGATTTACTCTTTTCAGATAAGCAGCTTACTTCAAAAAGACAAGGCAAGATTCAACAGGCAACTTTACGAACAGACAAGAGAAGGATACAAGTATAAAGGCTTACTGCAAGAAATAGGCGGCCAGAAACTTTCTGCAGGTTGTGTAATGATTCCTTATGTGCAAAAGCAAAAGATTGAGAAATTCTTTAAAAAATTTAAAGTGGAATTTGAACAGTTGAAGGTTTGGAAATAATAGGAGCAAAAAATTATCGAGGTAGAAGGATGCTAACAATAAAAATCTCTTATATTTGTCCTAATGTAGATACTTACCAAAGGTTTGAAGATCTTTTAATTTAAAATAACGTTTAAGAGTGATTTAACTTGTTCGTCTGTAAAATTTTTATTTAATTGTTTAGATATAATTTAAAACCCCTCTTCTCTTTTGGTTTTAGTTCTAAATTATACCTTTTTACTGTTTTTGGTAGTCCACTTTTAAACTTTAAATCATTAAAAAACACTCCACTTTTGATTTTTATTTGACAATTTTTTCAAAAACCCTTGACAAGTTAAATAAATGAATATATTATTACAATAGAACAATAAATGAAAAATATATTTCATTAATTATTGGTAAAAGTAAAAAAAGAGGTATTTTATAGGTTGAATAGAGAAGAATTTATAAAATTTATTCAGAACAAAAAAGATTCTTTAACGAATAATCAGCAGAAATTTGCTAAATATGTTGTAGATCATTTGAATAAAATAGCCATTTCAACTATTAAAGATCTTTCTATGGAATCTGATGTTAGTAGTGCGACTATCGTTCGTTTTTCAAAACAACTTGGTTTTTCTGGTTTTAATAGACTACAAAAAGAAATTAAAAAAACTATTTTTGGAGAAGAATTGTCTTATACAGGGCGAATAGAGAGGGTTAGTTTAGGAACAGTAAAAGAAGAAAATATTTTCTTATCATCAATTTTTAATGATAAAAAATGCCTTGATAATATTTTGGTGAATAATTCTGTTAGAAAATTTGAAGAAGCGGTTGAATTACTTTTAAAAGCTAATAAGATTTATTTTCATGCAGTTAGAAGTTCAAGTTATGTAGCAAATTTATTTAATCATTTTTTTAAACAATTAAATCCCAATACAGTTAATTTAGTTAATAGTATAAATTTTTTTGAGGAGGTTGTTAATATTTCCTCGTCTGATTTATTAATTTCTATTAATTTTCCAAGATATGCTGAAGAGGGAATTCGAGTTGTCAATTTTACAAAAAGAAAAAAGGCTAAAGTAATTTTAATTACAGATTCAAATTTAGCTCCAAATGCGGAAAAGGCTGATATTTTATTTTTGTTTGAATATAAATCATTAAGTTTTTTTAACAACTATATAGGTGTGGTTGTCTTAATTAATGCTCTATTAACTGGATTAGTAATTAAAAATAAAACAAAATATTATGAAAGACTAAAAAGTATAGATGATTTAGAAAGACAATCAGGAATTTTAGTTCAATAATAGAGATTAGAAATCGATGCAAAAATGTAAAGGCATGGAATTTTCTGAGTATGTTACCAAAGAATCTTTAGCCCAACAAGGAGGATAATGTTATCTCTTAAAGATAAAGCTTACCAAGTTATAAAATTAGAGATTATAGGAGGAAATCTTAAACCAGGATTATTTTTAGCTGAAGAAAAACTTTCTGCAAAGTATACATATAAGCCGAGGCCCTATCCGTGAAGCCTTGAACAGATTAGAAAAAGAAGGTTTTGTTACTATTATTCCGTGCAGAGGGACCATGGTTTCTAATATTACTGCTCAAGAAGTAAAAGATATATCTAAAATTAGGGAATTACTTGAACTGTTTGCAGCTAAAGAATCCTTGTCTAGAATCTCAAGGTCTAAGTTAAAAGAGATTAAAAAAGATTTTATAAAACTCATTTCTAAGCCAGAAAATAAAGAAAATAAGAGTTATTTTTTCTTCTAGATAAAGATTTTCTTAAATTATTAAACGAAGAATGTAGAAATAAAAAACTTAATTCATCTTATTTTTAAATGATCTTGTTCTCTAAACCGTTTTATTAATCGAGAACCAGAATTGAACCCAGTACTTTGTGACACCGAAATGAGGTGGAGGAAGGGGATAATGCTGTACTGAATTATTAATTGTTATAGGAAAAGAAAAGTAAAAAATTAAACCTTCTTATGAAGGAAAGGAGAGAAATATAATGGGCAAAGATTCTAGTGCTATCGTAGGTGAGTTAATTACTCTATTTAAACAGGAGCTTCAGCATTGTAAGCTAAAGACTGAGGAAACCCTATGTATATTAACCGATCCCCGCAGTAATAGTGATTACGCAGCCGCTTTTTTTGGTGCAGCTAAAGAGTTAGGATCTAATGTTTTTCAAATTACAGTACCTTTCTTTACTAAAAAAGCAAAGCATGTTGCTCGAGCCTATAGTGAGGATATTATTCCTCCCGGTGGTCCATTGGAGGCGATGAAGGCAGCTGATTTAGTTATTGACTTGTCAACAGTCGATTGGCTTTATACCAATGTTCATAATGAAGTTCTTCGTGCAGGTACGAGGACACTTATGGTTGGAGAACCGGAGGATGTCCTTCGTCGGTTGCTGCCACATCCAGATGTAAAAGCTCGTTGCTTAGCCGGGGTTGAAGTGTTGAGTAAAGGGAGAAAAATACGTATAACAACCAAGGCGGGTACTGATCTTACTTTTGACAAGACAGGGCGTAAGGGTATGGCACAATATGGAGCTTCTGATGTTCCGGGAAGATGGGATCACTGGCCTTCGGGGCAAGTAGCCTGTGCACCGGTTGAAGGAACCGCGGAAGGACGATTAGTCATTAACGTGGGGGACATAATACTAAGATTACAACGGTACGTTTCAGAAAAAGTCGTATGCACCTTCGAAAATGGAAGAATTGTAAAGATAGAAGGTGGTATTGATGCATTTTTGCTTGAGGAGTATATGAAAACTTGGCAAGACGAAAAGGCTTATATCCCGTCTCATATTGGCTGGGGAGCTGAGCATCGTGCAATTTGGTATCAACTTGCTGCTAAGGAACCGGGAGGTCTGATGGATGCCGAGTCTTTTTACGGAGATGTTTTATTTGGTATGGGGGCTAATCATTTTATTGGTTTAGGCGGTATGAATGTGACTTCCGCTCATATAGATTTTTGTCTACGAGAATGTAATATGTGGGTGGATGATTTACAGGTCTTGGCAGAGGGTACAATTGTACCGGAGGAATTGAAGTAAATGTCTAGGGAAGATATTTTAAAAACCATTAAAGCTCTTAAACCGCGATTATTATCAGTAAGTGATTATATTTATGAGAACCCAGAATTAGGCTATCAGGAGTTTAAAGCAAAAAAAGTTTTGGTGAAACTTTTGCAAGAGTATGGTTTTACCGTTCAAGATGGAGTTGGCAAACTTGAGACTGCGTTTAAAGCAGTATTTCCTTCCAACAGGCAAGGACCCAATGTAGCTTTTATAGCTGAATATGATGCTTTGCCGGGTCTTGGACACGCTTGTGGTCATAATTTAATTGGTGCAGCGGCAGTAGGGGCTGGGATTGCTCTTGCTCAAAACCTCCCACTTGGTAAGGTTTCAGTAATAGGAACTCCTGCTGAAGAGATTCCGCCAGCGACAAAACAAAAAATGATCGATAATGGTGTGTTCGATGATGTAGATATCGCTTTGATGATGCATGGTAATAATAGAACTACTACAAAAACTGGTTCTCTAGCCCTTGGATTAATAGACTATAAATTTAAAGGTAAGGCCAGTCATGCTGCTCTGTATCCTCATTTGGGTATTAGTGCACTGGATGCAGCAATTATAACATTCCAGGCGATTGAGATGCTACGAGAACATGTGCGGCCAGATGTAAAGATACATGGCATTATTACAAATGGTGGACTGGCACCTAATATTGTTCCAGAAAGCGCAGCACTTAGTTATTTTGCACGGGCTTTGGAAAACGATTATTTAGATGAAGTTGTCCGACGGATGGATGATTGTGCCCGTGCTGGTGCATTGGCAACTAGTGCCCACCTGGAAATAGTGCATAAAGGGCGGGTTGCAAACAAAGTTTTACTTGACAGTCTTAATGATTTAGTATTAGAAAATGCTCAAAAAGCCGGAGCCCTTCAAATCATGTTACCAGGGAACGAATTAGGATCTACTGATTTTGGTAATATTACCCATTATATTCCTGGAGTGGCTTTGCATGTAGCGTTTATGGAGCATGGGCAGTCATTGCATACGATTGAAGCATACAAAGCAGCTGGAAGCGAGGCAGGACATCGTGCTATAGAAGTGGCTGCATTAGCTATGGCTTGGACAGGTTACGATTTATTGATTGATCCACAAAAGCTGGAGACAGTTAAAAATGAACATGCTATAAAGACGGCGAAATAAGCTTTCTGCCGCAGGGGGAATAAATTGACTTCTTTCTTAATGGTTTAGGATCTTTACTCCAGCGAGAATTCCCCACCTGTAAAGGTGAGGATAAGATCATCTTTCCTGTTTCTTCTGGTCGTTCTTTGATAGAATAAAGGGATGAGACTATACAAAGCAGCCCATACCATATACAAAACCCAATATCATATCGTCCGGGTAACCCGATACCGAAGAACAATATTAGTCACCGGAGCGAAAAGTTATCTGGAAATAAAACTGCAAGAAATTGGAAAGTATTATCCTGATTGGGAGTATATAGAGATAGGAATAAAGCAAGACTATGTTCATTTGTATATGGTCATTCCCCCAAATATACCGTAAGTAAAGTAGTAGAGATCATTAACGAGAATACCAGCAGATCTCTAAGCAGAAAATTCACTTTCTTGAAAAAGGTGTACTGGGATAGGAAAGGAATTTGGGGTAAAGGGTATTTTGTATCAACCGTAGGAATCAACGAAGAGGTGATTCGCAAATATGTCCAATCACAAGCTGAAGAAGAAACAGGACAAGCACGCTTAAGTTTTAAGTGTACCAAGTCTGTAAAGGCGTGGGAATCGATTTATACTATACCAGGTATCGAAATTTATGGCATAGAAAGTTCTAAGTCGAGTTGGTGTAGTTACTTTAAGCTTAGAGATATACCTTCATTAAAAGTGAGCCAATATTTAAGTTGATATGATGTTGTTGTTCGGGCTGGAAATTTTCTTTGCCCTGAACCAGGATGTTTGGTATAGATGCTCTGTTGTAAGAATTGACCCCAATTATTGGAATACAAAGGAAGAAATTGATGAAGTGGTCAATTTATTAAATCAGATTTCACAAAAGAAGACTATGAAATAGTTATTTGAAAAAATTTTAATCATTTGGAGGAATAAAAAATGACCAAGGCATTACATAATATCGAGGTATGTAAATTAGTAAATGGATACGACCTTTCTTTAACTCTCCATGAATTTACAGGTAATAAACCAGGCCCAACTCTGGGCCTCTCTGCCGTAATTCATGGAAACGAAAACCTTGCTATTGAAATATTCAGGAGATTTTCATTAGAATTGGAGAATTTAAATTTTAAAGGTAGAGTTGTAATACTGCCTGTTGCAAATCCTCTTGCGTTAGGAAGCAATACTAATCGTACCCCCATTGATATGAATAATCTTAGTACTCATTTCCCCGGATCTAAGCAAGGAGAAGTTAGTGACCAAATTGCTGATGCAATAGTAAGGGAATATATGCCACAAGGAGACTATTTCCTTGATTTTCATTCAGGAGCAGCATATCTCACTGAAGAACATGTTCTTAATTATCCGGGCAGTGAAGAATTAGGGAAAATGACGGGGTGGAAATATAGCCGTATGATGGCCGAAAAACCAGGGTCGATGTCAGCCTATCTAGCTACACAGAATAAACCTATGGTGGTTTTGGAATGTGGTGGGGGCGACCAGAATAATGAATATTATATTCAACGAGGTCTTACTTCAATAAAAAATACGATGAAATATTTAAAAATGATAGATGGTAAACCCGATCTTCCCGAGAAACAATACCAAATAAAAGACGTTATTATAATAATGGCAAAAAATGGCGGCATTTTTCGCCCAAGTTTCTCTTTAGATTCCTTAAATTCCATTGTCAAAAAAAGTGATTTATTAGGTACAACATACAGCCCTTATACATTCGAAGAAATTGAGCGTTTTTATGGATCTTTTAACAAAAATATAATGATGGGTTTGAAAGTAAATATAGGTAGGATTGAAGCAGGTGATATTATGTTTTTTCTAGGGAATGGGGACACCATTGAACAGGTGTGAAGTCTGAAAAGTAAATACAACCTCTGAGGTTGCTTGATATAGATAATGTTGCAAAAATCTCCCTGTCTTATTGGGATACTAAGGAAGAAATTGATGAAGTGGTAAATTTATTATATTAAATCAGATTTCACAAATGAAGATTAAAAATAGTTATTTTAAAGAATTAGATAATTATAAAATAAAACTGCAATTAGGATATTAAAAAAAAGTTGATATTTAAAGATATATTTATCCATGAAAGTATGCCCTTACTGAAGCATTAAAAATTATAACAACTTTCCAATGGTCAGATACGGTATAGTCGCTGAGGTTTAGCCAGAAAGATATCAAAGATTGCTGATAGAATACCTATCAAATGTGGTTGGGTGCCTCAGGAAAACACCATATTCGTAGTAATAACGTGGTATTGTTGAAAGAAAAACATCCGTTTAAAGGACGGAATCGCATCAATGGCATTGAAGGATTTTGGTCTTTGGCTAAATTCGGTTTTTCCATTATCGTGATATTCCTATGGCTTATTTTTATCTTTATCTGAAGGAGATTGAATGGCGATTTAATCATTGACGAGAACATAGTTATACTGCTCTATATATTACTAAATTCATCAGATTTTAATATACCTATGTTAAAAACAAATTTAGTGCAATTTTGCTTATGTATTTCTAAAAATTTAGTCATCTGGAGGAATAAAAAATGAAAAAGATATTACGCAATATCGAGGTATGTAAATTGGTTAGTGGGCATAATCTTTCTTTAACTATTCATGAAGTTACAGATAACAGACCTGGTCCGACCCTAGGACTTTCGTCTACAATTCATGGAACAACAGACCTTGGTATTGAAATTTTCAGAAGATTTTCATTAGAATTGGAGAATTTTAATTTTAAAGGTAAAGTTGTAATGCTACCAGTTGCAAATCCTCTCGCATTAGGGAGTTTCACTATTCGTACTCCCATTGACATGAATGATCTTATGCACTGTTTTCCTGGATCTGAACAAGGAGAAGTTAGTGACCAAATTGCTGATGCAATAGTAAGGGAATATACGTCTCAAGGAGACTATTTTATTGATTTTTGTTCAGGAGGAGTATGTCTTACTGAAGATTTTATGCTTACATATCCGAGCAGCGAAGAATTGGGGAAAATGACAGGATGGAAATACATCCTTATGATTGCCAATCGGCCAGGAACAATCACAGAATACCTAGGTACACAGAATAAACCTATGGTAGCTGTTGAATGTGGCGGAAGCAGTCAGAATAATGAATATTATATTCAACGAGGTCTTACTTCAATAAAAAATACGATGAAATACTTAAAGATGATAGACGGTAAACCCGATATTCCTGAGAAACAGTTCTTAGTGGAAGAAGTTGTTTTTATAAAGGCAAAAAATGGCGGTATTTTTCGCCCAAGTTTCTCTTTAGATTCCATGCATTCGATTGTCAAAAAAAGTGATTTATTAGGTACAACATACAGCCCTTATACATTCGAAGAAATTGAGCGTTTTTATGGACCTTTTAACAAAAACTTAATTATGGGGTTAAAAACAGAGATAAGCAGAATTGAAGATGGGGATTATATGTTCATTCTGGGGAATGGAGAAACCCTTAAGCAACTGTGAGCCTGAAAAGCAAAAGAACAAAGGTTTAAATTAACTTATATACATTATGCTTTTAGATTAGATGTCAAATGCAGAAATATCGACCGATAATAAATCAATAATATAAAAAAATAGGGAAAAATTAGGTTACTAATATTTTCTCTTAAGTTTATTTAAAATATATTCATTTTTCAAAGTTATTGATCAGCTAATATAAGCAAGAAGCTGGAGAAGAGAGAGTTTAGAATGTTGTATTAATGTATTACAAATTGATTGTAAGTAAATCAAAGAATAGTTTTTCTAAGTATTTTGGAATTATTTAAGTAAATTGGCAAGATTAGAGAATGCTGAATATAGATAAGAATTGAATGATATGATACTACCATCATTATTATAATAAAAGGAGAAAAGTTTTGGCAAATAATTTGATTGATATTTTTTTTCAGATGGTTCGAATCAGCAGTGAATCAGGTGAGGAAGAAGAATTTATTTTATTTCTTGAAAATATTTTCCAAAAAGAACTTAAAGGAAAGTGTATCATTGATAAATATGGAAACCTTATAGTACAAATTCCTGCTAAAAATAGTAATTGTAAAAAGCCTGTTCTCTTTGGTATTCATGCCGACACAGTTAAACCAGGGAAAAATATTGAACCTGTTTTAAAGGATGGAATAGTTCGATCAAAGGGAGATACTGTTTTAGGAGCAGATGACAAGGCCGGTATCGCAGAGCTTTTCGAAGCGATTAGAAAAGCTGAGCAACACCCCCCCCTAGAAATTATAGTTACCAAAGAGGAGGAAGTAGGATTACTTGGTTCAAAAAATATTGATAGTTCATTACTTGAATCAAAAATTGGATTTGTAATTGATGCAAGAAACTTGGAAGACATTATTATTGGCGGACCATCCTATATGAGAATCGATATAATGATCATAGGAAAGGCAGCTCATTCAGGTGTAGAACCAGAAAAAGGTATATCATCTATTAAAGCTGCATCAAATGCAATTTCAATATTGAAAGAAGGATGGATTGATGAGGAGACAAATGTTAACGTTGGAATTATAAAAGGTGGCGAGACAATCAATACTGTTTCAAGAACAACAAATATCAAGATTGAATGTCGAAGCCTTTCTCATGAGAAATGTGTTAATCAAAGCAACTTAATTAAAGAAATATTTCTTATTATTGCGAAGTCTTCAGGAGCTCGGGCAGAGGTTAAAATGGAACTGAGCACAAAAGCTTATCACATTTCAGAAAATGCCGAAGTAGTAAAAAATGCTAAGAAAATGATTAGTAGTGTGGGTTTAAAACCAAATGTGCGGGTTATGTGCGGAGGGACTGATGCTAGTAACTATAATGAGAAAGGGATTGAAACAGTAGTTATAGGGAAGGGAGGTGAAGCATCACATACTAGAGAGGAGAATATCGCTATAGTAGACATGGAAAAAGCAGTAAAGATGATTCAAAATTTGTTTAAAGAATTAAGCTAGCAGGAACCCTCCACTTGAAAAGTGGGAATGAGAGCATTTTTCTATTTCTCCCGTAGAACATATAAAACGGAGGAAAATATTTTATAAAAATAAAACTTCAGGAAATTAAGAAAATATTTTCCTGATGGAAATATATAAAAAATAAATACTGTGTTTAAAGTCAACCCGCAAACTCTCCTTTAGAACTGTATTTTATTGTAAATATTTTAAAGAAACTAGACAGCCATATATTCTGTTTTGTTTCTATACATTACATGAGCTACCCAAAAGTATTTCTCATAAATAGAAACAATTAGAACTAATTCCTTGGTCTTATGATTAGTTAATAATCTTTGATAAAATACTCGTATTTTCTGATTATGAACCGTGGCACAAATGGTAGATAAGTAGAAAGTTTTACGGTATATTCCTTTACCATTTTTACTAATCTTATTTTTGCCCTTTACTGAAGTTCCAATCCTTCAATGATGCAAATGTATTGGACGTAAACATGTTCACTCTTTTTCTTGATAGGCGGTGATGAAAATGGTACTTTAAAAAAATATAATTGCAGATTCATAATGAAATCCAAGATGATTCTCAATTCAGCGCATTTTTAAATGATCTCGTTCTCTACACCGTGTCATTGATTGAGAACCAGGATTGAACCCAGTACTCTCTGACACCGAAAGGAGGTGGAAGGATAGGGAATAATGCGGTAATAAATTGTTAATTGTTTGAGGAAAAAGAAAAGTAAAAAAGTAAACCTTAATATAAGGAAAGGAGAAAAGATATGAAAACAAGTAAGTTTAAATTTATTGGATTTTTAAGGAATGGATTGTTTTTAGTTTTAGTAGTGAGCCTGGTATTGATTTTATCTTGTGCCGGATATACACAACAAGAGGTTTCGGTCATTCGCATGACAAGAATATGGCCTTGCTATATCGATCCAGCAGTTGGATCAGACCTTGTAAGTACCTTGGTTCATTGCAATCTGTACGATTCGCTGGTATTTCCAAATGTGGATGGTAGCGTGAAACCCTTGCTGGCAAAGAGCTGGGAAATCTCTGGGGATGGATTGACCTACACCTTTGAATTGGTACCCGGAGTCAAGTTCCACAACGGAGACGAGCTAACAGCAGATGATGTGGTTTTCTCCCTGGAGAGGATCATGACCATTGGAGAGGGGTACGGTTATCTTTTCACCACGAGCGTTGAAAGAGCCAAGGCCCTCGGAAAATATAAGGTTCAATTCACCCTCAAAAAGACCTTTGGACCCTTCCCGGGAGCGCTGGTAAGGCTTTACATTCTCAATAAAAAACAGGTAATGGCGAACATACAAAAAAAGGGTCCCTATGGGGAGTTCGGTGATTACGGCAAGGAATGGCTGGTCACTCATGACGCCGGATCAGGTCCTTATCAAGTCAAGGAGATGAAAACCGCGGAATATCTCCTGATGGAGAAATTCAACGATTACTTGGCCGGATGGGAGAACAAAGATGCCCCGCAGTATGTGAAATTGATCGGAACCACTCAGGCGAGTACCGTAAGGACCCTTCTATCGAGAGGGGAACTGGAAATCACTGACCAACGGCAGACCACCGAAAATTTCGCTGCCCTTGACCAGCTTCCCAACACCGAGATGTGCTATTTCTTCCAGGGCTCAATTCTGAACATCACGCTTAACACCAAGAAACCCCCGACAGACGATATTCACTTTCGCAAAGCCCTTGCTTACTGCATTGACTACCAGCAATGTATTAACAAGGTTTTTCCCGGTTCCCGCCCTTCCAGTGCTGTTCCTTCCGGTACCCCTGGATGCAACCTCAATCTGAAGCTATATGTACTGGATCTAGCAAAAGCAGAAGAGGAGCTAAAACAGTCTCCCTATTACGGAAAATTGGACCAGTACCCCATTGACGTCGCTTGGGCATCGGCGGTTCCGAATGAGGAAAAAATTGCTTTGATGTTTCAGTATAATGCCGCCAAGCTGGGAATAAAGGTGAACATCGTCAAGACCCTCTGGCTCTCCATGATTGAAAATATGTCTAAAATGGAAACCACTCCTAACGCAGTCATCCTCTTTGTCATGCCTAATTATGCTGAGGCGGGATCGATGTTAATGTCTCGCTACCATTCCAGTTCTTGTGGAACCTGGGAGCAAGGAGAATGGCTGCAGAACCCCGAAATTGACGCAATGATTGAGGATGCGATTGCTACCGTGGATCAAAAAGAGCGATTCCAAAAATACTATGTCGTTCAGGAGAAAATCGCGAAACTCTGCCCAACGATATGTATTTTGGAGGAAATAAAAAGGCAAATCATTCGAAGCGATTACGTTGTTTTCCCTGCCGCAGAGGCTTTTAAGCAAGGGAAACTGTGTAACCCCGTTATGGGTTATAACTTTTATTTTCGGGATTTCAAGGTCACTCCCGAGAAGGCACAGCCGCCATATACGCCGCTCAAATTATAATGTTTGCTCTAACATAAAATTCTCTAAGCATATTAAAATTATTAAGCAGGCTCTTAATTAAGAGCCTGCTTAATGGAATAAAGGAGTATTCATCTAATGAAATTTGGCAGTTTTCTTCTTAAGCGATTGTTACTCTCGATCTTTGTAATTTTTGGCCTGTCGATAGTGATTTTTATAATTGCGCGAGTTGTCCCGGGTGACCCGGCCCGCATGGCACTGGGGCCGAGAGCTCCTGAGGAGGTGGTTCAGAGGCTGAGGCAGGAAATGTATCTGGGCAAACCCTTACCGGAACAATATTTTTACTGGATCAGAGGGGTTTTATCTGGGGATTTTGGTCGTTCTTTGGTTACTAAAAGGGCGGTATTAGAAGATATTAAGGAATACCTTCCAGCAACGATGGAACTGTCTATTTTTGCGGGGATACTAATAGTTATTTTTAGTATTCTCCTCGGAACCCTTGCAGCTCAATATAAGGACACCTGGGTGGATAATTTAATTAGGACTCTGAGCTATTTTGGAGTGGCTATTCCGGCGTTCGTGGCAGCGATTCTTTTTATGCTGCTGTTTGGATACTACTGGCCAATATTACCAGTCTTGGGCAGGCTGAGTCCTGGAATACATATTACCAGGATCACGGGTCTATTGACCCTTGACAGTTTAATCCAGGGGAACTTTGTGGCTTTCTGGGATGCGTTAAAGCACCTGATCCTACCCTCCGTTGCCTTATCCTTAGGACGTACTTTTCAGGAAGCCCGCATTACCCGTTCTTCTATGGTTGAAAATATGCATAAGGACTTCCTTTCCTCAGAACGGGGGTATGGTATCCCCGAGAGAGTTATAATGTTTAAGTATCTTCTTAAACCTTCACTGATCCCCACGGTATCGGTGATGGGCCTGGATTATGCCTCCATATTTGCTAACGCCTTCCTGGTGGAAATGATTTTTAATTGGCCCGGGATTTCGCGCTACGGTATCAACGCGATGCTGAGCAAGGATTTAAGCGTTATTTCCGCAGTGGTCATTGTGTGTGGCACCATCTTCTTGGTCGTGAACATTACCGTTGATATTATTGTAGCTTTTCTGGATCCCAGAATCAGATTGAGCACTAGCCGAGGTATATAAAATGAGAAACTCGAATCAGCCCAATAATTCAATAGCTATCAGTTTAGTAAGACCCAAATCCATATTCTGGCTCAATCTGGGAAAAAATTGGTATAAGTTTTCCCGGAATACGTTATCAATAGTAGGTCTGGTGATTGTCGCAGGGATAATTATTTCAGCAATTTTTGCGCCCTGGATAACCCCTTACCCTGAGCACGCTGGCCCCTTTGTTGATTTCGATAACACGGGACAACCACCTTCATTGCAGCATCTTTGTGGGACAGATAACATGGGAAGGGATATCTTCTCAAGGATCATCTTTGCGTTTCGTGGTGCCTTGATTATGGCAGGCGTCGTCCTGGCACTAGCAGTACCACCGGGTGTTCTCCTAGGATTAACCGCCGGGTATTTCGTGAATACCTGGATTGACATCGTAATCATGCGTATCACCGACATATTCCTTGGCTTACCGCCCTTGATTCTAGCGCTTGTAATAGCAGCAGTGTTAAAGCCAACCTTGATGAACGCAATGATCGCAATCACGGTTATTTGGTGGTCATGGTATACCAGGTTGGTATATGGGATGGCTTCTTCCGTAAGGAATGAATATTTTGTTATTGCAGCGGATTTAACGGGTGCGAGTAAATTTCATATTATCTTTCGAGAAATCCTCCCTAACTGTTTATCCCCGATTTTTACCAAGGTGGCTTTGGATGTAGGGTGGGTAATTTTAATCGGAGCATCCCTGAGCTTTGTAGGCCTGGGAGAACAACCACCTATCCCTGCATTAGGCCAGATGGTTTCGGATGGAGGAAATTACATGCCCACCTTATGGTGGATGACCATTTTCCCCTCCCTAGCTATCGTGCTTGTCATTCTGGGTTTCAATCTAATGGGTGATGGCCTTAGGGATATGCTTGAGACAGGGAGGGAATAAGATATGAAAACCAAAGAAAATATTCTATTAGATATAAAAGATTTACACGTTTGGTATAGAGTGTATGGTGGTTATTTAAAAGTACTTAATGGCGTTCACTTAATGGTGCGAGAAGGTGAACGAGTTGGCCTTGTAGGAGAAGCCGGTTGTGGGAAAACTACCACTATGAAATCAATTTTACAAATTCTTCCACCCGGAGACTTCCACATTCCTCAAGGTCAGATATTTTATAAAGGGCAGGACGTCTTAAAGATGAGTTTTAAAGAGCTCCAAAGGCTTCGCTCTAGGGAGATTGCCATGATCTTCCAAGACCCCACCACAGCTCTGAACCCAGTTTTTACTATAGGAACTCAAATCGGTGATGTTATTAAGTATTCATCTGCTTTTGAAGAGAATGAGCATAAGGAAACAATCAAGGGGCGGTCTATAAAGTCACTAAAAGAAGTATATCTTCCTGATCCTGAAAGGATGCTTATCAATTACCCCCTTCAATTAAGCGGGGGTATGAAACAGAGGGTTTGTATCGCCATGGCCATATCCTCTCCGAGAAATTTATTCATAGCGGATGAGCCTGGGACATCGCTGGATGTTACCATTCAAGACCAGATTATGCGGCTTTTGAATGAGGTCGTGGAAAAGAGGAAGACCTCCATCATTTTAATTACCCATTCTTTGGGTGTAGCAAAAGAAATGACGGATAGAATTTATGTGATGTATGCAGGAACGATTGTAGAAACTGCTCTTCCTGAGGTTCTCTTCAAAAACCCTGTTCATCCTTATACCAAAGGTCTACTTGCATCGGTCCCAAAAATATCAGGAGGTGGAATAGCCAAGGGCATTCCTGGGAAACTTCCGAGCTATTTGAATCCACCTTCCGGATGTCGATTTCAGCCCAGATGTGAACAGGAGAGCCCGATCTGTTCAGAAAAGCCGCCGCAATTATTTGAGATTGAGAAGGATCATTTAGTAGCGTGCTATTTAACTCAGAGGTGAATAAATGAAACAAGCAACAAATAATGAGATTTTAAAAATTGAAAAATTGAAGAAATACTTCCACATTGGAAAGGACAAGCAAGGCCCGATATACGTTCGTGCAGTAGATGGAGTGGCCCTTAACATCAAGTATGGTGAGACTTTAGGATTAGTAGGAGAATCCGGCTCCGGTAAAAGCACCATTGCCTACACTGTCGTGGGTATGTATCGTCCAACCTCTGGTCAGATTTTGTTTAAAGGTAAAAATATAGGCATGGAGGCATCAAGGAGGTCTTTATCTTCAAAAAAAGAAATTCAGCTCGTATTTCAGGATCCTGGGTCCTCTCTGAATCCCAGGCAAACGATTGAACAAATCCTGGCCTTGCCCTTCAGGATTCATACTCAGATGCCTAAAAGACAGTTTCGAGAAAAAATGGTTGAACTGTTAGAAAAGCTAGAGCTCTCTTCCGACTACCTCTACAAGTCTCCCCCTTCAATCGGTGGAGGAGAAAAACAGATGGTCGCCGTTGCCAGAGCTATGGCGTCGAATCCATCATTGATTGTTCTCGATGAGCCGACCTCAGCTCTGGATGTATCAGTACAGGCCAAAATTATAAATAAGTTAATAGAGCTGCAAAAGGAGATGAATTTGTCTTATCTATTCATCACTCATGACCTGAGCTTAATGAGAAATGTTGCCAATAGAATCGCAATCATGTATCTGGGAAAGATCTGTGAAGTGGCTGAGTCTGTTACCTTCTTCGAAAAACCACTTCATCCGTATACTCAGATGCTAATCTCTTCAGTCCCGGTGATTACTGAGGAAGAAAAGAACTTAAAACCCAAAAAGGTCATTTCTATTGGGGAGATCCCAAGCCCGGTTAATGTCCCCCCGGGATGCAGCTTTCATCCCCGATGTCATTACAAAATGTCCATTTGCTCGAAAATAGACCCGGAGATGATTGAGGTTTCTCCTGGACATATAGTTCGATGCCACCTATTTGCTAAACTGGAAAATAAAAAATAATAAAGGAGTGATTAGTGTGAAGAGGAGAGTGCTATATATTGAGCCTGTAGTAAGCGAGCACCTTGATTCCCGAAAAGAGTATCTTTCTCAATTTAAAAGCCCTGAAACGGAATTAGAAGTAACTTCTTTGACTGAGGGACCTAGACACCTGGAATACTATTCCTACCACGCGCTGGTAGTGCCTAAAATTTTAAAAATTATAAAAGAAGCAGAAAAAGAAAAATTTGACGCAGCAATTATCGGGTGCTTTAACGATCCCGGCTTAAGCGCAGCTCGAGAAATTGCGAAAAAAATGGTGGTCACTGGTCCGGCGGAACCTTCAATGCATATTGCTGTGACTTTAGGGCAACGTTTTTCCATAATTGTGGCACGGACTAATGGGATACCTCGTATGAGAGAAAATGTCATCAAGTATGGATTTCAGGATCATTTAGCCTCCTTCCAATCCATTGGCATGGGGGTACTAGACCTTCAGATGGACCCTGAAGAGACTAAAAGGAGGATAGTTCAGGCTGCGAAAAAAGCGATTGAACAGGATGGAGCGGAAGTAATCATCCTTGGCTGTACTCAACAATTTGGGTTTTATCAAGAGTTGCAGAGTGTTTTAGGGGTACCAGTTATAGATGTGGCTTTGGCTGCCTTAAATTATGCTGAATTCCTTGTGGATTTGAGAAATAAGCATGGATGGTATTACAATAAGAAGAATTTATATCTATCTCCCCCTCGCGAAGAGATCGAAGCCTGGAATCTCTCAGACCTTTTTTAGTTTCCCTAAGTCCTATATAATGGCTGGACAAATTGGTTGGGATAACATGAGATTAGATATTGTTTCGGGCTTTCAGAAAAGGAATTAACAGTAGCCAGTAGAGGATTCTTTAACAAATTATAAAAGTAGCATTTTCTATGACTACAGGAACAGTTTTTAATATTCAAAGATATTCGATTCATGATGGTCCTGGAATTCGAACTACAGTCTTTATCGATTCCCACGCCTTTACAGGCTTGGGAATCGATAAAACAATATCCGTGGATTTTGGAAAAACTAAACTATTACAGTAAGGGAGGTATTTATTATTATGTGGAAAGGTGTGTTTATTCCAATTATTACTCCGTTCACAGGGGACAACAAACTAAACATCGAATCGCTGAAGGCACATATTGAATGGTTGATTAGTTGCAATGTGGATGGAATTATTCCCGTGGGAAGTACCGGAGAAAGTTCATTATTGTCCTTTGAAGAAAAAAGAGAGGTTTTTGAAACTGCAGTAAAAGTTGTAAACAAAAGGATCCCCGTTGTTGGCGGTACGACAGCTGATTCAACACAGGACTCAATCGAATTGTCAATAATGGCGGAAAAAGTGGGTGTTGATGGTTTAATGGTCATGCCTCCTATTTATTCTAAGGTTAACATGCAGCAAGCATATCAGCATTTGAAAGATGTAGCCCTTTCAGTTAACATTCCGGTCATGGTTTACAATAACCCTGCTAGGTGTATGATAGATTTATCTGTGGGCTGCATTGTTGAGCTTTCGAAAGTTAAGAACATCAGATATCTAAAAGAGAGCTCCGGAGAGGTTAACAAAATACACAAGATAGTCAGAAAAACAGAGGAGAACTTTTCGATTTTCACTGGTTTTGACACTCTGGCCTTAGAAGCATTTGCCTCAGGGGCAACAGGCTGGGTTGCAACATCAGGTAATGTTGTACCCAAACAATGTTGTGAAATAATGAAGCTGGCCTTAAAGTCGGATTTTTCTAACGCCAGGGAAAAATATTACAGCTTATTACCTGTCCTTGAGTTAATCGAAGAGTCAGGGCACGCAATTCAATGTATAAAATATGTTCTTAATAATACAGGAAATTACAAAGTTGGCAAAGCACGTGCTCCCTTGTCTTTATATGAAATAAGTGATGAAATGAAAAATAACCTATTATCAATGATAAATGCTTTAAGGTAAAAGCGACCCAACCAAATCTATTAAGGAATTTGTTATAATGAATAATTACGATGCAATAGTGATTGGTGCAGGAGTTATTGGTTCAGCTGTTACATACATGCTTCAAAAAGATGGACTGAAAGTAGTTTTATTGGAGCGCGGTGATATATGTTCTGGGACTTCCGGCGCATGTGATGGCAATATATTAGCTGTTTTAAAGCAACCGGGTCCTGCTGTTGATCTTACACTAGCTAGCATTGATCTATTTAAAAAGTTTAATGATGAGGTTGAAGATGACTTTCGTTTTCACCAGCGAGGAAGCACATTGGTATGCGAAGATGAAATGGATGTAAATTTTTGTAAAGAATTAATGATAAAGCAATATGAAATGAAACTTTCTATCAGGTGGTTAGATTCAAAAGAACTACATGAAAGGGAACCTTATATTGCCGAGGATATTATTGGTGCCATTGAATGCGATGTCGATTCTTCTATGGATCCTATGCTAGCAACCTTTGCATTAGCTCGAAATGCCCGCATACAGGGCGCTGTAGTTAAAACGAATTGTGAAGTAAACGGTATTTTAAAAAACAAACAAGGGACAATCGAAGGAGTAGAGACAGTTACCGGTAAAATATACAGTTATAATATTATTAATTGTGGGGGAGCCTTTGCTCCCTCTATCGGCAGATTCATCGGCCTCGAGATTCCTATTATCCCGAGAAAGGGGCATATTCTAGTTTCTGAAACAATACCATATACAGTCAGGAGGAAGGTATCAGAAGCTAAATATGCGGCTTTGAAATATCAAAGTGAGAACTACACTGTAGACCCCAATATGGAAAAATACGGAATTTCACTCGTGGTGGAACCTGTTGATGAGGAGAACTGTCTTCTGGGTTCAAGTCGTGAGTTTGCAGGTTACAATACGGTTGTTTCCCCTGTTGTTGTTGAAGCCATAGCCCGCAGAGCGATTAGATTTTTCCCCATAATGAAAAGGATGAATATCATCAGGACTTATGCAGGACTCCGCCCTTACACCCCGGATCACCAGCCAATAATTGGCCCAGTAAAATCAATACCCGGTTTGTTCATAGCAGCTGGCCATGAGGGAGAAGGGATTGGTATGTCTCTTGTAACAGGGGCAATAATCAGTCACTATTTAACCGGCAGGCATGTTGATCTTCCTTTAGAAAAATTATTGCCGGATCGTTTTCCGGAAATATGTAACCATTGTTGAGAGGAGATGAATATTTTGTTGTTTCATAATAGTATCCTCTATCAATCGCAACCGGTAGGAATATTAATACTTGAGACAAAATTCCCACGGATGCTGGGAGACATTGGAAACGCCAGAACCTGGTCTTTCCCCGTTAGATATCACATAGTGGAGAGTGTTATTCCCGATAAAGTTATGGGAAAGGAACCCTCGAAGGAGACTTTACAACAGTTTATAGACGCGGCTAAAGCCGTTGAATCTTGTGGGGTTAGGGCAATTACTACAAGCTGTGGTTTTTTGGCCATCTTTCAAAGTGATATTGCCAAGGAAATTTCTGTACCTTTTGTTTCATCAGCATTAATAACTGTACCTTTTATCTCGAACATTGTCGGGAACAGAGGTGTGGGTATCCTGACTGAACGTGCAGAAAACCTCACCGAAAAACACTTCAAGGGTATTGGATGGTCACAGAATGATTATGATGTGAAAATTTATGGAATGGATAAAGATGCTGTCTTTCCTCAGGTCTTTATCGGTAACCGGGAAGAGGCAAACTTACAGGAACTCGAAAACGATATTAAAAAGTTAGCTGAAAAAGTTAAGGAAGATGCTTCAGTAAAAGCCCTAGTTTTAGAATGTACAAATTTTATTCCATGGGGCCAGTTGATTGGTAGAATTACTGGTCTCCCAGTGTTTCATATTGTCAATGCTGTGGAAATGGTGGCAGGGGCGACTTTACGGAGGTCTTACGACGGCGCGGTGTGGAGGGGGCTCCAGCCATAAAGGATCTTTAAATGGTGAATCTGTTTTAAAATACTGATAAATGCTCAAAATAAATGTTGTCTGTGTTATGATGCGAGGAGTGTTATAGATGTCAGAATTCAGAATTATAGAACACCCCATCCTTTCTGAATGGGTTGAAAAAAAGGAGATAACTTTCTTCTTTGATGGAGAACCATTAAAAGCCTATGAAGGGGAGCCCATTGCAGCGGCTTTGATGGCTTACGGGATAAGAACCATAAGAAAAACCTTAAAAAAAGGGAGGCCACGTGGAGTTTATTGTGCTATTGGAAGATGCACTGATTGTATTATGACTGTTAATGGTACTCCTAACGTACGGACCTGTATCACACCGGTTCAAGAGGGAATGAAGGTAGAAACACAAACTGGGCGTGGCAGTTGGGAATGAAGAAAACCACTAATAGTCTCAAAATGGAGATAATAACTAAATGGTTGATGAAAAAGCAGACATTGCTGTAATTGGGGCAGGTCCTGCTGGTCTTTCGGCAGCTATTGAGGCGGCAAAAACAGGTGCCAAAGTTGTGGTCTATGATGAAAACTTAAAACCAGGCGGACAGCTTTTTAAACAAACTCATAAATTTTTTGGGTCTAATGAGCATTTAGCCGGAGTCAGGGGTTTTAACATAGGTAAATTGCTTTTGGAAGACGCAAGCAGTACCAATGTCAAGATAAAATTGGATACAATTGTAACCGGAATGTACAAGCCGACAACCTTAGAATTGGTAAGCAAAGGGAAGAAATGGAAATGCGAGGCGCAGGCCATTATTGTTGCCACGGGTGCTATAGAAAACAGCCTGGCTTTTCCGGGATGGACCATGCCGGGAGTAATGGGTGCCGGGGCTGCACAGACAATGATAAATATTAATAGAGTTCTTCCCGGAAAAAGAATACTAATGGTGGGCTCAGGGAATGTTGGTTTGATTGTGAGTTACCAATTGAAGCAGGCAGGGGCTAAAGTTGTAGCCATTATAGAAGCGGCTAACAAAATTGGGGGTTATGGTGTACATAGTGCTAAAGTAATGAGGGCCGGAATACCAATCTATTTATCAACAACTATTAAGGAAGCAAACGGCGATCCGGAAGTACAAGAGGCCACGATAGCAAAAGTTGACCAAAAGTTCAAATATATCGAAGGAACTGAACAGTCTCTTGATGTGGATACAATTTGTATCGCCGTAGGTTTAAGTCCTATGACAGAGCTTTTAAATATGATGGATATTGTAGTAACCTGGGATAACAGTTTGGGTGGCCATATCCCGCTGCATGATGAAGATATGATGACAAGTAGGCCGGGAATCTATGTGGCGGGAGATGTTTCCGGGATTGAGGAAGCATCGTCCGCTATAGAAGAAGGCAGATTAGCCGGTGTGGCAGCTGCCCATAAAATTGGTTTCATAAATGCTGATAAAGCGGAAATCAGTAAATATCAGATCAGGAAGCGGCTAGATGCCCTCCGAAGCGGCCCCTTCGGAGAAATAAGAAAAGCAGCTAAGAGAGATCTAATACAATTGTATAAAAAAATGGATTACCAAAATGAGGCTATCCAGGTTCAGGCAGCAGTTGTTTCAATTGCAGGTAAAACAATTGAAAACGAAGTCCACCTTAGGGGTTATCCAACAATTGAGGAAATAAAGCTGTCTGGTAATATTTCTTCTGAAGAGAGATTTAAGAAGGGACCTGTGGCGATAATTGAATGCGTGCAAGAAATTCCTTGTAATCCTTGCGAAAAAATATGTCCATTTGGTGCCATCGAGATAGGTACGCCTATTACTAATCTACCATTACTCGATGCAGAAAAATGTCATGGTTGCGGTTTATGTATTCCTGGTTGCCCTGGGCAGGCAGTGTTTGTGGTCGATTTTTCAAAAGAGGTAGAATATGCTACAGTAAAAATACCCTGGGAATTTTTACCGGTCCCGCAAAAAGGGGACATAGTTGCTGCTGTTGACCGCAAGGGTAAAGCTATAGGTGAAGCTGTAGTGTCTAATGTAAAATACCTTCCGGAATATGATAAAACCAGGGTTGTCGAGTTAAAAGTACCTAGAAATATTGCCTTAGATGTCAGAAGTATGGAGCGAGGTGTAAAGTGTGAATAATGATGATGAGCTAATTATATGCCGGTGTAACGAAGTAACTAAAAAAGATATAGTTGACGCCATAAAAGATGGGGCAGACAGTATTACAGGCATTAAGAGAAGAACGAAGGCAGGGATGGGTCTATGTCAGGGAAAGACTTGCTCCAGATTGGTAGCCAGGATAATTGCGGAGGAAACCGGAAAAAAGCTGCAAGATATTGCACAGCCAACCGCACGTCCACCGGTTAGACCGGTTAAACTTGAGACTATCGCTGATGAAAATGTTGCCGAAAGTTAACCTGGCAGAGGTATAACCTGGGCAAAGATATGCGGAGGTGTAAAAATGACTATTGCTTACGGCGGACATACGGTTTATGGGATTTCAATAGGAATCATTCTATTAGATACAAAATTCCCTAGGGTTAACGGCGATGTTGGAAATTCTACAACTTTTCAGTTTGATGTAATGTATACCTTTGTTAAAAATGCCAGCCCCCAACGTGTTGTAGGTGGCGACAAAACATTGCTTGAACCATTTATAGAAGCTGCTAGGTATTTAGAAAAACAGGGCGTTAAAGCTATTACTACAAGCTGTGGTTTCTTGGCCTTGTTTCAAAAAGAGATGGTTCATTCTATAAATATACCTGTCTTTACTTCGAGTTTACTTCAAGTACCCCTGGTTTCTAATCTTATCGGCAGAGAAAAAAAGGTAGGAATTATAACCGCTAACTCGGATACTCTTACTGAGGAACATTTAAATGCTGTGGGATGGTCTTCCCGAGATTATAACGTAGTGATTCGCGGCATGCAGAAGTTCCCAAACTTTTCCGCCCCGATGCTGTTAAACAAAACCGTTTTGAAGGAAGAACTTATTAGAATGGAAATGGTAACTGCTAGTAAATTAATGATTGAGGAACATCCTGAAATCGGTGCCTTTGTATTTGAATGTACTAATATGCCGCCATATGCCAAAGCAGTACAGCAAGCTACTGGTCGTTCAGTGTTTGACATAGTCACTCTCACAAACTTCGTTTACCATGCAGTTGAAAATAAAGCATATTAATACTATCTTCTGGTTTATTAACCCGTAGGGCAGAAAACCACGGGCTTGCCCGTGGATATCGAGTGCGCCCGGCATGGATAATAGCTTGGCAGTGAAAGTCTGCTATGGGGTTGGCAGTAGCAACCATTAGCTTAAGACAAGGGTGTCCATCGTGAGGTGGAATCTGAAGGAAGTCGGCGGCAAAGCCTCAGGCCTTAAGGAACACGAACTACATAGAAGGCAATATTATCTGGATGAGTTTGCTAGTCAAAACAAAATCCAATACTGCCAAAAGATGATGTGGTAGATGTAGAAGGTAGATGGGGTGAAGGCTATTATTCTTACCAGGGGAGGTCTGACCTTAAATGGTCAGAAGTCAGCAGAGGCCATATTAGGATGGCACTCAATATTATCGAGCGCCATCTGAAGGGGTGAACATGGTAAGTTCGAGAAACATATTAAGAAGGCAGAAAACTCATACCAAAGAGTCTACCCTGAAAAGAAAGCGGTGTAGCTGCCGACTAATCAGGAAGAGCCGAATATGTATCCGGCACAAACCAGAGGTAAATCCCACCGAGAACAGAATAACGATTTAATAAAGGAGGTACTGTCCAGACAGAATATGCTAAAGGCTTTAAGGAGGGTAGAACAAAACAGAGGAGCTCCTGGTATAGATAACCTAACTGTAGAAAATCTTAAGCCCTATCTTCGTCAAAACTGGTTATCCATCCGCGAACGGCTACGAAAGGGAGAATATAAACCTCAGCCTGTCCTGCGGGTAGAAATTCCTAAACCAGACGGGGGAAAGAGGCTATTGGGGATACCTACAGTTATTGACCGACTTATCCAGCAGTCTTTACTACAAATACTGACCGGTATCTTTGACCCGGACTTTTCTCCTTTTAGTTTTGGCTTTCGTCCCAATCGCAGGGCACATGATGCCATAAGAAAAGCAAAACAATACCTAGAGGAAGGATACCAGTGGGTGGTAGATTTAGACATCGAGAAATTCTTTGACCGTATCAATCACGATATGCTGATGGCCAGAGTGGCCCGCAAGGTAAAAGATAAAAGAATATTGAAATTAATCCGTCTCTACCTGCAGTCAGGAATTATGGTAAACGGAGTTAAAGTACAAACCGAAAAGGGAACACCCCAAGGTGGACCCCTAAGCCCTTTACTTGCCAATATAATACTGGATGACTTAGATAAGGAACTAGAGAGAAGAGGCCATAGATTTTTAAGATACGCTGATGATGGCAATGTCTACCTCAAAAGTAAAAGAGCAGGCCAAAGGGTAATGGAAGGTATGACTACTTTCTTAAAGGTAAAACTGAGACTAAAAGTTAACTTACAAAAGAGTGCAGTAGATATATCCGATAATAGGAAATTTTTAGGCTTTAATCTGTATCACTATAAAGAAATTATCCATATTCGCATAGCTTCTCAGGCCATTAAAAGATGTAAGATGAAAATTCGCGACATAACCTCCAGGAGCAATGGGCAAAACATCACCAAACGAATTTTAAAACTCAATCTTTACCTGAGAGGCTGGATACAATACTTCTCTCTATCTGATACCCCCTACATCCTACAAAGATTAGAGGGTTGGATGAGAAGAAGGCTGCGGATGTGTCAGTGGAAACAGTGGAAGAAGATCCGTACCAAATACCGTAACCTGATTAAATTAGGGCTTCCAGACTGGGCGGCTCTTAGTTTAGCCAATACCCGCAAAGCCTACTGGTATATGGCAGGTGATTGCCTAAATAGCGCACTACCAAATGCCTATTGGGCTAACCTTGGCCTTTTGAGCCTGACAAATCGTTATGGTGAAATTCGGAGTGCTTTGTGAACCGCCGTATACCGAACGGTACGTACGGTGGTGTGAGGGAACGGCAGATGAATTAATTATCTGCCTCCTACTCGATCAAATATGATTCTTGGGTTCAGGCGAGTTTTGGCTCTCTTGTTTATGATAATCTAAAAGTACACCACTTTGAAATGCTATTCTCTATGTAAGAAGAAAGAATTACATAGGGAGGAAAAGGGGGATGATTAAATTGATAGAGAAACAAAAAATAATAATATCACATTACCGAGAAGGAAAATCACAAAGACAGATAGAAAGAGAGCTAGGTATAAACAGAAGGACTGTAGGAAAATATATAAAAGATTATGAGGATAAAAAAGCCAAACTTGTCAACTCTAAGAGCAACTACCATAAAGAGGAATTAATAGCTGATCTAGTAGAAAATCCTAAATATGATACCAGCTCCAGGAAAAAGGTAAAATTGACTGATGAGATAATGAGTAGAATTAAATTTTACTTAAGGGAAAATGATACCAAAAGAGCAGAGGGAAGAGCAAAACAACAAAAGAAGAAGATTGATATCTATGAAGCTTTAAGAGAAGAAGGATTGGATATTTCCTATACCACCATATGCAGTACCATTAGAAATATTAAAAAGAGGGTAAAGAGGCATATATAAGACAGGAATACGAATAGGAGATGTTTGTGAATTTAACTGGGGAGAGGTAAAACTTACTATCTCCGGCAAAAATAAAATCCTTCAAATGTCCATCTTTACCAGCGTAAAAGTAGACTAGACTATCGATCTGGTAACCTTCTGTTATGGCTTTAGTTTTAGATTTACAAATACCTACCAGGCCCATGAAAAAGGGCATGTAGAACGCAGTATAGAATATGTAGGAAGACAGATATTCTCTAAAAAGGATGAATTTTCCGGACTAGAAGAAGCAAAAGATCTGCGTGAATATTTTAGACGCAGATTTTGGGTAAAATAAGAATTAATATTATTTTTGGAGGAAGCATGAAACTATATGAATATGAAGGTAAAAAAATATTTAAGAAGTATCACATTAATATCCCAGAAGGTTATGTAATAAAGAATATCTCTGAAATAAAGGAAATAGTCTTTCCAGTATTAATAAAAGCTCAAGTATTATTTGGGGGACGTGGAAAGAAAGGGCTAATAAAACAAGCTAATGATAACAAAGAAATAGTAAAAATATCAGAAGAATTATTCAATAAAAAAAATGTACAGATTAGCCATTTGTTAATAGAAAATAAATTAAATATTGAAAAGGAATATTATCTTAGTATTTTTTTAGACCGAGAAACAAAAAAACCTGCCATTATAGCCAGTGAATATGGCGGAGTTGATATCGAAAAAGATCGAAAAGGAGTATTCTATTTTGAAATTGATCCTTTTATTGGGTTAACCCCATTTTTGTTGCGCAATATTACCTCAAAATTAAGGTTGGAAAATAATTTAGTAAAGAGTTTTTTAGATGTTACTCGAAAAGCATTTCAAATTTTTACGGATTATAAGGCTGAGTTAGTGGAAATCAATCCTTTGGTACTAAATAATAATAAGAGTTTTATAGCTGCTGATGCCAAGATAATAATTGATGATAGTGTCGCATCCATCTGGGAGGATCTAAGAAGTTTTTCTAAAAATAGAGATTTATCAGATTTTGAATTTAAGGTTAATCAATTAGGGGCAGTTGCCTCAGAAATTAAAGGAGGAAACATCGGGGTTATTACCAGTGGTGCTGGTTTGTTAATGGCTACAGTTGACATTATCGAGCATTCGGGAGGAAAAGTTGGTGCAGGAATAGATGTAGCAGAAATTGCATTTGACAAAGATACTTATAGATTAAAGAAGTTATTCGATTATGTAAAAAAGTTAAAATTAAAAGTTGTTTTAATTAGTTTTTTCCTACAAATTGGAAGATGTGATATTTTTGCACAAAGTATTTATGAATCATTTAGCGATATAGAAAGAGATAAGTCAGTTATAATAAGATTAAAAGGTAACTTGCAAGAAGAAGCAAAAAATATACTAAGAAATACCAAATTTACTATATCGGAATCCTTTCAAGAAGCTGTAGGGATTGCGGTCAAAAAAAGTTTGGAAAGGCAAGGTAAATAAAGGTGTCAGTTATTATTGACAAAGAAACAAGAGTGGTAATTCAAGGAATAACTGGAAGTGTTGGGCAATGTTTTGCGAAAAAAATGGTTGAAGATGGGACGAATATTGTTAGTGGGGTTACTCCTGGGAAGGGAGGGGAAAAGGTTTATGATGTTCCGGTGTTTAACACCTTAGAAGAGGCTATCAATAAAACAAAGCCAAACATATCACTGATTGTAGTCCCTGCTCAATATCTAAAAGATGCAGTATTCGAAACACTCTATTATGATATAAAAAAATTGGTTGTCTATACAGAAAATGTTCCCTTGCATGATGAAGTTGAATTGGTTTATTACTCAAAAATGAAAGATGCAATTATGCTTGGACCAAATTCTCCTGGACTAGCATCTCCAGGAATTGCAAATGTAAGTGATTTTAACAGTCGCTATCTTAAAAAAGGCAGGATTGGTATTGTATCAAAGAGTGGCACGCTAACTTATGAAGTTATTGATGGCTTAAATCAATTTGGGTTAGGTATTAGCACTTTTGTCTGTATAGGAGGAGATCGTATTAACGGCGTGGATTATGTTGATATTTTACCTCTTTTCGAAAAGGATTCCGAAACGGATTTAGTGATAATGATAGGTGAAATTGGTGGATTTGCCGAACTCAGGGCAATCCCTATTATTAAAAAAATGAAAAAGAAAGTCTTTTCTTATATTGCAGGTCAATTTGTTCCAAAAGGAAAGAAAATGGGTCATACCGGTGCAATCATAAGCCAGTCTGGAGCTGATTCGGCAGTGAGCAAAATTAGTAAATTGAATGAGGCAGGAGTTATTACTGTAGATACCATTGTTGATCTGTTTCCCGTAATTACTGAATTTGTTAAAAAAGAGTTATAGTATTGGCAAAAAATTATTAAAAATTTTTGGAGGTTCTATTATGTATTCAGATATTATTTATTATATTTATGACAATATCGCTAAAATTACGATAAATCGTCCTAAGCAATTAAATGCTTGGACAATACATACCAAAGAGGAAGTATTAGATGCGTTACAAAAAGCTGAAAAGAATGAAGAGATAAAGGTTATTATTTTTACAGGTGCGGGTGATAAGGCTTTTTGTGCCGGACAAGATTTGCATGAATCTAAAGACATAAAAGAGGATAAGGCTTTGGAATGGATAGCAGGATTTGATCATTTGTATTGGACCATCAGACATTGTGAAAAACCTACCATTGCAGCGATTAATGGAGTTGCAATTGGCTCTGGTTGGCAACTACCGTTGGTTTGTGATTTTAGGATTGCTTCAGAAAATGCCAAGTTTGCCATGACGGAAATTGATGTCGGCTTCCCTTGTCTTATTGGGTCAACATTACTATATCTTACTTTGGGCGAAGCATTAACTAAAGAACTAATATTAACTGGTAGATTTATGGATGCAGATGAAGCTTTAAAAGTCAAGCTATTGAATAGGGTTTTTCCACAGCAAAAATTTGTTGAAGAAGTTGATAAATTTGCAAAGATGCTGGCAGCTAAACCCCCGATTGCTATGAGTCTAAATAAGAAATGGTTTACTATGTTAAGTGATCAATGTTATTTAGCATGTATATCATTTGCTAAGGAAGCCCACAGAATCGGATATGCATCAGGTGAACCGCAAAGAGCTCAAAATGAATTTTTTAAGAAAAGAGAAAAAGTAAAATAAAAAATGAATAAGTTCAGATACATATGCACCATTTTTAGGATGAAAGAAGTAAAATGAAATAAAAACAAAAAGAGGCGCATATGATCATGAAAGGGAAGATCGGTACAGCCAGCTATCTGTCCTATGCTCGGCCTTACTGGGGAAAGGTGATATACAAGTTAAGCCTGCAAATGATAATTTTTATTCATAGCTTGAAAAAACATCAAAATATAAATTATAAAAATATTGAGAAAGGAGCTAAAAATATTGCATAAAGCAATTTTAATTTATCCTGAAAGGTGTACGGGGTGCAGAAGGTGTGAAATAGCTTGTTCAGAGCACTTTACAGATAAAGTCTTTCCTAATATTTCTAGGATAAGAATATTAAATTTTTTTGAAGGACTTATAGATATTCCACTTGTTTGTAGACAATGTGAGGTTGAAGATCCTCCGTGTTGGAAAGTTTGTCCCAAAAATTGTTTTTCCCGGGATAAAAGTACAAATGCAGTTATAATTAATACTGAAGATTGTATTGGATGCGAAAAATGTGTTAAAGCATGCCCGATTGGTGCTTTATTTTTTGATTATGAAATTAAAAAACCTTTTAAATGTGAATTGTGTATTACAAAAAATTCTTCAAAACTTCCATGTGTAACAGCATGTCCATGCAATGCTTTAGAATATGGAGAGACTCCATTTGATGCTTCTAAAGAATCAGCTCTTGGAAAAGTGGCATTATCTTTAAAGAACAAGATAATGGGAGGCATATAATGAGAAACATTGGTAAAGGCTTTATAGGAAATATTTTAGAGATTGATTTATCTAGCCAGAAAATAGAAATTAAACCGATAAATTTAGAAGAGGTAAAACAATATATTGGAGGGAAGGGTTATGCAACTAAATTACTTTGGGACTATATGGTTGCCAAGAAAGGTAGTCGTCTGGATGCATTCGATGAGAATAATCCTTTAATTTTTGCTACAGGGCCTTTAACAGGCACTAGCTTCCCTCCTTCTGCCAGGGCTTGTGTAGTTTCCATATCTCCCTTAACTGGTATTTACGATGATTCTCACATGGGTGGATCTTTTGGTCCGGAGATGAAATTTGCTGGATATGATTTTATTATAATTAAAGGAAGCTTAGAGCAACCTGGATATATTTGGATCTGTGATGACAAAATTGAAATTAGAAAGGCAATTGACTTATGGGGCAAAGATGTTTATAGAACAGATGAACTAATAAAACAAAAACATAATGACAAAAGAATACAAGTAGCATCGATTGGACCCGCGGGGGAAAATTTAGTTAAATATGCTAGTATTACTTTTTCATTGCACCATCATGCTGGAAGAGGTGGGCTAGGGGCAGTAATGGGGAAAAAAAAGCTTAAAGCAATTGCAGTTAAGGGAACTGGTTATATAGATGTTAATAATTATGTTGATTTTAAAGAATTATCTATGGACTGCGCTAAAACGATAGAAAAAGACTTAAGCTTAGCTACAATGAAGAAATATGGAACTGCTAGATCGATAAGCTTATCAAATAATTTATATCTTTTTCCTACGCGAAATTATCAAGAAGCACATTTTGAACATGCTAATAAACTTGATGGGGAGAAACAAAAAAATCAACTGTGGGTTCAAACAAAAGCTTGTTTCGGATGCTCAATTCATTGTAATCATATGGGAATTATTAGAGAGGGTGTTTATAAAGGAACAATTTTTAAAGGAATTGAATACGAAGTAGCAGATCTACTTGGAGCAAATTGCGGGGTTGGTGATTTGAATGCAGTGGCTTATTTAAGCATGCTTTGTGATAAATTAGGCTTAGATGCCTTATCAACTGGTTCATCAATTGCCTGGGCAATTGAATGTTACCAGAAGGGTATTTTGGACAAGAAAGATGTGGATAATTTAGATTTAAAGTTTGGTAATTACATAGATATAAACAAACTTATTCATAAAATTGCCTATCGGCAAGGTTTGGGAAACCTCCTAGCAGAAGGAGTAAAGAGGGCTTCAAAGAAAGTCGGAAAGGGTTCTGAAGATTTCGCAATGCATGTAAAGGGATTGGAGCTGCCAGGTTGGGGAATTAGGTCCGCTCCTTCCATGGGATTAAACTATGCTACTACCGATAGGGGGGGCTGTCATCAAAGGGCATGGCCTATATCTTATGACCTTGGAGCCAAAACTCCTGAGGGCGAAGTATTAGATAGGTTTGGTCCGGAAGGTAAAGCAAAGGTCACTAAATATCAACAAGATGTTACGGCTGCTTTGTATTCTCTAATTGCTTGTGATTTTTCAACCGGTACACTAGGTACAAGTAGATTAATAAATCTATTAAATTTAGCAACTGGGTGGGAATATGATGAGAATGAATTTATTAAAACTGGTGAAAGGATTTGGAATTTATCTAGGGCAATTAACTTTAAAAACGGTATGACTAAGAATGATGATACCTTGCCCAAAAGAATTTTTAAGGATAAAATTTCTGTAGGGCTTGGTTTAGAAAAAAACCTTCCTGAAGAAAATTTTATAAAAATGTTGAATGACTATTATAAGGAAAGGGGTTGGGACCCTGAAACTGGTAAGCCAACTCAAACGAAATTAAATGAACTTGGTCTAGATTTTTGCGAGATTTAATTCAATGGGCCCTCATCTACTTCATCGGTAAGTTGGTAGTGATTTCTCCAGTAAGAATCTCTACCTTGTACAAAGCGAAAAATAGAATGACTATCTACATAATAGGCCAGAGGGAATCCATATTTTAATAAAACTGCCTCTAAAGCCAGGATATGTTCCCAGGTGGTCTCTCTTTCTACCAGGACAGCATACAAGATCAACCTGCTGTAATCTTCTATTGAGGTACTCAGGTACCATTTACTGGCAGCATAAGGGGCAAACAGGTGATGAGAGCAATCGTGTTGAATCAGTTCTCCCGGGTAATTAGTTATTACCTCTCTATCATGAGCTTTTCTCTTTGGCCTTTAAAAATAAAAATTATTTCTTTTTGCTCGGTCGATTATGGTAGGCAAAGATACCTTCTGGTTATAATCATTCTCTAAAATATCTTTTATATAACTGTAATTATAGTATCTAATCGGTACTTCTTTATTCTCGATTAGGTCTTTTTCAATCTCTAGTTCTTTTACAATATTTTTCTCTATATCCGGATCTATTTTCCGATTAATTGTTTTTCTTTCATACTGGATAGAAAAATTATCTGGATCTTTGCGGTATTTTGCTAGTAACTCAAAGAATCTTCTTCTTTTGATTTTAAGCATTTGCAAGATATAATCAAGCTTGATTTTTTTATCCAGATAACTTTTTAAAAGTGATTTAACCTGATCATCGGTAAAGTTTTTGTGTAATTGTTTAGACATAATTTAGAACCTCTTTTCTTTTTAAGATTTAGTTCTAAATTATACCTTTTTACTGTTTTTGGGTAGTGCACTTTTGATTTTTAAATGACAAGGCAATTCGAGAGATTGACTGAACTATTTTAACCATGTATAATAAATTTAATGGATAAATTGAATACCCTACAGTTATTGTAAATGTTCTTGGTTTATAGGCATGTTGCAGTACACTATAGGTAGAAATTAGCAATACGTTCTTCTTTGGTCATATGTGTTTTACTCCTTCCTGTTAGGATTTATTTTAACAACTTTATTCTATAGGAAAGGCCATTCATGACTAGTTTTTAAGCTAAACTATTCACATGACTTGAAATACGTATATAAAATTATAGTATACATTCATAATTTTACCACATATTTTTTCTTAAATCATATTAAGGATATAAGGAATTTCTCATGAAAGCTAATTTATTAAAGGATAAAGTTGCCATCATTACAGGAGCAACCAGAGGTATAGGCAAAGCAATTGCAGAGGAATTTGCTAGACAGGGTTCCTTACTGATTTTAAATGGAACCAATAAAGTATTATTGGATAAGTTGAAAGAAGAAATCAGCTTTGCCAATAAAGAACATGAGATTATAATTGGTGATATCTCTATTCCACAAACAAGTGAAAAATTGATTGACAAAGCAATAAGTTTATATCATCGAGTTGACATAATAGTGAATAACGCTGGAATAATTGTCCGACAACCAACCGAAAAGATAAGTTTGCTTGATTGGCAAAGAGTGCTTGATGTGAATTTAAATGGAACATTCTATCTATGCAAAAAAGCTATACCTATCATGAAAAAACAAAAATCAGGCAAAATAATTAATATTTCCTCCACTGCAGCTACACATCCAAACCCCGAATATTCTCCTAGTTATGGTGCTTCGAAAGCTGGGATAATATATTTGACCAGACATCTTGCTTTAGAATTAGGCCCCTTTGGAATTAATGTTAATGTAGTTTCTCCTGGTCCTATAGAAACAGATATGTCAAAACAGATGCCTGATACTTATAATAAGAAAGTTATTGAGGGTATTCCTTTAAAACGTTTTGGAAAACCTGAGGAGGTTGCACAAACGGTATTATTTTTAGCGTCTGATTTATCGAATTTTATTACTGGAGAGACTATCAATATTAATGGTGGAAGATACATGGACTAATATTATATTAAACTATTTTAATGATAAAACATTTTAATTATAGATCAGTTTTAAAGCTAAATGAAGATGAAGGAGGTGGTTTGAAAAAAAATTATTTTGTAATATAATTTGTCGTATTTCAACATAAATTTAATCCAGCGAGAACTTCCCACCTGTAAAGGTGGGGATAAGAGTATATTTCCTGTTTCTTCTGATCGTTCTTTGATAGAACAAAAGGTATGAAATTATATAAAGCAGCCCATACCGTATACAAAACCCAGTACCATATCGTCTGGATCAGCCGTTACCAGAGAAAGATTTTGGTCAGGGTAGTGAGTAGCTATCTAAAGACAAAGCTTCAAGAAACAAGAAAATATTGTCCTGACTGGGAGTATATAGATACTGTTAAAATTCCTTATCTTATCGGAGGTTCAGCTGATTTATCTCCTTCTACCAAAGCATATCTTGATAACTATGGAGAAGTTCAAAAAGACAGTTTTAAGGGCAGAAACCTTAGATTTGGAGTTAGAGAACATGCTATGGGAGCAATTGTTAATGGCATAGCAGCACACAAGGGATTGAGACCATATTGTTCCACCTTTTTTGTCTTTTCTGATTATATGCGTCCGGCTATTAGAATGGCAGCCCTAATGGGGCTCCCGGTAATCTATATTTTTACCCATGATTCTATCATGGTAGGAGAAGATGGTCCCACTCATCAGCCGGTGGAGCAGCTTGAATCTTTAAGGATGGTACCTAATTTAAAAGTCATCAGACCTGCCGATGAAGAGGAGACCAAATTAGCCTGGAAGGAAGTTTTAAAAAGGACAGAAGGTCCTACTGCACTGGTTTTGTCCCGACAGAATTTACCTCATCTGGAAAAATGCCGTGGTATAAAAGAATTCTCCCGTGGTGGCTATATAATATCCCATAAAGAAAAAGAAGCGCCCCAGGTAGTATTGATGGCCAGTGGCAGTGAGGTTTCAATAGCCGTAAAGGTAAATCTTATTTTAAAAGTGAACGGAATTACCGGTCGGGTGGTATCTATTCCTGACAGAGAAGAATTTTTAAGACAGGAGAAAAGATATATAGAAGAGGTCCTGGGACCTAAAGACGCACTTCGGGTAGTGATTGAAGCTAATACCGGACAGGGCTGGTATCAGTTATTAAGCGATTCTTATTACACAGTATTTATGAAGTCTTTTGGCAAGAGTGCACCAGGTCAGCAATTAGCTGATTGCTTTGGCTTTACTCCTGAAAAAATTGCTCAAAAAATCATTCAACTTTGTCAGGGGCGGGGGGTGTAAAATTTAGTGGGGTAGTAAATAAATAAATTGTTAGTTAAATAAATTTGACAAAACTAAAAGTTGTGGTATACTTGTGAAGTTAAAGTCTGTTAGATAAAAACGGCTGGCCTTTATTACTTAAAAGAGATGCTAACAACAATCAACTGAAAACTCTATAACAGATTGTTAAAAAAGGA
>Ga0209979_1000901_pt1 | contig 35844 bp, 40 predicted proteins | sample AnhtaG_FD_183114 | JGI IMG/M metagenome (GOLD analysis project Ga0209979, IMG submission 183114) | Deep subsurface microbial communities from Anholt, Denmark to uncover new lineages of life (NeLLi) - Anholt_01485 metaG (SPAdes) (version 2) | ecosystem: Environmental > Aquatic > Marine > Oceanic... | reverse complement strand
GCGAGCTTCGTCTTTCGGCCTAATTTCCAAAGTGGACGTGGTAATATGTCCTTTCGGACTGCAAGAGCTAGATCACCTGCGGCATCTGCCTTCTCCTTCGGGGTAGTGTCCGCTCCCACCTTGACGGTGTCAAGGAATGCATAAGCTTTCCTAATGACCTCATCTGGCGAATAGAGCCAGCAGAGGTTGAGTTCCTCAAGGAATGCGGCCTTCTGTGCCGTGTCTTGAGTCGCGTCGTAGAACCCCTTTAGGCTAATGAGCAGTTGCTTATAGCGTTCTTCTTTCCTGGCATATAGCTCCCATTTTCGCTTACTCACTTCGTTCAGGTACCATAAAAGGATTGCGATTATGAGAGGAATTACAACAGTCCAAGTCTCTAGCGAGAGCATTCTCTATTCCTCCAAGAATTAAGGGATAAATATATCGAAGCCGCCTAATAATTGTTTTGGATTATGTGGCGGCTACGCGCAACATGAATCCCTTAATTCGTTGGGTGGCAACCACCCGTCTAACCCATTAGTCTGATAGCCAGAATTGATCCTTCAAATCTGATTTCCTTAGCACTTCATCTTTCGCTGTTTCAATATTTACCGTATTACCGATTCCGGTATTGCGGTATTTAAGGGTTCTTTTATTGTTTTAGTCTGCGCTCTGCAAGTTCCCGAACGGCCTCGTCCAGGATCTTCCACATCGGCAAATGGCGTCGGTGCTCCCTGCGATGCTGAGATTTGATCTATCCCTTACTTGCCGAATAGATTTGCCTTCCATATAGCCACAAGAATTTATCAAGTTCTTTGAAGCTAAACGCAACCAAGCTGTAATAGCGGCGAAACTCTTTCACAAGTTCCTTGAATGAAGAGTAATCCTTAAGATCTATACGATTAAAATCCGCAAAGCTATCCTGCTTCTGATATGCCCAAATCAACTGCTCGACGAAAGTATCATAGATCGGGTAATCATCTGGAGCATGCCAGCTGCAGTACTTTGTCGCAAACGAATAATTACGTCGCTTCTTACCACTAATATTTACATTAGCAATTTCATCAACCAGATCAGTAGAGCCCGCAACCAGGCGTTGATCAATATCAAGGTCAACTATATGTCTGGCGACCTCGAAAACGGCGTAGATATTGGTGTTGTAAAGGCTATTGAGCGAGGAAACTTTTAGCAGAACCTCGTCTAGATTGCGATTAAGAGGAAATAGATCGAAAAGCTTAATCAAAGCTCTGTCTGTGATTGAGTAGCCTGGTTCATTCTCAAAACGGAGAATGTAGCGTCTCACAAGATCCGGCTCAGGGCGATCAAGATGCAATAATTTCATAGGAGCATAGTTATCTATAGCGCGGTCAAAAGTCTTTATAAATTAACGGCTGTCAATCTAACATGATGAGATCGGCCAGATCAGCGCCAGCAGCACCGTGGATAAGGAACTCAGAGTAAGATAGATCATTGATAATGTCGCTGAGATGGTGCACTCTGACTCCTTCTTTGGCTATATGCTCCAACTCCTCGGGATGCCTCAGATTATGAACAACAAGTTCAAATGACCACTCCCCGGGATAAAGACCACTTCTTAAGCTATGCTTCTTCTCGAGAAGGTATTTCTTCTTTACCCACTCCTTCACACTGAGTGTCAATTCATCTACAGTTCTCTGCTTGGCGCTCTTTGGTGGCCTTCCAGTCGCCCTTTGGATTGATTTAGGCAGTGGGCATAGGTAACTAACGGGACGAATGGAAGCGTGGACCTCGAAGTGCCGACAGATGAGGTCACGATCCTCTATCCTCACAGCCAGCAAATCAATCTCGTGAACCCCAAGCTTGATCCCACGAATAGTAAAGTATCCTTGACGGTTCAGCCACTCCTCTACGACTTCTTCCGCGAGTAATGTCATATTCAATTCCGCTAGGTCAGCATTTACCGAATTACCGATTCCGGTATTCCAGTATTTAGGGTTTCCGATACTACTTTAGTCGTCGTTCCGCAAGCTCCCGTACAGCCTCATCCAGGATCTTCCACATATTTAGCCTTTTTTGCCCGCGGCGTCGGTCATTCCCGCGAGTACGTAAGGGCAAAGCGGATTCTGTGGCTTGTACCATTCTTTTCCAATATCCCAAACTCGATAGTCCAGCATGCCCGGTAAATCAGGACTCGCATACCGTATCATTTATGTTCTGTAGGAAACTCTCTTGTCTGATAACAATGGGGGAGTCTTTCTTGTTTATTCTTCCGATATTGATAACCTTTGGAATGATCGTGAACTGACCGATTATCCACTCGGCCGGCTGGAACGTATACATTGGGAATGTCTCATCCCCCATTCTGAACACAATCAAGTAACCGTCTGTGACGCCATAGTCGCTGTGATACTTCTGCAGGTAGGCTAGAAGCGCTCGCAGCCCTTCTTCTATCCAAGGGGTGCTTTGCTCCGTACCGACCGTTTGCCCCACTACCTTTGCCTCAACTACGACTGGCTCCAGATCACTTGAGAGGTTTCCAAGTAGATCAGGCTCGTGTACACCATCCCTTGATCTGTAATGAACGGCATATCCGTTGTCATGTAGATAACGAGCGAAATATAGCGTCAAAAGGTCCTCAAAACGGTATCTTTGCGACTTCCCTTTTTTCTCTGCCTCTTCACCTACTCGCCCAGCATGACTCTGGGCCATCTCTGCAATGTGTTTCCAGTCATAGTTCTCACACCTTGCCTTGTACCTTTCAACAAGGTGTTGATGCGCCAAGCGTGTGTTGGCCAAGAACAGTAATCCTGTGAAGACCTGTTGCAGGTATGATCTTATTAAAGGCTCCAGATCTTTTTCAAAGTCCTTATTTGCAGTATCTGGGTGTTTCAACAACTGCTTGAACGTATTTTTAAGGTCACCAGGCGGCGCATACCTCACCATCAGAACCATCCACGGAGTAAGCAATCTAATCTTTGGAGGCTCAAGATTCGCTGGATCAATGAACACATCGCCATCCATGATTCTGACAGCGGTTCTTAGTTGCTCCAAAGCGTGTATGGCAGATGACATCCAGTCGTTCTTGACTTTCCACTGTGCGGAACCATATTCCCGCCACAGCCTTTCTGCCTTCGCTCTCAACTCTGTAGTAGTTTCTTTTTCTACATCGATCGCTTCCGCGAGCCGTGCCAATGCTCTTGTGATGCTCAGAACGTGTGAGATCATATACCCCGTTTGAGTCTGACGAAGGGGCTCGATGTGTAACAAGCCCGGATCGAGTTTGTCCGTTAAAGTGCTCCACGACTGATACCAATCGGTTTCTCTGATCTTATCGAAAATGTGTTTGGACCCGTTGAACGCATCCGCATTGGGGATTTCCGCTAGGTTTTCGACATATGTATCAAGTTCTGCGCCAACTGCTCTGATCCTGCCCTCTAGCTCAGACACTACCGCGCGCATTGCGTTGCAATTGAATAGCCATTTGTTGTAGTTGGTTTTCCACTTATAATCCATTTCCCTAACATATCTTCGGGCCTGAGGATCAGTATTGAGGAACATAACAAACTTCCTCGTTGCTAACAATAGTTCAAGACCACCCCTACTGTTCGACGCAAGTGTGTATTGTTGTGTAAGCAAGCCACTCCACTGTTTGGTACTGATCATGTCAACTTTCCTCAAAAGCTGAAGTAGCCATCTAACCCACCAGTCTGCTAGCCGGAATTGTCCCTTACTATTTTTATTTTCTTAGAACTTCATCTTTCACTACTTCAATATTTACCGAATTACCGATTCCTGTAAAATGGTATTTAGGGATTACTGTAAAGCTTTTGTTAGTGTGCTGATTTAGACCTTGGTACAGGGATCAGTCGTTGCGAAAACTCTCCTGATTGCCTGGCCCGCGAGTGGTTATTCCGCCCGTCATAATTCAGCTTCTTATAGAGTACTTGCGAATAATTCTCGCCCAGGATTCTGGATCTGAAACACTGAATTGAGCAGAGCTAGTTCCAATAACAACTTCTAATTGATCCTTTGTTATAGCGAATTTCAATACAGATATAGACAATCCTCGAAGGGGAGCTGAAAATATTACCTTCGGCCTCGCTGGAGCGAGACATCCTCTTTTCTCAGCAAACATGAGTTGGCTCTTTGTAAGTATTAGCTCACCACTTTTTTGTACCCACCCTTGCTCGGACATGCCAGGCAAGGGGGCTGGATACATCTCTTTCGGTTCGCGAAACCTAATATTACAAAGTTCTCTTCTGATGATTTCTTCCTCTTGTATTAGTTGATCTGACATATCATCAATACACTTAGGGTGGCATAATAATTATCGGGTGGTTGCCACCCATCTGCCCCAATAGCATGCTAGTTAGAGTTTCATCTTTCTAGAAGCCAGTATTTACCGAATTACCGATTCCTGTATTACGGTATTTAGGGATTCTGGTGTTGATTTAGTCGGCACTCCGCTTACCCGTCAGTCAGCCGAGAATACTACGAAAGATTCTCGTGCCATAATGGACAATCGCCAAGATAGCGAGGCATAATCCGCCTGCAAAGTCATCGACCAGAAGCTTTGATCTGGCGACACTAGCCCCCTCTTGTGCAGATCTGGACGAAGTACTCACAGAGTTATTCTGGCGCTTCATAACGATCAGGATAAGCTGCTGGAACGGAGCGAAGCGGAACACCGGTCATGTTCATCCTTTCGTTAGCTGAGCTTATACTTTCCTTCAGTGGCGGAGAGACTCCTGATAATAAATACGGCTGTGTCGATAGCTCGTTGAACTATCTGTGCCGGAGCATCTTGGAACCCATGAGCATCCGAGTACTCCCGTCTGAAGCTGCCTAAGACGTAAGCAGCTTGGTTTACAGCACCCTTAAAGTTCTGCCAAAGAAGATTCGCTTCGTCCTCTGGCAAGTCCGCAGAGAGAAGTACGCCTTTGAACTCGTCCTCGAGCGTGCTCAGCGAGCTGGAGATTCTCTTTTGGTAAGAAGCAAGCCGATGATTACCGAGGTTGCATTCCTTGTAATAATGTTCTGTCAGCAGATCCACTGCTCCGCATATCGCAGTAATTGCTCCGGATGCATCGCCATCTCTGTATCTGCGAAGGCAGTTGGCGATTGATTGCTGAATTGGCGCACTTAGATCCGCGGTTTCAAGATCGACTCTGAGGCCCTGCGGGAAGGGCTCATCTCCGGATAAGCCCCATCCAACTCTAGAAAGAACCCTTTCCAGTTTTGGGCGTATGCGATGATTGCGTCCAAGAGATTCGGTGATACACCCACAAACGAACCTATCTTGCGCGTCCTCATGAAGTTCGCTGAACAGTCCATCTATAGCGTCCATCAATTGACCTTTCGACGCTCCGCCTCTGAACTTTTGTTGCATGTGTGCGAGTCTAGCTATGGGCAGGCCCGCCGCGCCAACAAGGTCCTTAATGTCAGAGAATGAGAACGAGTTGCGGATCACGCCGCGGATGCTGCTCCAAGCCGAACCGATCTTCATTGCCTTTTAGTAAGCCTCCAGCTAACAATTATTGGGTGTAAACCATACGTCTAGCCCATTAGTCTGTTAGCCAGAATTACTCCTTCTAATTTGATTTCCTTAGCACTTCATTTTTCACAATTTCAATATTTACCGAATTACCGATCTCGGTATTTAAGGGTTCTGCTATTACTTTAGTCGGCGCTCCGCGAATTCACGAACAGCCTCGTCCAAGATCTTCCACATTGGGAAATGGCGACGGTGCTCCCGCCTGTGCTGAGATTTGATCCTGTCAATAAGCTCTATGGTTTCGGGCAACAACTCGACGCTGGTCTTGATCCGCTCTTCTCGAGCCGCTGTTTGCTTGCTTGCGCTAGTTGTTTTCGACTTCTTTGGCGACCTTCGCCGAGTTGATTTAGGTCTTGATTGTGTCTTTTGATCTTGCGCTTCTTCTTCTGGTTCTTCCTCTTGGGGGAACAACGCCTCTATTCCTAAGCCCGTTTTCTTCTTAGCCACGGCTGATAACCTCCTCAACAAACTGCTTGTATGCCTTCGCTCCCTTGCTTCGCGGTGCGTAATCGAACACGCTGCGACTGCGGCTGTGCGCTTCCTCGACCTTCACGTTCTTTGGGATTATTGCTTTGAATGTGCGCTCTCCATATTGTTGCTGGAGAATAGTGCGAACATCCCTGGCGACATTAGTAAGATCGTAGAAGGTGCACAGCACTCCGGTTATACGCAGATCTCGACGGTCCAGCCGCTTGCGAACCAATTCAATAGTTCTCTCGAGCTGCGAAAGTCCGTTTAGTGCGAAGTATGAGGCAGATACCGGAATGATCACCTCGGTGCTCGCTGCCAGCGCATTGAGCGTAAGCAGTCCAAGGCTTGGAGGGGTGTCCACGATCACGTAGTCATACTGTTTTGGGAGACTTGGTTGCATTTTGCTCCGAAGCAAAGTCTGGCTGCCCACCTGACCAATGATCTCGGCCTCAATCCCGGCCAGGTCAATCTCGCTTGGCAGTAGATCTAAGCCATTCTCATCTGTGTTTATAACGATCTCGTCCAACGGGCTGTCTCGGGCTAATAGATCGTAAATGCTCAGCTCCGGCTCATTTCTCCCCAATAACGCCATGGTTGCATTGGCTTGTGGGTCGGTGTCAACCAGCAGGGTGGTCTTTCCAGCCCGGGCCAGGCCGAAGGCCAAGTTCACTGCCGTGGTTGTCTTCCCCACGCCCCCCTTCTGATTGGCAATGGTTATGATCCGCATGTGCTCCCTCTTATTACCTGTGGAAACCCGTAAATACCGCATAGAGTATTTAAGGAATATGGTATTTACCGTAATAAGGTTTCCGGTAATTAGTGGAATTATGGATTGGTTGGGAGTTTGTGTCAAGCAAGGGGTGTTGGGCTTTATCTAGGGGTCTATATAGATCAGGCCCGCCCGCGATGTGGGCCCTGGTCTTTCGCATACTGCCTTCCCCCTAGCTGGTTTTGGGATGGCCAAGATAGTCAGCGAAGCTAGCAATAATCAGGCCCGTCTTCTTGAAACACTCCACCAATTCCTTGTGTGGGAGATCATCAAGCCTTCCTTCTGCACTTGCATGCCGTCGGTGGCTCTCATTGGCCCGCCTCATAACATATTCGACATCGGCGGCGTTGATTCCAAGCGACTCTTGCATCGTTCGCTCTCTTCCAGCGTCTTCCCTCTCTCTTGCAGCTGACTTAAAATATCGTTCAACCGATTCAATAGCCCTGAATAGGAATATTAGAGCATGGTGGGGGTATCGCAGGGCCTGGACGAAGTCGTTAAGTGCCAAGTCAAGGAAAGGGACCGCCGCCATTTGGGGGACTACGGTCATAGCGGTCTTGATGTCTTGGTTTGAAACCAAGTTGGAAGTTTTTTCTTCCATTGGCATGAATCCGACCGTCCTTGCAGAATCGCTACCCTCAGCAGGTACCTCAACCCAGTTTATAAACTCGACGCGAAGCGGAACTACAGAGAGAGGAGCCTGGGCAGATGTAGCGCGTTCGGCAAGCTTCGCAACGGCCGTTGAAATTGCATCAAACTGAGAGGGATCTCCCAGGGTTACGACTGCGAGGCTGTTTTGCTTGATGATCAGCTCCATACCGGCATAAGATGCTTGGGTATCCAGATCTAGACAGGAATCGGCATCGTGGAGCCTGGCGAGAAACGTAAAAGTAGACCAGCGATGTGCAACGAAGGATTCAGGTACCCATCCCTCTATATCATGTACCGATATTCTGAAGTAGTTGCGCTCTTCCTCTGAGCATTTTGCGAGATCAATGACCTGCGCCTTCACGCCATGGGCCAAGTTCCCAACAGCCTTCGACGAGCTAATAGATGAGCGTATTGCGATAAGGGGGACCACAACTTCCCCATAAGCGGTTGACCCTGAGTCGGTCTCTCTCCCTGTGAGCCATATGAACTCATGATGAGGATTTTTCATATCTGACATTCTCCGGAATGAAGTTTGGCCCTGCAGTAAACTCCTTGACGCTACACCTCCTCCAGCTCCAGCCTTCGCACTGCAAATTTCAGATCCTGTTTACTGGGCTGGGTGTAGCGAGCTGTGCTGTCCAGCCGCCTGTGACCCATGAGCTTCATAACTGTGATAAGGTCAACATTCTTGTTGACCAAGCTGCGGCCAAAAGTGTGACGGAGAACGTGAGGGGTAACACCCTCAAGGTCGGCGAATCTTGCATACTTTTTCACCACGGAATACACAGCCGCGTCGGTGAGTCCATTTTTCCGTTGGCCGATGAAAATATGGGGATCATCCACTTGTGGCCGCACTTCCAGGTACTCTTTCAATGCCCGCTGAACATCACGGTTCAGAGGTATTTCCCGGTACCGGCGGCCCTTGCCAGAATGAACGGTCAAGGTTCCCTCATTCCGCTCTAACAGCTCGATGTCGGAAAGCTCAAGCGCGCATAGCTCACCAATCCGCAATCCGGTGTGGCGGAGCACTTGAATGATGGCGATATCTCGCTTACTGCCGTACTTCTGGACCGCTCGCAGCAGCTTGTGGTAGGCCCGCTCGTCTAAGGACCGGGGGGCCATATCGGGCTCTTGGACGTTCTTCACATGCACTGGTTGATCCTGGATGTAGCCTTCACTTGTGGCCCAGGAGAAATAGGCACGGATCGACGCCAGGTGCCGGTTGATCGTGGCGGGCTTGAATTTCCGCTTGGTCTGCATGTGGTCTTTGTAGTCCCGCACATCCACCGGGGTGACGTCACGGATCCTCATTGGCGCGCCGTTGGTTTTCTCAAACCAAGAGGCGAACTGCTTCAGATCCGCTAAATACCCATTGACCGTGTAAGGTGAGATTCCTTCGGGGCGGTTGCGTAAGAATTGCTCGAAGTCTCCGAAAGGTGAGTGCATTTTGCTCCTTTGCCAGTAATCCGGAATGTGGACACTCGAATTGTAACTTGTGTTTTTTGGCCGTTAGCGGCCGGTTTGGGGAACAGTGTAGCCTGGGCCGGTGGCAAAGTCAAGTTACAAGTACTATTGTATTGAAAGTTTTTGGGAGGGGAAATTGAGGCTTTTAGAGCCAAGTTGAAGTAGCATACCACGGCCAATAAGCCGTCGTCAACCCCCTACTATTTAAGCAATTCGGAGGCTAAATCGCGCGCGATAATTGGCCGATTTTGGCGCCAAGCTGTAGTTGGTTCGTTTGGCCCTCAAGGAACATATTACCGCAAGATTGACGCAGAAGACATCCACCAATCGGGAGATATCTACTAATTTGATATGGCGTAGCGCTCTTCTTTCAGGGTATCATGGGGAGTTGTAGGAGATTAATAGTTAGGCATCAAAGCATAGAGAGAATCGTTTCCAATGGACATAACAGAATCCGACATCTTATTTTTTCAACGAGCCATCAGGCTTGCCTGTGAGGCTGAGAGGCATAACAACTTGCCTATTGGAGCGGTTATCAGTTTTGAAGGGAAAATTGTTACCGAAGGAAAGAATGCAATCTGGTTTCCCACGTTTAATCCGAATCGCCACGCAGAAATAGAAGCCTTTCGCCAGGTGCCTGAACATCTTTGGGAATATTCACGAAGAATGACGCTCTATACAACGCTCGAACCCTGCTTAATGTGTACGGGAGCTATCCTGTTACATCAGGTCGGTCGGGTCCTATATGGATCTGCTGATCATTATGGCGGCGCGAGCCAGGTGATCGGGCATATGCCTACTTATTTTGAAGAAGAGGTATCAAAAATCGAATGGCTTGGTCCAGCTTATCCCGAAGAGTGTGACAAGCTATTCAAGCGGGTGATGGTCTTAGTTGAGAAATTAGCTTTGATGCCTAACAAGCGCATGAAGCCGACCTTGCTGTCGAGGATTCTTGTGAGGGTGTTTTCGATTTTGAAGCGTATTGAGTCCAGTTTGGTCACACTGCGCAATCCGCAAGGCGGCTTATGCGCGAGCCGTTATCCCGCTTCAGTACCCTTATGTATCAAAATCTCTTTAATTGCGAATGTCCGCACTGCAGAGCCGTAAAGGAGGTATTTCAATGCGTGGATGCCTGCGAAAACTTGGGATCTTTATAGGCGTGCTAACGGTGCTTGTAGCGGTTTTTGCCCTAGTCTTTTGGCTGAACTGGAAACGGAAAACGCAACTTACAGAGCAAGCCAGTAACGCCTATAAAAATGGCAATGCTGTTGAGGCTCTGGCCTATTATCAGAAGCTCATGGATCGTCACAGCCTGACCGAAAGAACGGCCCGAGAGGCACGTGACAGAGCAGATGAGTTGGAGCTCTATCTTGACGCCGCCAGCTTGCAGGAGGAGGGGCAGACGGAAGGGGCGATTGCTGCCTACGAAAAATACCTAGATGATCATTTTAACTTGGAGTGGCGTGGAAACATCTATGGGTACCGCGCTCGCGAGGCTTTAGCAATTCTGAAGCCGCAGCAGGCTCAAAAGTTACATGAACATGGTAATTACGCAGAAGCTGTCGGTGTCTACATGTCTTTGCTGGAAATCGAAATGCTCGAGATCGACGGATGCAAGCTATACGCCATTTTGGAGGAGACGGCCTGCCAGGACGCTGAAGCCGCTATTGAACAGAATCAACTTGCAGCACAGGAAGCGATTCCAGCGCTGATTTTAGAGTGGACCGATGCGATTGAACAACAGGGGAACTATCAAGAATTCGCCGATCACTGTGAGCGCATTCTTCTAGAAAACCCTGAAATGCTCAGCAACAAGGAGTTGAAGAGGAGAATCGGGCAGGCGTATAACGATTGGGCGGTCTCTCTGAGGCAGGCTGAGAGCTACAATGCCGCCATCGAGGTTTATGAGACCATTCTGAGAAGCTATTCAGAAACGCCGACTGGGCAACTAGCTAAAGCTGCATTAGACGATACCCGCGCGGCGCTAGACATCTTGCTACAGGAGAATCCCGCTATTCCGGTGGTGGAATTCTCAGAGGAGTTGAGCCGCGACTATGAAGATGTCTGGGTTTTAACGACCGTTTTCAAAGAGATTGGCGGCAAAGTTGGCTATGAGCTTAGTGGGTCAGGGTGGATCATTGATGCAGATGGTCAGTACTACGGCATAGGCATCACATTGGGGCTTAGTGTGAGTCGTGGTCCAGTGACGGTGCCAGCTGGCGGCGAAACCGAGAGCATCTATAGGTTTACGGGGGATATCTTTGTCGATGGTTATGCAGTCTTCACCTGGGAGGGCGAAGACGAAGGCGGACATCCGATCACAATCGAGGAAAGGGTACACCTATTGCCTTAGAAGACACCTGTCAAACCAGAAGAAAATGTTTGGGCAGGATAACAACTCGCCAGACCGTGTGAAAAGTCGACATTTTTCCAAACTGACGGGACAACACCTATTGTATTGAAAGTTTTGGTCAGTACAATTAACATTATCAGGAGTCTTTTGAGGAGCCAATTTATTGGACAAGTACTGTTGTACGGGGAGTTTTGGAGTGGGGATCCTGATCACATTAGGACTTAGGTTTGTGCTTTTTCTTTGACATAGAGTGCTATAATATATTCAAAGTCAGCCGAACACCGCCCGTACTGGTGGGTCTCCCGGGAGCCCGGGCCTTGTCCCAGGATAGGCTGTTCCACCCTCTGGCCTAAAGTTCTAGACTTAGGCTACGGTGGTTTTTTTTATTCCTCTCCTACTCTAGTCAAGTATCCCTCTCGTATTGCTTTATCCATGATACGACGAAACTCTTCCCTCCCCTTTTCGGCTTGTCGAAGAAAGCCGCATAAAGCGTCAGCCAGCCTGATGAAGATGTTGGCTTGCTCGGTAGCTCCCCTAACCTTCGCTGTTTGTATGCCTCGTTTACGGAGTTGGGCTCCAAAAGTGCGCCGCTCAGACTTACCTAAGCCATCGATAATTACCGTAGCTTTATAGGGCTTATTGGTGAAGTGAGCAATTGCGTGAGCGGTCGCCTCTATTGTTAGTCTGACATACTCAGTGGAGCCATGGTAGAGGGCATAGTGCAGTTTTGCTTTGAACGCTGGCTCTTGGAGTATTCTGCGAATATATGCGCTTCGGTTTGCATCCTTTGCCTTGTTCCACTTCCTCTTGCCCTTCCCACTTTCTTGCTCGATTTGTTTTAGGGCTTTGATGAGATGGTTCCGCTCAGATTTGGTAATCACCACACAAACGAGGAAGAGCCCACCTTTGGTCTCTTGCCCGGTTTCATCAACATAGCAATAGAGTTTCTGCATACAAAGAGAATTCTACAGGAGTAGGGCACAGCACATCAAATAAAGGATCGAGATGCCTTGCGGCAATACACCTGGTTCACACTCTCGATTGGATACGGGAGGAACCCCAGGCTGCTCGATCCATGTATATCATAGCAGACTGGTCAATACATTTCATAGTCAGCTGCAATTGCTGTGAGCAAAAAGTGAATTATCGATGGGCTTTCTTTGCTGCTTTATAGGTATTAGACACCTACAAAGCCTGAAAAACGCTCCTGGGCTTCCTGGCGCGCTCTGGTGCGCGTCTACTTACGATTTCCTAACGAAATCAACATTTTCCGCAGCAGCGCCGCTCCTGAGACACCTGAGACATTTGAAGTTTGTACTGCCCGGTACTTACACATAAAATCAATCGGGTGCCAAACGGACGCAGTATCGGTAGGCGCCAAGTCCCCGCTCGACCTAGCATGAAGTTCCAGGACCACCATCACACGCCCTGGCATCCCAGCTCCACGGCTTTTGCGTTGGCGGCGTGCCCTAGGAGGGGGCACATGCCATTGGGCTCTGATACCGTGACCAGCCGGTTGAAGGTGTTGTGGGTGAAGGCGTCCTGTCGGTGGTCGGATCCCTCCGGCTGGGCATGTTGCCCGGCGCGTCAATCGTCTCGGCCAGCCGGTCAAGGGTGTCACAAATGAAGGTGATGGAGTTGCCACTGACGGCCTGATGGCCATTGAGCAGTTGAGCGCATCGTGGGTGTAGTTGGTGGCGTGCGTCTGGGATAGGTGATCTGGATCCAGTTGTAGAACGTTCCGTATAAGGGCCCCGTCACCCCGGTGAGCGGCTCCGTCTGCCGGATCGTCCTGTTCAAGGCATCATGGCCTCGCACTGTGGTGGGGCCACCGGCGTTCGCCGGGGTGACGAGGTTGTCCAATCTAGAACCTCAGTATCCGCAACAACACAGCTTCACATGCGGACGGGCGACCGTCAGCTGGAACGGCCGTTGTAGAGAGCCCAGCTCGTGAGCATCCGCGCGGATGCACAGAAAGTTCCTGGAACCAAACCTCATCCGGCAGAATACATTGCTAGGCTTACTCTCATGCCAGATGAGACCTAAGCCGCTGATGCTGCCTATTGAAATGCTGGGTGAACTATCTACAGACCATCACCGGGAGCATTTGCGATCTGATAGATGCCTGAAACTGAATCGACTCTGGTGACGTAAAAATCGAAAGCTCGCCGGTCGGCAAGGCGTAGGGTTAGCATGGGTACCTTAGGAAAGTTCCTTTCTCCTTCGAGGACTGTTATCTGCCCGGAAATAAGAGTTTGGATGGGGATCTCTTTCCTTCCGGTCCAAGAACTTATAAGCAAGTACTCTCGATCGACCTGCAGGCTATAATGAACCATTGAGACGAGCTTAGCACCTTGGAGAACCTCACCCATGCCCATGGCCACTTCAACCGCTCTGCGCTCCTTTTGGGTCATATCACAGGACTCGTGGCCAGCCTCACCGGATCGGATAACATCTCTACAATGGTGCAAAACGAACGGCTGGTGAGTTGGCCTCAATCATAACTTTGACATCATCTAGATCGGAGCGCCGGGCTACTTGAAGTATAGCTCATCACCGCCGCAGGTCCATAAAGGCTAGGCCGCGCCGAAGTTATGACGGAGTGCCGAATGGGGGCGGAAGAGGTCTTACAATCGACGACGTTTGGGCTGGGTTGGCCTTGGTATTGCCGGTCCAAGTTCTATACCTCACGGTGATACGCGAGGGAATTTGGTATACACCGACTATTAGTCATCATCTTGCCCGGCGTAAGCTTGCGCAAACATTGGAGGAGCCTGCGACTAGAGCAGATCGCCTAAGGGACCCAGGTTCAGGTTCAGGTCTTCGTCTGTGAGGCCAAAGATTTGCTTCAACTCCCCCATCCGTTCGTCAAACTTCATAAAGGTCTGCCCCAGCCGTTCGATCTCCTCATCGCTCAGGGATCCGGCTTCCACGCGGCGGATGGCCTGACGCTCCATGAGTTGGTGCAGGAGCTCAACCAGAGTCAGGACGAGCTTGGCCAGCCCACGCTCCACCCCCTCGGGGTCGGCGTTAATGCGCTGAGGAAGGCCATTGCCGGCCTGCTCCAACTCACTGGCAAAGGACTGCAGATCGCCCGGGTCACACAGCAACTTCCCACCCACCTCAAGCTCTAAGTCGTGAACTGGCATTTTCCTTCTCCTCTTCGATCCGCGGTCGGTGGTCAGCAGTCGGCTCTGGTAGGACCGTTGTTACAAAGCTGTACGGCGGCCAGGGGCCAGTGCACAGGAAGCGCAGCGCCGGATAGTCGGCGCTGAGGGCTTCCACCTCCCGCTGGAAAGCCTTCACGTGATTTCGTTCCACTAGGTAGGCGGCTGTCAGTAGCAGGCGAGGGGTGACCAGCACCTGCGCGGCGCTGTCGATCGCCAAGTGGCCCAGGGGGGTATTGAGTTTCGCGGCCAACGTCTTCGCCCGTTGGCGCCAGGCTTCAAGTTGACGCTCCTCCTCCAGCCGGGCCAGCAAATAGGTACGCCCGTCATTGCCTTTCCGCTGCCCGATCCTTTTCTCTGTTGGTCGGCGGGCGTCATCGTCCCACAACACCCGTAGCCCGATCTCCACTCGATCTCGCACCCGATCCAGGCTGGCCACAAAGTCGGCATAGTAGGTTTTCAGCACGGCCCGTATGGTGGCCTCCTGGGCGAGGACGGTGCCGAAGCGCATAGGCAAGACGGCGCGATCCGCCATCAGAGCCTCCACAACCGCCTCATGTCGCCACACGTTGGCCTCCGTTGTCGGCACCTCGTCCGCGGTCAGGGGACTGGCTATGGCCGCGATGTCCAGGTGGGCCAAGCTGAGAAGGGAAGCGCCCTGTATGCCGGGCCCGTCGGGCAGGGGCTTATCGGATAGGTCAGCAACGGCGTAGAAATACATCACGTTTCACACCTCGAGTTAGGCTCATAATCGACGGCACCTAGCATTGGTTATAGGTCATTCGTCATTCGTCTGCCCTTGAAACTAGATGCTGATCGGATGTCGCCAGGCGCATCCGTTCGGCGGTCTCCACCGAGCTCAGGAGCACCTTCAACCCCACGTAAACCAGGTCCACGTCGGCCACGGAAAGGGTGATGTCGCCCCGCAAGATGACACCCTTGTTGAGGATCCGGTCAAGGAGGTCCAAAAGGGTGACTTCCTTCTCCTTGCCCACCAACTCACTCATCCGCAACGCTCCCCTCGGAGCCAATAGCCACGAAATTGTAGGCGGGCCAGGGGCCTGTCATCTCGTAGCTGAATCCCAGGTTGCCGTATTCCTCCTCCATGCTTTCCAACTCAGCCCGGAAGGCGGCCAGTCGCTCCTCGGCCACCAGGTAGGCCCCGTTGAGGATCATCACTTTTTTCCGGCCTGTGATCTCACTGCTTTGCAACGAGTTGATGACAGCCCGTTTGGCACGACTTGAGAGGCGATCATGAGTGCGCTGGGCACACTCATCACTAACCGTCTCTACTTCCTTAACCGTGGCCTGTTCCAACCTTTTCCTCACGAAGTACGCTGCCCCCTCTGACTTCTCGGCCATCTCCGTTTTGAGCTCTCTTACCTTGTGGCTGACCTCTCCGACCTTGTGAGCCAAGGTCTCACGGTCACAATAAACCTTTACTCCCCACTCCTGCTTACCCTTCAGCCGCGTCAGGGCTTCTACAAAATCATCATAGTGCTGGGCCAGCATCTCCTGCACGCGGCCTTCGCTCCGGTAGATGGTGCAGAATCTCATAGGGATGAGAGTGTGGTTGGCCAATACCGTCTCGAGCACGCCTTGGTGGGCGCGCACCTTGGCCTCCAACCAATGGAGGTCATTCAGATTGGCTTCCATTGGCTCCGGGCCGAACTCCTGCAGCGATACTTTGCTCACAATGGCCTGAATCGCCTGATAGGGCAGGGCATAGACCGGCTGCGCCGGGTCGACGCCCTTCCCCGGCAACCCTTCAATGGGTTGACTGCTATCGCTTCCGACGGTGCCATAGACGTAATACCCGCAGCCCTCCTCACCCCCGTCTGGGCCATTGAGTTCATCCTCGACTGCAGGCGCTTGCGCTTCTTCCGTCTCAGTGGGAGGCATTTTGACCCGGCTCAAAAGCCGCTCGTTCTCTGCGATTTTTCTCCTGACGGCCTCGATCTCCTTCAGAACCTGCTCCTCGCTCTCCGCCATGTCCTGAGCTTGTCGGAGGGTCGTACTTGCGGGGGCCTCAGGGGTTGGGAAAGGAGCTTCCCTTTCAGGCGTAGCGTCTTGACCACGAAGCTCGGTTGCCTGACTATCACAAACGTCGATCGGCGGATCTTTGAGTTGGCCCATTAACTCTCTCGCCTTTTCATCCATCGTCATCTCCGTATATAACCCCGGGCCTCTTGGTTAACCCTGTGACGCCCCTGATCTCGCGGCGGAAGAGGGGTACCTGGATCAGGTCGGCACCCAGAGCGCCTATCTTCTCCAGGTGCTGCTGGTCATGCCGCATCGTGGTACAAAAGGCACATTTTGCCCAGAAAGGATAGTCTTCGCTCAGCCACGAAGCTGGCCTCCCCATCCCGCCTCACAATGCGATAACATCCTCCTGCGTTAGCCTCTCCTGCCGTTGGATTGCAATCAGCAGCGTCCGCTCCACCGCCTCCCGATTGAAGACACAGGGCATGTCGTCCTCTTCCAAGGCTTGGCTGTCAGCGAACGCGGTGATAAGTCTGTAAGCTTGGGTCAACTCAGCCATGCGGGTCTCGGCTTCTGGGTCCTCGGGGTTATGATCGGGATGCAGCCGGCCAGCTAGCTGACGGTAGGCCCGCTTGATCTCGCCGGGGGTGGCCATCTCCCCTAGGCCCAACTGGCGCCGAGCCTTATCCACCGCGTCGAAGGAGGGCACCTGCACCTCCACGGTAGCGAAGCTATAAGGCGGCAAGGGGCCCACACAGCGGAAGAGAAGGCGCCCTTCGAACGCTTCGTCCAGTAGCCCCAAGCGCCGGTCTAGCGCCTCGCGACCCGGCTTGTCTACCAGCAGCGCCACGTTGGCCACCATACTGTCGTCCATGGGTGGGTTGACCACCAGATACAGGGCCAACTCCCGCAACGATGGTAGCAGGCGGTCCTGTAGGGCTTCGCGGCGCCGCTCCAGAGAGGCCTGGACCATCTGGCCCATGGCAACCCGCTCATCCAATGTCTCTTCCAGGGGACGGGCGGCTACTTGGTCCTTAAGCTGGCCAATAGGGTCCTCTTGGCCGATCTCCTGGAACACATCCTCGAGGTTCCAAAGGATCACCACCTCTATCTGTGCCTGACCGGCGAACTTCTCAAGCGTGGTGCGGAAAAGGGTCCCTCCCTGTGTCAAGAGGCGCCTCACCCAGGCTTCGTCGGGCAAGACCGTACCGAACTTCACCGGCAGGAGGGGGAAGGCCTGCATCACCGCCTCCACGACGCGCTGGTGGGCCACTAGGTAACGTACTGCCTTGTCCCGCTTCAATCCCCGGTAATTCTCCAGGGGGCTACAACTTACCACGGCGGCAAGATCATGGTGAGGAAGGGAATAGACCTCGCCGAGGTCGTCATCCACCCCTGCAACATCAAAGGTCACACGGTCCGCTGTAGGAACGATGGCATATAGGTAGGTTGCGCCCATTCTCACTCTTCTCTCGGGTGCGTTGCCAGTACGTCTGCCAATGCCCTTTGGAAATGCGACCTGTCGATGATGAGTTTCTGCTGGAGTTCGGGTGGATCGGGCCGTCCAGAATGCTGGTTGTCCACAAACTCCCGAATGGCTAGCATCGCTGCTCGGCGGCAAAGTCCCTCAAGGTCGGCGCCGGCGAGGCCTTCCGTTTTGGCTGCCAGCGCCTCATGGTCTACGTCATCGGCCAAAGGCATACCCCGGGTGTGAATACGGATGATAGCCAATCGAGCCCCCCGATCGGGCACTGGCAGCTCGACGAGGACATCGAACCGACCTGTCCTGAGGAACGCCGGATCAATGAGGTCTAACCTGTTGGTGGCTGCCAGCACCAGCACCCCCCTCAACTCCTCAATGCCGTCCATTTGAGTTAGGAATTGGCTGACCACCCGCTCGGTGACGTGGGAATCCCCGCCGCCAGTATCCCGCCGAGGGGCGAGGGAATCCAGTTCGTCAAAGAACACGATACAAGGGGAGGCCTGCTTGGCCTTCCTAAAGACCTCCCGAACACCTCGCTCGCTCTCGCCTACATATTTGGATAATAGCTCTGGCCCTTTGACACTTATAAAGTTGACCTCGCTTTCATGGGCCACGGCCTTGGCCACCAGGGTCTTGCCCGTTCCGGGCTGGCCATACAGGAGGATGCCCTTAGGAGGGTTGATCTTGGCCTGGTCGAACAGCTTGCCATATTTGAGTGGCCACTCCACCGTCTCCACTAGCAACTGCTTGACATCTTCCAAGCCGCCGATATCTTCCCATCCCACATCGGGCACCTCGGTGAAGACCTCGCGGATTGCCGAGGGCTCGATCTCGGCCAGCGCAGCCAGGAAGTCGTCCATGCGCACCTCCAAGGCCATGAGCTTCTCGTAGGGGATGCGGGCCTGGGCGAAGTCAATGTCGGGCATCAGACGGCGCAGGGCATTCATGGCCGCCTCGCGGCAGAGGGCTTCCAGGTCGGCGCCGACGAAGCCGTGGGTGATGCCCGCCAGCCGCTCCAGGTCCACAGCCTGCCCTGAGCCCGCCGAAGGGTCATCGCCTAAGGGCATGCCCCGGCTGTGGATCTCCAGAATCTCCAGGCGGCCATCCTTGTCGGGGACGCCGATAGCGATCTCCCGGTCGAAACGGCCGGGGCGGCGCAAGGCCGGGTCCAGGGTGTTGGGGATGTTTGTGGCGGCGATGACTATGACCTCACCTCGTGACTTCAGTCCGTCCATCAGAGCCAGGAGCTGGGCCACCACGCGGCGTTCCACCTGGCGGTCGCCGCTCATCTCCTCCCGCTTTGGGGCAATTGCATCGATCTCGTCAATGAAGATGATGGCCGGGGCATGGTTGCGTGCTTCTTCGAAGAAGTTCCTCAGGTGCGCTTCCGAGGCACCGTACCATTTGTCAATGACCTCCGGTCCGTTGACATGAAGGAAGTAGGCGCTGGTTTCATGGGCCACGGCGCGGGCGATGAGGGTCTTGCCGCAGCCGGGTGGGCCTTGGAGGAGAACCCCTTTGGGTGGATCAATACCCAACCGCTCAAAGACCTCTGGGTAGCGCAGGGGTAATTCGATCATCTCTCGGATGCGGCGGATCTCCCGGTGCAGCCCACCGATGTCCTCGTAGGTGATGGTGCCCCGTTCTCGCCCGGTCCCTTCGCCCACCAGGCGGACGGTCGTGGCGGGGCCAATGAGTACGGGACCGGCAGGGGTGGTCTCGGCCACGGTGAAAGTCTGGGCGCGGGTGCCAATGAGATCCACGCGCACTTGGTCGCCGGTAACGACAGGGATGCCATCCAGCAGCCGGGCCAGATAGCGGGCCTGGTCAGCTCTCGGCGTGGCCCGTAAACTCTCCACGGGGGCCAGTACCACCACGCGGGCTGGCTGGGCCTCGACCCTGTGGACGGCCACCCGCTGGCCCAAGACGGCGCCAGCGTTAGCTCGCAGGATACCGTCCATCTGGATCAGGTCCTGCCCCCGCTCGGCGGCGTAGGCGGGCATGGCCCGCGCCACGGTGGGCCGCTCGCCAACAATCTCCACCACATCCCCGATCTCGGTCCCTAGCCGTTCCAAATCCTGAGGATCTATGCGAACCAGCGCGCGCCCTGCATCCTTGGGCCGAGCCTCAGCTACGCGGAGGAGGTAGTCCGTTTCTTCACCCGGTTGGGTGCCTGCGGCTTCCGCAGTCCCTTTGGTCATAGCCCTCTTTTGACTGATAGCAGGCCATCTGCTATTAGTACTCCAAGGTTAGATCTCTCGAACCATAACTGCGTCCTCTACGGCGAGGGCGCCTCTTGGGCGGGGGGAGCTTCTCGGCTCGCTCGGCCGAGATGACGCCCTTCCCCCGGCAGGTCAGGCAGGGGAGCTGGCTATCGCCCAGCACCGCGGGCTCCACGCCGGTCCCGCCGCAGGGCGGGCAGGGGACGGCGTCTTCCACCACGGTGACCGAACCCACGCCACGACAGACGCCGCAGGTGAGGGCGCTGCCGCGCCGCTGGAGACCGCTGCCCCTGCAATAGGCACAGCGCCTGGTCGGCGCCGTAAAGGAGACCGATCCCACCCCTCGGCACACCTGACAGACTCCGCCGCGCGACCGGCCGGTGCCTCGGCAAAAAGCGCAGGTCACGTCTGTTTTGCTCTTTTCCATCGGTCACTCCTCCTGCCCATCTGGTGGTACGACACCTTTGCCCCCACAGCAGCCACAGGACAGGGGGCTGTCCGGCCAGATATAGTCGGCAGCCTTGCCGGTCCCGTCACAGCAGGGACAAACGATGGCGTTGGCTGGAATCTCCACCGTTCCCACACCGCCGCAGGTGGTGCAGGTGTTGCGGGAGCCGGGATGCACCCCCTTGCCCTGGCAGAAGGCGCAGGTTGCCGTCGGCGAGTGCAGACTCCGTCGGCCCGTGCCGCCGCATACCTGGCAGGTAGCCAGGCGGGACAGGATGCCGAAGGGGTCTCGACCCCTGCCACCGCAGAAGGCGCAGGTCAAGACAACCCGCCTCCCGGCCTTAGGGGCGCGTTTGCCTTTCTGGCGAGCCCGGGTCTTCGTTTTCCGGTTCGCGCCAGTCATGGTGCCGCCTCCAGTCTCGTCTCCAGCCGGTCTAGGCGCTCCCGGAGTAGACAGTTCTCCTCTTCCAGTCGCTTGGCTCGGGAGGAGAGGTAAGGATCGCTCTCCCACCAGTTGATGCCAATTTCCATGGCCTTGTCTACAGAAGCGATCAGCAGGCGGATCTTGATGTTGAGCAACTCCACATCCACCAGGGAGATGGTGATGTCCCCGACGATGACAATACCTTTGTCGAGGACCCGCTCTAGGATATCCGCCAGGTTGGTGGTGTTAATGGCATGCTGCATGCGTTGTTCTGGCATGGCGCGTTCCTTTCTCACGACCGCCGGCGGTCATCCAGGTGCCCGGCCTTGACGACCAGGGCGGCCGTCTTGCGGCGTAGCTCCGAGAAGTTGCGACACAGGCGACAGTCCATGCTCCCCTCGTCGTAGCGCTCACAGGCCAGGAGCACGTCCACGGCTTCCATGAGCTCCTGGGCCCAGGGCGCTTTCTCCGCGGCCGTACGGGTCCGGTTGATCGCTTGGGTCAGCCGGGCGATCTCCTCTTCCTGCCTGGGGTAGAGACCGATGGGGCAACGGATGCTGGCTCGCCTTTCACGGCCGCTCATTCTTCCTCCGTCACCTGACCCCGGTAGTAGCGCTGGGTACGTTGATAAGCGATTAAATTGCCTTCGTCGTCTAACAAAGCCTCGTAGGCGGCCAGCACGTCGGTGGCTTCGGGGATGCGCTTCAGCTCAATCAGGTCCACGGTGACGTGCCAGCCCTCCTCATCTTTGGTGAGGGCCGACACGGTGCCGGGTTTGAGCCCGGTCAGTTCGGCTAGTTGCGCCTTGGCTCGCTGCGCGATCTCGGGTGCTTTAGTCATTGCAGCCTCCTGATAATGTGAAAAATCAAAATGTGTGAATTCACTTGTTACATTTCACGCATCACGTCTGCACGCTCCGCTGGCGTTCCCGAATGACCCTAAGCCTTTCCAGTAGGGCCTCCTCGGCCGCCAGGTATTCCTGCTCGCTGATCTCTCCCAGGTCATACCGCAACTCCAGCTCCATCAGCTGGCCCCGCACGGCCTCCTCGTCATACAGTTCGCGCTCCGCCTGCTCGGCCACCTTCTCGGCAATCCAGACCACGCCCCGGATGGGGCCTGTAATCGGCAGGGTCAGCAACTTCATCAAGAAACCCATGTTTCACCTTCCCTACCCGACGACCGACAGCTTTCATCCACCGTTTGCATTCACTCCTCCCAGTGGACGACGATGTTGACAAAGTTGTACGGCGGCACCAGGCCCACATACTTGAACATCAGGCGGTGTCCCATTTGGCCGTCCAGCTTCTGGACGGCCTCGTCGAACTCAGCCTCACAGCTCTGGTCCACGAGGAAGGCGCCATTGAGGACCATTCGGTCGGTGATCACCTTGTTGGTCCGGGTCTTATAGGTCAGGGGACGCAGGCGGGCGAGGATCTCCTCGGCATCTTCGTCTCGCTTCCTCTCCATAGCCGCGCCCACCATCTCCCCCAGGCGGATACGGTCGTAATAGGTCTCCTCAGCGGAGCGGCTCATCAGAGTGTCGCTTAAGCGGCGGATGGGCGGGTTCTCCTCCACAATCTCCTGGAAGATGACCTCCTCGTACCAGAAGGCCTTGAGGCCCAGCTCCACACGACCTTCCATCTCGACCAAGAGGCGGTTGAGCTCCTCATAGCGTCCGTTCAGTACCTGCTCCTGGATGGCTTCGGTGCTGAGGCCCACGGTGCCGAAGCGCACCGGCAGGATGACGAACTCCCGCATCACCTCCTCCTGCACCTTGGTGTGGGCCATCATATTACGCCGAGTATTTTCGTACTCGGCGATGGGCGAATCGCTGACTACCGCCGCCAAGCCCTTGAGGTGGGTGGTGTGGACGACGTCGCCCCGCTCACCAATGCCCAGAGTTGCGAACTGACGGGGCTCCGGACACCGGATGATGCAGTAGATATATTTGCCCATCGCGGTTTCTGGTTGGGGCATGCTTTTCCTCCGTGAAACGTGATCCGCGTTAGGTGTTGCGTTCGCATGATAGGTGATTGCGCTTCGCATTTCACGCATCAGGTTTATCCAGCATTGGCCATCCGTAAGCGAAAATGCATCCTGAGCCCCTTCTCGGCCAGGACTTCGGTCAGGACACTCAACACCCCTTCCCCCCATGCCCTGAAGTCGGACGGTCTCAGGTTCGCGCGTAAGGCGCTGTACAATTCCCGGAGGGCCGCATAGGCCCGGATTACTTGCGGCTCCAGATAGGGGAAGACGGCCGTCTCCAGAGCCGATTCCAGTTCGCGGGCCTCGCTTTCCCAACCGGTGCGATAAAAGGACACCACCTCCAGGGCCAGGTCCAGGTAGCCTTTCAAGTCGCCGATAAGCAGCAGCACGTCGGCAGCGGTCGAGGTGAGGTTTCCCTGGGTCACCTCTCCTGCCAACTGCTGGCTCAGCTCTTCCCGCCCCGCCACGCTGCGACTGGCACTAGCCACGTTATGCCGATCCAGGTGGAGCAGGGCCTTGCCGAAGCCGCAGCGGATGGTCATTTCGTTGGCGAAAACCTCCCGAGGCGCGTAGAGACACAGTTTGTCGGCCAGCAGGGTCAACAAGCGATGCACCTTCTCATGCCTGTCCCCCGGCCACCGGAGGCCGTCCAAGGGTTCCTTAAGGACCACCGTCGACGGATCGTAGGCATCCTGTTGCGGGTCTTCCAGCGACAGGTCGAGCTGCAAGCAGCGTGATGAGTTAATCGTTTCATTCTCGGCTAGGGGATGGGCGTGCTCATGGGCCAGCAGAGCCCGGATGGCCAGCGGGTCGTCCCAATAGCCCTCCTTCTCCATCGCCTGTCGATTGACAAAAACGTGGCAACCCGCCGGGTCGGCCAGGTCATAGACGTTGACCACGGGCCGGTCGTCCAGGGCCGCCGCGGCGCCCGTCGGGAGGCTCCGTCCTGAGGAGCTCAAGCTCGAAGGGTCAGCCACTGGGCGGAGCTGGCGGATGAGGGGCTGCAGGTCCCGCAGGATGAAAAGGGTCACCCAGCGGTGGGGCCAGAGTCCCCCCTGGGCGTAGCCACGGATGACCGCCTCCTCCACCTCGATTAGCGGGAGTGCCCCAGCCTCCACGTCGGCGACGACGCGGAGCTCCGTCCTAGCTATGCGATGCAGGCTGAAGTGCTTTATTGTACGCGCCATTCCTTCGTTGCACCTCCGGCGACTGAGCCGGTGTCCTGAGCATCGTCCCTTCCACAAACTTAGGCCATGCCTGAGCTCCGTCGAGGGTTTGTTGAGAGGACAAGGCTATGCCTTCTTCAGCCGCAGCTCCAGGATACCGTTCTTATATGCCTTCCGCAGCGACGCTGGATCCACCGGATCAGTAAACAGGATCTCCTTGGCGTACTTGCGTTCGGCGGTGGTCTCCAGGGAAAGGATGTCGTCCTGGATCTCGATGTTGATCTCCTCCTCGCTCACGCCGGGCATCTCGGCTACAATGACTATCTCCTGGCCCTCGTCGAAGACATCCACCAGAGGCTCTCGCACCTCGGCGACCTCTGGCCCTTCCTCAGTGGAGCGAATGTTGCCGAACCGCTCGACCTGGGGGATCCCACCGATACCGGTGCGAATGCTGAAGCCGTAGACGCCCCGCGCTTTGTCACCCAGGCCCTTGACGCGGAACTCGCCAGTGCGGGTCACCTCTTCCTCGTCAGTCTCGATCATTTCCCCCAGCAAATCAATGAATTCGCCGAGTCCCTTAAACAGGCCGCCGAAGCCCAAATCAACGGTGACTCCTTCTTTGGTCTTGCCTTTCTTCCTCTCTGACATGACGCTACCTCTCTGGTTTAGCGTTCTCACAGCGCTTCTCGGCCGGGCGCTCCTCTGCCTGCGCCTCCATGGCCCGTGCTTCGACTTCCGCTCCCACAAGCGTTCGCAGGAGGTCGACCCCCATGGCTGCCGGAAAAAGGAGATATTGGACACTTTTCAGCAGATGGCCTAACCCCAGCAGGTCCACATGGATATCCCTTTTCATCTCCGCCTCCACGGACGTCTACCACCCGGCCTCCCGTTGCTGCGTTTAGGCATAGGTGCAAGGGAGCACAGCTTATTTCCCCGGACGCCTCGGCTCCGCGACATCGCAGGTCAGAGGACGGTCCGGGTCTCAGCGGCCGTGCTGCAGCCACTGGATAGAGCGTCGTCTTTCATGCTCGGTCCGTCGGACTTTCAACCTCGCCTCTTCCTCCCCCAGGCACGCCGTTTCCTGACCCCTGTCGACGCTCCAACTAGGGTCGGTGCTGGTAGGGATCGATCGGATCGTGCGAATATGCTTGCGCGTTCGGATGCGTTGCAGGCCGCCGAAACCGCTCATGTCTTTTCTCCCTTCCGCTCACTTCCACCGCTAGCCTCTTGGTCCCAGGGATGACGAACGAGGAAGGATGCGGCAAGATGAGTTGAGCGTCGGTCGTTGGTCAATACTCCAACGTGATCCCCCGAAAGCCTTTGGCCCATTCATCATCGTCAGCCGCCTGCCCTCTATCACCGTCTCCATCCAGGACTCGTTGTAGCAGCCCGATGTACTGTAGGACTTGGCGCAATCGCCTCTCGCTCTGCTGCTGCTTGCGGACCCAAACGTTCAGCTCGCGCTCCAGCCGCGCTCGCTCGTGCTCCATGCGGGCCAACTGGGCCACCGTCTTGGCCCGGGTGGCTGGTATCGAGCGATAATTGACGAGGCTCTGCGCCGTGGCGATGTCGTGCATGCCTTTGGGCTTCATCCTGGGTACCCTCCTTATCCCTCAAAGGGTTGTGAAGGATGTTCGACCTAACTGACGCCGCCGCTCGGCCCATCTGATCTCTCAACCGAGAATCCTGGGTAAATGCCGCCGCATCAAACAAGTCATAGATCAGATTGACCAACTCCCTGGCCCGCTGCTGGCACACATTCAACTCCTCAAACCGAGTTATCGTTGTCCCATTCCCAGCCGACCTAGCTTCTATCCTTCAACCCGTAGCCTGCAACCCCTTGGTTCATCAACCGCAATGGTGCTCGATCAGGCTGAGGAGCATCTTGCGCTGCTGGGCGCGCCGGTCCCGAGCCTGGCTGGTGAAAGTGGTCTTGGACTCCAGTACGTCCAGGCAGACCTTCACAAAGCGTTGATCTTGGGCCGATGGTTGTAGGTCCTGCAAGGCTGCCACCCGGCTGATCATGATGCACGACCGCAACGTGGGGGTCTGGTCGTACTCCCCGGAGGCCCGAAAGTCCCGGACCACGTCCACAATCCTGGCGGCCGTCTCCGGCGGTAGGTCGGATCGGGCAGCAGTAACGGCGATCTCCGTATCCCGGTCGTAGTAGTCCAGGTCTATGGTCACCAGCCGATCGCTGAGGGCAGACTGGGCCTCGTGGATGCCAGCGTACTCCTGGGGGTTACTGGTGAAGATGGCCCGGAAATCTGGGTGGACCTTGACGTAGGCATCCTCCCGGCTCATGGTGGGCAGGATGAGCAGTTGCTCCTCCAACACACCCAGGAGGATGTTGTTGGCCTCAGGCCGAGAGCGGGTGAACTCGTCGTAGATAAGGGTCAAGCCGTCGCGGCAGGCAGAGGTCAGGCGGTGATCCACCCAGAGCTGGACGGCATCCTCCTCGTACTTTAGGACGGAGTGGATGAAGCGGTCAATCACCTTGCGGTAGCGGTAGCCGTACTGGCCACCGATGAGATCCGAGGTGGCGAACTCTTCGTCACCGGCGATGAGCATGACCGGGCGCCCCAACTGCGCCGCAACGTGCAGGGCCAAGGTGGTCTTTCCCGTGCCGGCCGGTCCACGGAAGTGGACCGGAAAGCCGGCGGCCAGGTAGGCCAGGGCTCTCTCTGTCAGCTCTTGGATGGTAGGCGTCTCCACGAAGTCGGGATGAGGTCGCACGGACAGCGCGGCCTGTGCCCCCCCGACTACGGTTCTTGTTGGGACTGCCATGTTTGTACCTCCTTTGCATCTACATCCACCGGTTCTTACTTTAGTAGGCGGAGTGCGCGGTTTGAGCGTAGCCTAAGGAACCACGATTTGACGGCGAACGGCCAACTTATGGTTTTTTCTCTAGATACTCCTCTACTGAGGACGCCTGCAGGCCCATCTCCACCGTCAGTGCTCGATACCACTTCTCCCGGTCAGCGGCATGGGCCTCGGGGTCCTCCTGCCAGGTGCGAAACTGGTCATAGAGCCGCCGGAAGCCGGGTCGGGCCTGCTCCCAGACCTCATCGTCAATGGGGAATCTCAGGGGCTGCTGAGGACGGCTTTCGCCCCAGAAGGTACGATGGGCCATCCCCCGCTCGAAGTCGGTGCCCAGCCCAGCCGGGGTACCGGTGATGAGATAAGCCACGGCGTCGCCGAAGGCCAGGGCCAAAGCGCCCTTCAGACCAAGGCGGTAGCCAGCCGCCACGGACAGGAAGGCCAACAGCCGGGCCAAGGCCTCTGGCTCTCCATCCTCTTGGCTGGCCCGCTGACGGAGAACGGCCAAAGCATCAGCGTAGGCCAAGGGCGGACGCTCCTCCCAGTGGCGAGGTGGGAAGAGGGCCAAGGTGAAATCGCCAGGAGAGAAGTCGCCGATCTCATCAACCTCTCCCAGGCCTACGCCCAGCTTCTGCCACAGCTGGTGGAAGAGGACCTGGGCGACAGAGAGGTCTGGCTGCAACACGATCTCCGGCCGGGGTCCATCGCGGACCATCAGGCGGCATTGTCTCCCCTCAAGGACCTGGAGTTTGACGGGGAGGGTGATCTCGATGCTTCCGCTGGTGCGGCCGGCGGAGCGGATCTTGCGCCTCGCTAGGTACATGAGAACGCTCCTCTGCTATATGCTGTAGCCCTTTTTCTAGCAGAGATTCTAGCTCAAAAACACAAACCCGTCAAGTCTTCTCCTCTGCTGCTCCAGAGTGGGGCCTCCTGCTTGTCGGCTGTCCACTAACCTCCACCCGCCGGCCACCATGCGCCCATCATCGAGCGTAGTAAACAGCCGTGGACGGATGAACGTCGTAGCTTCACTTAGTCCGTCCGCACTAGATCCCGGGCCTGGTCAATCCAGTCTTCCACATTGGCTAGCCGCTCCATCGCCCCTATCGCCTCGCCCAGTTCCTCCGCACTGCTTGCGGCCAACTGAGCATAGGTGAAAATCCCTGCTTGGTTCAGGCGCTGCTGCATCCTGGGACCGATTCCCCTAATGACTGTCAGATCACCGGCTGCCACCTCTTCCGCTGGCGGATATTCCTTCACCGGCGGCCGCGACCGGGCTACCGGCTTCCCGGCCCTACGCTGCTGCATGAGCGTGGTAAAGTCACTCCACACTCGCCGGGCCTCGTCCAGTTCCGCCCGGAGGTCACCCAGCATGGCGGCTGTGTCGGATCTCAGCGTATCAACGTCCTCCAGCCGGCCTCGGGCATCCTCGGCGGCCATAGCCTGGTGGGCGACGTCTAGTTCCTTCAGGAGAGCCGCCGTATGGCGGCGCAGCTCGTCAACGTACTCCAGCCGGCCTCGGGCATCCTCGGCGGCCTCGGCTCGCCGGGCCGACTCTTGCTCGTCCAGATGTGCCCTGAGCTCGGCGGCCATAGCCTGGTGGGCGGCGTCCAGTTCCTTCAGGAAAGCCGCCGTATGGCGGCGCAGTTCGTCAACGTCCTCCAGCCGGCCTCGGGCATCCTCGGCGGCCATAGCCTGGTGGGCGACGTCCAGTTCCTTCAGGAAAGCCGCCGTATGGCGGCGCAGTTCGTCAACGTACTCCAGCCGGCCTCGGGCATCCTCGGCGGCCATAGCCTGGTGGGCGACGTGGAACTCCGCCAACTCCTCCGCCGTGTCGGTGCGGATGTCTGCCACCGCTGCACTCCGGGCGCCATAGGCCTCCTGGAAGTCCTGGGTTAGCCGCCGCATTTCGTCGGATAATATCATGGAATCATCTCCTTGTTCACGCCGGTTGTCCGCCAACCGCCATCTTTCCAGGAGGACAATGAGGGGTGGAGATATAAATGGCCTCTCCGCCCATCGTGTGCATGGAATAAATGACGGCGGTCAGCGGACGGTGGGGGCAGTAGTCTATGCCGGTGCCGCCGCAGCTGCCGTAAGGCCCACAGCCTCGGCGTATTTCAGGTAAGTGTCCACTCCGGCCACGACCACCCGGGCCTCGATGGCCAGCAGTTCGATGCCAACCAGGGAGATTCGTACCCAGGCGTCAATGACGATGCCCTTGTCAAGTATCCGGTCAATCACCTCGGCCAGGCTACTGGACGCAATTGCCTTCTCAACGGCCATTTCCATTCTCCTTTCCTACATAGAGTGATTAAAGACATCGGTCTTAATCCACATCAATCATATAAGAGAATCGCCAATACGAGTGATTGCCTTGTGTGAGCCTCGCGTTAGGTTTGCGTTAGGGTTTTGACCGCTCCAGGGCGACTGGACAGTGCAACTGGGGACAGAGCATCACAACTTCACACCTCTGCCCCCTTACCCTATGCAGGGGTCGTATGTCTGCCGATGTGAAGCAGGGACTAGAGGGGAGACCTGCGACGCTCAAACATGTAGCCCTGGAGGTGCACGGTGCAGATGTACACAGGATGGGCTGGGTCAGGTTCGATCTTGGCGCGCAGGTTCTTGATGTGCCAGCGTACCAGGCTGGGGTCAGCCGTTCCTGGTGGGTAGCCCCACACCTGTTCCAGTAGCTGTTTGGTGGAGAAGACTTCACCGGGGTAGAGCATCATGTGGTGAAGGAGATTAAACTCTACGGGCGTGAGCTGTCTCGTCTTCTCCCCGATGCATACCTTGCAAGTGCGCGTATTCAGGTCAACAGGGCCGACCACCAATAGTTGGCGCTTGCCCTCGGCCCGCGGCTCCCCGTTCAGCGGGGATTGGCCCCGACGCAGCAAAGCCTTGACCCGCGCCTTCAACTCGCGCAGGTCAAAGGGCTTGACCAAGTAGTCGTCTCCTCCTTCATTCAGGCCTGCGACCCGGTCCTCGATTTCACCGAGCAATGTCAAAAAGAGGATGGGCACGGAGGCCAGGGATGGGTCCCGGCGGAGCCTCCGACAGACCTTCAGGCCATCCAGCCTCGGCATGATAATGTCCAGGATGACCAGATCAGGGCGGCAGCGTCGTGCAGCGGCGATGGCCTCGAGGCCGTCGTAGGCTGCGATGACCTCGTAGCCCTCGTCCTTCAGGCCGTATCGCATGGCCCAGACGAGGTCCTTTTCATCATCCACGATCAGAATACGGGCCATCGGTCCGTCACATCTCTCGCGCATGCTCAACCGCCTTGCGCGCCAAGTGGCGAACTTGCTCCAGTTCAAAGGGTTTAGCAAGGAAGCCAACAAATAGGCCCTGCTCCAGTCCCTCAGTGATGGAGGCATCTTCCTGGTAGAAATAACCGGAAATCAGCACAATGCCGGTGCGCGGGTACCGTTGGCGGATCGCGTCGGCCAATCGCAGGCCGTCCATGTCAGGAAGCATGATATCTACAAAGGCGGCGGCGTAGGGCTCCTCCGCCATCAGTTTCAGGGCCTTTTCTCCTCTCGTCGCGGTGGTCACCGTATAGCCGACAAGACGCATGATGTTCTCCAACGCCCAGCACATATCGGTCTCGTCGTCTACCACCAGGATCCGCAGGGGAGCCCGCCCCATATCAGCCTCCTCCGCCGGTGGCTGATAGCTGACCGCTAATGGCATATGTGCAATGGTTAACGAAAAATGTGGTGGAAGGCATTGATGCTTTTCGCGAATCCCCCACCCCCGTCATAAGACACCTCTGTTGTTCCTGCTCCGCCTTGTAGCCTCTGCCCAGAGCCAGACAGAATGCCCTGACGACCTCCAAGTCGGGGCCGACTACGAGTTCCAGACTGTAGTCAAATGCCCTGTTGGTCCTCGTCGCTCCATGATGCTGGCGCTAATGAATTGTCTCCCGGGTTCATTTAAGGCCTCAGTGTTTGGTCCTCGCCCCGTGGGAACCTTACGGTGAAAGCGGAAACCTTCGCAGCGTACGCCCTGGCTGAATGCCATATGTCCAGGCTTTGAAACCGGAACTACACGACCCAACCTCCAGTTGCGATCTGCTGCGTGTCATCGGCCATTTGCGGCACATGGCAGCCGGATGGTGAATGTTGTTCCCTGGCCCACCTCACTTTCCACCTCGATGGCACCCTGGTTTTGCTGGATAATGCTGTAGCAGATGGAGAGGCCCAGGCCGATCCCCTTGCCCACGGGCATGGTCGTAAAAAACGGATCGAAGATATTGGGTAGGTGTTCCGGGGGAATGCCACGCCCGGTGTCGCAAAACCGTATCTCCACCTGTCCCACCGTGCTTGCCCTTGTGGTTACCGTCAGCACCCCACCTTGAGGCATGGCGTTGCACGCGTTAAGGATCAGGTTGGTAAAGACCTGCTGCAATAGCTCAGGGTTGGTGTGGACGCTCGGCAGATTGCGTTGGATCCTTCTGCTCAACTTGACCTTTTGCAGATGAATCTGGTGGTCCAACAAAGCCAAGGTTTCCTCCAGCAAAGCGCGTAGGTCAACCTCCCTCATCTGCTCACCCTTTGGCCGGGCAAATTTCAGCAGGTTCTCTATGATCAACGAGGCGCGCTTAGTGGCAGAATGGATCTTATGGGCGCACTCGTCGCGCAGTTGAGGGTCGTCTGTCTTCTCCTGCAGAAGTTGGGCGCTTGCCGAGATGATACCCAGGGGGTTGCGCAATTCGTGGGCAATGCCCCCGGCCATGACACCCATCGAGGCCATTTTGGCCGACTGAATCAACTGAGCCTCGAGCCGGCGCCGCTCCGTCAAATCCCGCCCCACGGCCACGAGCCCTACCACTTGCCCGGTATCGTCTCGCATGGGGGAGCAGTTCCAGGCAATGGGCACTTCCTGTCCTTTGTCGGTCATCAGGTTCACCTCGGCACTCTGAACCACTTCGCCGTCGGCCAGCCTGCTTAACATCTCCACCATCACAGGGCGTTGCTCCGCGGCGCAGAAGGAAAGGAGAAGCTGGCCCTTGGTCTCTTCGGCCTTATGGCCAGAGATCGTCTCGGCTGCCCAGTTCCAGGTGAGGATGCGCCCCTCGGGATCCATGGAGACGACCAGATCGTTGGCGCACTCCACCACGCTGGCCAGGTGCCGTTCAGCCCGTAGTACCTCCTCCCCCAGTTGCTCGCGCTCAGTGATGTCGTCCATCAACAACATAACGTTCTCGACCGTCTCCTCCACCTTGAGGGGGAAGAGACGGTAGTAATAGATGCGGGTGACCAGGCCTGGGGCCCGGTAAGCTACTTTGCCGCCCTCAAGCGGCTCGCCGGAGCGAAATACTTGCCGCACCTTACGGTCCAAGCGAGCGTAGTTCACCAGCACCTGTGGGAAGACTTCTTGGATTTTGCCGCCCAGAGTATCCTGCTCCCTACGCCGGATTTTCTCCAAAAAGTTTCGGTTCACCGATACGATTCGTAGGGCATGGTCAATGACCACCAGGGAGCTAGGAATACTTTCCATAATACGGGTGATGAAACGTTCCCGGTTCTCAAGTTGGTCGTACAAGCGGGCGGTGTGCAAATACGCTGCTATCCGGTCGGCCACAAGGGTCGCGAGCCAAAGGTCGAGCGTCGCGAAGGGTGCACTACCGTGCTGACGGGCCAGGTTCAGCACCCCAAGCAAATGCTCATTCGTCTCGAGAGGCACACAGAGGGACGATGCTATTCGCTCGGTCAACATCTCTTCTTGGACAGAAGGGGGAGGAACCTCTGAACCGTCTGGGAACATTAAGGGACGCCTGCACCGAGCCACCCGGCCGACAATCCCTTCCCCCAGACTGACACGGGTGCTGGTCACGATGTCAGCAGGAAGCCCTATGGCTGCTTTTATGAAGAGGGTTCGGTCATCTTCATCCACCAACATCAGGGAGACCCACGATGATTGCGTGGCTTCGGCCACCACTTTCAGGAGCTCCCGGACAAGTTCGTCGGGGTTTTGACTGTGCGAGAAGGAGTGCATGCCGTCGAGCAGACCGGCCAAAGTCGGAGACAAACCTACCTCTTCTTCAGTTGTGGTGGTCTCTGCCATGTTCTCCTCACTCTCAGCTGTGAAATCATTTTCTTCATTCCTCGCGTTAGTCTATCCGGATATCCGAGGCACTTCCGATCTGCAGGTTGCGTTCGCTCTTTCGCATGGGATTTGGGCTAGAGGCTCGTCCGGAAAGTGCGTTTTGGAAAAGCATGTCGGGACGCCAGGCTCCGTATTGCACGGATTTAGGCGCTTTCTTGGGACGGGATACCGAAATCCCACAACACAAGGCCTGTATCGTCCCACTTTCGTTGGGGGTACGACTTCTCGGCCGGACCTCTAGTGGTCTGTCAGGTCTGAACTGGCTGGTGTGTTCAATGTCCGATATAGCGGCGTACGGCCGTTCATCCCCACTCTTACCCACAGCCCTACCGATTAGTCGCTTTCCCCTCTCGTGTTGATAGCGGCAACCCATCTTCGGGTCATTAGCCTAAGTGTTCACTATAGCGCCAAAATACCCCCTCGTAAGAATATCCCCTCCTAATAAGCAGATCCTGTTTTGCCGCCGCAGCTCGGGCTTCGTCTGCAATCCCCGTGGGTGCAGTTTTGTATCTCGTCGATGCCCTCATCCCATTCCACAGGATCCTGGGGCACAGGGGGCGGAATTTGACCCTCACAGAGCCGGATAAGAACCCTGACGCTTCGTTATGAAGCGGGGCTTATGGACTACCCTCACCATGTGGAAGCAATTTCCTCCGCGGGAAGTGCAGGACCCGTGCAGACTCAATAACCACCTAGGCCGACGAGTGGTCCAGGTCTCAGGATAATTGTGAGGCTCTGGATTTTCTACAAGTGTATAGCGCTGCCGTTGATGATGCAAGTGCAGTGCCTCAGGCAGGTCAGCCCCGTCCATCTCCTCCAAAGGACCGAAAGAGTGATATAGGACCGGAAGGGTCAGGTATAGTTGGTGTACATGGCGATCTCGTCGACCAGCCGCTCCATGTCCACCGGATTAACAGGCAACCGTTGGCACCGGCTGATACCATGCGGAATTCGATGTCGGGGTCACTGCTCGCGGTGACCACAACTACTGGCCGTCGATTGGTCGTGGGTTCTCCCGCAGTCGGCATAGCGTTTCATAACCGTCCAGGTCAGAAATCATAAGATCGAGGAGGACGATATCGGGTCGGTCACCGACCAACAGGTCCAGGGCCTCCTGGACAACATAGGCGGGGACATGGTGATCAGCGACAATTGGAACTCCCGCCTGACGACAATTAATATTTCCGGAATGAGGGGGCTTGAGTGACAATCCAGGTTCGTGGTCTGAGGTCCTCAGCATAAGGCTGAGCTTCTCCGCCGTTTGCCGGCTATCGTCAACGACCAGCACGCGAGCCATCCTGCCTCCATAAGGCCAACTGCCTGTAGTCACTTTGCAGCCAGTGTGGGTGAGACACCGTAACAAGGACGGCCATGAAGACAGCTCTCCAACCAAGCGTTCTCTCGCCCCGCCGCAGGGGATCCAGTGGGATCCAGGATGATACCTTGCGCAGCGCGCGAAAGCCCGTGGTCCCAGGTGGCATTGGTTGGACCGGAGAACAATCTCCTCACCAACCCTCCCAAATGAGCGCGTGAACGTTCTGAGGAAGCCGCTCGGGCTTCTTGGTGCTCACTGCGGCCCTCCCCCGCGCGGATAACTATCTGATGAAAATCTTCTAGATGTGAGAATTCTGGTGTCAGATATCGCTATTATTGTCCCCCTCTGTGCTCTCCATGGCCTGTCTGATCTGTTCGGTGAGTTTACGCACGTCCTCCTGATTGCTGTCTATCTTTTGGAAAGCACTACCCAGAGGGTCCGGTTCGTGCTTTGGCATCGTTGGAGGTTCCGGCGCCTGCGGCAGACTAATCCTTGGATCCAGCCGCAGCCCGATGAACCGCAGGCCCATGCTGATCGCCACCACCGCCCCCTCGGGCAGCGACATCACCTGGGCTTCCTCCAGTGCCGCCGTTCTGAAAGCATTGGTACTCGCACCCTCACTCATGAGGTATCCTCCCCTTCATGGGGTGTCCTCCCCGTCTTGCCCCTGCACGCGCGGCGGGGTTGTTGCCCAGCCATGTGTTGCCTATTCTGTTAGGTTTTTCGTCACGCTCGCGCGTCGTGGGTGGGGGAATCCCGCAATGTCTCACATGAGAACCTAAGAAAACCTAAGATATTCCACCATGCGCGTGGGGCCGCTGCGCGGGGGCGGGTAAGGTCAAAATAGGTCTCGACTGCTCGATGGGTTATGAGTCCTCACCCCTGAACACGCGGAGGGACTGCAGCTGTGGGCAAAGCCCACACCCGTCGACGGGAACGGCAGGCTGCCGCCGATCATCGGCTTGAGCAGCTTGAATCGTGGCTGCGCCAGCCCTGGTATCTTCGCTTGTTCGGTCCTCCTTTCGATAGTGAATAAGGCGCAAATAACCCCGTCCGTCTAGCGGGTATGCGCCAAGGCAGGTTTTCAGCGATTTTAGGTATCTGGATATGGGATCAACGTGCAAGGACGCTCTCTACGCGTTTTTAGGTGATCACGTATATCCTAGGACCTAAGTTTTTTGGCCAAAAAAGAAAGCCTCCAACCGGAGGGGGGACCGGCTGGAGGCCTTACGTCAAGCCAGGGTCAGCACCCTGGCCGAACGGTCTCAAGGATAGCAGCTATCGCCGCCAGTGGCCTTCTCTAGCGCTTCTTGCGGTGCTCTCCTCGGCGCAACCTGTCAAGTTTGGTGGCGATACGCGCCTTGACGCGCGCCGTCTCCTCTTCGTCGATCTCCGCCCGGGTGAGTATATCGTCGCGCACCTCGACCCGCAGCCAGTGTCCTTCACGAGTGCCTGGCGGCAACTGCGCTCTGTCTACCACCAACTGCTCCTCTTCGTCGC
>Ga0209979_1000900_pt1 | contig 35888 bp, 35 predicted proteins | sample AnhtaG_FD_183114 | JGI IMG/M metagenome (GOLD analysis project Ga0209979, IMG submission 183114) | Deep subsurface microbial communities from Anholt, Denmark to uncover new lineages of life (NeLLi) - Anholt_01485 metaG (SPAdes) (version 2) | ecosystem: Environmental > Aquatic > Marine > Oceanic... | reverse complement strand
GCCGCAGGGGTCAAGAACATGAAGAGCGCATCAGTCAACTCGCAGAGAAAGCTAACCTGGCCGATTTTCTGGATAGGGAGATGAACTACGGGTTTTCGGGAGGGGAGATAAAGCGTTCCGAGTTGATGCAGCTACTGGCGCAGAGGCCCACATTAACATTGATAGATGAGCCTGAATCAGGCGTTGACCTGGTAAATATCGCCCTTATCGGTGAACTGTTAAATAGCTTGCTGGAAAAAGATTGTCCCATACCTGAGCGAAAATGCACGGGGCTCATCATTACCCATACTGGTCATATCCTGGACTATGTTAACGCCCGCACAGGCTATGTCATGTGCGATGGTGTAATCGGATGCGAGGGAGACCCTCGTGAGATTTTAGCTACTATTAGAGAGAAAGGCTACCAAGAATGTATCAAATGCTTTCTGAGGAGGAAGGCCTCAGGTGGGTGAGATGGTATCGTCTGAGACACATAAAGATAAAGCCAGAGCAGCGACCGCCAAACCAGCGGCATTCGGTGAGGATATAGATTTGGACATTTATGTTAGCTCAACTGAAGAGCAACCTTACCAGACTGACCCCTCGAAGCTCTCTGCCAGGGCCAAAGAACGGATGCTGGAGGCAGGAGTCATTTTGGATAACCCAGGCCAAAGAGCAGGGACCTTTATCCAGATGGATAACGCTCCGGTTCATAGTTCGGTCAGACAAGAAGGTGTGGAAGTGATGGCAGTCAGCCAGGCTCTAGAAAAGTATGACTGGCTGTCGGACTACTGGTGGCAAGCAGTAGCCGTGGATACCGATAAGTACACTGCCAATATAGAACTGAACCAGCATAATGGCTACTTCATCAGGGCACTGCCTGGCTATAAGACCATTTACCCTGTTCAGGCCTGTCTCTATCTGGCAAAAGCACGGCTTGCTCAGAATGTGCACAATATTATCATTGCTGAAGAAAACTCGGAGCTGCATATCATTACCGGTTGTACCACTGCTTCTAATGAAGAAGCCGGCCTGCATCTCGGCGTCTCTGAGTTCTACATAAAGAAAGGGGCTAAGGTCACCTTCACTATGATACATAACTGGAATCCAGAGGTAGCCGTTCGCCCCCGCACAGGAGTAATTGTTGAGGAGAATGGCTTATTTCTTAGTAATTATGTGCTTACGAAGCCGGTCCGTTCGCTACAAATGTATCCCACAGCCAGATGTGTGGGGGAAAATGCGGTTGTCAGGTTCAACAGTATTCTGGTAGCAGCTCCGGGGTCATCGCTGGACGCTGGTTCTCGGGTCATCCTCGATGCTAAGGGAGCGAAAACAGAAATCATATCACGAGCGATAACTACCGGAGGGAGCATTGTTGCCCGGGGTTATATAGAAGGCAATGCCCCTGATGTCAAAGGTCATCTGGAATGTCGTGGGCTAATCCTGACGGGAGAGGGCATAATCCATGCCATACCCGAGCTTAAAGGTACTTTAGCTGGCGTTGACCTATCCCATGAAGCGGCAGTAGGCAAGATAGCTGAGGAAGAAATAGAGTATCTCATGGCACGAGGGCTGACCCGAAGCGAAGCTACAGCCACTATAGTTAGAGGATTTCTCAGGGTGGATATAGAAGGATTACCGCCCTTACTCAGTGCTGAATTACAGCGGGCAATTGAAGCCAGTGAAAAGGACCTTATGTAAATAATACCGACAGAAGGTTAGCAATGAATCTGAAAGCTCTACACAATTTAAGCTACGGACTATATGTGGTGGCATCTGAGAAACAAGGAAAGCTAAACGCACAAATCGCCAACACAGTGGTTCAAGTCACCTCCGAGCCGCCCACTATCGCCGTGTGCATCAACAAGCAGAACCTCACACACGAGTTTATCACCGAGAGCAAAGTCTTTGTCGCCTCTGTATTATCTCAAGATACACCCCTCTCTTTTATCGGTCATTTTGGCTTCAAATCGGGTCGGGAAATAGACAAACTCAAAGATGTCAATTACAAACTAGGTGAAGCTAAGGCTCCCATAGTACTTGACCATAGCTTAGCTTATCTCGAAGCCAGGGTAATTAATCAAGTAGATGTCGGAACTCACACTATCTTTATAGGGGAGCTTGTGGGAGCGGATGTTCTCAGAGAAGGTGAACCCCTGACTTATGCTTACTACCATCAGGTTAAGAGAGGCAGCACCCCCAAGACAGCTCCCAGCTACATCGAAGAGAGGAAGGAGAAGGTATCCAAAATGGCGAAATACGAGTGCACTGTTTGCGGGTATATCTATGACCCAGAGTTGGGCGACCCCGACGGCGGTATAAAGCCGGGGACGCCTTTCGAGGAAATACCCGATGATTGGGTATGCCCTGTCTGTGGAGCAAGCAAGGACCAGTTTGAGAAAATAGAAGGGTGATGGTGTAACGATGATAGAAAACTTGAGCAGAGAACAATTAAAGGGGATATTAGAAGCAATACCTGTGGAAATTTCTTTTGTTGACGAGAATGATCTAGTTAAATTGTGGAATAAGCATGAAACGAGAATCTTTAAACGGCCGATTTCTGTGATTGGGAAATCAGTTCAAAACTGTCACCCGAAGCAAAGTATGGCCAAAGTAAACCAAATATTGTCCGATTTCAAGAGTGGCAGGAAGGATTCAGCGGATTTTTGGATAAATCTCGGGGAAAGGAAGGTATATATCAGATATTTTGCTGTGCGGGACAAAGCAGGCAGGTATCTGGGTACACTGGAAGCCACCCAGGACATCACGGAGATAAAGAAGATTGAGGGAGAAAAGAGGCTGTTAGAGTATTGAAGGGCGGAATAAATGAAAGCAAGACAAATAAAGACAAATGTTTACTGGGTAGGCGCTATTGACTGGGACAGGCGTCTCTTTGACGCTCTGATACCCCTTCCCGATGGAACAAGCTATAACGCCTACCTGGTGCAGGGCAGCCAGAAAGTTGCCTTGATAGATACCGTGGATCCCTCCATGACAGAAGTCCTCATGGCTTATCTTGAGAATGTTCCCGTTATTGACTATGTCATTGCCAACCATGCCGAGCAAGACCACTCTGGTTCTATCCCCCAGGTTCTGGCGAAGTATCCCGATGCTAAAGTGGTCACCACGCCTAAAGGCCAGGATATGCTCGTGGCTCTCTTGCTTATCCCAGAGGACAGATTTATCACTGTAAGCGATGGTGAAACTTTATCCCTGGGGGATAAAACCCTGGAGTTTATCCATGCCCCCTGGGTACACTGGCCTGAGACCATGCTTACATATTTACGGGAAGACAAGATACTCTTCCCTTGCGACCTTTTTGGCTCCCATCTGGCTACCACAGACTTGTATGTAGCTGATGAAGGGCAAGTCTATGAAGCGGCTAAAAGATACTATGCTGAAATCATGATGCCTTTCTGCACCAGTATCGAGAAACATTTGGAAAAGCTAAACAATTATAAGATTGACGTCATCGCCCCCAGCCACGGCCCCCTCTATGACAGAGCGTCGTTCATCCTGGAAGCATATCGAAGCTGGGTATTCGGCCCACCAAAAAACATAGTGGTCTTGCCTTATATCTCCATGCATGGCAGCACCCAAAAAATGGTGGAATATTTTGCTGGAGCCTTGGCTGGCAAAGGTGTCACGGTTAAGCAATTCAACCTGGCGGCAACTGATATTGGGAAACTGGCCATGGCATTGGTGGACGCCGCTACTATGGTCATAGGCACGCCTACAGTTCTGGTGGGTCCACATCCTAACGTCGCCTACGCGGCATTTCTAGTCAACGCCTTAAGACCCAGGCTCCGGTTCGTCTCCATTATTGGCTCCTACGGCTGGGGCAGCAAGGCTGTGGAACAGCTCAAGGGAATGATTCCCAACCTTAAGGCGGAGGTGCTGGCTCCCGTGCTCAGTAAGGGATTTCCCAGAGAAGAGGATTTCAAAGCCCTGGACAACTTGGCTAGCACCATCGCAGAAAAGCATAAGGAGAGTGGCTTTGCTTGATAATGTCTTAGTAGGAAAGGGGGAAGAATGTCCAAAGCAGTGATAATCTATGACTCGAGGAGTGGCAATACCGGGATGATGGCGAAGGCGATTGAAGAGGGAATGAAAGAAGCTGGAATCGAAGTTTTATCAAAAAGGACTGTAAGCGCAACTGCAGGCGATATCAAGGATGTTGACGCTGTGGTTCTCGGCGCCCCGACTTACCATAAGGATATGATTGCTTCGATGAAGACATTTCTTTTTGAAATGGAGAAGGCAGACTTAAAGGGGAAGGTTGGAGCAGCTTTTGGGTCCTATGGATGGAGCGGCGAATCTGTCCAGATGATGACTGATACAATGAAGCACATCTTCGGAATGAATGTGATAGAGCCAGGATTGAAAATGCTGCGCAGACCAGGCGAAGGTGGCTTGAAACAGTGCCAGGAGTTTGGGAGGAAGATTGCTGAGAAGGTAAAAAATAGGAGGTGATGTAATGTGGAATGAAGGTGAAGATATTCTAAGAACCGAGGGTTTCGAATGGAGAATTCTTAAGAAAGGAGGAAGCAATGAACCACTGGATGTGCAATGAATGTAACTATGTATTTGAAGCTGAAACGCCGCCAGAAACGTGTCCCGGTTGCCATGCTAAATGTACCTTTATGAATGTCAGTTGCTATATCCCTGAGTGCGGTGGACCAGGTCATTACGACCCCAAATTGGTGGCTCAGCGTGCCAGGGAATCAGAAAAGAGATTAAGGTAAATTTCGCCAGGGAGCTAAGGGAAATGGAATTTGGAGACATTCTGAAAAGGAGAAGATAGACTATGGAAGCAAGGAAGTTTTATACCCTGCCGCAATTGCCCTACGGATATGATGAGTTACAGCCCTATGTATCCCAGGAACAGTTAACTCTACACCATCAGAAGCATCATCAGGCGTACGTCAATAGTGCTAATGCCATACTCGAGAGGCTGGACAAGGCTCGCAAAGAAGGTGCTGACTTTGATGTTAAAGCTACTTTGAAAGAGCTTTCGTTTCACATCGGAGGGCATCTGCTACATTCATTGTTCTGGACCAACATAGCCCCGCCGGGTAAAGGCGGTGGAAAGCCAACGGGAACTTTGGGCACAGCCCTAGAGAAAGAGTTTGGAAGTTTTGAAAGATTTAAAAAGGAATTCAGTCTGGCTGCTACTAGTGTTGAAGGCTCAGGATGGGCGGGACTCAGTTTCTGCAAGCAGACCAATAGACCAATAATAATGCAGATAGAAAAACATAACACAAATGTTTATCCCATGTTTACCATCCTCATGGTTATTGATGTGTGGGAGCATGCTTATTATCTGGATTATAAGAATGAAAGAGCCAAATTCGTTGATGCTTTCTGGAACATCGTCAACTGGGATGAGGTGAACAAAAGGCTGGAAAGAATATTCAAGTAGTTTTAGGGCAGGGGGTGGACGGATAAGCTAGAGGTGCAGGGAAATTATGTGAAGGAGCAAAAAGGCATAAAAGCATTAAAAGCAGTGACTAAGGCGATTGAACTTTTGCTTTGTGCAGGCAAGGAGGGTGATGGACAAGAACTGGAAGTTCAAAGAGGCTTTTTAGAACTTTTGTGAGAATGCGAACTGAGTAAATGCTTTTTAGAATTAAAAAAGGACAAGTAAAGGAGGTAAGCATGGAAGAAGCAAGAGAACAAATAGGTCACATGCCTCGGATAGGCGAGCCGGCACCAGCTTTTGAAGCAGTAACCACTCATGGGAAGCTCAAGCTGGAGGACTTTAAGGGGAGCTGGTTGATTCTCTTTTCCCACCCAGCGGATTTCACCCCGGTGTGCACTACTGAGTTCATCGCTTTTACCGAGATTCATCCCGAACTACAAAAGCGAGGGGTAGAGCTTCTGGGCCTTAGTGTAGACAGTGTCTCCTCGCATATTGCCTGGGTGCGCAATGTAGAGGAGAAAACAGGGGTAAGAATACCATTCCCCGTTATCGCTGACCTCAACAAGGAGGTTTCTCTGGCCTATGGTATGATTCACCCCGGTCAGAGCAAGACTGAGACTGTCAGATGCGTGTTCATAATCGACCCCAACCAGGTTATCAGGACAATACTCTACTACCCGCTGACCACCGGCAGGAACATGGATGAGATACTGAGAATAGTAGATGCGTTACAAACGACGGACAAGAATGCTGTAGCTACTCCGGCTAACTGGAGGCCGGGTGATATGGTAGTGGTGCCGCCACCGAACACGCAGGAAATGGCTGAAGAGAGACTCAAGCAGGGGTACGAGTGTACCGATTGGTATCTATGTAAGAAAAAGCTCTAGGCATATCTTTAGAGGAGGAGAATATGGCATGTATTAGCCCTGATGGTAAACCTACCGAGTCAGGTTCCAAGATGCTCCGTGCCCTGCAAGCAGGGTTGGGGTCTCCCGAAGAAATCGCCAAGGGGAGCGGGCTGCCGCTATTCAGGGTCAGAAGCGGGCTCCGTGAGCTTATTCAGGCTGGTTTAGCTAAGCAAAGAGATGATAGGTACGAGCTTAGTGAAGAGGGAGCCAAGCTGATATAGTAATATTCCAGGCGATATTGTGATATTGAATGTATATAAGGAGTATCTTACCCTCACAAGACCAACAAATTGTTGGTGAGGAGGGGTAGGTGTCTATCGCGATGAAATAGACAAGAAAGTGGGCGACACAGGAGGGACAAATGGACAAGGATAAAATTATTGCTTTACTAAATCAAGACCTTGAGGGTGAACACGCAGCCATCATTCAATATTTGGTCCACGCCTATGCTATGGGTGAGGGCGAGATGGCTTGTGAAATCGAGGCTATCGCCCGGGAGGAAATGCGCCATTTTGATTGGCTGGCTGAGACCATAGTCAGCCTTGGCGGCACTCCCAGCCTTGAGAGGGGAGACATGCGCACGAGCGGCGAGTTGGTTCCCGATTGGATGAAGAACGATGTGCTTCAGGAGGAAGATGGCATTGCCTTATATGAAGAACACATCAAGGCTATCGACAATCCTAAAATAAGGCGGCTGCTGAAGCGAATTCTTTCCGACGAAAAGTCACACCGAGGCGACTTTGAACACTTTGTGAATAAGGCTCAAAAGGAAGGTGCCAAGGATTTAAGGGGCTCTCGACAGGACAAGGTTGCCCAGGTTCTCAATTGGGGCATCGAGCATGAATATACCGTTATCCTTCAATACCTTCTCCACTCCTATATGACGCCCAGCAAGGATGTCAAGAAAGAAATGGAGGACCAGGCTATAAACGAGATGCAGCACCTGGGATGGCTGTCTGAAGAGATGGTTGACAAAAAAGGCAGTCCCAGGATTGAGCACATTGAGGTGAACCAATCCACCAAGACCGCTGATATGCTTCGGGCAGATATTGAGATTGAGAAAAAGGTGGCGGCTGAATATGACCGCGCTACCAAAGAAATTGAAGAGCCTGACCTCAAAGAGCTCCTTACTAGGATAAGGGATCATGAAGTATACCATGCTGATGTATTTGATGACCTGCTGAAGGAAGAGGAAAACCGAGGCTAATTGGTATGTTGAGATGGTAGCGAAATGCCAGCTCTAGCCTCGGCAATGAGAGGAGAGCAGATAGCCCAGCCATTGACTAAATATGTTGTGAAGCTGGAAGGAGCGGCATCTTAGTGGAAATTTAGATCGCTTCACCCTAAACTGCAAATTCTGGAAAATCTTAAGCTATGAAGACGTGAGGTGGGGAAAAGATAATGGCCGATAAAACTAATTCCAAGAAGTCTGACAAGGCTTCAATCCATATAACTGGGATGACCTGCACTACGTGTGCAGCCACTATTGAGAAGGGTCTTTCCCAAACTCCTGGTGTGGAACAAGCTGACGTTAGCTTTGCTTCAGAGAAGGCTTCGATAAAATACGATCCTACAAAGGTAGACCTTGACAAGATTAAGAATACCGTCTCGCAATTGGGGTATGGGGTCGCCACCAGGAAATCCATATTCCCGGTGGGCGGAATGACCTGCGCTTCCTGTGTTGCCCGAGTGGAGGAGGCTCTCTCTAGCGTGACCGGGGTGGTTTCGGCTAGTGTGAATCTGGCCTCGGAGAAGGCTACCGTGGAGTACCTGGAAGGAACGGGGCTGGCTGATATGAGACGGGCGGTAAAAGACGCTGGCTATGAACTTGGCCCCGAGGCGCAGGCTTTGGGGGATGTGACCACTGCTGCCCAGCGTGAGATCCGAGTTATAAGGAATAGATTTATCATCGCTGCTATCCTCACCGCGTCAATCATGGCCTTAGGCTGGGGTCCTTCCTTTGTTGGCAAGTCCTATCTACTATTAGCTTTGGCTACGCCAGTGCAGTTCTGGGCGGGTCTGCGATTCTATCGAGGGGCATGGGGTGCGCTGAAGCATAGAACCTCTGATATGAATACCCTGATTGCTGTAGGTACCTCGGTGGCTTACTTCTACAGCATGATAGCTGTTATTTCCCCCGGCCTTTTTGCCGCTGGTGTACTGGAACCTCACTTATACTTCCATACCTCAGCGGCGATCATAACCTTGATTCTTCTTGGTCGTTTTCTGGAAGCTAGAGCCAGAGGACAGACCTCAGAAGCAATAAAGAAGCTTATCGGTATGCAATCGAAGACCGCTCTAGTTATCCGTGAGGGCGAGCAGGGGGAGATTCCCGTTGAAGAGGTTCAAGTTGGTGACCTTATCCTGGTACATCCTGGCGAGAGGGTGCCTGTGGATGGCATAGTGCATCAGGGCTACTCCAGTGTTGATGAGTCCATGATTACTGGAGAGAGTATCCCTGTGGAGAAAAAGGTGGGTGATGAGGTGATCGGTGCCACTATTAACAAGACAGGCAGCCTTGAAATCGAAGCAAGCAAGGTGGGTAAGGATACAACGCTGGCTCATATCGTCAGAATGGTGGAGGAAGCACAGGGAAGCAAAGCTCCTATTCAGCGTCTTGCTGACGTTATCGCCAGTTACTTTGTGCCGGCAGTGATTGGCATTGCCATCGTGACCTTCGTAGTCTGGTATTTCGTGGGACCAGCTCCAGCTCTCACTTTCGCCTTCCTCAACTTTGTCGCCGTGCTCGTTATCGCCTGCCCCTGCGCCTTGGGGCTGGCTACCCCCACCGCGATTATGGTCGGCACGGGCAAGGGAGCCGAGCATGGGATTCTCATCAGGAATGGCGAGGCTCTGGAGAGGGCTCACCAGATAAACACCGTGCTCCTGGATAAGACAGGCACTCTGACCCGTGGCGAGCCTGTGGTGACTGATGTAGTCGCTGCCCATTTTTCTTCCCCGGAGGAAGTTCTTCGATTAGCTGCCTCCGCCGAGCACAACTCAGAGCACCCGCTTGGTGAGGCTGTGGTCAAGGCTGCTCTAGAAAAAAAGCTAGAATTATCTCCATCCTCAGATTTTAATGCCATCCTGGGGCAGGGTGTAGAGGCTTCGGTGGAGGGCAAGAAGCTTTTTCTGGGCAACCTCAGATTAATGGAAGAACGAGGCCTTTCCCTGAATGGGCTGGAGAAGAAAGCCGCTGAACTCCTTGAAGGAGGTAAGACGGTAATGTTCCTGGGGCGGGATAGCCAGGTAGCAGGAATTATTGCCTTGGCTGATACCCTAAAGCCAGGCGCCAGAGAAGCGCTCCAAGCGCTGCGCAAGATGGGTATTGAAACAGCTATGCTCACCGGGGACAACCGGCGCACGGCAGAAGCTATTGCTCGAGAGGCAGGCATTGACCGTGTCCTGGCTGAGGTGCTCCCTGAGCGTAAGGCTGGAGAGGTCAAGAAATTGCAGGAAGAGGGAAAGGTGGTGGCAATGGTGGGTGATGGCATTAACGATGCTCCGGCATTAGCCCAGGCAGATGTCGGTATCGCTATTGGTACAGGTACTGATGTTGCCATGGAGACTGGAGATATTACCCTGATTAGCGGTGACTTGATGGGAGTGGTAACCGCTATATCCCTGAGCAAGCGGACCATGAGGACTATCAAGCAGAACCTCTTCTGGGCCTTTGCTTACAATACTGCTCTAATCCCGGTAGCAGCCGGGGTATTGTATCTTGCCTTCGGGAATATAGGTGTACCCTCCGGGCTTCGTTTCGTCTTGGGTGAGTATGGTTTCCTGAATCCCATACTGGCCGCAGCAGCCATGGCGGCTAGCTCCATCACTGTCGTATCCAACTCCCTGCGTATAAGAAGGTTTAAGCCAGTCAAACTTGGCACTTAATGAGAGGAGGTGCTCAATGGCCATAGACCCAGTTTGCAAGATGGAGGTAGAGGAAGCTAAGGCAGCAGCTACTTCCGAGTACAAGGGAAAGAAATACTACTTCTGCGCTGTTGGTTGCAAGCAGGCTTTCGACCAGAACCCTGAGAAATACCTCGCCAAAAGGTAGTCTGGCTAGGCGGGCAAGGATTTGCTTAATAGCTCGGATTTGTGAAAGGAGGTGCCTTATGGGTGAGTTTACAGAGGTATCTAAAATAGATGAACTGAAAAACGGAACGATGAAGGCAGTAAGTGCAGCAGGGCGCGCAATCCTCCTGGCCAGGGTTGCAGATAAGTATTATGCTGTTGATGGTCGCTGTCCTCATATGAAGGGTGATTTATCACAGGGTAAATTGGAAGGGACTGTAATCACTTGTCCCCGGCACGGCTCTCAATTTGATATCAGTAATGGGCAGGTAGTGCGTTGGTTAAGGGGAGGGCTAATGTCGAAGATAGGCAGTGCCCTCAAGTTGTCCAAAGACCTTACGGTGTATAATGTGAAGGTAGAGGGTAGCAATGTCTTGGTAGAAATTTAGTCAACTCGGTGAATGGAGCTTGCGGAGGAGCAATATCATGAAGAAGTTAGCTTGTGCGGCAGATGAAATAACAACGCTAGCACCTGGAGAGGTCAAAGCAGTGTTAGACCGGGACAAGAAGGATGAGTTTCTCCTTCTAGATAGGCCCGGCAAGAATACTTGGAGGAGGTCAAGCTATGGCTGAATTATCTTTACCATTTGAGTCCAGATATTTTCCTATGAAGAAATTCCTCAACATGTACCAGGAGTCCCTGGAGAAGCCAGAGGAGTTCTGGGCGGAAGAGGCACGTAAGCTGGATTGGTTTAAGACATGGGACAAAGTCCTGGAATGGAAACCGCCCTTTGCCAGATGGTTTGTAGGTGGGATGCTGAATGCCTCGCATATATGTGTGGACCGTCATGCAAAGTCGTGGCGGAGGAGTAAGGTAGCTATATACTGGGAAGGTGAGCCAGGGGACAGTAAGCTCTTAAGCTATTCCACATTATATCGTGAAGTCAACAGGTATGCCTCGGTCTTGAAGAATTGCGGTATAGGCAAAGGGGACAATGTTGCTTTATATCTGCCTATGATACCGGAGCTGCCTATTTTTATGCTGGCATGTGCCAGGATTGGGGCCGTTCACACAGTTATTTTCTCCGGTTTCGGTGCTCAAGCATTGGCTGATAGGGTCAACGATATACAAGCCAAGTTGTTGGTAACTGCTGACGGTGGATTTCGGAGGGGGAAGATAATCCCGCTAAAGAGTATAGCCGATGAGGCTTTAACGAGGTGTCCCTCATTGGAGAAGGTTATTGTAGTTAAAAGAACTGGTTCTCAGGTCACCCTAAAGACGTCCAAGGAATCATGGCTGGATGACCTGCTTGAAAAGGCAGCACTCTTCGTGGAACCGGAGCCGGTGGAATCGAATCACCCTCTTTATGTGCTGTACACTTCAGGTACTACAGGTAAGCCTAAAGGAATTGTCCACAGTACCGGTGGCTATCTGGTACACAATTGTTCTGCTTATAAGTGGGTCTTCGACCTTCGGGAGGAATCTGTCTACTGGTGCACTGCTGATATTGGCTGGCTTACCGGGCATAGCCAGATAGTGTATGCTCCGCTGGCACATGGAGCGGCTACAGTCATTTACGAAGGAGCTCTCGACTATCCTACGATTGAAAGATGGTGGGACATTATCGAGAAGTACGGGGTTACCGTATTTTATACCGCGCCGACAGCCATCAGGATGTTAATGGGATATGGGGAGGAGATGCTGAAAAAGCATGACCTCAGCAGTCTGGAGCTATTAGGAAGCGTAGGAGAGTCAATTAATCCTGAGGCCTGGCTCTGGTTTTATCGCTATGTTGGGGGTGAAAGATGTCCCGTCGTTGATACCTGGGGGCAAACCGAGACCGGTGGCAACATGATTTCACCTTGCCCGGGCATAGAGTGTGTGCCTCTAAAGCCTGGCTCAGTAACATTACCACTGCCGGGGGTGGAGGCTGATATATTCGACGAAGATGGCAAGCCAGTGCCGCCGGAGCAGAGAGGTTTCCTGGTAATAAAGAAGCCCTGGCCAGGGATGCTTCTCGGCATACATGGCGGGTTGGAACGCTACAAGAAGGAATATTGGTCGCGGTTTCCCGGCGTTTACTATACCGGTGACTATGCCGTAAGGGACAAAGATGGATACTTCTGGATCTTGGGGAGGGCTGATGATGTGCTTAAAGTGGCCGGACATAGAATAGGCACTGCTGAGTTGGAGGATGTTGCTATCTCACATCCTAAAATAGCTGAAGCGGCGGTTGTAGGCAAGGAAGACTCGGTGAAAGGCGAGAGCATCGTCATCTTTGTCAGGCTCGAAGAAGGCGTTTCTCCTTCTCCGAGCTTGACAAAGGAACTTGCTGGTCACATAAGAAAGGCGCTGGGTCCTGTAGCAGTTCCTGATGAAGTTTATTTCGTCGCCAGGCTACCCAAGACAAGGAGCGGCACGGTTATGAGACGGGTTTTGAAAGCCGTGGCCAATAATACCAGTATAGGAGACCTCACAGCTCTGGAAGACGAAAGCTCGGTAGAGGAAATAATCAAGGCCTATAAAGAGCTCAAGGAAGAGAAGGAAGAGAAGGTAAAGAAGAGTGGAAAGAAGAAGGGGAATAAGAAGTAAGATGTCGCCAAGGGGTAGAGGGGTATGGTCGGAGATTGTGCTTGGTAAATCCGTCAACTACAGCATGCGAAGAATAATTGGAGGAATTTAAGTTATGGCTGAATTATCTTTGCCATTTGAGTCCAGATATTTTCCTATGAAGAAATTCCTCAATATGTACCAGGAGTCCCTGGAGAAGCCAGAGGAGTTCTGGGCGGAAGAGGCGCGTAAACTGGATTGGTTCAAGACATGGGATAAAGTGCTGGAATGGAAGCCGCCCTTTGCCAGATGGTTTGTAGGTGGGATGCTGAACGCATCGCATATATGTGTGGACCGCCACGTAAAGACGTGGCGGAGGAGTAAGGTGGCTATATACTGGGAAGGTGAACAGGGAGACAGCAGAGCCTTAAGCTATTCCACGTTATATCGTGAAGTCAACAGGTTCGCATCCGTCTTGAAGAATTGCGGTATAGGTGATGGGGACAATATTGTCTTATATCTGCCGATGATACCGGAGTTGCTTATTTTCATGCTGGCGTGTGCCAGGATCGGGGCCGTTCACACAGTGATTTTCTCAGGTTTCAGTGCTCAAGCATTGGCTGACAGGGTCAACGATATACAAGCCAAGTTGTTGGTAACTGCCGACGGTGGATTTCGGAGGGGGAAGATAATCCCGCTAAAGAGTATAGCCGATGAGGCTTTAACGAGGTGTCCCTCATTGGAGAAGGTTATTGTAGTTAAAAGAACTGGTTCTCAGGTCACCCTAAAGACGTCCAAGGAATCATGGCTGGATGACCTGCTTGAAAAGGCAGCACTCTTCGTGGAACCGGAGCCGGTGGAATCGAATCACCCTCTTTATGTGCTGTACACTTCAGGTACTACAGGTAAGCCTAAAGGAATTGTCCACAGTACCGGTGGCTATCTGGTACACAATTGTTCTGCTTATAAGTGGGTCTTCGACCTTCGGGAGGAATCTGTCTACTGGTGCACTGCTGATATTGGCTGGCTTACCGGGCATAGCCAGATAGTGTATGCTCCGCTGGCACATGGAGCGGCTACAGTCATTTACGAAGGAGCTCTCGACTATCCTACGATTGAAAGATGGTGGGACATTATCGAGAAGTACGGGGTTACCGTATTTTATACCGCGCCGACAGCCATCAGGATGTTAATGGGATATGGGGAGGAGATGCTGAAAAAGCATGACCTCAGCAGTCTGGAGCTATTAGGAAGCGTAGGAGAGTCAATTAATCCTGAGGCCTGGCTCTGGTTTTATCGCTATGTTGGGGGTGAAAGATGTCCCGTCGTTGATACCTGGGGGCAAACCGAGACCGGTGGCAACATGATTTCACCTTGCCCGGGCATAGAGTGTGTGCCTCTAAAGCCTGGCTCAGTAACATTACCACTGCCGGGGGTGGAGGCTGATATATTCGACGAAGATGGCAAGCCAGTGCCGCCGGAGCAGAGAGGTTTCCTGGTAATAAAGAGGCCATGGCCCGGAATGCTCCTGGGCATACATGGGGACCCGGAACGCTACAAGGAAGCCTATTGGTCGCGGTTTCCCGGCGTTTACTATACCGGTGACTATGCTGTAAGGGACAAAGATGGATACTTCTGGATCCTGGGGAGGGCTGATGAAGTGCTTAAAGTAGCCGGGCATAGAATAGGTACCGCTGAATTAGAGGATGCTGTTATCTCTCATCCTCAAATAGTGGAAGCAGCAGTTGTGGGTAAAGCGGACCAGGTGAAAGGTGAGAGCATCGTCGTCTTTGCCAGGCTTAAAGAAGGTGTTGACCCTTCCCCGGACCTGAAAAAGGACATTGTTGGTCACATACGCAGAGAGGTAGGGCCTATAGCAGTTCCTGATGAAATTTACTTCGTCGCCAAGTTACCCAAGACAAGGAGCGGCAAGGTTGTGCGACGGATTTTGAAGGCCGTAGCCAATAATACCAGCATAGGCGACCTCACGACTCTGGAAGATGAAAGCTCGGTGGAGGAAATAATCAAGGCCTATAAAGAGCTCAAAGAAGGAGAGGTAAAGAAGAAGTAAGATGTCGCCAGATATTGATTTCATGGTTGGTGGAGAGGCAGGACAAGGGTGCAGTCTATCTGTCATTGCGAGGCTGACGAAGTCAGCCGAAGCAATCTCGTGGAGGAACATGGGGTTGCCAGTCTTTGCTGGCAATGACAAAAGTGGTGCTTGATAAATCAGGCAACTACAAAATGCGGAGAATCATTGGAGGAATTTAAGCTATGGCTGAATTATCTTTACCATTTGAGTCCAGATATTTTCCTATGAGGAAATTCCTCAACATGTACCAGGAGTCCCTGGAGGAGACAGAAGAGTTCTGGGCGGAAGAAGCACGTAAGCTGGATTGGTTCAAGACATGGGACAAGGTGCTGGAATGGAAGCCGCCCTTTGCCAGATGGTTTGTAGGTGGGATGCTGAACGCATCGCATATATGTGTGGACCGCCACGTAAATACTTGGCGAAGGAGTAAGGTGGCTATATACTGGGAAGGTGAGCCGGGAGACAGCAGGGGCTTAAGCTATTCTACGTTATATCGTGAAGTCAACAGGTTCGCCTCGGTCTTGAAGAATTGTGGTATAGGCAAAGGGGACAAGGTTGTCTTATATCTGCCGATGATACCGGAGCTGCCTATTTTCATGCTGGCCTGTGCCAGGATTGGGGCCGTTCACACGGTGATTTTTTCCGGTTTCAGTGCTCAAGCATTGGCTGACAGGGCCAATGATATACAAGCCAAGTTACTGGTAACTGCCGACGGGGGATTCCGGAGGGGGAAGATAATCCCACTAAAGAGTATAGCCGATGAGGCCTTAACAAAGTGCCCCTCGGTGGAGAAGGTTATTGTGGTTAAAAGAACTGGTTCTTCGGTCACCATGAAGTCGCCAAAGGAATCATGGCTGGATGACCTGCTTGAAAAGGCAGCACTCTTCGTGGAACCAGAGCCGGTAGAGTCAAATCACCCTCTTTATATACTGTACACCTCGGGGACTACAGGAAAGCCTAAAGGAATTGTCCACAGTACCGGTGGCTATCTGGTGCACAATTGTTCTGCTTATAAGTGGGTCTTTGACATTCGAGAGGAGTCGGTCTACTGGTGCACTGCTGATATTGGCTGGGTTACCGGGCATAGCCAGGTAGTGTATGCCCCGCTGGCACATGGGGCAGCCATGGTACTTTATGAGGGGGCTCCAGACTATCCTACGATTGAGAGATGGTGGGACATTATCGAGAAATATGGAGTCACCATATTTTATACCTCGCCGACAGCCATCAGGATGTTCATGGGATATGGAGAGGAAATGCTAAGCAAGCATGACTTTAGCAGTCTGGAACTCCTGGGGAGCGTGGGAGAGCCCATTAATCCCGAGGCCTGGCTCTGGTTTTACCAGCATGTCGGTGGTGAAAGATGTCCCATTGTTGATACCTGGTGGCAGACTGAAACCGGTGGCGTCATGATTTCACCTAGCCCTGGCATAGAGTGTGTGCCTCTGAAGCCTGGCTCAGCAACATTCCCGCTGCCGGGGGTAGATGCTGATGTAGTTGGTGAGGATGGCAAGCCAGTGCCGCCGGAGCAGAGGGGTTTCTTGGTCATAAAGAGACCATGGCCTGGGATGCTCCTTGGCATACATGGAGCCCCGGAGCGTTACAAGGAAGCCTATTGGTCGCGGTTCCCCGGCGTTTACTATACCGGCGACTACGCAGTAAAGGACAAAGATGGATACTTCTGGGTCTTGGGGAGGGCTGATGAGGTACTTAAAGTCGCCGGGCATAGACTAGGTACTGCTGAATTAGAGGATGCTGCCGTTTCACATCCTCAAGTAGCTGAAGCAGCGGTTGTGGGTAAACATGACGCGGTGAAAGGCGAAAGCATCGTCATCTTTGCCAGGCTCAAAGAAGGTGTTGACCCTTCTCCGGACCTGAAAAAAGACGTTGCTGGTCACATACGAAGAGTGATAGGGCCTATAGCAGTTCCTGATGAAGTTTATTTCGTCGCCAAGCTACCCAAGACGAGGAGCGGCAAAATTATGCGGCGGGTTTTGAAGGCCGTGGCCAATAATACCAGCATAGGAGACCTCACAACTCTGGAAGACAAAAGCTCCGTGGAGGAAATAATCAAGGTCTATCAAGAGCTCAAAGAAGGGAAGGTAAAGAAGAAGTAAGATGTCGCCAGACTATCTGTCATTGCGAGGCTGCCGAAGTCAGCCGAAGCAATCTCGTGGAGGGGCACGGGATTGCCACGCGGAGTTTACCCTGAGCGGAGGTGAGATTCTTCGCCTTCGGCTCAGAATGACAAAAAGTAAAGAACTCAGAATGACAAGAAGCGAAGGGCTGACAATGATAAAAGAGATGCCTGATAAATCAGGCAACTACAAAAATACCCAAAATTGAACGGAAAATCAAAATTAAACAGCGTAGTTATAGACCAGGAGGTGTAAAATGGAAAAGAACCTTGGGACAGAGCTTGCGGTCAACAATGTATCCGTCGAACTCAACCCCTTCGCCGAGGAGTTTTTAACTCGAACTGTGGTCGGTGCAGTCTCTTCTTTGAGAGGAGCTGAAAACATACGGGACCTGGAACTTTATCTGGAGCGGGGCGATGTCAAGCTTGTCGTCAATGGGAATGAACTTCCCCTTACCCCTTTCCCCAGTGATATTATCACCAACACAATAACTGGTTTGGTCTCTTCATTGAAGGGGGTGGGTAAAATAGACAGTTTGAAGATTAACGTTAAGGCACAATAGTCAAGGGAGAAGCCTACCGACCAACAGTTGACAGGTACCTGAACGAGGACATTATTGACAAGTGGGTAGTTTCTATAATATTATGTATGATATACAGTGCTAAAATTGGGGAACAGGAGCATAATTCGCAATGACATTAAACCGGGGAAGCCTGGAGGATGGCGGAGGTTTTTGGGAAAGGCTTACCTGTTCTGGAGGGGGTACTGCGCATGTGAACGCAGTGGAAGTGGCTCAAACCGAGGGAAGAGATGTCTATTAGGAGGTTAAGCGTTTGATGAAAGGGAAGTTTAGAGCAATATGGAGAGTATCTTTTGCCCTGGTGCTGGCGCTGAGCGTGGGACTCGTAATGGCACCTCTGGGCGAGGTAGGTGCAGATACCCAGTCATTTACTACCAGCGGCACCTTTAACTTTACAGTTCCTGCGGGGGTAAGTCAAATCACGGTTGCGGCGTGGGGAGGCGGTGGTGCCGGTGGAGGAAGTAATAATTATACTGACTGTGAGGGAGTTGGTGGTGCTGGTGGGGGCGGAGGTGCGTATGCCAATTCAACGCTGAACGTAACACCTGGGCAGACATTGCAGGTTGTCGTTGGAGCAGGGGGAACTGGGGTCTCTGGAGCTAACGGCACCGCTGGCGGCCCTTCATTTGTCGGGAACGATACAAATCCTGCTAATGCATTTGTTCGTGCCGCAAGCGGTTCAGGCGGCGCGGCAAATACAGGGGGCGGCCAGCCGCCAGGAGGGGCTGGTGGGACAATACCAGCTTCAGTTGGTGATACCCTCCTTGCCGGTGAAAACGGTGAGGACGGTGATAGCGGTCCTTTAGTTTACTCGGGCTCGGGTGGAGACGGTGCCAACGGCGGTTCTGGTGGTGCTGGGTTCGACGGCGCAGAGAATAAAGACGGCTATCCCGGATATGCACCCGGTGGTGGTGGAGGAGGAGGACGAACATCGGGGCAGGGCGGTGCGCACGCTGGTGGTGCAGGAGCTGCAGGGAGAGTCGTGATTACATGGGTGCCGTCTGTGATATATGACCTCACCATGGCCGTAGCTCCTCCCGGTAGCGGAACGGCGACTGATTTGACTGGTACTTCACCTTACGCAGCAGGCACCGTAGTCAGCATAAGCGCAGTAGCCGCCGCAGGCTACCAGTTTGTTAACTGGACGGCGCCAGCGGGCACATTCGGTAATGCGACTGCCGCGGCGACTACCTTCACCATGCCGGCTCAAAATGTAACCGTCACCGCTAACTTTGTGTCGGTCATTAGCTATAACCTCACCGCCTCCAGCACCGCTTGTGGCTCGGTAACCACGCCCGGTGAGGGGATTTTCTCCTATGCCGCGGGAACTGTGGTTAGCCTGGTGGCTAGTCCAGCTGCTGGCTGCCAGTTTGTTAACTGGTCGGCGTCAGCGGGCACATTCGGTAATCCGAATGCCGCAGTGACTACCTTCACCATGCCGGCTCAGAATGTAACCGTCACCGCTCACTTTGTGGCGGTCATTTGCTACAACCTCACCATCTCCAGCACCGATTGTTGCTCGGTAACCGCGCCCGGTGAGGGGATTTTCTGCTATGCCTGGGGAACTGTGGTCAACCTGGTGGCTAGTCCAGCTGCTGGCTGCCAGTTTGTTAACTGGTCGGGTCATGTGATGACCATCGCTGATGTTTATGACGCCTCAACCACCGTCAGCATGGAGGGCTGCATCACAATCACCGCCAACTGCGAACTGGGATCAGCCTACAACCTCACCACCTCCAGCACGGAAGGAGGGTCGGTAACTACCCCTGGAGAGGGGACTTTTACCTATGGCGACGGTGAGGTGGTCAACCTGGTGGCTGTGGCTGACGAAGGCTACTTCTTTGAAAACTGGACCGGGGGCGTGGCCACCATCGCCAATGTCAACGCCGCCGCGACGAACATCACCATGCACGGCAACTACGGAATCACCGCCAACTTTGAGGATGTGCTGCCTTCGGTTACCACACAAGCCGCCAGCGGGGTCAGCACCGACTCAGCCACCCTGAATATGAACTACACTGTGGGGAACTATAGTTCGGTGGAGGTATGCTTTGTCTACAAGAAGTCCACCGACTCGGCTTGGTCTTCTCCTGATTGGGTGTCTAAATCAGCGGGTGGCACCTATGCTAAGCCGCTCACCGGGCTTGACTCCGACACCGAGTATGAGTTCAAAGCCCAGCTTAAGTATAATGGCACGGTGATTGAGGGTACTACCCGTCAATTCACTACAGACGCACCAACCTCCACAGGGTGGTGTTTTATCGCCACCGTAGCCTACGGAACTCCCACCGCTGAACAGATCGATGTGTTGCGAGAGTTCCGGGATGTGGTGTTGCTGGAGAGCACCGTGGGCTCTCAATTTGTCACCCTGTACTACCAGCTTAGCCCTCCCGTAGCGGATTTCATAGCAAGAAGTGACTTTTTGAGGACTCTTGTCAGGGAGCTCCTGGTTGACCCCGTTGTTTGGATAGTTGAAGCCACGGGAGCTATATGGCGGAATTAGGGAGAGTGTAGAGTGCTGCGTAGTGTATAAGAAAGCTTGCCCATCGCTATCAGGTGGCTGAGACACCAGTCCCGGGAGAGGACATCATACTTGCCATACCGAAAGTCGGCCGTACCACTCAATGTTAGGCACGGTCGGCTCTTTTATTGTCATTGCCTATAGTTTAGGGTTTTGTTTTCCGAGATTGCCACGCCCCGACTTGTCGGGGCGTGGCAATGACAAAAAAGTAGGGTGCTCGCAATGACGGGAAAAATAGAGTTGACCCCTTTCCTATGATACACTACCGGCATGGTAAAGCTTACGTTCTACGAAGGCGTCAGGGAAATCGGAGGCAACAAAATCCTCCTTGAAGATGATAAGGGGAAGCTTTTCCTGGACTTTGGCTATCCCTATAGTAAGTATCGAGTCTTCTACGAGGAATATTTAAAGCCTCGACCCGGAGCAGGACTCCTCGACCTGTTAATAATGGGGCTGCTTCCCCAGCTTGAGGGCATTTACCGCACTGACCTGGAGACAGAAAACCTGTGGCAGCAGTTTCGCCGAGCGGAGCACTATCGCAAACTTGAAGATATAGATGGAATTCTGCTAACCCATGCCCATCTCGACCACTCCGGCCATATATCTTTCCTGAGAGAGGACATCCCGGTATATGCCACCGCGACCACAGCATTTATCGCCAAGGCAGTACAGGACTCAGGCATATCATCCTTCGACCAGCAGGTATGCTATTTCACCCCCAGGGTGGAGGAATGTTTGAAGGGATGGAAGCAGGGGGCTTATGTTGCCAGCAGCAGTGGTGACCGTCAACGTCGCTTCTGTGTTGCTGATAAGCTCGAGCTGAGTGAGGAGGCCGAAAATTTTTGGGGGAAAGCTAGCCGACAGAAAAAACTTGCCTCACAACTGCTGGACGATATTAATAAATGTAGCTTTAATCTGCGTTGCTTCCCCGTAGACCATTCCATTCCCGGTGCCTGTTCCTGGGGTATTGAGACAAGCTCTGGTTGGGTGATTTACAGCGGCGACCTGCGACTTCATGGTAGGCACGGTAAACTTACCGAGTCAATGATAAAGGAGGCAGCGCAGCTACATCCCAGGGCATTAATTCTGGAAGGCACTAATGTGGACAAAGCGGCGAATGTTTTCGAGCAGGAAGTATATGAAAATGCCTTCAAAGCTATTAACGATGCCAGGGGTCTGGTCATTGCCGATTTTCCTCCCAGAGATGTAAATCGCTTGCTTACCTTCTTGCAGGTTGCCAGAGACACAAAAAGGAAGTTAACCATTTTGCCCAGGGACGCTTACCTTTTAAAGACCATGCGCCTTCTCGACCGAGAGATACCTGACTTAACCGAAGAAGACGCTCTGGTCATCTACCAGAAGACAACGGCTGCGAGAAGTCCTGCTTCATGGTTACGAAAGACCTACGAGGAATACTCCAGTAAAACCGTCCTGGCTAACGATGTTCGTTCTAACCAGGGTGACTTCATTCTCTGCTTTAGCTTCTGGGACTTGAATGAGCTGCCCAGCATACAGCCCCGGGCAGGCAGCCTTTATGTCTTTAGCTCTAGCGAACCTCACAACGAAGAGCAAGAGTTGGACTTCCGGCGTTTGCACCACTGGCTCGAGCGCTTCCAATTACGGGCATTCGGCCTCCCTGTAGAAAAGAACGGCGAATGGGAAATACCAGAGGAAGAGAAAGGGCTGCATGCTTCGGGCCACGCTTGTGGTCCCGACCTGTTGAGAGTTGCTCGTGAGATTCAACCGGAGGTGCTTATACCGGTGCACTCCGAGAAGCCCGAATTCTACGTGGATAATCTGAGTGACAGCGGAATAAAAGTCATCCTGCCCACCGAAGATGGAACAATTGAAATATGACCACCGCGCCCAGCGCCAGCAAGCCTGCTATAGCCGTCTTCTAGGCTGGATTAGCGTTGACGATTACGGTGCTCATTACCACAGCGGGCAATAGCCCAACCCTCACTATTGGCTTCAGGCTGGGATGCTCAGTTATGAACTCGGCTATTGGTGGGCTGACCTTGTAGTAAAGCTTCAACAAACCCTTCCCCAACGGGTTGGTGAGCAGGTATTTGTCTCTGAACTCACGCAGAATTCCTATTTCCTCTGCCATTGGGGCGGCGTAAGCTGCGGTGGCGATGAAGCACCGTGGTGCTAGGGGCAGTTCTTAAACATCATAAAGAACATTCACACCTCTCTCCCCAAGTTGAGGTATGTATGTGTTGAGAGAATAACTGCTTAACGGATTACCTCGAAGGTCAATCCCATCCCCTTCTGAAAGCCCTTCATTCTCCACCAGGGGTTCGATGTCAGTTATTTGATTGTCGCGGAGACCAATGGAGATTTTTATCCCTTCTCTTTCATCCAGCCACGGATCGTCCTCCTCAATTTCGCCAATCCTAATCAAACCGGAAAGGGGCGATATGTCGGTAATATTATTGTTATCGAGCCAGACGACTCTCAAATCAGTGAGATCGGACAGAGCACTTATATCAGTTATCTGGTTGCCGTCAAGTGCGAGCTGCTTTAGCTTACTAAGGTTGGAAAAGGAAGATATATCGCTTATCTGGTTATCCCCGAGACCGAGCTCTGTCAGGCTGGTGAGGTTAGCAAGCGGGGATATATCGCTTATCTGGTTCTCACTAAGAGACAGCGTTGTCAGGCTGGTGAGGTTGGCAAGGGGGGATATATCGCTTATCTGGTTATCCCCGAGACCCAGCCCTGTCAGGCTGGTGAGGTTAGCAAGGGGGGATATATTGCTTATCTGGTTCTCACTAAGAGACAGCGTTGTCAGGCTGGTGAGGTCGGCAAGGGGGGATATATCGCTTATCTGGTTCCCACTAAGAGACAGCGTTGTCAGGCTGGTGAGGTTGGCAAGGGGGGATATATTACTTATCTGGTTCTCCGCAAGGGACAGCGTTGTCAGGCTGGTGAGGTTAGCAAGGGGGGATATATTGCTTATCTGGTTATGCTCAAGACCCAGCCCTGTCAGGCTGGTGAGGTTAGCAAGGGGGGATATATTGCTTATCTGGTTCTTACTAAGAGACAGCGTTGTCAGGCTGGTGAGGTTAGCAAGGGGGGATATATCGCTTATCTGGTTCTCCCCAAGAGACAGCCATGTCAGGTTGGTGAGACTAGCAAGGGGGAGTGTATTGCTTATCTGGTTACCCCAAAGACCCAGCACTGTCAGGTTGGTGAGGTTAGCAAGCGGGGATATGTCGCTTATCTGGTTACCCCAAAGCTCGAGCCATGTCAGGTTGGTGAGGTTAGCAAGGGGGAATATATCGCTTATCTGGTTATCCGCAAGAATCAGCACTGTCAGGCTGGTGAGGTTAGCAAGGGGGGATATATCGCTTATCTCGTTCGCCGCAAGAATCAGAACTGCCAGGTCGGTGCAATACTCAAGGCCCCCTAGGTCTTGGATTCCTCTAGCAGCAGCATCGAGATCCTGCAACCAGGCAAGCTCCGAGGCATAGATGTCTCCCTCCGGTTTATTCAGGGCTTCCCTGATGGCAGCCTCCAGGCCGGCATCGGGGATGGTGACCACCGGGTCGTAGTTCCCACAGCCTAGTGGACCTGCTGCGGCACACAATCCCAGAACCAGCATCAACGTCATCACCACCGAGAAGCATTTCCCGGCTCTTAACTTAGCCATCCCTGCCATCCTTCAGCTAACTTGGTTACGGGCGACACTAATAATCTACAGCCATGCCGGCTCGCTACACCATCAACTTTGTGTGTGCGAGACTCCGCATGTCCATTCTTAACACCTAACCGGGAATTGGTAACCCCTTTTTTGTGCGGTGAGGTATTGACATTTTGTAGAGTTTAGTTTTCCCAAAACCTCTAGCTTATGGTGCTATTGTATCACGCCCTGGTACTATTACTGGTACTATTATATCACCCCCATAATGTTAAGTCTTTTCCCGAGATTTTCCACAATTTCGTCCGCATTCGGCAAATAGTCAGCAAATTATGAGTGATAGGGGCTGGGCGCTGACTCTCATACCTTGACTGCACGATTCAGTGCCCGGGAAGCAAGGTCAAGTCAAGCGACTGGTTATCCGCAGTTGCACTGCTGCTTGACAAAGTTAGCCGTTATGGAGTAGTCACCGTTCATGGTGATGGTGGTTATGGCGGCGTTGACATCAGCAATGGTGCCCACATCGCCAGTCCACCTGTCAAACCGGTAGCCTTCATCAGCTACAGCCACAAGTGGGATCAAGAAACTTAGCGGTGATAGCGTAGTCACCGTTCATGGTGATGTTCGTCGCGGCGGCGTTGACATCAGCAATGGTGCCCACATCACCAGTCCAGCTGACAAACCAGCAGCCCTCCCCAGCCTCGGCGACAAGACTAACTACCGTTCCTTCGTCATAGGCAAAAGTGCCCTCGCCAGGGGTGGTTACCGAACCTTTAGACGTGCTGGAGATGGTCAGGTCATATGCCGCCACAAAGTTAGCCGTTATGGAGTAGTCTCCGTTCATGGTGATGGTGGTTATGGCGGCGTTGACATTGGCGATGGTGCCCACATCGCCAGTCCACTCGTCAAACAGGTAGCCTTCATCAGCCTCGGCCACCAGGTCGAGCACCGTTCCTCCGTCATAGGTAAAAGTCCTCTCTCCAGGGGTGGTTACCGACCCTCCTTCCGTGCTGGAGATGGTGAGGTCGTACTCAGCTATCTCTTCAAAGTCGGCTGTTATGGAGTAGTCTCCGTTCATGGTGATGGTGGTTATGGCGGCGTTGACATTGGCGATGGTGCCCACATCGCCAGTCCAGTTGACAAACCGGTAGCCAGCATCTGGAGTCGCCACCAGGTTAACCCTATCACCCTGTTCCTCACAATAGGGATACGTGCCTTCTCCAGGCGTGGTGACCGAACCACCCTCTGTGCTGCTGATAGTCAAAGCATACTCGGTTGTAGGGGTGGTGCAAGCAATGCTATTACCTAAAACCATACATAGTAGGACTGTGATTAAAGCGACTGCAATCGATTTGTGTTTCATTTCCCCTCCTTTGTAATACTTCGGCCCTTCACAGAGTAAAAGTTCAGTTTTCCCAAAATCTCTAGCGTATAGTAATATTATGCCACTCCCCCCGCACTGTCAAGACCAAAAAGAGGTATAATGTCGTCTGTGATTATAGATTTTCATACCCATATATTCCCCCCCTGGCTAAGGGAAAGGCGTGACGAATATATCAAGCGCGATCCTTGCTTTTCTTTGCTTTATTCCCAGCCGGAAGCCAGGATAGCAACGGCGGAGGAACTGCTTGCCAGCATGGATGAGGCCGGCATTGGTTTGTCCGTCGTTCTTAACGTCGGTTGGGTAAGCCATGAACTCTGTGTAAAAACAAACGATTACATTTTAGATTCAGTATCACGCTATCCGACAAGGCTTGTCGGCTTTTGTGCGATTCAACCCAGGGCAGGAGATGCTGCCATAGCTGAGCTGGAGCGATGTGCTAAAGCTGGGGCTAAGGGAATTGGCGAATTAAGGGCTGATGTGCAGGGCTTCGATCTCGCTGATGAGACAACAATGAAGCCCCTAGTTGACGCCGCGCTAAAGCATGACTTGATTTTTCTGACCCACTCTTCTGAGCCAGTGGGGCATGAGTACTCCGGCAAGGGTAGTATCACCCCTGACATCCTCTACTCCTTTATCAAGGTTTTCCCGAATTTAAAGCTTGTTTGTGCTCACTGGGGTGGTGGGTTGCCTTTTTATGCCCTGATGCCCGAAGTAGCCAAGGCTCTCGCCAATGTCTTCTTCGATACCGCGGCTACCGTTTTCCTTTATAAGCCCGAGATTTTTGAGCAGATGAGTCACATCATCGGCAGTGATAAAATACTCTTTGGCAGCGATTATCCCCTTGTGTCGCAGAATCGAGTGCTTGCCCAAATCCAATCTTCACAGCTTCCTGAGGAAGATAAAGCTAGAATCTTGGGGACTAACGCCCAAAAACTGCTATGCTTGGATGAAAGGAGCAGAAGTGTCACATAATCCTGAGCAAATTCGTTCCTTTATTGCCATTGAACTGCCTGAGGAGGCTAAGGAAGGATTAGCCAGGCTGAGAAAAGAATTGGATAGAGATGAACATAAGTTCGTCAAGTGGGTGGACCCTGGGGGAATTCACCTGACCTTGAAGTTTCTGGGCAATATTCCTTCTAAGCGAATAACAGAGATAACCGAAGCTATAAAAGAAGCTGCACAGGGGATTTCTCCATTCCATTTAGAGATTTCAGGCCTGGGGGCTTTCCCCAGTCTAAGGCAAGCTCGGGTCCTTTGGGTCGGCATCGGTGGGGAGGTGGACGAGCTATCCAGGTTACAGCAAAACATCGACTCCGCGCTCGCCGCCCTGGGATTTGCCAAGGAGGAACGCTCCTTTGTGCCACATTTGACTCTGGCTCGCATCAGGCAGGGAGCATCACCACCGGAAAGAAGGAGTTTTGGCGAACTTGTGGGCTCTACCATCTTTGAAGATAAATATCATGTCGAAGTCGAGGCTATCAACTTAATGAGAAGCCAACTGACGCCCGCCGGGGCTATTTATACCTGCCTGTCGGCGGTTGGGTTGGGCCATTAGGAAATTCTAAAGAAAATCTAAAAAATTTGGGTTTATTCGGGAAGTGGCCTTGCAAACGAATTTTTTATAGTGTATACTTATTGCCTTTGATATAGGCAAATAAATTTAATAGTGGAGGTGGAACTTGGAAAACGGTTCATTTCCTAAGTGCCAAAAATGCGGAAAGGGGGATTTAGTGCCTCTGTCTGACTTTGGTAGTCAAGGGGCACCGATTCACTACAAGGCCTGGGTGTGTACCAATCCTGATTGTGGTTACAATTTAAAGATCAGGAATGGTGAAGTATACCTTGATGAGCCTATTCTTAGTGGAGAACTTCATACCCGCACACGCCGGGAATACACTCCTTAGCAGAGGATTTGCTTCGCTCAGGTAAATTAATTGAGCTGGCGGTTGACTCTTTTTTCCCGCGTCGATGCGTTGGCTGTGGGAAAGTAGGCGGTTTTCTTTGCCCTGAATGTCTCGGAAAACTGCCAAGGCTATTACCCCCGCTTTGCCCCCACTGTGGCAGATCTCAGGCTAGCGGTATCGTATGTCCAGACTGTCGGCAAAGGCAAACTGAGATTGACGGCATCCGTTCTCCATTTAGGTTTGACGAGGTAATACGGAAAGCCATTCATCAGCTAAAGTATCGAAATTTGAAGACAATCTCTCCCTGTCTGGCTGAATTACTAGCTGATTATCTTGGGTCAAATCCCTTGCCTGGCGAAGCCTTGGTTTGCGTACCTCTTCATCCACGGCGATTGAGAGAGAGGGGTTATAATCAGTCCAGCCTTCTCGCCGGGGAGTTGGGTAGGCGCATTGATTTGCCGGTGATTGAGGATTGCCTCATTCGGGTTAAGCAGGCACAACCTCAGGTGAGGGCAGTTGATGTGGAAGAGCGCCGAAGGAATGTCGCCGATGCTTTTGTGTGCCGTGATGAAAAGGTAGGCGGTAAACAAATTATCCTTATAGATGACGTATGTACCTCTGGAGCCACGCTGGAGTCCTGTGCCGCAGCTCTCAAGAGCAAGGATGCTACGTCTGTTTGGGGCTTAACGTTGGCAAGAGAGATTTACAACTGAAGGAGGAGAAATGAAGCTACAGATTATCGCTAGGAATAATGTGGAGGTCTCTGAAACATTGGAGGCATATGTTGAGAAGAAGATTGGCAAACTGGTTCGTTACTTACCTACCATCGGTGAAGGCAAGGTGGAGATTTCCCACGAAGGTGCAAAGCTGCCTGAGCAGCGATTCACTGTCCAGGTTACCCTTGACAGCAAAGGTGTCTTAATTAGAGCTCAGGAAGAGTCTAAAGATATTCGCACAGCCATTGATAAAGTAGTGGATGTGCTATCTAATCGAATCGAGCGATACAAAGGCAAATTATATGATAAAGGCAGAGGCATTTCCTTTGCTCGGCAAGGAGCAGCAATAGAGGCGGAGGAAATCAAGGCTCCCAAAAGAGTGGTAAAGAGTAAACGCTTCTTAGTCAAACCCATGCCTGTAGATGAAGCTATAAGCCAGATGGAGCTTTTAGGGCATGATTTCTTTCTTTTCATAGATGCCGATACTGAGAGGCTCAATTTGCTATACCGTCGTGACGATGGCAACTACGGCCTGATCGAGCCAGAGCAAGGGTGATAGAACCAACTACCATTCTCGGGTAAGCAAAATCTACATTCACCCTGCCAAATCGAAGATTTTGTGGGGGGGGTAAAAGAGCGGAGCGAATTTTTTCATGTGGTTAAGCTAGGGTTAAGACTCGTTTGTGGTAATCAAAGCAGGGAAAAGACTGGTGGAGCTGATGGGATTCGAACCCACTACCTTCTGACTGCCAGTCAGACGCTCTCCCGATTGAGCTACAGCCCCGCTTGGTTCAAGAATATAACAAAACAGCTTGGGAAACTCAAGTTAAAGGTCCAAGCCCAGCCATTGTAGTATGGAGCGCAAACCGAAGTATCCCAGGTAAGCTAGTATCATGCTTTTGACTGTCCTCCCTGCCCAAGTGGCGAGGAAAAATCTTACCCACCCAAAGCGAACCATGCCCAGAAATACGGCGAAGGGATAAAAAAAAGGACTCAATACAGCTGACACGAAGAAAATGGATTTAGAACCGTGGCGGCCAATAATATTGCTGAAGCGAAGGTAAAGGCCGCTGTTACTATCTCGGAATAATCCCCTGCCAGCGTATCCAGTGAAATAAGCACCAGTAGCACCTATAGCTTCACCAATTCCAGCTACGGCGCCAACTATGGCAGGATTTAATACTCCACCCAGTGTAAATGTAATAACAATGCCGAAGCCGGGCAAAATGAAGGTCCCATTGGTGAGAACGTTGATGAAAAAGCAACCAAAATAGCCCCACTCTGATATTTGGTCGATGTAGCTTCGATACTGAATGATAAGAAGAGATAAAGCTATGGTAACTGCTAGGGATATGCCACCTATTATGGCTTCACGCTTAGTCGGTTTCCTCATAAATTTTGCCTATTATACAGTAAAAGTATACAAATAAAGCCAAACTTTTTGAGTTTGGTTTGCTCACTGTGCCGAGATTATAGCTATTTCAATAAAGAAAACATGGCCAGGGCTGAGCGCAAAGTCAACGACCTAGAGGCTTTGTGAGTGGCGACCATGGTCGGTGAGAGTCCCGGGCGATATCAAAAAATCATACCTCTGCTGTTTTATAGTGGGTTTCTCTCCTTATTTCTTATTTCATGCCCTTTCTAGAGCCTCTTAGTGCCCTCTGAGGCGATTTTCCATGGCTGGGGACAAAACCTGAATCATTGCAGCATGGCCACATAGCTATTTATAGGCACCCCCAGCGAATCTGCTACGGGTTTGCATTTGGCCATAAGGCAATAGAAAAACTTCCCTTCCGGGGGAAGCTCGGACAAAGCCTCATAATGCCCCATTCCTTTGGCGAATATAAGGTCTGCTGACTCAAATTCTCGTTTGAACTGGGCTGAAGCTAAAGAAAAAACTATTCCTGGTGAAGCTATGCCCGTGCTTATAACCTTCCCAAACTCACCTTCCAAGCCAGACCTCCTCACATCTTCCATGGTCAAATCGTCTTGAACAGGCGAGGGCTTTACCACATAGATAACCTGGGCGAATTGCTTCATCCACTTGACTAAAGGGAGGTCGAAGTAGAGCTCCCCGGCATTATCCGCCAGATATAAAACTTTGCCGGCATCTTTTAGCTTTGCTTCCAATTGCTCCGAGTCATCTACAGCAAAGCTCACAGGTTCCCTGATATCATCCTTAATAGAACCGGGCTCCCTGAAGAAATCAGTAGCATTCGCTGCCGCGGCCAGCTTAAGACAACCCCGAAGTTCATCCTTATGGAGATTGCTTCGCTTCCTGCCCCGCCTTCGGCTCGCAGCTTCAGCTCGCAATGACAGCTCGGAGTATAATTCCCTGACGAGCGTCATCTCCCTTTCCTTCATTGCCCTATAAGGGTCAGGATTGTGAGTCACTTCTCTTACCACCTTGTGAATCTTGGTGGCAATCACAATAGATAATTGGCTACAAGAAAACTCATCATCCAATATCTTCATCGCTTCTTTTATTGCCCTTTGCTTCAGCGAAGCATCGCCCGTGGCTAGCTCTGCAGCCTGGCAAATTAATCTGCGTAAGCATTCATAGCAACCTGGCGTCAGTTTCATTCTAGCTCCCTTAACTCAAATTTGAGCAGCTTGTGTCACTGTATTATAATAATATCGGGTATGTTTGAGAAACTAGAATTAATACAAAAGCGCTATGACGAGCTAAGTCAACTCCTGGCTCGAACAGAGATAGCCACTGACCGCAGGCGGCTTCAAGAGCTAAGCAAGGAGAAGGCTGACCTCGAAGATATTGTTGGCACATACCAACAATATAAAGCCAAGGGCAAAGAGCTGGCGGAACTTGAAGCTTTGCTTAATTCTCATGCCGAAGCGGAAATGACGGCTTTAATCAAGGAAGAAATGAACAAACTCAAAGAACAGCAAGCTGATCTCCTTAGCCGGCTCAAGCTTTCCCTGATGCCCAAAGACCCCGATGCTGATAGGGATGTTATTGTGGAGATAAGAGCTGGTACTGGTGGTGGGGAGGCAGGCCTTTTTGCCGCAGACTTATTCCGCATGTATAGCCGATATGCCCAGGGCAAGGGCTGGCAGGTGGGGATCATCGATAGCAATCAAAGTGAAATCGGAGGTTTCAAGGAGCTAATATTCGAAATCAAGGGTAAAGGCGCCTTCAGCCGCTTTAAGCACGAGCGTGGTGTCCATCGAGTGCAAAGGGTGCCAATTACCGAAGCCTCGGGACGACTTCACACCTCGACAGCTACGGTAGCGGTCCTGCCCGAGGCAGAAGAGATTGAGCTTAACATCAATCCTGATGACCTCAAAATGGAATTCTTCCATAGCCGGGGGGCCGGAGGGCAAAATGTGAACAAAGTAACTACGGCAGTTCGCATTACGCACTTGCCCACAGGCATAGTAGCCTCCTGCCAAGATGAAAGGTCTCAAATAAGAAACAGGATGAAGGCCATGGCGGTGCTTCGGGCCAGGCTGCTTGACCTTGAACAGCGGAAACAATCTGAAAGCGTGGATAAAGAGCGGCGGATGCAAGTAGGCAGCGGTCAACGGGCGGAAAAGATCCGCACCTACAATTTCCCCCAGAACAGGGTCACCGACCACCGAATCAGCTCCAGTTTTCACAACCTTCAGCAGGTTTTAGATGGAGAGCTGGACGAAATTATTGAAGCCCTGTCCAGCAAAGAGCAGGTTGAACAACTGGAAGCAGCTCTTACATGATTTTAAGCGAAGCTTTACAATCAGCTACCAAAACATTACTCAGGACAAGAATTGATGATGCCTCTGTTGAGGCTGAGCTTTTGCTAGGCCATGTCTTGAGAATGCCTAGAACACAGCTTTACACAGAGCCAGAGAGGGTCTTAACTTCAACAGAAACAAAGCATCTATGGCGTCTTGTCCAGCGTCGCCTTGATCACGAGCCTACTGCTTATATTTTAGGGCACTGCGAATTTTACGGAATCGACTTCTGCATTGACTGTCACACTTTTATTCCCAGACCAGAAACAGAACTTCTCGTGGAAAAAGCTGTGGAACTTGCCCATCGCATTTCCTACACGGGAAAGCGAATTACCATAGCCGACGTCGGCACAGGCTGCGGAGCTATTGCCATCAGCCTTGCCTTAGCATTGCCTCAAGCTAAGATTTATGCCACGGATATTTCAGCTTCGGCTCTACAGGTAGCCGAGATGAATTGCCAGCGCCACGGGATTAACAGCCAGGTGGAACTTTTGCAAGGGAATTTACTTGAGCCATTGCCTCAACCCGTAGATATGATAGTAGCCAATTTACCTTATATCAAAGATTGTGAATTTAAAGATTTGAGCCCAGAGATAATAAATTTTGAGCCCACGATGGCCTTAGCTGGTGGTGAGGATGGGTTGGACAAAATACAACAGATGCTAGAACAAATGCCGGGAAAGCTTAATTACGGAGCCTGTTTCCTTTTGGAAATAGGCCAGGGGCAGGGTGAAATGGCGACTTCGTTAATAAAGAGTTATTCCCCACAGGCCAGTATCGAGCTAATTTCCGACCTGGGCGGTATCGAAAGGGTGGTAGAGGTCATATTATGGGAAGGAGTGAGATGATGGAAGAGATAGAACGGTTAGCTCAGCTTATCATAGAGTCTAAGAAGGTCATCGTGTTCACTGGGGCTGGGGTAAGCACGGAGTCAGGTATACCCGATTTCCGCGGCCCGGGAGGAATCTGGAGCAGATATGACCCTGAGGACTTCACCATTCAAAAGTTCCTCAGCGGCCCGGCCGCTCGCAAAACTATCTGGAAGATGTCCGCCGAAAGTGGACTTCTTACTGAAGCCGAACCAAATCCCGCCCACTATGCCATCGCCGAGCTCTACCAGTTGAGCAAATTAGATTGCGTCATCACTCAAAATATCGACAATCTGCACCAAAAGGCCGGGGTCCCTGAAGACAAGGTATTTGAGCTTCATGGTAATATGCGGTGGGTGGTGTGCTTGAGCTGCCGTAGACGCTTTCCGATGACCGAAGTATTACAAAAAATAAAGGAGGGGATAGAAGTTCCCGATTGCCCTGACTGTCAGGGTATCCTGAAGCCAGGTGCAGTGTTCTTCGGAGAGGCATTACCACAGGAGACATTACAGGAAGCTACCCGCCGCTCGCAGAACTGCGACCTTTTTATTGTCATTGGTTCCACTCTTGTCATTTACCCCGCTGCCTATATGCCAACATACGCCAGAGAGGCTGGGGCCAGGTTAGCTATCGTTAATTTAACTCCAACCCCCCTCGACCACTACGCCACAGTGGTCATCCAAGGCGGGGCTGGCGAAATAATGTCCAGGGTGATGGAAAGGGTGAGGCTTTCCTAGTCCACTATTTTTTGGATACGCTTGATATCCAGTGCCTTGCCAGTATTTTCATCCACTTCGACCAGAATTGCATCGAAGCTGACTTTTCCCTTGCCAACCGATAACCGACTAGGAATCTGAGTAAGGAAGCGATTGATTACAGAAGTTGGGTCATCCCCGATAACCGAATCTATAGGGCCAACCATGCCTATGTCGGTGACATAAGCAGTGCCTCCGGGCAATATGCGAGTATCGATAGTGCCCACATGGGTATGGGTGCCCAACATGGCGCTGACTCGTCCATCGAGATATTTACCCATGGCCACTTTCTCCGAGGTTGCCTCGGCATGGAAGTCAACAATAATAGGGATTGATTTATGTTCAAACTCAGCCAGTAGCTGATCCATGGCTCGAAAGGGACAATCAAAATGGCCTATGAAAACACGCCCAACGAGGTTAACTATCAGGACATTATTTTTAAGCAAATAGCCACGACCAGGATTTGTCGGTGGATAATTCAACGGACGGAGAATAGCAAGCTCATTATCCAGGTAAGGAATGATCTCCTTCTGAGCCCAGATATGATTGCCTGTGGTTATGACATCAATTCCAGAATCAAAGAGCTCTCGTGCTGTACTTAAGGTCAGCCCTACCCCACCGGCAGCATTCTCACCATTGCCTACTACGAGGTCAATATTATGTTCATAACACAAGCCTGGTAGGATTTCCTTCACTGCCTTCCTACCAGGTTTGCCGATGATGTCGCCTATTGCCAGTATTCTCAATTTTACTTAGCGTAATCTATCGCCGTAGTCTCCCTTATCACTACTACTCTTATCTGACCAGGATAGGTCAGGCTCTCCTCTATCTTCTTAGAAATATCCCGAGCCAATCTCACTGCTGCTAAATCATCAACTTTCTCTGGTTTTACCATGACACGCACTTCGCGCCCAGCTTGAATAGCAAAAGACTTTTCCACGCCAGGAAAATCGGCTGCTATGTCCTCTAAGTCCTTAACGCGCTTCAAATATTGTCCCAAGGACTCACGCCTTGCACCAGGCCGCGAACCACTTATGGCATCGGCAGCAGCAACAATAAAGCCCATAACAGTACTAGTCTCTGCCTCGCCATGATGTTCAGCAATGGCTTGAACCACATCTGGATTTTTATCCCACTGCTTAACCAGGTTAGCACCTATCAGAGCATGCGGACCCTCCGTTTGATGATCTACCGCCTTTCCAATATCATGAAGCAGGCCGGCTTTCCTGGCGACATTGCCATTAACCCCAATCTCGCTAGCCAACATCCCCGCCAGGTGAGAAACCTCGAGACTGTGAAGTAAAACATTCTGACCATAACTGGTACGAAATTTAAGCTGGCCAAGTAGCTTAATCAGTTCGGGATGTAAGCCTGTCACTCCGGCTTCGTAAGCAGCTCGTTCACCCTCACTACGGGCAGTAGCTTCAACATCTGTTTTGGTTTTGTCTACTATTTCCTTAATCCGGGCTGGATGAATGCGCCCATCAAGGATAAGTTTGCCTAAGGCAAGGCGAGCTACTTCACGCCTCACAGGGTCGAAGCTGGAGATAGTAACTGTCTCCGGAGTATCGTCAATGATAAGATCAACACCAGTAGCTTGCTCCAGAGCTCGGATATTGCGTCCTTCACGCCCAATGAGGCGCCCCTTCATCTCGTCACTAGGCAGGGGAACAGCGGATATTGTAGTTTCCGAAACAACATCAGTAGCACACCTTTGAATAGCTGTGGCCAGAATATCCCGAACCCTTTCATCAGCCTCTTCCTTTATTTGCGCCTCCCACACCCTAACTTGTTGCGAGGCCTCTTCTTCAACCTCTTGTTTTAGCATTTGAAGCAGGAGAGTTTTTGCTTCTTCACTAGATGTGCCAGAGATGGATTCTAACTTTGCCAGCTGATTTTCTCTTATTGTCTGAAGTTCAGCTGTTGTACTCTCAATATCTTTTTTCTTGCTATCTAAATCACGCTCACGCCGCTCTACAGCCTCTAACTTCCGCTCCAGCGCCTCTTCTTTCTGGTTAGCACGCTTTTCTATTCGTTGTATTTCAAGGCGACGTTCCTTGCTTTCCGCCTCGGCAGCCTTGCCAACCTTGATAGCTTCTTCTCTGGCTGCACGGAGTAGCTCATTATACTTGGTTGTTGCCTCATCTAATAAGTTCTGTGCCTCTTTTCTTGTTTTTTGAATCTCCCGCTTGGCTACTAGCTGCCTGATAAAGTACCCAATAAGGATGCCCAAAACAAGAGCAAGGCCACCTATCATTAATGTATAGTCCATATTTCCTCTTTATTTCGTTGTTATAGTAAACACAAAACATTGCGTATTAATAATAACCTTTTATCGGGTTGGCGTCAACTAACTGTGCTGGCAAGCAATCCCTTGACCCGTTTGCCTTGCATCTCTTAGCGCACTGGGAGAGGTGCTATATTACCGTTGCACAAAACTCGGGATTGTGCAACTCAATATACCCAACAGAAACTCAAATTGTGTGATCACAATAGAAGGGCTGGGTATTATGACCGATACACAGCCTTCTAGAAGTCATAAGGCTTCTATCGTTATGCCTTCCCAATCCTGAACATCTTAGTCCCACACACGGGGCATGTCCCCTGAGTCGCCGGTCTCCCGTTTTTCATGGTTATTGTCTTGGGATCTTTTATTTCTCTTTTAGCACGACACTTTAGGCAGTAT
>Ga0209979_1000899_pt1 | contig 35914 bp, 33 predicted proteins | sample AnhtaG_FD_183114 | JGI IMG/M metagenome (GOLD analysis project Ga0209979, IMG submission 183114) | Deep subsurface microbial communities from Anholt, Denmark to uncover new lineages of life (NeLLi) - Anholt_01485 metaG (SPAdes) (version 2) | ecosystem: Environmental > Aquatic > Marine > Oceanic... | reverse complement strand
TTCTATCATTGGTTTTTCCCTCTTCAAGGACAATATCCCATTGGCAACTTATCGTATACCTCTGTATCTGCTCTTTACCTTCGTCGGTGATCTCTATGCTGCCAGGAAAATGGATGTATACAAGCCCCTCAGTAGCTAACACTTTTTGCCATATTGGTAGAATTTGTTGGTAAAAGTTACCAATGTCACTGATATTTTGCTAAAACTTCCGGGATAGCATTCCTCAGCAGCTAGCATTTTTTAAGCACACCCCTATTAGGTTCCTAATAGGGATGCATATTGAAAACATATACCTATCTTGAGGAGAGTATATTAAAGTTATTCATGGCAATACATTTGGATCTGTCAAAACCATTGAAAAAGACACTTTCAGAATTGATAGTTTGTCTCCTGGAAAATAACAAAGCTCATATTTCAAAAATGGGCGAAAACATATCCACAGAAGGTGCCGGTATAATGGCATGTATACAACGTATACGTCGATTTTTGTCAAATAAACGGATATCGCCATCCATAACAGTCATACCATTGATCTATCTGATGCGCCCGCTTCTCCAAAGACTTCCTGAGATAGTACTGATAATGGATCGTACTGAATGGGAGAAGCGTCTCAAGTACATCAACATACTGTCAGTGGCAGTCAGTTATAAAGGGCGTGCTCTTCCATTGTTTTGGATAGTCTTTGGACGTAAGGGATGTAGCTCTTTTGAACAGTGGAAACATGTTCTAACTCCTGTTATCGAAGGGTTAAGACAGATGGATTGGCTTTTTGATAAGCTTGTTCACGTGCTTGGTGATAGAGAGTTCGGCAGCCCAAAACTTGCTGAATGGCTAAAATGTACATATGATATTGATTCAACACTGCGAATAAAATCTAGCATATACTTGAATAGTGATTACACACCAGAAACAAAAGTAGCCACGCTGATCAAAAATATGGTCAAAGGCACACGTCATATCTTATACAATCAAACATTAACACGAGATAGCAGTTTTAAGATGAATGTCTTATTGACATGGAAAGAAGAATATGATGAACCACTGGTTGTTGCAACAACATCTGGGAATCCTGCTATAGCTGATAAAACATATGGAAAAAGGGTTGATATCGAGTCCATGCATAAAGATTGGAAAACCAATGCATTCGATCTGGAGAAAACCAGAGTGACCAATCCAAAGCGAATAGAAACTTTACTGATTGTAATTGCTTTTGCTTACGTCTTGTGTGTACTTGAAGGAGATCAAAAGGAAATATCAGGTGACGTTCGGGAACCTCCAAAAGGAAAGACACGAATGGTTGGACTTTTCCTAAGTGGGCTTAGAACTATTTCCAGACATCTCAGACGAGCTGATATCAAGAAGTTTAAACGATTCATCTTTCAATTGCTTCTGCCGATCTTTAACGTTTGGAATATTCGGCCATCTGCCGTATTGTAGGTCTGGCTGGTAATTTTGACGAATCACAGACGTTTGATGAGTGCACACCATGTTCTTCGAAGTTGTATTTCCGGCATCTGATTGGAAAAACATCTTACTGATGCTTAAAATTTTGTCAAGAATTACTCTGACAAAACTTAATGCGAACAGGATGATCAAAATCAATTTTATAAAAATGATAAAATTATTATTTTACCGCTGATTCGTGTAAAAATGTTAGCTACTGAGGAGAGAAGAGTTTAAACTCTTCTTTGTGTGTTTTGGATCCCTGTCAGACCACCAAGAGAAATCAAGGATATCTTTCTCTGAACTGGAACTAGATTACTGCTGCTCTGGGATTGACTGTGGCTTTGTGGGGTGACTTCTTCGCTTGTTGCTGAAAGTCCTGCGTTGTCGTAGACAGTAGCTGTCGCTGTATCACCTTGACTGCAATCAGAAACCTCGTACTCATACGGCGCAGTGGTTACTGTACCAACGAGTTCACCATTCACGTAGAACTCCACCTTGGCAACACCGCTTGTTTCATCAGAAACATCTGCTATCAGATTGTATACTTTGAAACCCGTCTTCTCAGCAGTGAGTGTAATCGTTGGCACTGTTTGGTCGATCTTGAAGCCAAATGGTCCTTTCACTGTCTCTTCGTTTCCAACATAGTCTACTGAATAGTATCTTAAATTATGTATACCATCCTCAGTGACAAGGATGGGCTCCCCTGTATATTCTTGCCAGTCATCGTCGTCTATCTTGTAATAAGTAAACTTCACACCAGACCAGTCATCCTCTGCGGTAATCTCTATTGATACATCACTAACGTACCAGCCATTATCGCCTAATGTTCCATAAAATTCGTGGGTTGTTGTAGGTGGTGTCGAGTCTTCCAACTCTATCGTAAAACACCATGTTTCTGACCAATTGGTAACGTAGATACCAACTGTTGCACTCACTCTCCAGTAATAAACACCTTCTACCATATGTTCAGATGGCGTATATTCTGATTCCTCCAACTCTGTTTCGTTTATAACAAGAGTAGATTCTTCAAAACTTGGATCTGTAGCTACTTGCAATGTATATGTCACGGGGTATAGGGGTTCAACATCGGTCCAGTCAAATGTGGGCATTAGGTTTTTTATGGAACTACCGTCCTCTGGCGATAACAATTGCACGGATAAAACCGGTGTCATCAGCGGATATCTATCTTGGTTGTTGACACAGCCAGGTATATCATAGGGCGTATCTCCAATACCATCACCATCCCCATCTACGCCAGTATAGTCACCCCAGAAACTACCTTCTGCACCGTCATCCCATGTGTTTGTAGTGCCACTACTGCCATAGGCATTTCGTATATTGCCCACAAAATTGTTATGATGTATTAAATTCCCTGAAGTGCCGGAGAAATAAACACCAAAGTTGTTGTTGTAGAAAGAGCTGTCAGTGAACTCGTTGCCAGTTGAAGCCATTTGAATATAAATCCCATGCTCTGTATTATCATAGAAAAGACAGTTTGTTATAATGCTACTATATGAATGAGAAAGAAGCATACCATCTACGGAATTGTTATAGAAAGAGCTGTCGATGAATTGATTGTCTGTAGAATCAACTAGATATACACCATTATTGTTATTATAGCTAGCGCAATTTATGAATCTGTTGCTATCGGCAGGGTATCCGATATAAATACCGTCACTAGGGTTATCGTGAATTTTACAGTTTACAATGTTATTGTTTGACGAATATCGAAGAAAAAGCCCCATTCTAGAATTATTGTAAGAAGAACAGTTGATAATATTGTTGTATGAGGAACCGTCAATGTAAAAACCATCATTATCGTCGTAGGCGTTACAGTTTATAATATTGTTATTTGGAGAAGATTTGAGATGGATACCACTTTGAGAATTATTGTATGAATTGCAATTTGTGACATTGATATCTGAAGAAGATTCGAGGTAGATACCATTGTTATTATTATCGTAGGAATTACAGTTTTCAATGTTACTATTTAGGGAAGATATGAGATAGATACCATAATAACTATTGTCGTAGGAATTGCAATTTATGAAATCATTGTTTCCAGAAGAGAATGAATAGATGCCGTATCTGGTGTTATGAGAATTAACATTTAATAGCGTTGAGTGGGATGTATCAATTAATACTACTCCCCAGATATCTGAGTTCTTTAATGTTATATTATCACAAGAAACCAATCCTAGGTAACCGACATTATCTGTCTCATCCAATGTCATGTTGGTTTCTTCAATGAGATAATAGATAGTCTTTCCATTTACCGTATTTGAAGTATCTATATCTATATGAAAATCGTTTATGCCACCATAAATCTCTAAATTGACATCATTACTATGTAAGGAGCTGTCTCTTACAGTGTTATCTGGAGAATAGTAGAAATAGAGCCCGTAGTTATTGTCGTAGGAATTGCAATTAGTAATGTTATTTTTTGAAGATCTGTATAAATAGATACCGTACATAGCTTTATGGGAACTAACATCTGATATTGTTGAATCAGTTGTTTCCACTAACATTATGCCATTTGTATCTGAATTTTTCGCTGTTATATTCGTACAGGAGATTAGTGCCAGATAGCCGAAGTTATGGGTGTCATCAAATACCATGTCATTTTGTTCTATGACATACCATATGGGTTTTCCATTGATATAGTTTGAAGGATTTATGTCTTGGTGAAAATCGTTGGTGGAAGTACCTCTAATAGCAAAATTATAGTCATTATCGTTAATGGTGTTATACTGTAGGTAGTTATTCGCGGAACGATAAGCGACGAAACCATAGGTGTTTCCATAATACTTGCAGTTCTCGAAAACATTATCTGAGTTATAATATAAGTAGGCCCCATAGCCTTCATTATTATAAGAATCGCAGTTCGTGACATGTGTATATGAAGATAAGTAGTAAATATACATCCCATGACCAACGTTATTGCGAAATGCACAGTCTATAATATCACTGTTTTGAGAATTATAAATATAAATGCCGTTTTTACTATTGTTATTTGAAAGACAGTTTGTAAAATCATTATTTGAAGAAGTTTGGACATAGATACCATCGTTAAGATTGCTGTAAAAATGTGATGATATGTTGTTGTCTGGAGAGTTAATGAGATAGATGCCGTAACTATTATTGTAGGAATTACAGTTTTCGATGTTGCAATTTGGAGAACTGTCGAGGTAGATGCCCGCATTGGAATTATTATAGGTATCGCAACCACTAACATTGATGTTTGATGATCGCTCCAGAAAGATGCCCCGCAGGCTGTCATGAGAATCTATGTTAACTAAACTTGAATTAGAAGTATCTGATAGATAGCAACCGTAAACATCTGAATTTTCTAATGTTATATTATCACAAGAAACCAATCCCAGGTAACCGACATTGTCTGTCTCATCCAATGTCATGTTGGTTTCTTCAACAAGATAGTAGATAATCTTTCCATTTACCGTATTTGAAGTATCGATGTCTTGATGACCGGTAGCCGTAATAGCATATTTATTGTCATATATTTGGTTATTTCTCAAAATATTGTTAAAAGCAGATGCGAGATTGAGTCCCCAACCCGTGTTTTGATAGGATTTGCAGTTTGTCAAATTATTATCTGGAGATCTGTCAAGAAAGATACCATCACCAGAATTGCCGTAGGAATTGCAATTTATGAAATTGTTGTATGATGACTGGAAAGAAAAGATACTCTGATGGCCGTTATTGTAAGAATTACAATTTATGAAATTATTGTAATTTACCTGATACCAAAGACGGATGCCCTGGTCGGAACAATCATAAACTTCGCAATTCAGATAATTACCATATGTAGCTTGATAGATGTTGAATCCAACCCAGAAATGATTGTAACAGACGATATCAGAAAAATTATTATTTGAAGATTGTTCAATGTAGATACCAATTCTGCCGTTTGTTACAGTAAACTTGCTAATGCTTGCATAATCTGCCGTCACATAAAAAACATTATCAACTCCGCCGCCATCTACAATCACGTTATCTCTGCTTTCACCAACCAAGTCTAACTGTTTATTTACTGTCACATGTTCATAGTATGTTCCATTGTAGACATAGACTGTGTCGCCAGCAGTTGCATTGTCTACTCCTTCCTGGATCGTCTTCACCTGTGTTTCATTGTACCATTCAGGCGGACGGTCATCATCGACATAGATAGTCTTACCCGTTATTGGCATCGCAACAGTGGTAGTTTCTTCTACAACCATAGCAGAATCAATATGCTCAAGCGTATATCGCTTATCATTAGTAGTAAAATCTATTATATTTTCTATATCACTACCATCACTATTATCCTTATCCGTAACGACCAGCACTGTATTTTCTGTATTATCACTAGTATCACTATTGGTAGAAATTTCTACCATATCTTCCATGTCACCAGTATTCTCACTATTGGATGTCACTCCAATTGCCCCTACGTTAGCAAAAGCGGCTGCACCAGGCATAACAAATGCCAAGGCAACAGCAATTGCTACAACAACCTTCCAATAATTTTTTATATTTCTCTTTTTCATAATTTCTTTTTCTCCCCAAGATTTTTAATTCTTTGTAGATTTGTGCATTAAAATATTTTAACTGCATATAAAATAAGACTGTAAAACTGGGGCAAAATAAGAGGAAAATTGGGGTAAATAGGGGGAATCAAAATCTTGATGGTTAATAACAAAAAATAGGAAAACTATGCAACTTGTCGTTTGTAGAATAATGCTTTACCTTTCTCGGAGAGATATACTGTTTTTAACCGCCCTTGTTTTTTTATGGAAACCAATCCTTTATCTGTAAGTATTTTAAGCCGTTTAGCAACCGTTTTTTTATCGACTAAGAGTTCCCTACTAATCTTTTTGAAAAAAACCATAGAGTTTTTTTGATTTTGCTCATAGACAAATTTTAGAATATTATATAACTCATCTTCAATTAGTATAGAATCGATCTTCTGCCCAGGCAACAGATGTAGCTCTTCCCCAATCATAGACAATTGATTCGTATCAATAAACGATGGATTAAGATACACTAGTAATATGGCTTTATTATTTAATACTATATCATTAATCTTATACAAAGAGTCGATAAATTGTTCAAATGAAAACCTGTTTAAAAAGTAGTCAATCCTATCCAATAATATTACTGAATTAGTATGTTTAATAGTGAATTCTTTTATCGCAACTGTTAATTCATCTAGATCTGAGATATGTTCAAATTCTCTCAGTTTATCTTGACTAAATAATATAGCCTGATTATTAGTTAAATCAATCAAATTATCTATATTACTTGGGTCAGTTCTTGTAGCATATAACCCGTTATAATTTGATCTTGTTAAATAATCAAAAAGATGTAATGCATATCTATTGTTTTTATCGCAGATTAGATAGCTGTTCCCCATCAATAATTTCCCATGTTCCTCTCGTTCATCAGTAATGTTTTCTCCAGTTATAAGGACGCCTATATCTTGCTCTTGCTCTCCTTTAATAACTGAGTAGGATAATCTGATTATTCGATTAGTATCATTTTTTGTTCTTAAAACAAGTTCATCCCATTTGGGTTCATTTTTATTAAAGACATTTTTTATATTATCTAATAGTTCCTGCGGATTGTCAAATAGATCTAGCTTATTTATATCCCTTTCAATAATTTCTCTTTGTTTATAACCTGTTAATAATTCTGCAGTTTTGTTCCAAGCTGTAACTTTACCACTTTTATTAAATGCAATAATGATCTCAGATGCACTGTTTATTATATTTTTCAAATATTCTTTTGTTCTAATGACCTCCTGTTCAGCCTTTTTACGCTTGGTAATATCTCGTATTACAGCAACAAATGCTTTTTTATTTCCATGAACACCTTTAATCATAGCGGCATTTAACTCACCCAAAAAACGAGTTCCATTTTTCTTTACGAATAGATACTCGTTATCTCTTATATCTCCATTATTCAATGTTTTCCGAATATTTATCTTCGCGATTTTGTTATATTCTGGAGTAATAATATTTAATGCATTTGTTCCTATTAACTCTTCAGCTTTAGTGTATCCATAGAGTCTAAGTGTTTGCTTAGATAATTGGATAATGCGCCCTTCTAAATCAGTCACAATTATTGCATCTGGAGAGGCCGTCACCAGTGCCTTATACAGTTCTTCTGATTCACGTAATGCATCCTCTGTCTGCTTGCGCTCTGTGATATCCGTACAGAAACCTATGATACCGATTATATTTCCTTTCTCATCATAATATGGTATCTTATCAGTCTGAACCACTCTTAATCCTTTAGGCGTTTTAAGGGGCTCTATTATATTTCTTTTTGGTATTCCTGATGCTATTACTTCTTCATCGTCCCTCCAGTAATCCTCTGCCTGATCAGGATAAAGCTCAAAACACGTTTTTCCTTCTATTTTTTCTTTGGGCACTCCCATTATTTCAGCAAAGGTATTATTGACACGAATCATACGATTCTCTTTATCTTTGTAAAAAATCATCGCGGGCACAGAGTCGAAAATAGTTTGTAGCTCCCTCTGGTATCTATGAGATAACTCTTCTAATTGCTCATATCTGTTTTCTGATGAATGCAAGTCAGCAATATAGGGGTGAGGCGGAACAGATTCATTTATGCGCTGCTTTTTTATCTTATATTCACCCTTCATCATCTAACACTCCAAAAGAGCTGTTATTTCCCTTCTTTAATAGCAATATAGATGATATATTTATCCTCCACTCATAGTTCGATGATACGCATGTTGGCCTGGATTCGACACCTACAGATTTACCGTACCCTAGTAGGTTTCCTCATGGTAATCTGTTGGTGTTTATTAATCTTCTTTCTCTAATCCTGTTGAATCTTTCTCTCATTCTACTAAAAGGTCTTAGAGGTTTTTCTTCTGACTCCATTACACCAATATTGATAACATATGATATGTTATCTTTGTCTATCAGATTTCCATATGAATCATATGCAGAGGTTGTTATTTCATAAATCCCTGTAATTAATTCAATTTGAGCTGAAAATCCATCGGATGAATCATCATCTTCTTCTGTAAAATTTTCATCCCATATTGGATCATATAGTGTAAATTTTACTGAATTAACGATATCACTTGTCGCTGTTGTATTTATTTCGAAAATTTCAGTACCAATTACAACAGAAAATCCTAATTGTTCAAGTAAATGAATATAGATGTATGATTCTTTTTCGAAAATATGGAGACGGAAGTATATAAATCCTAGTTTTAAGTTGTTGATTTCTATTAGTTTTGAAATGGTCATGGTGTGAATTTCTGACCAGTCGCTTTCTTCGTGATTAACGTCTTTTGCTTTAACCTTTATGTCATATTCTCCATGATTAATCCAGCTATAGTTAGTCGTTACATTTTTACTTGAATTAAAAGGCCCTAGCCAACCAGTAAAGTTACCATCACCCCATGAAAAATTATAATAGATTTGATCTCCCTCTGGATCTGTAGATACTGTCGTATAGTTAAATTCTATTCCTGCTCCTCCTAAAGTTGGTCCTGTTAGTATAGGGGTGCTTGGTGGTTGATTTTGACCAGTCTCTACTGTTGTGAAGTCCCATATAGGACCCTCAGCATAAGCACTATGGTTATCCCATGAAACAATTTTCCAATAATATGTTGTATTATACTCAAGTGTTCCTGGATTGTAGAATGTTGAAGACTGATTGCTTTCAACCTGTGGTGGTGGATTGGTTGTTCCGAAGTATACATCATATGTTACTATGTCTTCTGGGTCTGGGTCTCCTCCTGTCCAACTTAAATCAGCATTAATTGATACGTCGGTTGCTTCGTCTTCTGGATTAGGGTCACTTGGAACGTAGGGTGGGTTGTTTGGTTCTTCCATGGTGGTGAAGTCCCATGTTGGTCCTTCTGTGTATTCTCCGTGGTTATCCCAAGCAACGATTTTCCAATAATATGTTGTGTTGTAATCAAGTTCTGGATTAAAGATGGTTTCTGATTGGTTCCATTCTACTTGTGGTGGTAAACTTGTTGTTCCGAAGTAGACGTCATATGTTACAGTGTCTTCTGGGTCTGGGTCTCCTCCTGTCCAGCTGAGATTTGCATCGATTGATACATCAGTTGCACCATCTGATGGATCAGGATCGTTTGGAATATATGGCGGATCATTTACTAAATCAACAGTAATAGTCACCGTAGCAATCTTTGAATCATCCAAACCATCATACGCCCTGTAAGTAAAAGTATCATTACCTGTCCATTCTATATTTGGAACGTACACAAACGATCCATTTGCATTTAACGTGAGAGTACCATTTAATACATCATCTACTAAGATTACAGTTAAAGCAAGAGGGCCGTCGTAATCTTCATCGTTACCAAGTATACCCGGCTCAGCAACATCAAGCGTAGTATCTTCATCAGTATTGTAAAAATCATCATTAGCAACTGGAGGGTTGTTAACTGCACCAACAGTAATCGTTACCGTGGCAACGTTTGAATAATCCAAACCATCAAACGCTTGATACGCAAACGAATCAACACCAGACCAATCAACATCGGGAGCATACTCAAACGAACCGTTTGCATTCAAAGTAAGAGTTCCGTTAGACACATCATCAACTAAAGTCGCGGTAAGTGCATTAGGACCATCAGAATCAGTATCATTCTCAAGAACACCAGGGGTATCTACAATAAGCGTAGTATCTTCATCTGTACTATAGCTGTCATTATAAGCTATTGGTAGGTTATTTGGTTCAGATGTATCGGTCCAGTTGTTTGGATCACTTCCACTCAAATATTCGTCATAGTCACTTACTCCATCGTTATCTGCATCAGCTAGGAATGGACTCGTGTAAGTTTTATAGAGTTCGGTCCAGTCACTTAGTCCGTCGCTGTCAGAATCAACATAGGAGGCATTTAACGTATCATTGTCAGGAACATTGAAAAGAACAAAAGAGGTAAAGGAACGATTTGATATTACACTTGGATAATGCCAATCAAAAAAACCTGGAGCTGCTTCTAGTTTCACAGAGAGTTCGTAGATATCATTATCTGTGAAAGCTGTTGGCATTGTTTCTAATAGACGTGTTTCTAAGGCATAGTTGTGATTATAATCATCGTCTCCATTATCGTAATAAATTGTTGAATATGAACGATTAAAACTTGTATCTGTTGAATAACTATCTGTAAAGATGCCATCTGCATCATCACGATTTTTATGCCATCCGACTTCAGATAAATTCTCATTGTCAGATGACCACCAGACATGATAATAGATGTTGTTGAGATTGAAACTTTCAGCACATATTGTTTCATCAAACCAAAAATCAACATAATGAGTGCTATGTCTTTCTTCTACTGTATCAGTTGGTATATCATCATATAGAAAACCACAATCTGTAAGAGTAGCGCCAGGACCTTGATCATGATGAAGACGGTCATATGTAAATTGACTGCCAGCGATATAATACAAGTCTTCCTCTCCATATGTTGCACGATACAGATAGTATGGAGTATAGCTGGTATCAGCAGTGGTACAGTTCAATCGGACATAACGACGAGTACTATCTCCTCCCAGTCCTGTTTTACTCCACCAGACAATGTTTGTGTTGCCAGAAGTATCATTTGCTACAATGTTAAAACTATACTTATAACCCTCAAAGGTCTTTATGTTGCTGCTTGTGTTATATTCCCAAAAGTCTCCTTGCGTATTAGTAAATTGATACTTCCAATTAGTCCAAGACGTTTCATTAAGCCAATTAAGCCAAACAATATCAACGTTACTATCATCTGTTACTGTAAGATTTATATAGATCCAATCTTCATATTGTTTCGAGTCATTTATGTAATATCCATTGGAGAATATACCGGTCAGTCGTGTTGATTCTCCAGGGGGTTGCCAATATGGTCCACCACTCTCATGGAGGTTCCCTGCAAAATTTATAGTTATAGTTGGTGGTGTAACATCTCGTGTTTCCCCTGTGTCATTTCCTAATGCAAAACCGATTGGATTGCCTAATACTTGTAAAATAGTGACAGCAATGAGCGATATGCAGACCAATAAACCTACTATTTTTTTGTTCATATCGTCTCCCTCAAATTTTTTATTCAAAGGATTATATCAAATGCTGTTTTATAAATTTTACTATTATAATTAAATCTCAATTAGAAAAGTGGGGGATCGACAACAAAATTTAAAAAATAAGGAAATGTGGAAGAGTAAAGCCCAATTTAATATTGTAAACCGATTCCATTCTCGTCACCACTCTTTTTTTGGTAAATTGTTTGTCATGTAATTAACTAACAGGATATAAAACTATTATGCTCGCCTGTTTGTCTTCAGCCAAAACAAAGAGAGAGATGACCACAATGTTTTCATACTCTTAGAAGATTTTCGGTAAAACCTAGATCTAGATCGAAATAGGTACAACGTGGGAGTGTTGATTGATTTGAGCAAAACCATGATTCAAAAGATCTTTGAAAATCATTCTGAAGGCAAAGCAGATGTTGGAGACATTATTGATGTAACAATTGATGCTCGGGTGGCAAGAGATTTCGGGGGAGCAAATGTTGTAAAGAACTTAGAAGAAAACAATTTATCAGTTGATGATCCAAAAAAGACGTTTTTTACCTTTGATTGCAATCCCGGCGGATGCGATCAGAAATATGCAGCGAATCAACATATTTGTAGGCTCTTTGCGAGAAAAAATGGGATAAAAATATTTGATATAAACAGAGGGATAGGAACCCATCTTGCCTTTGAAGAAGGTTTGATCTCCCCAGGTGATACATTTGTTTCGACAGATTCTCATGCCAACATATTGGGTGCAATTGGTGCATTTGGACAAGGCATGGGAGATAGAGATATTGCGCATACCTTTGCTTTTGGAAAGGTATGGTTTAAGCTACCTCCAACAGTTAAAATCATTCTTAATGGTGTTCCTTCGAAGACGGCATCTGCAAAAGATGTTGTTTTGAAGATGGCAAAAGAACTTGGTGCAAACGGACTTCTTGGTTATGCTGCTGAAATCTATGGAGGTTATATCGACTCATTATCTCTTGATGGTAGGATAACAATTGCGTCAATGGCAACAGAGATGGGTGGCATCATTATACTGTTTCCGCCAAATGATGATATCTCCAAATTTTATAAAGAGAGGTTTGAGAAAAAGATAATGCCACTATTTGCAGACGAAGATGCAGAATATGAAAAAACAATTGAGATCGATATCGATGGATTACAACCACTAATCTCACGTCCTGGACATCCTGAGGATGTAGTACGTGTTGATGAGGTAAAAGGTCAAAAAATCGATTCAGGTTTTATCGGTTCCTGCACAAACGGACGTTTAGAAGATATGAGGGCTGCTGCTCAAATTTTAAAAGGAAGAACGATAGCATCTGGAAGGGTTCTTAAAGTTGTCCCTGCAACAGATTTTATCTGGAAAACATGTCTGAAAGAAGGTCTCATCAAAATTTTTAAAGAAGCAGGTACACTTATTGGCTCTGCAGGTTGTGCGGGTTGTGCCGCTGGGCAGATAGGACAGACCGGAAAAGGCGAAATCGCTGTTTCTTCAGGAAATAGAAATTTTGTTGGAAAACAAGGACGAGGTGATATATTTTTAGCTTCTCCTGCAACGGTTGCTGCATCGCTTGTGGCAGGTTATATTACAACACCTGATGACATTCCGGATACACCTGCCCCGTTAGAACGACCAAAGGCTGAAAAACAAACGATACAAAAAAAGAAGAAAACCCTCAAATCTCCCTTACAGGTAAAAGGCAGTGCATGGGTAATCAAAAAGGACAATATTGATACAGATATGATCTTTCATAATCGATATCTCTCGATTACAAACATTGCTGAGATGGGGCAATACACATTTGATAACTTAGAAGGATATGAGAGTTTTTCAAAAGAGGTAAAAAAAGGCGACATTGTTGTTGTTGGGAAGAACTTTGGATGTGGCAGCTCCCGGCAGCAGGCAGTTGATTGCTTTAAATCATTAGGTGTGAGTGTGATAATTGCAGAGTCTTTTGGTGCTATCTATGAACGAAATGCCATTAACAGTGCGATGCCGATTCTTATCGCTGAGGATATTACAAAAAAGATACATGATAAAGACATCATATCTATAGATTTTACAACGGGAAACATATATGATGAAACACAAAACAAAACCTATCAGGCAAAACCGTTTTCATCTGTGCAACGTGAAATTTATAAACGAGGGGGATTACTTTAGAGGTGATATGTTATGGGTATGACGTTTGTGGAAAAAATTTTTGCTAAATATTCTAGTGTAGAAAAGGTAGTCACTGGGCAGATAGTAACCGTAAAACCAGATCACCTTCTTACTCATGATAATACCGCAGCTATTATTCAGAAGATACAACCTGAGCTGAAAAAATACGGTGTCTATGACCCATTATTATCCGTTATTGTCCTTGATCATGTAATTCCTGCAGCATCAGAAAAAACTGCGACAAATCATAAACTTATCAGAGAATTCGTAAAAAAACATAAGATTAAACATTTTTTTGATGTTGGATGCGGTGTATGCCATCAGATAGTAGTTGAGAAAGGTCTTGCATTACCTGGAAAACTGCTCTTGGGAAGTGATTCTCATACTTGTTCATATGGGGCAATAGGAGCATTTTCATCAGGAATTGATAGAACCGAAGCGGCTTCATTAATGCTTACTGGTGAAACGTGGCTTAAAGTGCCAAATAGCATCAAGATGATATTACGAGGGAAATTACAACCTGGTGTCTCGGCAAAGGATGTCGTTCTTCATATTATTGATGATATCTCTGCATCTGGTGCAAATTACTGTTCTGTTGAGTTTCATGGAGATCTTGATCAGTTTTCTGTTGAAGAGCGATTCACTATTGCAAATATGGGAGTTGAGATGGGAGCGAAAAATGCGTTTTTTCCAGCCGATAATGTAACGACAAAGTTTCTCAAATCTATTGGAATACCTGCGTCACAATACACTGCAATTAACCCTGATAACGATGCATCATATTCTCAAGAACTTACCTATAATCTCTTAGAAATTACTCCTGTTGTCGCATGTCCACATAGTGTTGACAACGTAAAGAAAGTTACGGAGCTCGAAGGTTTAAAGATTCAACAATGTCTCATTGGAACATGTACCAATGGGAGACTTTCAGATTTTCAAATTGCAGCTCGCATTTTGAAAGGAAAGAAAGTGCATTCTGACGTCCGTCTTCTTATTCTTCCTTCATCAAGGCAGGTATATATGGATGCCTTAAATGAAGGTGTCATTGACATATTTGTTGAAGCTGGAGGTGTTGTACTTCCTCCAGGGTGTGGTCCTTGTCTTGGTGCTCATCAAGGAGCGTTGGCACCTGGTGAACGATGTTTGAGTACTGCAAATAGAAATTTTAAGGGGCGTATGGGATGTAAGGAGGCAGAGATTTATCTTGCAAGTCCTGCTACTGTTGCAGTTTCTGCAGTTCTGGGAAAAATAAGTGATCCTAGAAAGGTGATGAAATAAATGAAGATTTGGCGATATGAAAAAGATAACATCGATACAGATATGCTCTTTCCTGGAAAATATATCTATACATGTAGTACAGCAGAAGAAATAAGACCTCATTTGTTGGAGGATCTTGATTCGTCATTTGCTAATAATGTAAAAAAAGGTGACATTATTTTTGCTGGGAAGAACTTTGGATGTGGCTCTTCTCGTGAGCAGCCTGTTGTTGGACTTAAGGCAGTGGGGGTAGCCGCAGTTGTTGCAGAGAGTTTCGCTCGTATTTTTTATCGCGCCTCAATTAATCAAGGTCTTCTTCTTATCGAATGTCCTGATGCAGTTAAGTCTTATTCTGTTGGTGATGAAGTATCTGTTGATATAGAAAATGGAAAAATTACTGTTGGTCAAAAATCTTTCTCATTTCCAAAACTTCCAAAGGAGATTCTTGCGATTTGTGATGCAGGTGGACTCTTGCCATATACTAGGAAAAAATTAGAAAAGAGATAGGACACATTTTTTGTAAGTTTTTATTCCTCTTCGTAAATTTCTAGTGTTTCGAAGAACTCAGGTTTAAAGTAATATCCATATTCTGTTTTTTCGATGAGTCCCTTTCTTATACATATTTCAAAAAGATCTTCTTTGATTTGATTTTCGCCTTTTTTTCTTATTACTTTAACTTTTGAGTCTGGTCGTTGTATTTTATCTTTCATCTCTCCATCACCTCATCCAGGGGCCATATATTGATTACTTATAACATGTTAATTGTTATCAATACTCATATATAAACTTACTGTGTAAAACTGTCAATTTGAAAAAATAACAATTAAAAAAAGAAGAAGATTTTATGGAGTATCTGTTATTATCAATTCATTTACAGGCGTTCCATCACTCCAAAGGCCCATAAATCTTTGTTCAGGCGTATTTCCAAGGCAATATTCTCCGTTAACTCCATAAAAAGCATAATCGGTAAGTGCATCAAACAATTTCCAGGTAGAATAATAATCCATAGCATCAACAGTGGTTGATAAAGACCTTGAAATACAGACAGGTGCAAAATGGTCAGCAACAAGATCAGGCTCTCCATAGGTGTCAGTTACTTGTATAACAAAATCCTTTTGCGAAAACGGTATTTGAGTTGAGTTATAAAAAATATTTTCCCCGTCCTTCTTATCAACTATTGTATCGTTTGCTCCAACAATGACAAGCATTACTGTATCACTTGATATTTTACTAAAATCTGCAGTTTCTAGGAATCCAAATCCAGGTTGTACCGGCATAATTGCTTTTGGAATTGGAAGACCTACATCTTCTGCTTGTGCTGCCATGTTTGCAGTAATCCCCCCTCCTAAAGAATGGCCTGTGATGGCAAATTTATCTAGTTCTGGTAGAACATGACCCCCACTTTGAAGTCTTCTTATGGCGTCTTTTACAGCATCAATTGCATTTGCATTAAAACCTTTAAAGCCAACGAGTCCTCGTTGATATCGCGGGTAGACAACAATGTTTCCCCTCTTTACGATATGATGTATCCATGCCCTATAAAAAATCGGATGAATTGCGCTCCATCCATGGTTGAAAACAATAAGTGGGGCAGATTCAGGCTTTGGGCCAAAAGGTTCAAAAATCCAATACTGTCTTGCTCCCCATTTGCATCTCGTTTTTCTGACACCATAATGTGAATAGTTTGAACCACCTGGACCAGAAGTTGGTTGGTCTGGCGGAGTTGGCTCTCCAGGGCTAGATGAAAACAGATCTAATGCATGGCTATTTATTCGTTTTTCAATTACTCCTTCTACATTTTTTACAGTATTTGTATTCCAGCTGGAGAATACTTCTTCTGAACCTGCTAGTATTGCTCCAATAAGTAGTAACATTATGAGAAAGACGGCAAAGATAATCATATTATTTTTTTTCATGTTCTTTTCAATCCCGTCTAAATATAGTGAATACTAGATATAAAGATATCTATGTCAATGTCTGTTCATTTTTACTTCAGGACTGATGATACTTGATTGTATAAAAAACAAAGTAACAAGAAGAGTAAGAAGGGAAAAAGGGGGGATAAAATATGAAAAAGATTTTACAGTAAAAAATCTCAAAGTTTTCCCTTCCTAGTAGAAATATAATAATGAGATTTACTTAAGTATGTTTTTCTCAGATGAATATGCAGATGAATATGCAGATAAAAACGATACGTTGAAAATATAGCCAACTTGTTACTTTGTCTCTTTATCGATTTTCTCTTTTTTCGTACCTTCAAGTTTTTTCCACTCAGTGACATCACGAGATATCCCAATGGTTCCAATAATTTTTCCATCTTTATCGTATCTTGGTACTTTGGTAACAGAAAACCATTGCTCAACCCCATCCGAACCAGTAATTTTCTCTATCGTACCAATAATTGGTTCACTCGTCTGTAAAATCTTGTTATCATCATCAAATGCCTTCTGAGCTTGCTCATGGGGAAGGAAGTCAAAATCGGTTTTGCCGATCATATCCTCTGCTTTAACATTCCAATGGTATGCCTTTGCTTTATTTACTAAAACAAATCGATTTTGGTTATCCTTAAAGTAAACAGAGTCAGGAATATTATCCATCAGTGCTTTGAGAAGCTCATGTTCACGAATCCGCTCTTTTTCATTTGCATCTCGCAAGGTAATGTCTCGTACGATTAACACAAAATTATCGACTTCATTATCTTTTTTGATAAGGAAAAATGAGCTGATTTCAACATTCAAAACCATTCCTTGTTTGTTTTTTATTTCAGTTGTATAACTGTTTGCTGTTTTTTCTGAAAGTAACTGTTCAAATTGATTGACAACAAGAGGAAGTGATGTTGCAGTAAGCAGATCCATGCTAAAAAGATTCCTACCAATGAAACTATCTTTTGTTAAATCAAGCATTTCACATATCTTTGTATTCACATCAAGGATGTCACCTCTTGCATCCAACACAAGGGTACCATCCGTTGTATATTCGAAAAGTCCTCGGTATTTCTTTTCACTTTCCCATAATTTATTTTCTGCTTTCTTTCGTTCTGTTATATCCCAAACAAGAACAAACATGACCGGTTTTCCGCTCATCTTAAAAAGAGAAATACTAATCTCAGCAGGGATGTAACTTCCATCTTTTGTGATACATTCTGTCTCAATGTGCAGGCCACCTTTTGCTGCAATTTCATCTTTAAATTGTTCCCAATCTGTCTCCCTGGGGAGTATATCTTTTAAAGACAACCGTAAAAGTTCATTCCACCTATGGCCAAAAAGTTCACATGATTTATGATTTGCTTCTAAGATCTGTCCATCAAACGATGTTAAAAACGCTGCGGCATTGACTTGTTCAAACAACGTCTTATATCGCCCATCAGCAGCAGTAGAGTCGATATCAGGTTTTTCTTCCTCTATGAAATTTTCTTTAGATTCTTGCATAACCCATCACGTGTTTTGCATCCCATCTATTGGTAAGGACATCAAATAAATAAGTTTGTGATATTTAAATTTGTGTTATAAATTTCTTTAAAGAGAGAATTCCACGAGTCTATAATGAAGAAAGCAGGCGGTAACTGGTAGTGCAGGCACGCAATTTGACATAAAAAAATAATTAAGGACATGAAAGATAGCAGGAATGATGCCAAATGGTTTTAAAGAAGATTATGGTTGTAGATGATGAACCAGATATAGTACTGTCTGTTAAACAATATTTAGAAAAGTCAGGTGATGGGTATGCCGTCATATGTGCTGATAGCAGTAAACAATGCCTTGAGTTATTAAACAAAGGCCACATGCCAGATCTCATCCTCTTGGATATTATGATGCCTAAGATGAATGGTTGGGAGCTTTTCGATATATTAAAAGAAACCTCATCATGGGCAAACATCCCTGTTGTTTTTCTCACTGCAAAAACAGATGCATATAGCAAAAAAATTGGCAGTGTTTTTGGTAATGACTACATTAAAAAACCTTTTGACTTGGAAAATTTAAAGGAACGGATTGATAATGTTTTGAAAAATACCAGTTAAAAACAACCTCTTTAGAATATTAATTAAACTCTCAAAACTTTTATAAATAACCAATCCCGCTCACTTTTACAACCTGCAAACCGTTTTTATTTTCAATCTCAAATAATTTCCGCTCTTTAAAGAATCGGCGAGCAAGCCACATATTAGTCTTGGTATGATTACTTAGTTCCCTGACTCTACAAACTGTCTCATCTTTCGCTATTATCATGTATGGCAATATCTGATCTATTGCATAGGTATCGATCGTAGATCCACTTTTAATTTCTTTTATAAGTTGATTGGCAGCATTTTCCCCAATTTTTTCAGAAGTAACCCCTTTCTCTCCAAGAACAGTTGATCCTAAAACAGCAGAATCCGATTTGGACCATACTGTTATTCCAGTGCCCGAAGAAAACGAGGCTGCCTTATCTATCTCGATGCAGGATTTTAGATTGTTTTTTACTGCTACTTTCATTGCAGCATGTTTCATTCGTTTACTAATATGATCAGGAAGATTAGCGATATGTATGATGCCTCTGATTTTGTTAAACTCTTGTTTTTCTTTCAATTGTAAAGGTTTTAATTTTTCAATGGGATGTATTGTTAGAACTGCCTCTCCGCCCCCCTTTGGATAATACCCTCTTTTCATTAAATTTGCATCGATGGTTACTCCCATTTTTTGAATCAAAGGCGAAAAAACGTGGGTAAAATAATCCCAGGATGGAGCCCATTTTACATCTGTACCGCCAGTTAATTTTATAGTAATAGGCCCAGTGGTTTGTAGAGAACTAAGAATACATGCCTGGAAAACTAATATGATACTTCCAGCAGTACCAATATCAAATTTGTATTCTGCGGATTGAACTTTTTCAGGTGAAAATTTCAATTTCAGAGAACCGATCGATAAACCTTCTGTTTCTGCATTACATAAGGACTTCATGCAGGAAATGGCGGCATGATGCTGTGGCCTTAAACCAGGATTTGGACGCTTTTTTCTAATATTAAATATTTCCACTGGTTTTTTTGTAAGTACAGATAGCGCAATGGCATATCGTACTATCTGTCCTCCCCCCTCGCCATACGAACCATCTATCTGTAACAAAATGTCACCATTTAGTAATAGTTTCTAAAAGGAACTCAAGGGCTTTGTAGCATGTTTTTTCTTTATTTTGCAATCGATCTTTGGAAAAAAGAAATCGTTTGACTTCCGTTTTTTTTGAAGTGGCAATACCTATATATGCGAGTCCTACTGGTTTTTCTTTTGTTCCACCGGTAGGACCTGCGATTCCTGTCGTTGATATGCCGATGTCTACGTTTGCTTGTTCTTTTATTTCAATTGCCATAGCTTTTGCAGTCTGCTTGCTTACTGCACCATATTCTTTGATTGTTTCCTGTGGGATTCCTAACAACTCCATCTTTGATTTATTGCTGTATGTGATAACTCCTCTTTCAAAATACTCTGAGCTGCCGGATATATTTGTCAACAGATGAGCTAAAAGCCCTCCGGTGCAGGATTCAGCAGTAGCAACTGTAAGATTATTTTTTCTAAGTTGATCTGAGACGTTCTTAAGAATTCTTTCATCTCTCATGAAATATACCTCTCTTCATATAAATAATTTCTTGGATTTAAATGGTTTTACAACATCAAAAGTTAATATAGGACAGATGATACTGCACTCCAAACCATATCTAGTCCTGTAATGTAGCGGTCAATCACGTTGGCCATTGGAGCCAGCGACCCCAGTTCGACTCTGGGCGGGACTACCTCACATTTTTTAACGTTGTTTTGTCTACTTAATATATTATTAGGATAGTATATAAAATTTCCTAGTAAATGCATATTTTGTGGGATTTTTGGATAGCGAGTGATGCAAAATCCACGCCAACAGGTATTTTGGTGAAGACTTATCACTCGGTATCCAAGATCCTCTATTTTGTTACATTCCATCTGATGTATACCTGGGACAGAGAGTAGTTTTAAATAAGTGTTTAGTTATTCCGATGCTAACTTATATCTATTAAAATGCTCCCGTGGTGTAGTCCGGTCAATCATTCCGGCCTTTCGCGGGCTGAACTTTAAATATAATAAACATTTTCCAGTCTGAAGATAGCCGGCTACTCGGGTTCGAATCCCGACGGGAGCATACCTCTCCACTCCTGTTGTTTCCAGTCGAAACAAAGGTTTTTGAGGGTGTTTTCGAATTTAAGCCATTTTCTTGTTCCACGTCATATGTTTTTGTGTGAAATTTCAAGATGGCTTTAATCCAATCATACGATGCATTGCGATAGTATTGCTTTGCATATCTCACATAATCTTCAGTTGTAGCAACCTTGTCATGCCCTAACCATTCTTTTACATCCCATATATCCCATTTCTTTGTATCCACCTTACTCTTGATTAGTCGTGCAATGGCACACCAATGTCTCATCACATATGGATGATAATATTTCCATACTGGTTTGACGTTTTCTGTAATGGTCAATTCGATGGGTAACACCTTAACTCACTACCATATTCATTTGGATATCTTATCTACTCCATGACATAATGCATCGTGGTACTTGCTTGTTGTCGATAATTGTAACCCATCACGATGACTATTACAATTTTTGTGTTTTTTCTATGTCAAAGTTTGTGTAGAATTGTTTTCGTTCTTTTAGTGTTGATGGTCGCATGTTGTAAGGTAGTTTCATTAAATCTATTATTGACAATTGGTTAATTAAATATCGGGTTGATTTCGTGGTTTCTATTTTGAGTTGTTTTTGAACTATTCTTTAGTTGTTTTTTAGACATGTTTTTATATGGCAGAAAAATTAAAAATTTATGATTGCAGGGGTTGTAGAGCCTTGGGCTAATCCTTGTTTTATGCAATCCCATCCTCCTCATCCTTCATGGATTACGTCCCTCCATGATGGCTCTACAATGCCTTTACAAGATATCTTTGAGTGATGAAAAATGAACGAAGAAAAACCGATAGCGGAGGAGATTTACGAAACAAGAGCAGAGGATTTACCTGGTTTGGCTGCAAGGGCAATTAAGGAGGCTACTTGTCTTCTTGAGGATTATGCTAATAAAATAGTTAAGAAGTCAGATATTTTCAAGAATAGATGGATTTTGGTTAATATTCTTAATGTTTTGTATAAAGATGTGTTTTTACTTCAAACTGAGGATCTAGATGCAATTATTAAATCAAAGCCTAAGAGTTTAGATAAAAATTTAGCAGATAAATGTAATCTATGTAATAAAGAAATTAGATATCATTAACGTGAGGAGATATTTATATGAATAGCAACTCGGAAAAGAGCATGTTATCAGAAAAAGAACTGAAAGCAGCTGATGCACTCAAACGTCTGGACATACCGAAAATAGAGAACCGCATCCTTCTCTGCCTATTTAAAAAAGAGGGGATTACGGCGAGAGAGATCGAAAGAATCGCTGATCTCAGACAACCTGAGGTGAGCCAGAGCACCAACGCCTTGAAAAAAAAAGGATGGATAAAAGCGTCTTTAACACCAAAGGATGGGAAGGGGAGGCCATACGACAGGTTCTACCTCGCTAAACCCAAAGAAGCAATCATATCAGATATCCAAGAAAGGGCGCAGAAGAGGATAGAAAAAGAAAAACAGGATATGAATGCACTCTATGATATGCTAGGGATTAAAACATAGGAAAACATTCTGCCGCCACCCTTATAATTTATCATGTACTCTTGAAGTTAAAGGGGTAAAAGACGAAGAAAGAACCAAGGGAGTGTGTCTTGATTGTTTTATTTCCACGGTTAAAGAAGGTGATTGGTGGGATGAAGCCTGGGGCAGGTTAGAAGATGAAATTAAAGGTTAAAGATATTTGTTTTTGCGTAATACCTGCAATGGTTGGTATTTTAATAATTATTTTTACTGCGATTAATGCTTTTTCTGAGACAGCATGTATCTACAAAGAAGTGGGCTGGATATTCTTTTGGACGTTTCTTGGTCTTGTATTGATTGCTCATACAATAATCTCCATTCTTACTCTTTGTAGAAAAGAACAAATAACTCATTGAATGTTAATTATTTTTGAACTATTTTTCATTTGTTTTTAAGTCATGGTTTTATATCATTCTATAATTGATTGAAAGTAGGCTGTGAAAAATTATGGAAGGTTCAGATAAAATGGAATCGAAGAAGGATTTTAAACGTATTATTGTGCCTGTTGATGGTTCTGATAATTCTATTCGAGCTGCTAAGAAAGCATTTTCTCTTGCTAAAGAGACTGGTTCAGATGTAACAGCAATGTTTGTTGCTTATATTCCGGATTCTACATTTCCCAAGTTTAGTCATACATATCCTCAGATGGTTGATATTATAAAAAGTGATGGGGAAAAAACTCTTGATAAGGTAAAGAACATGGGTGCTAAAATGGGTGTAAATGTTAAGACTAAGGTGGTAATAGGTATTCCTGATGACGAAATAATAAAAGAAGCTGGTAAAAAAAGGATCTAATAGTAATGGGATGTAAGGGCAGGTCAGCGCTCAGTAGAATACTTATTGGTAGTGTTTGTGAGAAGGTTTTGCATCATTCAAGTTCACCGATTATGGTGATTCGTTGAATTTGGGAGTAATTGTTTATGATGGATAAATGGGAATGTCTAGTTTGTGGATATGTTTATGATCCCGAGAAAGGTGATCCTGATAACGGAATAGAGCCTGGGACAAAATTTGAAGATATTCCTGATGATTGGGTTTGCCCTGTTTGTGGAGCTGGGAAAGATCAATTTAAAAAATTAGATGAATAAAATTGGAAAAGATGGAGGTAGAAAAATATGGTGAAATGTAAAGATGGACGGAAACATATCATCGTTGAGGAGTATACAAGAAAAGATGGTACCAAGATAAAAGCTCATGAGAGAAGTTGTCCTACAAGAGGTTCTCAATCTAGTGATGATTGTTATCTTTGTTGTATCTGTGGAGAACAATTTGGACTTGATGATCTCCACGATGTAGATATCAAGGGTGAGACAAAGAAATTTTGTGATGAATGTGTTGATACTGTTCATGGTTTAGTATAAAACAAGGAGATGAAGGAAAATGTTATCTAAAATACCAATAGATCTTAAAAAAGTAAAGGAAGGAGATATAGATAAAGAAATTCTGAGAGCTGCATTAATTGCTGAGCTTGATGCTATAAACCTATATGAAGAGATGGCTGCTTTAGCGGAAAGTAAGGATATTAAAATTGTTCTTTTAGATGTTGCTAAAGAGGAAAAAGAACATGTCGGTGAATTTCAGACACTTCTTTTAAAATATGATCAACAACAAGTAGAAGAAATGGAAGAAGGACGAAAAGAAGTTGAGGAGCTGCTAAAATAAAAGGAGGCATATAAAATGAAAAATGATAATTCAATTCTCTATGTGCAAACAAGTGATACGCCTGAGAGACAGTATTCTCCGTTGGTTTTAGCGCAAACTGCAAAAATGATGGATATTGATGCAAAGGTATATTATCTTGGATTAGGGTTGAAGATTTTGCGCCCTGGCGAAGCTGAAAAAATAAAACTGGGGAATTTTCCCAGTGTTGCTGAAATGATCAAAAAAACCCTGGATATGGGAATAGAAATATATGTCTGTGAGGCATCCAAGCAGATGCTGGGATGGGAAAAGGTTGATCTGATACCCGGAGTAAAAATTGTTGGAGCTGGGACTCTTAATGACCTAGCATTGGATGCTGCTGCAACAATGTGGTTTTAGAGGAGATGTTTATATGCAATTCCAAACTATCTCGGAAATTATGGTGAGGGATCATGATAAAATTATAAATCTACTCATTGACTTTGAAAAAAGCATAGTTCAAGATAAAAAAACTATGATGAAGGCATTTAATGAATTTGTATGGGAACTTGAAAAACACCTTTTTACAGAAGAAAAGGCAATCTTTATTTCATATGAACCAAAAGACGAAACAGAGGGTTATGCAATGGTTCCAAGGCTGATGAGTGAACACGATGAAATATTTGACAGAATAAAGACAATGAAAAAGAGTATTAAAAAAAATAAAGACTTTGATTTTACGGGGTTCAGAGAGTTGTTAAAAAAACATAAATATTTTGAAGATGAAACAGTGTATCCTTTATTTGACCAAGAGTTAGATGAAACAACTAAAAAAATGATTATTAAACGAATCGTTGAAGTCAAATTAATGGATAGCAGTATAATAAATATTAGAGTAAAATGCTCTGAATGTGGTAAAAAGCTAGGGATTTTGGAGGGGTACTATAATCCAAAGGTTAGGAGAAGATGGCTCTTTTGCAGTGAGTGTTATGATAAGATAGAAAGAAAAGGATCTCCCATTCTAAAAAAGATTAAATGAGGGTGGTTAGGTTTTGAAAAAAATAGCAGTTATAATTGATGACTTGTTTGAAGATTCCGAGTATACAGAACCTGCATCTGCTTTTATTACCGCTGGTCATAATCTTACTCATATTGGTTTAAAAGAAGGTAGAACGGTTAAGGGAAAGAAAGAAGGAACAGAGGTTACTATTGATCTGGCTATTAGAGATGCATCAGTTGAGAATTTTGATGCTTTGTTAATTCCTGGTGGTTATTCACCTGATAAACTGAGATCTCATGATGAAGCAGTGCAATTTGTTAAAGATTTTTTCAATAGTGGTAAACCTGTGTTTTCTATTTGTCATGGTCCACAGTTGTTGATTACTGCAGATGTTCTCAAGAACCGTAAGGTTACAGGCTGGAAGTCTATTGTTCAGGATATTAAAAATGCTGGCGCAGATTTTATTGATGCGGAAGTTGTAGAGGATGATAATTTAGTTAGTAGTCGTAGTCCCCGTGATCTTCCAGCATTTATTCAAACGAGTCTGAAGAAGTTGAAATAAAAATTTGGAGGTAAAAAAGCATGGAAACAGAAATGGAAGAAAAAATAGGTAATTTAATACAAGAGGCTGATTGGAAGATAGAAAAACATGTTCCGGTTATTGAATGTCCGGATCAAGTTGACAAGGATGAAATGTTTGATGTAAAAGTGGGACTAGGCAAAGAGATTACTCATCCTAATACTACTGAACATCATATACGTTGGATTGATTTATATTTCTATCCTGAAGGGGAAAAATTTCCGTATCATATTGGTCATTATGAGTTTAATGCCCATGGAGAAAGCGTCGATGGGCCAAATGAGAGTACGATATATACTCATCATGTAGTGACAACATCGTTTAAAACGAGTAAACCTGGGACTATACTTGCACTTGCTCTGTGTAATATCCATGGTCTCTGGCAGTCTTCTAAAGAATTAAAGGTTGAATAATGATGAAAGAATTATTTAATTTAGAAGGAAAGGTAGCAGTTGTTACTGGTGCAAGTCGAGGACTGGGAAAGGCTATGGCCATTGGTCTTGCTAAAGCTGGTGCGGATGTTGTTGTCACTGATATTCTTGATACATCCAAAGTTGTTGAAGAAATTAAAAAAATAGGTAGGAAATCTATTGGTCTATTAGTTGATGTTAGTAATAAATCATCTGTGGAGGCAATGGTTAAACAAACCTTGGAAAAGTTTAGACGAATTGATATTCTAGTGAATAATGCTGGGATTCTAAGAATGGGTAACGCAGAATCAATGGGTAAGGATGATTGGGATAAAGTAATTGATGTTAATCTGACAGGTCAGTTTCTATGTGCTCAAGCAGTAGGCAAGCAGATGATAAAACAAAAATCTGGCAATATTATCAATATCGCTAGTATCGCAGGTCTTGGAGGCTATGCACAATCTGCTGTTTACAGTGCTAGTAAAGCAGGAATAATATTAATGACAAAATCCCTTGCGGTTGAATGGGGATCTCATAACATTCGCGTTAATGCTATATGTCCTGGTGTTTTTGCAACAGATATGACTGATAGTTTCCTCAAGGATAGGCAGTTTATGGAGATGATAAATTCCCGTGTACCGCTTAAAAGGTATGCTAAACCAGATGAACTAGTTGGTAGTGTGATCTTTCTCGCCTCTAAGGCTTCTGATTATATGACAGGTCATGCGCTGGTTATTGATGGTGGTTGGACCGCAGGGTTATAAAACAAAATCTTAGGAATGCTTATGAAAAAAGATGTTTTTACCTATATAATTGGTGGAAAAGCAGGGCAAGGTACAAAAAAAGCAGGAATAGTTGCTGCTAACTTTTTCGCTGATTTGAAACGAGAAGTTTTTCAGATGAATGACTACCCCAGTCTTATTCGTGGTGGTCATAATTTTTCAGTGGTTAGTACTTCAACATCAAAAATCTTTAGTCAATATATGAAAGCTGATCTTGTTGTAGTTCTTGATCAACGAAGCTATGATGTACATAAGGATCATGTCGCAAAAAATGGGATTATGATTTATAATTCTGATAAAGCAAAGGGTAAAGGCATTGGTATTGCTATTTCTTCTGAATCAAAAAAATATGATAACTCTGATCTTATTGAAGGTGTTGCTGGTATTGCTGTTCTAGCTGCTTATTTGGATGTTGATAAAAAAACACTTGATGAAATTATTAAAAAAGAGTATAGGCATAATGTTGAGGATAACATTAGGTTTGCATATGCAATCTATGATCAAGCATATGAAAAAATTAAGAAAAAGGTCAATTTAAAAAAGGGAAAAAATAAGAAGGTTTCAATTTCTGGTAGTGAGGCAATAGGCCTGGGTGCCGTTGCTGCTGGTCTTGATCTTTATTTTGCTTATCCGATGACTCCGTCTACACCAGTATTGCATTTTTTTGCAAGTAATGGTAAAAAACTTGGTGTTATATCAGTTCAACCTGAAAATGAAATAGCTGTTGCAAATATGGCGATTGGTGCAAGTTTTACTGGTGCACGGTCTATGATTGGTACTAGTGGTGGTGGTTTTTGTTTAATGCAGGAGGCTTTCTCACTTGCTGGTATGACGGAGGCGCCTGTTTTGTTTTATTTGGGTCAGCGTCCTGGTCCGAGTACTGGTGTTCCAACTTATACAGAACAAGGAGAGTTATTGTTTTCTCTAAATCCAGGCCAGGGTGAGTTTCCCCGTATTGTAGCTTCTCCTGGTAGTATTGAGGAAGCATTTTATCTTACTGCAGAGTTGCTTAATTTGGTTTGGCGTTTTCAAACACCCGGTATTCTTTTGTCCGAAAAGCATCTTGGTGAAAGTAGCATGAGTGTCGATATTAAACCTTATAATACTAATTGGGCTAAACCATCGATTTCAACTAGTAAGAATTATCAGCGTTACCGTGATACTGAATCTGGTGTTTCTCCACTTCTTTTTCCACCTTCTAATCAGTTGATCAAGTGGAATAGTTACGAGCATGACGAATTTGGTACTACAACTGAAGAAGCTGATTTGATTGCTAAGATGCATGTGAAAAGAGTCGCTAAGCTTCATAGTATGATTGATTATATTAAAAAAAATGTTAAAACAGTTAATGTTATTGGCAAAGGTTTTCCATATATTTTCACGTTTGGGTCAACTACGATGAGTGTTCTTGAAGCACTGGATTATGCTGGGATTAAAGCAACTGTGGTGCAACCTGTTTACCTTCAACCGTTTCCGATTTGGGAACTTGCTAAATACAAGAATAAAAAGGTTGTAGTTGTTGAGCAGAATAGCACTGGTCAACTCGAACAACTTCTGAAAGATAAAGTTGGTATTAATCCTGTTCTTTCAATTCGTCAGTTTAACGGGCGTCCTTTTGATCCGATTGATCTTAGTAAAAAGTTAAGGAAGGTGAGATAAAAATGGGTAAGGATCTTTCTACTGATGCTGAAATTACTTGGTGTCCTGGTTGTGGGAATTTTGGTATCTTGAATGCTTTGAAAAAAACAGTGAAGAAACTGGAAGATAAAGGTGTGAAACAGAATCATATTATTATTTCTAGTGGAATTGGCTGCCATGGTAAGATTTTTGATTATGTTGGTTTGAGTGGTTTATATTCAATCCATGGTCGAAGTATGGCTACAGTTCAGGGTATGAAACTTGGTAATCCTGATCTAAAAGTGGTTGCTTTTGCTGGTGATGGAGATGCCTATGGTGAGGGTATTGCTCATATGATTTTTGCAGCAAAACGTAATGCAGATATTACAGTGATTGTGCATGATAATGGTACTTATGCGCTTACCACTGGTCAGTTTTCACCCACTAGCAAGAAAGGTTTTAAGGGTCCTTCTATGCCAGAAGGAAATGTTGAGAATCCATTGAATCCTCTTAGTTTGTTATTAGAAGCTGGTGCTAGTTTTGTTGCTCGTGGTTATGCGGGTAAAATTGATCATCTCTCTGATACACTGGTTGAGGCTGTATTGCATGAGGGCTTTTCTGTTGTTGACGTGTTGCAGCCAAGTGTGGTTTTTAATAATACATATAAACTTTATAATGAAATAACTGCGATTGTCTCTAAGCCTGCAAATAGTTTTGAGGATGCTGCAAAACTTGTTAAAAAAATGGATAAAAAACTGCCAATTGGTGTTTTTTATAAGGTCAAGAAACCTGTTTTTCACAAAGAGCTGTATGGAGATTGGAATCCACTACGAAATAAAATACATAGAAAAGAGAGGTTGAATCAAGTTAAACATCTACTTCGACCAAAGTAAAACACAAATATGGAGATATAGTTATACTCTATATATAAAATTGAAAATAATAATTGAGATGAAAAAATGTCAAGAGTGAGTTATTTTGAAATAAATGCAGATAATCCTGCACGCGCTATCACCTTTTATGAAAACATATTTCGTTGGAAAATTACCAAATGGGACGGTCCTTTTGATTTTTGGTTGATAAAAACGGGGTTAGATGAAATTGGAATTGACGGGGGCATCATGAAGAGGAAGGATCCTGATGCAACTATTTGTAACTTTGTTAATGTCCCTTTTCATTTTGCAACTTCATTATTTTAATTCTTTTTTCAAATATTTACCACCTTCATAACTATGTAAAGATTAAAGCTTTGTAAATCGGAAACTGCAATTCAATAAATAATATAAAAAAATGAAAAGAGGGAGAGTTGGTTTGTCACTGGAAATTTAACATCCTGTAAAGTGGGCTTGATGAAAATATCTGTTCAAGTATTGGATACGTCTGTATTATTTTCTGTAAGAATTGATGAACTTGTGAACTGCTTGATTGTTGATTCACTGGTGTCGACAACGTGACTGGTATTATACAGAAGTCGCTGGGATCATCACTATTGATTACTTTTACTTCGCCCTCAAACTCTGTATTTTGTTCATCTGGTGCCACGACCTCCACTTCTACCGTAACTTTGCCAGCATCAGGGGTTAGATCCTCATCGCTTGAAGGGGTAAAAGTCCAATTACCCCAGCCGGGGTATGATTCAATCTTCCAGTCAAGCTCAGACGTTGGTTCGCCGACATTTTCAACAGTAAAACTACCTGTGACTGTTGCTCCTGGTTTTACCTTAGTCCAACTCAAGGTGCCGTCGCAATCTAAATCAGGTTCAAGTTCGATGGTGAAAGTGCATGATTTTTCTTCTTCTACATTCCCAGCATTGTCGACCGAGTAGTAGTAAAAAGTATGCTCACCGTCGTCTGATACGACAAACGAATCTTCATGCTCTGTCCATTCACCCTCATCTAGTTTATACATTGTGTAGTTTACACCAGATAAATAATCAATAGCTTCTAATGTAACTGTAACATCAGTGACATACACGTCACCCTCCATTTCACCATCCAATATACAGGTTGTAATTGGAGGTTCATTATCCTCTCCACCGACGATTAACGCATGGATGTTCCAATTGTAGTCAAGACCCATTATTCGCATTTCAATCCAACCTGTACCAGGACCATATATCCAGTCTCCCTTTGTGGGAACTGAAGGACCGACATCAACGCCTAGTGGATTCTCGCCTCCTCCATGTGTTACCTCTACAGATACCCATACATCTTCGTCTCCAGCAATTGTAACAGGATTTGATAAAAGTATTTCAAACCAGCCTTCACCAGTGACAGTATATGGCTCTGATGTTATCAAGTCACCTGGTTCAGTTAGGTCGCCACATTCATATATCTTAATGTTACCTGAATGTGTTTCACTTGTACCCTCTACAACATAGTGATACCACTTAACAACTACAAGCTTCCAGCCTTCATAATCCTTAAGTTCACCGGGTGTCATTCGTATGGCTCCCTCCCAGGTACCGCCACCACCCATACCAATAGCATCGTTGTTTATACCATCATCAAAATGAATCCAATGTTCATCCAATGTATCTGGTTGTCGTGGTTGTATGGAAGTATAACCCGTGGTTAACCACATAGCTTTTGAGGAGGATTGTTCCTTTGACATATTTGCCATTGCAACTGTCGATGATGAAATCACTACCACTGCGATAAGCAGAACACTAACTTCTTTCAAGGTGCATTTACTTATTATCTTTTTCATATCTCTACCTCTGTTTTTATCATTCTCTTTAAAAAATAGAAAGAGAGAAACGAGATTCACCTCGTTTAGATTTTTAGCATTGTATACCTTTGTAGTATTTGAGTCATAATTGAATTGCTTTGACTTTGTGGATGGCTTTGGCCGTAACTTTCAACTTCTTCACTTTCTGCAAGGTTCCCCGCGTTGTCATACACTATTGCTTGTGCAGTATGTTGACCTGGTCCTGTCCACAACCATTCATATGGCGCTTCAGTTACCACACCAAGTAACTCACCATCAAGATAAAACTCCACCCTAGCGACACCACTTGTCTCATCATCCACAGTTGCTGTCAATAACCAGTTGTCACCACCAGTATTTTCAGCAGTGAGCTCGATAGTTGGTACAGTCTTATCTATCTTGAAATCCACTTCTTTTATTGGTTCTTCATTGCCAGTTAAATCAACTGAGTAAAACTCCACTGTATGTTCACCATCTTCAGTCACAGTAAACGGCACGAAATATTCCTGCCAGTCACCATCGTCGATTTTATACATTGTATAACCTCCTCCAGCAATTTTAGAAATTGTGACAGGATTCAAAAATCGACTCATGTTTTCAGTTACAAGTGTTATACGAACATTACTGACATACCAGTTGTTCTCTCCATCTGGGGTGGCTGGGTCAAGATAGGCTGTAGTCTCGGGAGCAGTATTATCGACAGTGAAAGTTGTATATGACGCATCAGAACCCATGTTGCCCCAATAATCCTCTGTTGAAATCCTTATCATATAAATCGTGCCGTCTGGATACTCTGTAGTGTTCCATAGATACGCACCGTCGTTTTCTTCATCAGATGCCAAAATCTGCCAGGGACCCCCACATCTGTATTCTATCGTTATAGGCAGGTCAAGATTTGGAGTGATATCATCCGTGGCATTCCAGAGGATAGTTACTTCTCCACTTAGATATTCTCCACCAATTGGATAGAGTAGTTCTACTATTGGTGGGTTTGTATCTGCCAGTCTGGTGAACATCCATATTTCTGACCAACCACTCAAGAGTCCATTGTTGTCAACTGCTTGTACTCGCCAGTAATACTCATCAGGGGTCGTCAGTGTTAACGTGTAATCTGAGTCACCAGATGTCACATCAAAAACAACGTTAACAAAGTCTACGTCTGTCGCAATCTGTAGCGTGTAATAATCTATACCATATATATCATAAGAGTCAGTCCAGTCGAAAAATATTGTAGGGGTTACCACTGGCGTGGAGTTATTTGCTGGTTCTATAAGATCCGGTGTTGTCGGTGGTGTCAGATCTAATTCTATCGTGAGACTCCATGTCTCTGACCAATCGGTAGTATAGTTTCCAACTATTGCTCTTACCTTCCAATAATAGGTATCATAGGACATATTTGTAGTGGGTGCGTATTCGGATTCATCTAAACCTGTTTGATTTATCACTATACTGGTAAATCCTGAATCTGTAGCTACCTGGAGGGTATAATTCACTTCATATATGGGTTCAACATCGTCCCAATCGAATGTAGGCGTCTGATCTTCTGTAGCACTTCCATCTGCTGGTGATACTAATTCTGGTGCGGCCAAAATCGGCTCCATCAATGGATATCTGTCCTGATTATTACCATCTGATATATTGTATGGTGTGTCTCCTATGCCATCTCCATCTGCATCTATGCCTGTATAGTCATCCCAGTGGTTACCTTCGCTACTGTTATCATCCCATTGATTTGTACTTTGATCAGAAGCGTGCTGAGTATTGTTTACAAAATTGTTATGGTGGAACGACATGCCACTTGAGTAAGAATACAAAACACGGATACCATATACAGCATTATTGTATATATTATTACCATATATCTGATTATTTGGTGCCTGAGATGCTTCGATGTGTATCCCGGTATGATAATTATCATGTATGCTACAGTTCGTGATGTTGTTATTCCCAGAGTAGTGACGAATGAACATGCCTTTATCATTGTTATATGCTTGAACATTTGTAATATTGTTGTTTGGTGAAGCGTACCAGAGAGCCAAACCTTGACAATTATTGTGCACGATGCAGTCCTTAATATTGCTGTTCGTATGCTGATCAGTTAAAATACCAAACCGCTCAGCTTCAGGAGATTGATATTGACCATATGATTCACAACCTATAATGTCAGTTTCTGTACAATCGGTAACCCTTATTCCCGCTCTGCCGGCGTTATCACCTGCAACACAATTTGTAATACTGCTGTATGAAGCAGTAAAAAGAGCGATACCGTATCCACCATTTTCGAGTGCATTACAGTTTACAATTGTGGTGTTTAGAGAGCCCAAGCAAGCGTAGATACCGCTAGAGCCACAGTTACGGGCAGTAACATTAGATATTATCGAATTGGGAGTGTTTACCAATAATATACCATATATTTCCATATCCCTCACTGTCATGTCTGCACATGAATAAAACCCTAGCCATCCAAAGCCATCTGTTGCATCAAACGTAAGATTGTTTTCTCCCTCATAGACCATCATCGGCTTTCCATTAATTGTATTCGAAGGATCTATATCCAGTACATTATATGTCTCCAGACCGAATTCGTAATTGTTGTCATATATAGTGTTGTTTCTCATCCTATTTCCATCAGCATTTGCACGCAGATAAAGGCCATAAACATTGTCATGGACCGTACAATTCTCTATCGTGTGATACGTTATCTGAGATCCTACATTCCAGGCACAAATTCCATACCCCATGTACTGTGTAGCACCAGGAGTATTGTTGTAGGCTTCACAATTCATGATTGTAGTGTATGCGCAGGAAGAATCAAAAATAAAGATTCCCTCGGGGTTGTTATGGACAGTACAGTTTTCAATAGTATTGTAAGGTGTCTGGTAATGGATCATTATGCCAACTCCACCCCATTGAAGAGAGTTAGGATACGGTTGGCCAACATCCATAGGATCATAACCATTGCCATATAAATCACAACCAATGATGCTATTGTGATCCTGACCTTGAGTCCAGAAACCATGCCAACCATTGTTATATAGATTACAGTCTACTATTTCATTGTAACCCGCTCCAGTTCCTTTGATTGCTATGCCTCGTTCACTATTGTTATATACATTACAATTCTCTACCCTATTATAGTATGCTCCATCAAGCAAAATCCCATATTGCTGACTTGAATATGAAACATTACACCCTGTAATCAAACAGTCTACACTATTGCCCGTTAGACTTAAACCCACGCCATTATATCGCATCAACGTATTCTCTACTGTAATATTGTCACAATAATCTATGTAAACACCACTTGTATAGAGGCTTTGGGTATTATTGTAGGTATCACAGTCATTGATAACGTTGTATGAGGATTTAAAAATTTGAATACCACTGTCAGTATTGTTATATACATTACAATATGTAACATTATTATTTGAAGAGTAGTAAAGATATATACCATAACCATAATTGTTAGATGCTTCACAGTTTATAATGTCATTATACGAAGAATATCCTAGGACCATTCCAATTGTTCCATCATTGCAGATCTGATCCTCTACTGTCATATAGCTACAGTTGGCAAGTATAACCTGTCCTCCTCCCGCTGGCACAGTGCCCCCTACTTGATTCTTGTAGTAATATACAGGTCTTCCATTTATAGTATTCGTAGTATCAATAGTATGCATCCAGTAGTCAAGAGAAGTTCCAGATATAACAATTCCATTATTAGTTAACACATTGCTTGTGATAATGTTATCATCTGAATCATATAGATAGATACCGTAATTATTATCATGCGAACTACAATTTGTAATGGTATTGTCTGAAGCACCATCAAGGTAAATACCATATTGGCTATCATATACCTCACAGTCTGTAACAAGATTGTCATCAGAATATTGAATATAGATACCTTGGATATTACCATGTACTGTATTATCATATATTTGGTTGTTGTCCGCAACATAAAGGAAGATACCGTATTCCCAATTAGTGAGACTGCTATTTGTTATTGTTGCATAATCAGAGCGAGATAAATAAATTCCATATTCCGCACCACTTTGAGCATGTGATGCCCTTCCGCTCACATTGTTGATTACGGCATTATCTGAATAATCCAAATAAACACCGTAGGCGCTATGGTCACTGTGAGGCTCACATCCCGGGTTAGCATAACTGAGATATCTCGTATTATATTCATTTAAATAAGCTATATGTTCGTCATCGTAGGGATACATTTGATTTACATCAAAATCTCCATAAGGATAGCAAAGCATTCCATGGAAAGGTAATGGTGTAACTAGGCTGAAGGATTGCCCTGTGAAATTTTTAATCCAGTCCACTTTATAAAAAGCATCGCTTATGAAAATGTATGATCTTTCTAAACCCGCTTTTTCTTCAACAGCATCAAATGTGATATTTATAGCATCTCCTGGATTTGCTATTATGTATTCATCTTTGCGTAGCTTGTGTGATAAATGAATCGTGAAAAAATGACCTGACAATGTAGGGTCTGCTCTGGATGCTTTTCATCCCGGACAATGTCAGTTTCTTCAGATCTTTTATAGATTTTGC
>Ga0209979_1000896_pt1 | contig 35966 bp, 35 predicted proteins | sample AnhtaG_FD_183114 | JGI IMG/M metagenome (GOLD analysis project Ga0209979, IMG submission 183114) | Deep subsurface microbial communities from Anholt, Denmark to uncover new lineages of life (NeLLi) - Anholt_01485 metaG (SPAdes) (version 2) | ecosystem: Environmental > Aquatic > Marine > Oceanic... | reverse complement strand
TTCAGTTAACAAAGTGTCACAGATTTTAGTTGCGTATAGGTTGTATCTTCTGGAAAAAAATGATTTTTCTTGTAAATCTGACTTCTGCAGTATATATTTCCAGTAGCGGTTGCACCCTGACTTTTGGTGCCAAGAGCGAAGATTCTTTTTGTGCTCGCCCTTTGCAGCCTGCCGACGGGGACGGAGTCTGAGATAACGACATGGTCTATACACATGTTCTCAATAGGGGCGGCAAAGGCGTGCGTAGCCCTCTGGACGGTCTCAGGAGCAGCCCTGTAAAGGTCTCTTATACGGATCTGCATAAAACCCCTGGATAAATTGCAGATATTACTGTATCTTTTTGAGGTGAGAGTAGTTAAAGGCCGAATCATGATTTACTCGCTGGGTTCTTATGCTGCAAAACCAGCGTTGTTTGGGTTCTTATACGGAACCATATAAACATTGTTATATGCCTCAAGGAGAGTAAGTGCTACCTGAAGATAAAATGCCTGAAGCAGAGGTCACGTTAAGACTTGCTATTTCACTAATCGAAAATGGACACGCCGTGGGTGATGTACAAACGGCCATAGATGGCGCTCAGGTGAAAACCGGAAACACTATTCACTTTCCAATTGTTGAGTTTCTAAATGCACATGGATGGGAAAGCCCTACTCAACTTGTTCGATGGCAGGCGAAATACTCAAATATAAAGTATGTTGCCTCGATCATAGTTCACTCTAGTTCTGGTGAAGGAGATCTTGTTGCTGACCTTCAGTCTGGTCAAAAGCTACGAGTGGAGTCAAAAAAGGGTCCTTTAAACCGTAGCAAGTCGTCTCAAGAGTACCCCCTTATTAGAGAAGCCATTGGGCAGCTCGTAACCATCGAACATGCAGAGCCCTCTGATTTGCTTGCTGTGGCAGTACCGAAATCTGAAAAATTTGATGCTCTAGCTGAGCAGTGGCGAAAGCGCCCATTAATGAAAAGCACTGGGATACACATCATCACGGTCGGACGTGATAATTCAATATCTGGGCTAAGTGATGTCGGCATATAACAAGCCACTCAACTCGACGCCGAAAAGCGGCGCGAGTTAGTTCAAACGTTAGCTTATATTTTAGGAGGTGACATGCGGATTTGCATTATCTTGATGATCCTGTTGGCTCTAGTAGGTTGCTCACCAAAGCCTCCCACTGAGCATCACATCCTTCCTGTTGGTTTCTCCGGTGTCTACAAAATCGAAAAAGCACGCGGCCACAGTGGTGGTTACAAGATTGAAGGAAACCGCTATATCTTCACAATCCCGGAAAGCGGGGTACTACGTGTTGCATCCGATGTGTTTGAGACTCATTGCCTGCAATGCAATGGTCCATTAAGCGTAACATTTGAGGACGGTCAGGAGATTCCACTCTTCTCCCCCATTACGCGTCCGCCAGGTTCTGCACCAAACGGCCCTTTGTGGCTTGGTCTCTTCAGGTCCGGCAGTGCTGTCTGGTGCACAGTAGGTACCCACGATCAACTGAGTAGATTCCTCGAACAAGTTCGAGGAGAAATGTACCAGAATCTGGAACGATATTTGCCTCCAAATATGCCATTTCAGACCCAAGGAGAGGTATCTAAGGAGGCAAGGGGTAGTTCGTGACAATTGCTAACATCTGAATAAAGGGAACCTCGTACCTCGGTCCCTCATTCAGTGCGTTAGAAGTTTCGTAATTGAACCCCCAAGAGATGCGTACGAGCTCTTGAGGGTTTTTTTCTTTGCAGATTTTTGTGTGGTGTGAGCGTTCTGTCCAAGTGTTACCCCATTCTTTTGGCTCCTTTATGCACTTGGATCTATAAACCTCCTAATAGACAAGCAAGAACTCATTAGAAGCAAGGTATTGAAAGTAAATGGTTTATGTGGTAGCGGCACCATGGACGTCAGTGTAAGGCGTCAGTTCGAAGGCAAAATCTTCGGATTTCGCATCAATTCTGGAACCTTTGTTGGAATATATCATAGTCTTCATCGCGCTAAGCGACAACCTTGAACAACCTCACCTTCCCATTCACCTGCACTTTAGCTCACTTTCGGCACTTTAGTTCACTTTAGCTCACTCCTCACTAACGAGCGTCCAGAATACAGTGCCGTGTCTCGGACATTTATTAAAAATCTACTTGAAATCAAACTCAAAATTTGGTATAATACGCCCATGTTAGCCAGCAGTCTAACATAAACCGCCAGTAGGCGCCGGTTATAGCGGAGAACCGCACGTTTTCGTATCAGCAGATACACGCCAAAAAGCATCGTTCGTAAATAGTCTTGGAGCGAAACGGAAATCCCTTAGGGGAATTACCATTCATGAGCATCGAGAAATTAACTTTAGCTCACTTTAGGCACTTTAGCTCACTCTTCACTAACTCGCCACCTCTACATCTGTCGAGGACCCTCTACAAATCAGCTACTTTTTATGCAAAACAAACCCAATTTCCAAAAGGCCAAAATGAACGTAAATATCTATTACACAAAGGTATATAAAAATGAAACCGCCTCAGACTCCGGAAAAAACAAACCCAATTCAAACCCAATCAAAGCCAATATCCGAAAAGCCCAAATGAATGTAAACTCACTTATAACAAAGGATTACAGAAAAAAAGATGATTTCGCAGTCCGAAAAAACAAACCCAATTCAAACCCAATTTCCGTAAAGCCCAAAATGAGCGCAAACGTCTTTGTCACAAAGGATTATGAGAATGAAACCGCCTTCCGGCCCCAAAAAAACAAACCCAATTCAAACCCAATTTCAAACGGGGCGTCCACTCATGGACAGTAGAAAGTACAAAAAATATTTGACTTTGCCGTTGGGGGCCGATAGAATCTGTTGTGTACCAGGAGTCATCTGTTGTAACCGAAATAATGAGAAAGGGTTTCAATTATGTCTATGAACAATTCTAAAAAAGTGTCCCTTGCCGCGGCGGCTGCCGGAGTGATGTCGGGAACAGCCGGTGCCGCCCGGAAAAAAGCAGTGGATAAACTGATGGCCGGGATAAGGGACGACAACGACAAGGTGCGAACAGAAGCCTGGCTGAGCGCCGGCAAAGTCGGAGCTGCGGCGGTCAAGCCTTTGGCGAGAGTAATGAGTAACAAAGAGCTCGAGGTCGCTCGTGCGGCGAAGCGTGGATTGTGGAAGATAGTTCGCTACGCCGGTCGCCCCGGGGCCGGCAATAAGAAAAGGGCGGTTGTTGGCAGGTTGGTTGAGCTGTTGGGCGATGAGCAGCCTGTGCCTGTCCGCCGTGAAGTGCTGTGGATGCTTTCGGAGATAGGCGACAGAAAGTCTATCAAGCCGATAGCTGCTTTGTTGTCGAACGGAGATCTGCGTGAGGACGCCCGGATGGTGCTGCAGCGGATTCCGAGCAAAGGGGCGGTTGCGGCGCTAAAAGCAGGGCTGAAGGCTGCGCCTGAGGACTTCAAGCTCAATATAGCGCAATCGCTGCGACAGCGCGGCGTAAAGGTTCCTGGATTGCCATGTGTTAAACTGGTGCCCACGAAGAAGACAAACGTTAAGCCTCTGTAGTAAGACGATACTGCGATTAGCCGAGGCTCGGATGTGATTGCAAGAGCAGCGTCAGCGTGTCGTCTGTGCTGTGGAATTTTGATTTAAGGACTGCTTTTTAGCACTTTATAAAATAGCTGGAATTAGAGTAGAAAGGTGATAGAACGATGAAACGAACAAATCAACTCAACAGGCGTGAATTCTTAGCTGCTGCAGGTGCGGCGGTGAGCGCTCCGTACCTGATACCGTCCAACGTACTGGCGGCACCGGGTGGAGTGGGAGCAAGCGAACGTATTACGATGGCCCATATCGGCGTCGGTGGTATGGGTGGGTCCCATTTACGCGATATGGTAAAAAGACGCGATAGAGGCGAGGTGAGCATAGCGGCGGTCTGCGATATTGACAGGAACAGATTGATAAACGCATTGAAGACCGCCGGTAAGGGTGTGCAGCCTTACCATGACTATCGTTATATTCTCGAACGCAAAGACATCGATGCGGTTGTTATCAGCACGCCGGACCACTGGCATGGAGTTCAGATGGTGCACGCGGCTGAATGTGGCAAGCACGTCTATGTCGAAAAGCCGGCCTGCTGCACTATCGAAGAAGGCAAAGCGATGGTCGCCGCTGCGAAGAAGAACAAGGTGTCGGTGCAGGTTGGCTCGCAGGGCCGTTCACAACCGGAGGCCTACCTGGCACATCGGTACCTGGTCAACGGCAACATCGGCCACATCAGCCGAGTCGATTGCTTCCACTATCCAAGTCCCCAGGATAACAACCCGGTTCCGGACAGTGATCCGCCTGCTGAGCTTGACTGGGATATGTGGCTTGGCCCTCTGCGGTGGCGTCCGTACAACCGACGGTACTGCCCCGGCTCGTTCCGGTGGTTCCTGGAGTCCGGCGGCGGGCAGATCCGCGACCGGGGTGCCCACGTGATGAGCTGCGCCATGTGGTGGATGGGCGCCGACGGCACCGGCCCGGCTACGGTAGAGGCAACGGGCACGCCGCCGACCAAAGGGCTCTACGACAGTGCCGTGCTGATGGACGTGACCTACACGTTCAAGAATCCCGATTGGGTGCTCACCTGGCGGCAGATGCCCAACGATCAGTTGCCGCCGGCGGAAAAGAGGACCGGGAAAGAGCCTGGTGGCAGGATCAGCCGGCCCGGTTACGGCGCGATCTACCGCGGCGACAAGGGCGAGTTCATCCACTGGGGCGGCGATGGCGGCACCTGGGCCGAGAAGAAGGCCCGTGAATGGAAGCCGCCAGCAGGTGCTAAAGATGTGTATAAGAGTCCGGGTCACAAAGAAGACTGGTTCAACGGCATCAAGACCGGCGCCAAGACAATTATGAACATTGAAGCAGCGGTTGGCGTAGCCAATTTGTGCGTTTTGGGCAATCTTTCCTATATCCTAGGCCGAAAGCTCGAATGGGACCAGAGCAAGCAGGAGATAGTCGGCGACGAACAGGCGCATCGAATGATGTATCGGCCACAGCGTCACCCGTATCATTTATAGGAGTTTGGCGGATAAATCCGAATATGAGTACATACGTGCGTCATCCGGCGCTCCGTCTGGCCGCCGGACAGGCCGCATCGACGGACTTCTAACAGGCGTATCGAATTTCGAGGAAATTAGAAAGTGCCTAAAGTGCCTAAAGTGAGCTAAAGTTAATTCCAAACTTTAGGCACTCTGAACTTTAGGCACTTTAGCTCACTTGATATTGTTTCGGATTTCGGATTCCTCATTAGCCTGTACAATTATTTCGGTTGGTCCGAGCAGTTTATAACGTATTCCTCGCCATACAATATTTCTGCCGAAAGCCGAAGAGATAATAAAAAATAACAGCAGCAATGACCATAGCCAGCAGGCGAGGATGTCGGCGAGACAGGCGGCCCTCATTGCTCGTCGCTCATGTTCGAGCAGTTTTTCAGCCGTTCTTTGTCGAAGTATCGCGCGGCCCAACTGATTTACGAAAAATACAACAGGCACTAAGGCGAAAAGTTCCAGGTTTATGTGTTGAATCTTTGCAGCGTAGATTGCCAGGCCGGCTGCTCCCCATATACCCAATACTGAGTACAGGCTGCTAAGAAGTCCAAACCACCAGGTTTTCGGGGCGTATATACGAGTTATTAGAAATTGTCTGCGGCCGAACTCGAAGAGCCTTCGCCAAGTGGTGGATTCGTGCGAAGCCACCAGACAGGCAGGAACGAAAGCTACTTTCAACCCTGCTTTTTTGACGGCCCTACTGAGTGACAAATCATCACTTAAGGCTTTAGGCCAGATTTTGTCGAGGCCCAAGCGGCGAAAGACATCGACGCGGACAGCCATAGACCCGCCCCAGGCTTGATTGAAACGTGTGTTGCCAAGCAATTGAGCTACCTTGGCATTCAATGCCGATAGGGCCAGAGTCGCCAGGTTGTTCTTTTTCGGTATAAACCAACGGTAACCCGTAGCGACGCCGTTCTTGGGCTGTCGAAGAGGATAGACTAAGTGACTTAGCCAGTCGGTGCGGACACAGACGTCGGAATCGGCAAAGGCAAGCACGTCGATATCGTCGCCGATTCGTTCGTAGCAGTACAGAAGATTATGAATTTTTTGACTACAGGATTGGCCCTTACCTGCAACAAAAATTTGCACATCCTGGGCCTTCAAGTCTTGTCGGAGTTGTTCTTTCAGTTTGCATAACTCGCTGTAGGCCGGGTCCGATTCCTCGGCAACAACAAACCATAACAGATGATTTTCGTAGTCCAGATCGAAAAACGATGTGATATTTTTTTGAAAATCCGCGTCCAGACCTTTACAGGGAACAATCAGTACAACCTTCAGGCCGTGCCATAAGCGCTGTTTTTTATACTTTGCCAGTGCATAGCGATAATTATTATACGTCTGGAGCAAAAAGAGTAATTGTGAGATGATTGCCGCCAGTGCTATATAGTAGTACCAAACCATGTTAATTGACTATTGAATATTGACTATTGAACTATCAATTATAGCTCTGTAGAAAACAAACTAATATTGTCATTCCGCACTTGATGCGGAATCCAGACCTTCGATACATCTGGATTCCTGCTTTCGCAGGAATGACATTCATTAATCGAGCAGTCACAAAACACTACACTTCACGATATAGAAGCCAGAGGTACTATGGAGTCGATTAGCTGCTCAATAGTATAAGATTTTGCCAGGTCGGTCGAAAGCAAACAGCCGTGATTGTGGTTAGAGGCGATAATTATTAGATTGTCGCCGGTTTGACTCCATCCTTGCTCTTGTGGTTGGTGGCCGAGAATAAAAATGTCAACATCAAACAGCTTGGCCATTTTATCAAGCAGTGCCTGGCTGTGTTTTCTTCCCCAGGTTAAAAGGTAAGCTGAGCCTGGTCTGACCACATCGTTAATTTTTAGTTGTCTGTCCAGAATTTCCGGGTCGAATTTATCGACAAAACGGTCGCCCGGGAGCGAATGCGAGACCCATATTCTGTTGTCGCATCTGAGAGCTAAGGGTTGTGAGAATAGAAATTGTCTTATCGCCAGTCCGACATCATCGCCGGCCTGCTGGAATTCTCGTTCCAGAGCCAGACGCATAGCGCGATTCATTTCTTTGCCTTCCTTCATCACTTCGCTGCTGTTTATGAAAGCGGTATCGTGGTTTCCCATAATAATATGGACGCGGTCGGGAAAGGTTAATTTGTAGCGGACAGCGTCAAACAACAATTGATACGACAAACAGCCGCCCTGCGAATCTTCAGGGCCTCCGTGTATAATTTCCTGGAGAACTATATGCCTATCAGGATTGTTGGCTAAATCGGCAAAAGCAACTATTCTTTCGAAGTTTCGCCGATGTCCGTGAATATCGCCGGTTAGAATCAAACTGCCGTCGGCGGGCAAATGAATCAAATTACCACGTCGAAATTTATCTGCATTGCCGGCTTCAATGCCCTTGTTCAGCAAATCAATTATTGTTTGAGGCATTTTTATTATTCGTTTTAATCTTTCCGCCGAATATACTGTGTACCATCAGGTCCAGTCTCGACATGACCGTCATCATATTACGTGGACGGCGTGCGGGGTCGTCCTTGATACAATCCATTACAAGTTTTGAGATTCCCGTAGGTAACTGCTTTTTTAGTTCGTGGGGTGCTCGTCGCGGCTCGGCGATGGGTAAGCCGAATTTGTTCTTTTTGGGTATCATGGTTGGGGCGTGCTTACCGGTAAGCGCCCAGAACATTGTTGCCCCAAGGTTAAAGATGTCGGTCTTTGGGCCGAGTGGTTTGCGCTTAACCTGCTCAGGCGCAATATAGTCCGGTGTGCCTTGAATTCTCGGTTTTACCGTTCCGATTTTACAGCTCTGACCGAGGTCTATGATTTTGATAGAGCCGGACTTGCTTATAAGAATATTGTTGGGCTTTATGTCGCAGTGGACAAAGCCGTGCTGATGCATAGCGTTAAGGCCGCTTGCGACCATCCTGAATACGAGCAGTACGTCTCCTAAACTCAAGGTGGAACAATCTTCGAGGTTCTTGCCGTCAAAGTATTCCATAGAAAGGAGCATCTCTTTAACTCTAAACACACTCCGCATTTTCCTTAGTTCGTAACACTTTCGGACGTAGAGGTGGTCTATTCGCTGAGCCACTTTATATTCGGTCCCGATCTGCTCGAAGATTCTTTTATCTTCCGGCCTTTCGAATATGACTCGTTTTAGAGCAACTTTTGTACCGTCCACTTCGTTGGTTGCCAAATAGATTGTGCTGCGCGCACCGGTTCCGATGCGCTTTATTATGGTAAAACCGCCGACGTCGAGTATATCTTTAGCCATATTGTCAACGACAACTAAAATTAATGAACGACCGATATTTCAGCACACAAAAGGAAGATGCGCTAAATAGGCCTTCTGTTCCGTTCATTTCGCTGTTTAGCTGCTGCTGTTATAGGACGCAAAACAGCCCAAAATCTTAGAGGGCTCCTCTAAAATTCCCCAAAACATATCAAAATCATCTTTATATCGAACTAAAAACCGACCTACTTGAGTTTTGCAAACTTAGAAGTGTACAATAGAATTGGCTATTTATCCAGTTATTAGGGGCGATTTTTCGTGATATCAGGCTAAAAAAATGGGCCTTGTAGTTGGAGTATCCGGCAGGCTTTGGTTTTTGCTAAAAAAACTCCCCGAGTAGGACTCGAACCTACAACCTAGCGGTTAACAGCCGCTCGCTCTACCAATTGAGCTATCGGGGAATAGCAAACTGCAAATCAATATGTCGGCTTCCAGAGCCGTTTTTTCATATAAGTTTTAAGATATTATCTGAAATTTAGCAATTTTGTCAAACACTGTTTCAGACAAAGAATAAAATTCTCCCTTTTTCAACGGTTTCTATTGTTCATTTTCCTGATGATATAGAAACATTAGTTTTTATAGACCGATGCTGTAAAGCGAATAAAGTTTCTTTTGTTTTTCTTTCTTAACCTGGTGTGAACTTATGCCGATAAAACATCTGGAAGTTGCAAAAGATTTATTGACTTAAAAAAAAGAGATTAAAGGATTCTGCAAAATTGAGGTTAGGCATATATTATTTAAGAAAATCTGAGTTTTGCAGAAAGGTTAAAATAGATTGAAAAAAGGAGATTAAGATGGGGATTCAAGATTGGTCTGAAGATATTATTCTTGTGGACTTGCCCCAGGAGCCGGAGATGGGAGATGAGCTCAAAACGGTTACGGAGATGGTGCGCGACAGAGGTGACTGTGACGCGGTAATAGACTTTTCCGGTGTGGATATTGTAACTTCCTCCAGCCTCTCGAAGTTACTGAAGTTGCGCAAGTTATTAACCGATTGCGGTCATCAGCTTGTTTTCTGCGGCGTTGCGGCGGCAACGAGAGGTATCTTTACGGTAACCGGGCTTGACGGGATTTTTGAGTTTGCTGACGATAAGTTTGTGGCTCTGGCAAGTTTGCAGATGGTCAGTTAGCACTGGAGTTTTGCAAAATTGAGGTTAGGCATATATTATTTAAGAAAATCAGCTTTTTCGATTTTCTTAAATAATTAGCTATCTTCTTATTAGACAAGAACTTTATACTGTTTGAAAAGAAAAAATCAAAAAACAATTTTTTCTTTTCAAAGTATGCCTAACCTCGATTTTGCAAAAGTCTTATTAGCAATTAAGTGTAGTTCCCATTTTACAGGATTCAGCAGAGAAGCGGGAGCTTTACAGCCGGTTTATCCTTTGTTATTATGAAGTTTTCTCTGTGGAGCCGGCTACGAAGGCCGCTGATTAGAGCGGTGTTCGTAATCTGCTCGCAGAGTTCTTATAGAAGCAGGACGTAATTAGGAACCCCGCAAGGCGGGAACCCAATATGGATAAAGAAACTCTGCAGCAAATTGAGCAAACGATAGGTTACGAGTTTTCCGACAAGAATCTTCTGGCAAAAGCATTTACTCATTCCTCTGCAGTGGATAATCGTCTTTTAAGCAACGAAAGGCTGGAGTTTCTCGGTGATGCTGTCTTAGCGGTGGTTATCTGCCAAACGCTGTTCGAGAAGTTTTCAGGTTATCTTGAGGGCGACTTAACGAAGATCAAGAGTATGCTTGTTTCTCGCGGGACCTGCGCTAAGGTTTCAAGGCGGTTTGGACTGCAAAAATTCTTGAAAGTAGGCAAGGGGATGGTTTCCAGCCGGGCCTTGTCGGGTTCCCTTGCTGCCGGTGTGCTGGAAACCACTATCGGTGCGATTTATATTGATGGTGGATTTGACGCCGCCCGCAGTTTCATCTTAAGAATTTTCAATTCGTTAATTGAGCGAGCCGATGCGGAACAAGCTCAGGGCAACTACAAGTCGCTGCTGCAACAACACGCCCAGGAGCAGTGTAATGTTACGCCTGTCTATATGCTGCTTGATGAAAAAGGGCCCGACCACAATAAGGCTTTTGAGCTGGAGGTGGTTATCGATGCCCGTCATTTCCCAAGCGCCTGGGGGACAAACAAAAAAGAAGCAGAGCAAAAGGCCGCTTTCAATGCTCTTGTCGAATTAGGTGTGCTTGAGAGGGCCTCTGAAGAGGACAGCGAATAAAGCGTGGATGAGTGGATGAGTGGATGAGTATATGCGTTGACGGGTATATGAGTTAATGTGCTCATTGATTCACTCATTCACTCATCTTCCCATCCACTCATCCACTCATCCACTTATTTACTCTGTAATCAGCCACGCGAAGGCACACAGGACCAATGCGGTGATGGACATAAAAATAATAATTGAACCAAATAAAATCACAACTTCTTTGAGGAAGTTGACGGCTTTTATTTCCGGCAGTTTTGTGGCTTTATAGACGATGGCTATCGCCGCTACCAATGGCAGCAGCCACAGCATTGATTGTGGATTTGCTCCGATTTTTTCCGGCGTAGTAAATGTTGCCATGACAAAATCAGCTATTATCAACATTTCAATCTCCGGCAGTTTCTGTTTTTCGCAGATGAGCCAAATAAACGGCGTTTACAATACACAAAAGGTTGAGCAACCCTGTGATGCTGGTGTATATCTGTCCTATTTCGTTCGGCCTGCCAAAGACAGAATAGTCTCCGTTTTTGGCCACATACCCCAGGGCCGCCACTATCGGTGAATTCATAATTTGTGCCACATACCACGGTTTTGCTCCGACGGGGTTAATGACTCCTATTGAGCCGACATATAAGCCTGCGCAGAAAGTCAGGACGATAGTTACGAATATAACTATTGCGTGTTTTTTTTCTTTGATCAGGAAATGTCCGGCTCCAGGGACGAACCAGGCGAGCAGTCCCACAGTCAGCAGAAACAGGGTATGGTTTTCTTTCGAGCGCAGTGCTGTCACGATGTTACCTCCGATTCTGTGGGCATATCGGCGTCCTCTGGAGGCATATTGGCATCCATCGGTTCTTCATCGGCTCCATCGTCACGAGGCGATGCACTCGCTTCGGCAGAATCGGCTCCGACCGTCCTGAAGTTCATACGTTTTAATATGTTTTCGGGGTTAAAGTGGACCGCCGACAGGGTCTCGGATTGAACATAATCGTCTCTTTGTAATTGCATTGCTTTGACTTTTTCGTACTCTTGCCGGCTAATGCGTTTAACTGAAATATTTTTTATACAATAGAAGCTCATACCCGGCTTAAACTCCATAACCAGAGGAACGGCGTCAACGGTGTTACTATCCTGCGGCACAAGCGAATAAAGCTGCTCTACGAAGCGGCGATGGTTCTTCTGCTCGTTCAGGAAGAACTGGGCAGCCGGGTTGCCTGCACTTTGCACAGCCATAGTCTGTAATGCGGCCCTTGATATTCTTCGCAGGCCTGTAAGATTTTGCAGCTTAAAAGGTTCTGCAACGCTTTTCTCTGCATTTGAAAGCTCAGATGTGTTAGGGTCGTTCGGGTCCTGGCTGGTTTGCTGTCCATAGAGTTCGCTAAATTTTTCAATTGCGCTGTCCCAGCCGTCCTTTGCCGCCAGGTCAATGAACTCTTCGGCCTTACTTTTTGTGGTTTCCATTGCAGCAAGTTTCTTTAAGTCTTCGGTGACTTTTTCTTTTACGGAATAAATATTTTCGGCTCCGTCTTCCTGGTTTGGGTCGAATGTAAGTGAGCTTGTGCTAAAAGTTTGGTCAATGCTTTGCGGTTCGTCGGCTTTCATGGCTTTAATCACTCGAACAACGGCCATTATTTGTCCGGAGACGTCCCGTAATCCGCTCCATGGCGAGCCCCACAGGTCTTTGAGGGGGCCGATATTTTCATACATTCTGGGTTTCGGCACATCAAAGGGCCCAAGCTCGCTGGCGGCTAAATCATCAACGGCAAAGACAATCTGAGCCAATGAGACCGGATTTTGCCCGTAGCCTTCTAAATACAGCCTTGCAAAATATTCATCGGTTTGCATATCGATTGGGCCAAGCAATCCAGTTTGGCCTGCATAAAGCTTGATATTGTGTTTTTCGCTTAATTGCTCGGTGGCAGTTTTATAATCGCCGGCTATTTTCGCACGCTGCTCGGTGCTGAGGTTCGCAAGCTCAGTATCATTCATATCTTGCAGACCAGACTCGGTAAGTGTTTTAGCCTCTTGCAGTATTTCATTTGCTTTGGAATTTATTTTGTTCTTTAGAAGCTGGTCCGAAATTATATCTATAACCTCGGCATAGCTTTTAATTCGCTGGGTCAGCGGTGAGTTCGGGTCGTTCGAGTCGGATGGAACTTGCTCAGTGAACAACTGTTCTCTATATCTGTAGTAATAATCTTCCTTCTCCTGGTTAGTAGGCGGCGTTGTCAGGGGGGAAATATCATCGAGTCTGACGACTATGTATTCAAGCTGAACTCTGTCCGGCAGCTTATATCCGAAGCCGTAAGGATTTTCCTCGCTCACGGCGCCAGCAAAGAATTTCTTGTATGTGTCAAAATGATCCTGCTCGATGCTTGATGTTCGATTCTCGATGCTCGATGCAAACACGGCGGAGTCAAATTCTACCAATTCAGCGTCAACACTTTCCTGCTGCCGGGCAATAATCTGGGTTATCTGGGAGCTTGTAACGTTTTCATTTGCACAAATCATCTGGGTGTATTGCCATACGGCTAACAATTTACTAAATATGGCCAGGAGCTGCTGCTGCGGGAGGCCGTGCTGGTTTATTAGAATTCCAATTCGCTGCGAATATGTCTGGCCGTTAAACAACTGTGGTATAACTTGTCCGAGCAGTTCGCCAGCCTGCTCGTTTGGCACTCTGATGCCTGCGAGATGTGCTTCGTTTTTCAGTAAAATCCAGTATATACTGGATGGCAGAGTCCGCCTTGGCGGATACATATCGTTGATTTGTTTATCACTGATTCTGTACCGGTATGTTCTAATCGTTTGCTTTATATGTTTGATAAGTGCCGGTGAAGTTCGCTGCTCGGCAAACAGCAGTTCGCCCAGGAGAATCGCATGTAAGTCCTGGTTCCTTAGCAGGACATCGGCCCCCAGCATTCTTAGAATATCCAGTTCTCGTGGTGCCTGAACGTATATGTCGGAGTTTGTTATTTTTATGTTGTCCCCAAAGTAAGCGATTGTCTTGTGCAGCCCAGTTGCTCTTCGGCTGAACTGTTCGAGCAAGGTGCCGCCGCCGATGAATATGAACATTATCCCGATGACAACAACAGCCATCACTTTCTTGTTATTTTTTCTAAACCACTTGACTAAATTCATACATTTGCTCCATAATTGGTTAAATGGTGATTAGTTAATTGGTGATTGGTTAATCGGTTAATTAGCTACTCATCAATCATCAATCACCACTCACCAATCACTACTCACTAATCAATAATCCTGTGAGTTTAGCAAATCGCGCAGACATTGCAAGAAAAATAGCACCGGCGCAGGCACATGGTGTATAACAGGCTCCAAGCCATCCCCAAGCTGCGTTTGAGGCTGCCACCCATCGAATTAGATGTTACAACAGGTGGATGGGCTTTAGTCCATGCTGTATTCTGTTTTGGATTTATCGCTTTATGCCAACGGCATATATGTTGTATAATGCTGCTACTGCCGAGGATGCCGTAGGCTCCAATGCGATAAATCCCAGCCGCGAAGCGGCTGCTTCTACGAGCTTTTTGGGAGTTGAACTATAAATCGTTAGCTTGCAAGGATTCACTTGTTTCACTTATGAGTTGAATCCGCCTGATATTAAAGGCAGATGATGGACGAGCAAAGCAAATATAACAAATCAGATCAGGCCTTTATTGATGCGTGTAATTGTCTTCCGGGCGGTGTGAATTCGCCGGTGAGGGCATTTGGAGGAGTGGATGTCAATCCGGTTTTCGTCGCAGAGGCAAAAGGGTCAAAAATCTACGATATTGACGGCAATGAGTACATTGACTACGTAGGCTCGTGGGGGCCGATGATACTCGGACATGCTCATCCGAGGGTATTGGAGGCTATCACCACTGCGGCGTCCAAGGGCACATCATTCGGGGCGCCGACATTGGCCGAGACTGCCTTAGCCAAGAAAATAATCGCTGCCTTTGATTCGGTTGAGAAGGTCCGGCTTGTAAGCAGCGGCACCGAGGCGGCAATGACCGCTATCCGACTTGCCCGTGGTTATACCAAAAAAGATTTAATAATCAAAATGGCCGGCTGTTATCACGGACACAGCGATTCATTGCTGGTAGCCTCAGGCTCCGGCCTTGCGGAGGGTGTAATCGCTTCGAGTTCCGGCGTCCCTGATTCAATTGCGAAGCTGACCATCGTAATTAGCTATAATGATATTGAGGCGGCAAGGGCTGCGTTTGATGTGTACAAGGGGAGAATCGCAGCGGTTCTGGTTGAGCCTGTTGCTGCAAATATGGGCGTGGTGCCGCCGATTGATGGGTACCTTGAGGCGCTGCGGAATTTGTGCGACCAAGAAGATTCGCTTTTGATATTTGACGAAGTGATAACCGGCTTTCGCATAGCTTTCGGTGGAGCGCAGGAGCTTTTCGGCGTCAAGGCTGATATTACCTGTTTAGGCAAAATCATAGGAGGGGGCCTGCCGGCAGCGGCACTTGGCGGTCGAGCCGATATTATGGACATGCTCGCCCCGCTCGGGCCGGTCTATCAGGCAGGGACGCTCAGTGGTAATCCACTTGCTACCGCGGCAGCAAATGCTACACTGGATATACTCCGTGAGACGGACACGTATGAAAGACTCGAATCTTCGGCAGCCTTATTAGAAGCCGGATTAGCTGATGCCGCTAAAGACGCCGGTATTACCGTTACAATTAATCGTGTTGGCTCTATTATGAGCTGTTTCTTTACTGACCGAACGGTTCGGAACTTTGCCGATGTACAGTCAACGAATATAAAACAGTTCAAGAAATTCTTTGCTATGATGCTGGAGAAGGGGATTTATCTTGCACCAAGCGCTTATGAGGCGATGTTTGTTTCGTTAGCCCACAGCAAGTCTGATATTGAAAAGACCATCGAAACGGCTAAGGAAAGTTTCCAGAAGATAAAAGACGACAAGTAGTTTTCCGGAAGGAACTTTACCTGAATGGCTGGAAGCCTGCCCATTTTATGAGAAGCCGGTAAGGGCGCTTCGCGAACCGTCCCTACGAAGGGGAAACAGATGCATAAAGGAATTTACAGAATCATTGTGGTGGTGGTGTCGTTGGCAATATTTGTGCCTGCATTAGAAGCGAGGATTGACTTCTATGTCTCGCCATTGGGTAATGATTCCTGGTCGGGGACATTGCCGGCACCCGGTGCACAAGGGGGAGGAAATGGCCCGTTTAAGACTCTGGAAAAAGCGCGTGATGCCATCCGGAGGCTCAAAGTGGCGGAGGGCCTGCCTGAGAGTGGTGTTACGGTCCACATCCGTGGCAGTGTATATTCGCTGACGAGCAGCTTTGAACTTACAGCCAGGGACAGCGGTACAAAAAGCTCGCCGATCGTGTATCGAGCATATAAGAATGAAGAAGTACGATTGGTAGGTGGTAAACAGATTGACGGATTTACGCCGATTAGTAACCCGTCGATTCTTAACAGAATTGATCAGAAGTATCGAGATAAGATATTACAAACCGACCTGAAAGCCCAGGGGATTACGGATTTCGGTAAAGTCTCGCCGCGAGCATTTGGTGGGCCTATGCATGCAACCGGCCTGGAGTTGTTCTTTCAGGATAAGCCGATGACGTTGGCGCGGTGGCCGAATGAGGGATTCGTAAAAATTGTCGGGCTGGTCGAGCCCGACACTGTCAACGTCAGGGGCACAAAGGGCAGTAAGACCGGCAAGTTCATGTACGAGGGCGACAGGCCGAAACGCTGGGTCGAGGAGAACGATGTATGGGTCCACGGCTACTGGTTCTGGGATTGGTCTGACGAACGGCAGAAGGTCGAATCAATCGATACCGTCAAACGCATCATTTCCGTGATCCCGCCTTACCACAACTACGGTTACCGTATCGGCCAATGGTTCTACGGATTGAATATCCTGGCGGAGCTCGACAGGCCCGGCGAATGGTACCTCGATCGGGAGACTGGCATCCTTTATTTCTGGCCGCCGGCCCCCATTGAGAAAGGACGTGCAGTCGTTTCCATCTTGGACACACTTGTGAATCTGACCGGCGTTTCGCATGTTGTCATGCAGGGGATGATTTTCGAGGCGGCTCGCGGCACGGCCATCGTGATGAAGGACTGCAAACGCTCAAAAATCGTTGGCTGCGTACTGCGCAACCTTGGAGGCACAGCCGTACAGATAGAAGGGGGTAACAATAACGGCGTTGCGTCTTGTGATATTTATGCGACCGGCAGCGGCGGTGTTAGTATGCAGGGCGGCGAGCGAAAATCTCTCACTCCCGGCGGGCACTTCACCGAGAATAACCACATCCACCAATACGGGCGATGGCAGCGTATGTATACACCTGCAATCGCGCTTCACGGCGTCGGCAACCGGGCAGCCCACAATCTTATCCATAACGCCCCGCACATGGCTATTATGTTCGGGGGCAACGACCACGTGATTGAGTTCAACGAAATCCACAATGTCTGTCTGGAGTCAAACGATGCCGGTGCAATCTACGCCGGACGGGACTGGACGATGCGGGGCACCGTTATCCGTTACAACTACCTTCATAAGATCACCGGATTCAGGGGACGCGGATGCGTCGGCGTCTATCTGGATGATATGTTCTGCGGCACGAAGATTTATGGCAATGTTTTCTACCGGGTCACGCGAGCTGCTTTTATCGGTGGTGGGCGCGACTGTCTGGTTGAAAACAATATCTTCGTGGACTGCCAGCCCTCTCTGCACATCGACGCGCGTGCTATGGGCTGGGCTGGATACCACGTGAATACTACCATGACGCAACGGTTGAAGGCTATGCCCTACATGTCTGAGCTCTGGCGGAAGCGCTATCCTAAGCTCGTGAGCATATTGGAAGATGACCCTGCTGCGCCAAAGGGTAATATTATCCGGCGGAACATTTGTTCCGGCGGCAGATGGCTGGACCTTCCCGGCGTCGATAGAAATATAGTTACCATAGAGGATAATCTCACAACGAAGGAGCCTGGTTTTATCGACCCAGCCAACCAGAATTTTAAGCTCAAAGACGATTCGCCCGCCTACAAACTCGGTTTTAAGCGAATTCCAATCGAGAGGATTGGCCTAATGGGAGATTTGCCAAAGCAACACCAAACCGAAAACCGAACGCAGCTCAACTGAGCGACTCGACTGCCGGGCTGTGGCGGGCTTCCCTGCTACGGCTTCGGCCTCCGCCGAGACAAACGCCCAGACGAGAGCTCGTCGAAGCCTGGCCAAAGCCCAGCAAAGTGTTTTTTTAAGATGCGAGATAAATTTCTTGCACTTATGGCAGAGATGAGGCATAATAGTGGGTGAATAGTCAATATTTTTTAGGAGATTAACAAATGAACGAGAACCAGGCCGGCCCAAGCAGTTTACTGGATACCACCGATTGTCTCGAAGCGATTGGTGTGCTCAGGGGATGGAAAAACTTTTTCTTCATCATTACAGTCCTGTGTCTTCTGCTGTTGCAGATATGCTTTTGGGTTGTAAATATGCGCTGCATTCCTCCCAGTAACAATGCCCAGAGTAGCGAGGCTGTGAACAAAGTGGCTGGTGAGCCAAGTGAGCCAGCCGAAGCAGAAATACAGGAGCCGCAGCCGACCCAGGCGGACTCTCTGTTTGGTATAACCTTCGCACATTTAGCGATGGTTATCTGCGTTGTTAATGGCGTACTTGTACTTACTGGGGCGCTTTATTGTCTGACAATACTTTTGGCTTTGAAGGTTTCGTTGGTAGGCAGGCTTGGCGGAATAAACCATATTTGCCGAGCATTTTTCCTCTCGCTGGTTATGCTTATTCTGCTGCTGCCCTGGCAGAAAGTGTTTGGCTGTGTAGTTCTCGGAGCGATATATTCGCCCTGTGAGCTGGTGGAATGGTGTTCTGCTGAAACCAGCGGTATATTTGACATCATCCTTCGCTATTTGCGGTTCACCGGCTACTGGCTGTTGATATTGTTATTGCTTATCTTTTCACAGCTTCGCAGTGCCCGCTGGACAAAGTCGATTCTTCGCCGACTCGAGGTGATATAAGAGTTCCCATTTTGTGGCAAGTTAGGCCCCCGCAAAGAGCCGCGGCAGAGAAAGTCATCATCGCGTTTGAGATTGTATCGGCTACGCTCAGGGCTGCGGTTAATTCAAGGCTAAAGGCTTTTTTCGCTCGCAATAACGAGTTCTGACCTGACGTTTTCTACAAAACAGGTTAATTATTTTGCGTGCTCGCCCAGTGCAAAGCTCAATAAAGGGAACAAAAATGGACCGAATTGAACGTATAGGAGTCTCACTTGATAAAGAGCTGCTTTCGATGTTTGATGAGCTTATTGCCAAACAGGGCTATCAGAGTCGGTCCGAGGCGATACGTGATCTTGTACGCCGGCAGTTGAGTGAAGAGCGGCTCGGCGACCCCAAAGCCAAGGGGGTTGCTGCTGTATTTCTGGTTTACGACCATCACTCGACAAAACTCACGGACAGGCTGATAGGTCTGCAACATACACATACTCTTGGTTCGTCCCTGCAGGTGATTTCTTCTCTGCACGTTCACCTGGATGAGCACGATTGTCTGGAGGTAATCGTGCTTCGAGGACGTGTCGGCGAAATCAATGAAGTAGCTGAGAGCATATTGAGTATGAAGGGTGTCAAATTAGGACGTCTCAATGTTGTGGCACCTGTGCCTGCGGGACCATAGGTGCAGGCAACTTAATTTGCGATTGACGATTTGCGACTTACAATTTACAATTTCAATTGTTAGTGGAATTTGGACAATTAACTCGTGTTACGTAGCCCCCACTGCTGGCTTGCTCCAGCAAGCCGTGGGGGCAGAGTAGTACGGGGCGATTAGCTCAGTTGGTTAGAGCGCACGGATCACACCCGTGAGGTCACAGGTTCGAGTCCTGTATCGCCCATTCACATAAATCCATTTCAAAGCAGAGCATGCCTGCATTCACGCTTTCAAACCAGCCAGATTCACTTCGAGTTTCTTATTCTCTCGGATAACCTTGTCCCAAGTGAGCTTGGTGTTTCTCTTCGCGGCTTCCCGTCCCAGGATGGTCGTCAGTGTAGCGTTGACACTTGGTTCGATGGTCGGGTTCTCATAGATACCGTTCGAGACACACTTGTAGAAGGTATCAATATTTCGCTCCGCCCCACGGGGATAGAGGTTTATCACTTCGCCTCCGCGGTATCCGCCTCGATTGCCCAAGATGCGTACGCGTCCCGTATAGCCGGTTTCAAGATAGCCATCCTGGCCCTGTGCAAAGCAGTCGCAGCGAAACTCTGAGCGGTTCTTCAGATGCTCACCCCGATGGTTCAGGATAAGCCCATCTGCAAACTCAAAAGTGACCGAATAGACATCGTGAGAATCCCCGTGCGGCTGGCGTCGCGTAGTGCGGGAGCTGCCCATGGCACTGACGGGAGTCTGACCGGCAATCCACAAAGCAACGTCAATCGCATGGATACCGGCATTCACAAGATAACTGCCGCCCAGCTCATTGTCATTGACCCAGATTAGATGCTGGAGCCGACTTTCGATGTTTGCCGTCTTTGGGGGGTCGCGAAAACTCTCGTCATTATATTCCGAACTCAACATTCCGATTTTGCCAATCGCGCCCTGTTGCACTCGCTTGACGCCCTCGATGTAAAATGGGTCAGTGCGGGTTTGGAAGTCAACCAGAAAGACCCTTTTGTCTGCCGCAGCCTTTCGAGCCATCCCGGCTATCTTTAGACACCCTGGCACATCACATCCCAGCGGCTTAGCGATATACACGTGGCAGCCTGCTTCCACGGCCGCTTCCACATGCCCGCCAAAACAATAAGGTGGTGTTTCCAGAAACACCGCATCAACCTTACTGCTGATAAGTCTTTTGTAGCCGGACAGTCCGGAAAACCGACGTGCTTTAGCAACCTTAAGCTGTTCTCCAACGGTCTGGGCCACGTGAGCAAAATAATCCGCCACAGCGGTAATTTGATACCCACCATGCTTTTCTAACATTCCGGCAATCATTTTCCCGCGATTACCCAGGCCGATACAACCGGTCTCAATGCGAGTATTGGCCTGTGTCCCGCTTACACTGCCGGGCTTGACGATCGTAAAGGAAAAAGCGGCTGCACCCACATCCGACATGAACCTGCGACGCGTCATACGCTTAGTTCGTGTTTTCTCTACGTTACTCATACTATGGCCCCTTTCAGCGATTAGGATTTCTCGATTACTGTGCTTAGCCACATAGTCAGGCCTCCTAAGTGTGCTATAATACCAAATACATTGTGAAATTATAATGTTTTAGACTCTTTTCTTTAAGATTGTACTTTTATTTTCTTCGAAGTGTCAATTCCTGCTTTCCGTCAGTATTGGCGGTTAGCGAACCACCCCAATATAATCCCTGGTCATCTCTCTGCCCAGCGGTGAGTACATAGGAACAATATTATCTTGACAATGGTCGTTCCATATCAGGGTTGAGCTATTTGCAGTCTGCATCTTTCTGCCGAATGATTCAATGGCACCTGCTCGACAGACAATGCAAAATCTCGATTTTGCTTTCCCATTTGTGTGAATCAATTCCGCCTGCACTCGCGTTACCGCAGGTGCGAGCGGTTGATAAACTCACGCCCGAACCCAACAAGTTACACAACCATTTTTTTATGCATCTTAGAGCTTTCATTTCAGAAACCTCCTGTTTTCGTGTGCCGCTTATCCCGGCGGCATCAAACTAATACAACAGTGTTTCAGAGCTTTCTCTATCTATAAAAGGCAATAACTTGATGGTTGGTAACGGAATGTATGGCACAAAAATATTAGGTCTTCAATATGCAGGTCGTCAAAAGCGGAATGAAAACCGAGCATCTTCGTACTGTAACTCAATCACACAGGAGACCTACAGCGGCGGTTAAAGAAAAACTCTCAACAAATATGTTACCTTTTTATGATGAGCTGCCTTATGTAGATAGTGATGAATTAAAAAGCCGCTTTGAAGCCAATGATGTTTTTTAAGCACATAATAAGAAATTGTGATTAGCACAAAAGTAAGGACGTTTAGTTATGGCATTTAACGGAAATTGAAAGAGGGTAACCATATTTTGTGGTGTGAAGAATAGAAATAGAGGAGAACAAATATGAAAAGCGAAAAATTTTTATCAAAGGCCGGATATACCAGGAGTATTTGGTTTTTAAGTCTTGTGCTCATGGTGGGCGGTTCGTCTGCTTTTGCCCTGGACCCGATGGGGCCCCCAACGGCTGGTCTCAAACAAGGGCAGTTTAAAGAAGGTGTTGAATACTCGTACGGCACGATGGACTTTAAATTGAACGGAGGTAAATGGATTGAGCACCTTGATGGTGCTTTTTTTGACTTGGGGGAAGCATCTCCCCTGACCCTCAAAGATTTTAAGACGAAAAAGGCCTATTTTAATCTCGGGTATGGTATTACCGACAATCTGGAAGCGTTTTTGCGTCTGGGCGTGGCAAGCGCCGAGTTTGGTGACTCGATCTGGGAAGATGCAGAAACATTTGACAGCGGCACTGAATTCGCCGTTGGTTGCGGTATCAAAGCAACCTTTTACGAAGAGGATAACCTGAAATTCGGCGGGCTGTTTCAAGCTAATTGGGCTGAATTTGACGGAGAGCTAAATGCGTCGCACTGGGCGGCGGCTGATTTCGTTGAGATGAATATTACTGAAATCCAGGTCGCGGTAGGCCCAACTTACAAATTGGAAGACCGTGTTTCGATTTATGGCGGGCCGTTCTTCCATTTCATTGTCGGTGATTTGGATGATGAGTACAGTGAAGTAAGCGGTAGTGGTCTTTTAACTTCGAGATATTCCTGGGACATTGAGGAGCGTTCAATTTTCGGCGGTTATATTGGTGCCCAAGTGGACATTGCCGAAAACAGTTCTTTAAACATTGAGTACCAGCACACAGCAAGTGCTGATGCTGTAAGTGTGAGCCTTATTTGGAGATTTTAATAAGATGTAACTCTTAAGCGGATTTTAGCTCAGTAACTTACTTAAAACCTTTGCCGGGCTGTTTTCAAAGTTAAAGCTTTATGACATTCAGCCCGGCTATTTTTTAAGGCTCGGAGAGTAAAAACAGCGGGACTCTGAAAAGAGAACAACCAACTTTAGGTCTTTTGGTTGGCTTTTGGAAGGCAAAGGAGTAAGATAATGGCGGTTTTGTGAAGAAGAACCGAAACTGAAATTGAACCAGGGACTTGAGAAACCGTTGAGTGCATTGAAATATAGGAAGTGAGTTTGTGAAGCCAGTTGTATTGATTAGTGCGATAGCGCTCATAGCAACGAATTTTTCTGGACATTCCGCCGCCGGGACCCAACTGGATAAAGCCCGGGAACGCGTGGGTGATCTCCGCTTTAGTTCCTATGCCACGTCCCGCCAGGTCGAACAGCTTGCTACCGATGAAACCGTCCGCACGCGGGCCTGGGAAAGTATCCGGCGTATGGGAATAACTAAACTTTACGTCGAAGTTTACCGTGGCGGCCATGTCGTGTTGCCCGAACACCTAATCTTTGTACGCGACTGGCTCCGAGAAAAAAACGTCGATGTGGTCGGCGGTATCGCAACTGTACCCGGTGGTGATTTCGGCGTGCGCCAGAAAGGTCCCCTCGGCTGGTTTAACTGGCAGAACGAAAAGACGAGACGCGATATCGAAAAAGTCATTCGCATGGCGGCGGGCATATTCGAGACCTTTATCGTTGACGATTTTCTCTGTACAGGCGATGTGAGCGAGGAATCGAAGGCCGCCAAGGCAGACCGTTCCTGGGGTGAATATCGGCGCGCTTTACTCTCCGAGCTGGCCCAATCGATTTTTGTCGGGCCTGCAAAAGAGGTCAATCCCAATATCACAATGATCGTTAAATATCCCCAGTGGTACGACCGGTTTCACCTTTTCGGCTATGATACGGAAACGTTTCCCCGAATCTTCGACCAGGTCTGGGTTGGCACAGAAACACGCGGCCGAAGCACACAAAGATTCGGCTTCGTTCAGCCTTACGAAGGATTCGTCAATTACCGCTGGCTCGCGGGCATCGCGGGTGACAAGATCGCCGGCGCCTGGTTTGACCACGGGGACTGCGCCGAGTATGACTTCCTCGACCAGGCCTACATGAGCGTCCTCGCCGGTGCTCCGGAACTGGTCTTCTTCAACTTCGGGAACATTATGGAGGGGCACCCGGACCACGAAAAGATTATCGCCGAGTTTAACCAGCTCGCTGAGCTCGCCGCCTTCGTCCGTGAACATCCCGTCATTGGTGTCCCCGCCTACAAACCGCCCAATAGCGACCCTGGCGGCGATATGTACCTCATGGATTTCATCGGGATGCTCGGCATCCCCCTTGTGCCGGTGCACAAGTTTCCCGAAAGTTCGCCGGTCATCTTTCTGCCTGCACAAGCGGCCACAGATCCGAATCTTCTCGACCGTGTAAACAAGGCCCGCAAGAAAGGGACTTATCTCATAATTACCACAAATCTTTTAATTGCCTCACCTGACAAGGATGAGCTTGCACGCATAGTGGGGACCAGCTCAAATATACAATCAAAGCCGATTCGTTGCTCGCTAATGTCCTTTTCACCAGGGACTCAGAAATTTGAAAAAACAAACGTGAAGATTGACCTGGAGTCACCCATAGAAACCAAAGCCGGCTCCGGAGACATATTGTGTACGACTGGCGACAGACAGGTTGCCCTTCTTACTTTGACAGACAAACCTAATAGCGGTGTTGCGCTGCTCAATACGCATACTTACAGTCAGGCCGACTTTGACGCAGTAGGTGAGGTTTTGCTCTGTCCTCGGCCACTGGGCTTGCTCGATATGGAGGGGCCTTCCCTTTCTGCTCTTCGCGCTGCGTTTGGTAATCGCGCGATAACAGAGAATAACACGACCATCCTGCCGAAGCTCCCGTTTCCAATTTTTGACGGCCCAAGCTGTGTTACGTTTCACCCTTTCTATCCTTACACCGATGGGAGTTGTGTTATCCAAAACTTTAATGATGAGGCGGTGAATGTTACTATCACCATTCAGATTCAAGAAAATAAATCCAATCAATTTATAGAGACGTTTACTGGAAAGCCCATCCCTACCCGTGCCATCAAGTCTAAGAGTAATATAGCGCTGGACTTGCTCATTCCTGCAAGGGGCCGAGTTTGGGTTCAGCGAGTTGATGACGATGTCTAAAAAGGGCCTAAATTAAGGTAAAATTCTTGTTACCGGATTCAAAGTTAGTGCCTTTTATAAATAGAGAAGAAGTCTCGTATATAGCTGTTATTACGTTACATGTTGAAAGGAGACGTATCATGGCAACGCTAAAATACCAGAAAAACGTTAAAATTGCTGTTGGAACGGTGATTCTGGCCCTAATACTGTTCATTGAACCGACCTTAGCGGAGAAGAAATCCAACAAAAGCAGTAGCAGTAAATCAAGCCCAAGCAGCACCAAAAGCCAGCAAGTTTCAAGGTCCTCCTCTGCCTCCAAGGCCCGGCAGCCTTCGACCACCAGAACAAGCCCCTCCAGAACTACTACCTCATCGCGGTCCATTAGGCCTCCAACCAGAACAAGCACGTCAAGATCTTCGGGGCTAAGTAGTGCTACTTCGCGAAGTAGCTCACTGCGAAGCACGGGTTCCAGCAGAACTACCAGTAGATATAACGTCCGCCTACCCAGTAGTGGTGTATCCAGTCGTCAATCCAGTAGAGCAACCCCCAGCCGTCCTGTTACCATACGGTCGGGAATCACCTCCAGCACTCGTAAGCCATCAAGCAGTACTACTCTGCGAAGTACATCGCTACGAAGCACGAGCTCTCTGAGTAGCAGGAGGCCGACAACGGTAAGTTCCGGTACTGGAAGACAGACATCGGCAAGTTCAGGTAATCGTATAAGCTCAAGCAGGTCCTCACGTATCAGCAGCTCAATCAGTACAAGAACGCCGAGTGTTCGCAGTACACAACCACAAGTTGGCAGTTCGAGCAGTCGTATAAGCTCAAGCAAAAGCTCACGTATAGGCAGCTCAATCACAACAAGGAGGCCGAGTGTTCGCAGTACAACAAAACCGCAAGTTGGAGGTTCAAGTAGCCGTATAAGTTCCAGCAGGTCCTCGCGTATCGGCAGTTCGATCAGGGATAGAAAAACTTCTGTTCCATCTACTACAGGAAGACTTGCTCGCAGCAGTAAACTGGGGACCGGTATCACTGGAATGGTTGGAAATAGAAGCAGCCGAGTTTCCAGAAAATCCGAGCCGGTCAGCAAAGAACCCGGAAAGAGACTCGGAATCAGCCGACAACACAAAAGCATAAACCTAAGTGGCATTGACAGATTATCGCCCGGTTCAAGGATAAGAAAAGTTGTTCCGGAAAGGCGGACAACTGTTGTTGGCACTACATTAGTGCACGATGCTCATAGAGGAGATAGAATTTCCCTCCACAGTTACAGAATAGGAAGGTCTCCACATGTGGAATATCGCGACCGTCCGCATGTAATAAGGCACGTCCCTCACTATGGCCATTCATATATAGACTGGCGTAACCGGCTATGCCACAGAACAATCTGGCCCAGATATCGTTTTATGCTGCATTACAGCTTCGGGCCCTGGTCCACGTTTAGATATGTCTATCCCTATTATCACCGCAAATATCTCTTCGTCAGCTTAGGGGGTTACTGGCCGCTAAATTATAGATACAGACGTTATTACTGGTATGGCTACCATCCCTACACTTGGTACGGCTACTACCCGATCGCCCGTGAAGTACAAGGCGACACGTATAACTACTACACCTACAATTACTACTACGATGACAATACTGTGGTATCCGGGTCGAGCCCTGTAATAGACGGTATTCAGCCTGTTGACCATAACACTTTTGCCGACATTCGCGAGAAGTTGGCTCAGCAAGCTACCGAAGAACCCGGCGAGGTAACACTGGCCGATATCTACTTCGAAGATGCCGTCAAGGCCTTTGAAGCTGACAATTATGATGTGGCCATCGAAAAGTTCGCCGAAGCGATGGCGCTTGCACCTGATGATATGATACTTCCCTTTGCCTACTCTCAGGCGCTTTTCGCTAAAGAACAATATTCAGAAGCAGCAGAGGTTCTTCGGGAGACTCTGGCGAACGTTTCACCAGAAAAGGAAGGTGTTTTCTATCCTCGCGGTCTATATCCGGATGACGATGGGCTGTTTGAGCAAATTAACCGCCTTGCCGAAAGGGCAGAGCTGTACAGCTTTGATGCGGACCTGCAGCTTCTTTTGGGCTATCAATTGCTTGGGATTGGAAAACTTGACGAGGCGGTCGAGCCCTTGCAACAGGCCAGCCGGGATATGGAAAATGCGGTTGCTGCCACAACGCTGCTTAACGTCCTGGAAAAAATTAGAACCGAGAACAAACAATAGTGAGTGGTGAGTAGTGAGTGGTGAGTAGCCCAATTAATTGATTATTTAACCAATTAACCACTCATCAATTAACCACTCACAGTAAGTATTTGAATGCAAGGTAACGCGATGAAAATCAGATACTTGACAACATCTACAGAGGTTCTTTTTTTGGCGGGTCTTCTGGCATCAGTAGGCCAGGGGGGCAACTGGCAGGAATTTGCAGTCTGGCCCACAACCGATGAACAGGAAGCGCCTGATATCTGGGGCAATATTATAGTCTGGCAGCAATTCGTTGCCGAATATGGGGATTACGATATTTATATTACGGATATAAATAATCTGAGTGAGCCATTGGTTTTTGTCATCGGTGATGCCAATGACCAAACCAACCCGGCTGTATATGAAAATATAGTGGTATGGCAGGATTATGTTGTTTGGGAGGGGACCGCAGATTGGGACATTCGAGTTGCGGATATTAACAATTTGGCTGAACCTCAAGTTTTTGTAGTTTCAGACATCACGGATAATAATGAATGCAATCCCGCGATTCACGGCAATACGGTTGTCTGGCAGGATGGTGACGCCGGAGATTTTAATATTTACGGAGCTGATATTACCGACTTAGGTAACCCGGTGGAATTTCAAATTGTCGGGTTTGAGCATGACCAGCAGGCACCGGCTGTGTACAGGACAACCGTCGTCTGGGAGGACAATTTCTTTGGGGATTGGGACATTTTTGCTGCCGATATCTGGCAAAGGAACAAACCTGCAGAGGCCCCTGTCTCGTTTATTGAGAACAACCAGCAAAGCCCAGCTATCTGGAGGAATACAGTCGTCTGGCAGGACAACTTTTTGGGCGATTGGGATATTTTCGCTGCTGATATCTCTGAGCCAAATGATCCTGTTGAGTTTGCAATTACCACAAATGAATCTTCGCAGATGAATCCCGACATAGACAACTATATAGTCGTCTGGCAGGACTATCGAAACAATAACTGGGACATATTCGGCTATAATCTTACTACGCAAAAGGAATTTCAAATCACCGATGATTCTCACGACCAGACCAATCCTGCCATTAGTGGGAATGTGGTGGTTTGGCAGGACAACCGCAATGGTAACTCAGAAATTTATGCAGTAGTACTCGAAGGGCCCGAAGTTGCACGGTGCGCATTTAGGATAGCCGGCGATGTGAACGGCGACTGTAAAATTGACTTTGAAGATTTTGCCATAATGGCCTCACGCTGGCTCGAATGTTACCTCGAACCGCCGGAAGCCTGCTGGTAATAGATGGAAATGAATTCAGGAACGGATTTTGTAGATTTGATAGGAGATGTAAAATGGCTAAGAATCTAATGACAATTCTAATAGTAGCGGCTGTGAGCTTCGGTTCGTTATTTGTTGCCGGCTGCGAGAGCGACGCACAAGTCGGCTCGGCCATTGGTGCCCTGGCCGGCGCCGGCATCGGCCAGTTAGCCGGCGGTGACACCGAATCAAGTTTAATTGGAGCAGCAGTAGGCGGTGCGGCCGGCTATATGTTAGGCAATGAGAGCGAAAGGCAAAAAGCACAAGCCGAAAGGGCCTGCATGCGTCAGGAAATGAGAACTGTTATGGTGAAAGTTACTAACAGCAACGGTTCTATTATACAGGTACCACTGAGAAAGCAAGGCGTTGGTTATGTTGGCACAAGAAGCGAGTATTACAGCATCCTGCCAACCGAAGACCAGCTAAGACCGGTATATGGCTTTTAGCAGACGGGTGACGGTTCGTGCGTTTAGAATTATAAAAGATTCAAGCGGCCGCTTTGTCCCTGTTATACTTTTGATAACTTGACAGTTGAAGAACTTATGAGCTTAAGATATAATAGTGTTACTAACCGTCAAGTCGGTGAGTGGTGAGTAGTGAGTGGACTCACCAATTAACCAATTAACGAAGCAAGGGACTTGGAATGAATAAGCGGCTGCGAAATGCTTTGAAAGGACTCACGGCCCCGGACGTCGAGCGCCGTCGCCGGGCAATGGAGCCCTTTGTGCGAGAAACGCAAGTGCGCTTCTTCAAGTATTTGTACTGGTACTTAGGCAACGAAGGAGAATGTGAGGTCGTGTTAGAAGATGTATATGCCGATATATGGGAAAACCCGGAGCGATTGCGAAATATCACTAATGAGAAACAGCTCCTCAGGACTGTATATCTGTACTATATGCGGAAGCGCTTGAGAGAAGTATATAGGAGAATAAACCGGAATTTGTATCTATCACAAAGAAATCTGAAAGATCTTATTGCCCCTGAAATCGGTACCCTTGAGATGGTGTCACGGTCGGAGCTTCAAAGGATCCTTGGTCAGGCGTTAAGCAAGCTCAAGGCCCGAGAGCGAAGAGCTATCGAGTTCTGGATGGAAGGCGCCTCTAACAGGGCAATTGCCAATGAGCTCAAGACTACGGTCGGGGCAGTCAAAATGCTTGTATATCGAACAATGTTAAAACTTAGAAAAATGCTGCGCTATTATTATCGTGAAGATTGATTATTTATTTGGTGTAGGAGGAAAAGACAATGTCAGAATCAAACAGAGAAATTCATGAGCTGTTGGTTGACTATGCCGGGGCCTTGCGTGACGGCTGTATCCCGACGTTTTTGAAGTCACTTAGGCGTGAGGAAGCAGAGAGGATAGCTTCTTCCTGGGAGTTTTGGGATGCCGCAGAGGTATCGCGAATTCTTAATAGTGCCGGATTCGCCGACAAGGCTGTGGCCCCGAACGTGGGCCTGTTTATATCCCGCGTTGACGCCGAGATTGCATCTCGTTTGAAGAAAGCCAAGGCATCGCCGCACGGCAAACGCAGTGCTCGTGCAAGGAGCGTGACCAAGAGGGAAAACAGGACTGAGAAATCAATATGATTTTGGACTGCTACCAATGTTCATCCTGTTACTTCGAGGACAAAGAACAATCCTCGAGGATAGATCCTGCAACAGTAGAACAGTTGCAACCGAAAATGGTTTTCAGGAATGTGCTGGTGGTATTTGTTTGTATCGAGCTGTACGATAGTAAGCAGGAGCTGGCCGAAGCTGCAGAGGAGTTTGCCTCGCTGTCAGAGCTGATAGGTAAGAGGTCGATTGTGCTGTGTCCAAATGTTCATCTGTCAATTGACAGAGCGCCTGAGAAGCAAGCCGTCTGGCTGATTGGCGAGCTGGAGAAGATGCTGATTGACAAGGGCTACGATGTGCATCACCTGTCGTTCGGCTACCATAAACAATATGGTATGGAATGTGACGGCAATGTGGGCAGCGTTGTTGGCAGAAGGTTCTATGGTTCCGACCAAAAGCAGTTTCTCAGACTGTTGACTCGTCTTGGTGTTTGTCCTCCTGAGTCTTTACCGGACGACATGCCACCCTGGGCGAAAATTCTGACCGAACGCCTACTGAAGGTATTAGGCAGCAGGAGAGAAACATACAACGTTGCGAAGAAAATGCTACAGGACCAGCTTGATGCAACGGGCCATAGTGAGCTTTGGACCTGCATGTTGCTTGAGGGCGAAAGAAAACCTATGGATGACTATCTCAGCAGTTTATATGAAATCATAGAAGATTACCACGATGTAAGAGTGCACCGAGCAATGAATCTAAGCGTGCCTGATTTTGCGAATGCCGCGCAGAACCTTTTTCGTAAGTATCCCGAGGCAATAGAGTCAGGCAGACTTCGGATTTACAACAGTCAAGTCTCTGACTTGGAATTCCTTTTAACCAGAAGCTCAGTTCTTCTGGCCTTCCCACATAAGCGTCAAAAACCCCGAGCGCGCGCGGGAGAAATATCGTTCGGGATTTACTGCAAGGATGAAGACTTTGCGAAGAATTTGATTCAGTGGTACCGTACTTTTCTTGTCGATGCACGATTTGGATGGATTCAAACTGAGTCCGAGCTGAATGCGGTCATTAACGAGTTGGAAGAAGAAAAGTTTCAGAACAAGCGCTGACGGTGAGTGGTGAGTAGTGAGTTGACTACTAACCAATTAACCACTCACCAATTAACCAGGATCGAAACTGTGCATACGGTCTTATCTGTGGCTGTTGTTGTAATCTACGCGGTGGTGCTCACATTTGTCGCTGTGCGGGCGCGCGCCGCTCGTGAGTTTGCAGAGTTTTCATTGGCAAAACGGGCACTTCCGCTGGCATTGGTATTCGGGAGTCTTGCGGCTACTTATGTGGGACCGGGATTTTCAATTGGTTTCGTTGGCAGGGGTTTCAAAAGCGGTTTGCTTTTTCTTGGCGTAGGAATGGCATACGCGGTCCAAAACATCCTGGTCGGCCTGTTCGTTGCCCCTCGTCTTAGGCGTCTCAAAGGATGCCACACGTTAGGCGATGCCATAGGCCAGAAATACGACCCAAAGTGCCAGGTTCTGGCGGGGATAATCTCCGTTGGCTTATGTGCCGGCTTTGCTGCGGTTATGGCCAAGGCAGGCGGGGATGTGCTAAGGAGTATATTCGGTCTGCCGCACTGGTCGTCTGTGATAGTTGTTGTCGGCATCACCGCGCTGTACACGACGTTCGGGGGATTGCGGGCCAGCGTAATAACGGACGCCTTTCAATTCACCGCATTCTCAATTCTATTACCCTTGATGCTTTTGTTAGTATTGATGTTCCATCTGAATGGGGGTGCCGCGACTTTTGCCAAAGAGGCATCGGCTGCCACCACGGCGGGATTCGATTCCACATCGCCTATTGAGATACTGGGCTTAGTAGCGGCCTTTCTGCTTGGCGAAACGCTGATACCCCCTTATGCAAATCGGGCCCTGGCCTCTAAAACAACCGGTGTATCACGAAATGGCTTTGTATTGGCGGGTCTATTCAGCGTCGTTTGGTTTATGGTTATGATAGCGCTGGGGATTGCAGCTCGCAGCATTATCCAGGGGGATATAGAGGAGGACAAGGTTCTTCTGAAGCTGGTCGAATCAACGATGCCTGCCGCAGGTTACGCCCTTTTGATGGTGGTGTTGATCTCGATAATTATGTCGAGCCTTGATTCGCTTCTCAACGCCGGCGCCGTGGCATTTACCCAGGATATTGTCAAGCCGTTTTCAAAAGTACCGGACAGCACTGCTCTGAACATTGGTCGCTGCGCGACTATTGTGATTGCTGCAATTGCCGCCGTTGGCGCACTTGCGGTTCCAAGTATCATTGACGGGCTGCTCATCTGCTATACGATTTGGGCCCCGGCGATTCTGCCTGTTCTTATAATTGGGTTATGGGTAAAGCGTCCGCGCCCCCTGGCCGGCATCTTATCAATGGGTATCGGCACGCTTGTTGCTATAATGTTTCAGTTCATCTTCCCTTCTGCAACTGAAGTGCCTGCTATTATTCCGGCTCTCGGGGCGGCGCTGCTGGCGTACATACTGGGACATTGGATTGAAAAAGTTCATGAGGAGCGTAAAAGATGGGAATAATTATTATGATTCTTGTTGTAATTGCGGCCTTACTTGCTGTTATTAGCGGCGTTTGGGTTGCACTTGCGCTTATAACTGCTATTAATCTAAAACAAAAACGTATCATTGATACTGTATCGCCCAATAAGAATCGTATCTCGTGAATCGTATATCGAGATACGGAATACGAGATACGAAGGGACCCCGCTTTGCGGGAATCCAAATGCAAATTCCGCTGACCAGAATCCAGAACCTCATCGGCGAAAGGATGTTAAAGTCCAAGCTGAGCAAGCCCTGTTTTTACGTTGAGTCGAAGGCGGATATTACCGAGCTTATGGCCATTCGGCCCAAACTTAGAAAGTCGTTGGGCGTCAAAATAACCACGAACGCTTTCTATATTCATGCTTTGGGCCTGGCCGTGCAAAAATATCCCCTTGCGGTAGGCAGGTTTGACGGCGACAAGATAAAGATTGCCGAACGTGTGAATGTTGGCTTTGCGGTCAATGCTCCACAGGGTCTTGTTGTTCCGGTGGTAAAGGACGCTGGGGAAAAAACATTACCGGAAATTGCCCGCGAAGAAGCATCGCTGACTGATAAAGCACGTGATAATCAATTGACACTTGAGGATATAGAAGGCGAAACTATAGCGTTGAGCAATCTTGGCGTGTATGGCATTGATTCGTTTTTGGGAATCGTACCGCCGCCGGCCAGCACTATATTGGCTGTTGGTAATGTCGTCCACACAGTCGTCTGCGAAAATGATAAAATAACAGTGCGAAAAATGGTCAGTCTGTCTCTTGCGGTTGACCAGAGAGTTATGAACGAGACCTATGCTGCCGAGTTTCTAAACTTCATTACGGAAGAACTGCAAAACCCGCAATGGTTGATTTGACGGAAATTCTGAGTCGGAGACCACCCCCAAACAAGTTTGAGGGTGCCACCCTAAGTTTTATTGAGTTAGGATGTCGCCCGAGAGACTATTCTACTATCACTGTTTCGTCGGGCTGTATGCCAAGTCGTTCGAATCTTTTACCTCGGCTTTTTTCATCGCCGATGTTAATTTCCCGAGCGAGTTTTCCCACTTTGAGCGCATGTTCTCTGGGAACAACCAACACCCCATCGCCATCAGCTACTACCAAATCGCCGGGGTAAATAAGTACGCCGGCACAATTAATGGGAAAGTTGTAGGATTCGGCAATGAGCCTTCCGGGTCGAACTCCGCGGGAACTGTATCCGTTTTTACAATAGACCGAAATCTTCTTTACCTTAACAATCTCATCGGTATCCCGGGCGCCGCCATTTGTTACGACTCCTACCACCCCTTTTTCGGCCCAACCGAGACTGTTATTTGAGCCGATAAAACCGCATTCGGGGATTCCGCCGGCATCGATAACGACGATGTCTCCGGGTTTTGCCACCTCAAGCCAGGCATCGGGAGCTCTTTTATATTGTTGAGACTTGAATTTTTTGAATCCTTCAAGGTCTGGAAACGAGTTTTGCCCGACTCTGACGTCAGTAGGCACATGGCGAACGGTAATGGCAAATCCTATTACTCTGTGGGAAAATTTTTCTACATCCCGCCACAGGGGCCGGATATTCTTGTCCATTAAACCTATATCCTGCAGGCCAATCAAATCCATACCATCAAGCACGTCCGTGACTCGCAGAGCCTTGTACAATTCAAGGATTTCTTTTCGTGCCTGTTCGCTGTCGTCAAAACTTTTATTCTTTAGCAGCCTGACTCCCTTTGGTGTTGTAAGTTTCGGTGCGTTTGATTTTTGCGCTTCTGTGACAGGAATACCTGATATCAAAATAAGTAATATTAGTATAATAAGGCTGATACATTTTGTTTTACATTTAGATAAGTAATACATAGCGACCTCCTGATAATGGTTTATAAAATTTTTACTACCTAATTCGAGAGACACAGTTTACACTAAAACCAGTCCAAAAACAATGCAGGTATTTTTTTGTTTAAGAACCCGCCGCCTGAGAACAGTATCTATTTCTACCTTGCTTTGCGAAAAGCTAAGGTCCCGGCTGAGATGCATATATATGAAAAGGGAGGCCACGGATTTGGTCTCGGCAAACAGAATACAGCCGAATCAAGCTGGCCGGTTCGATGTGAAGATTGGATGCGAGGACAGGGACTGTTGGATAAGAAAAGCAATAGTGGTAAACAGAGATAGTCTTGCACATATTGAGCTTGAGCTTGCCCACGTTTGTTGCTGGCGGAGGCTTGCATCTAATAAGTTTCTGTTGCGGATAGAATATTTGTCATTCCCGCGGAAGCGGGAATCCAGCTTTTTCGCTCTGGACCCCCCTGCTCCTTCGACTTCGCTCAAGACAGGTTTCGCAGGGGTGACATCGTCGATTTTTGTTTTCCGCAACAGATTCTAATTAGGCATCGGGTTGGTCGGTTGTTGTTTGCGTGAATTCCGAGGGTTGTGCCTTGGAATCAGCCTCCGTTTGTTGTTGGCCGGGGGAGATTGATTTGATTTCTATTGGGGGCTGGTTCTGATTTTCATCTGCGCCGGCAGGCTGTGTGCTTGGCTGTGGTGGCGCCTGCGAATCAGGTTGTGGTGATGGGGTAGAGGGAGCCGAGGGCTGGTCTTGAATTTCACTGATAGTAACAGGCTGTGATGTATCCGGGGGTATCGGTGGCTGGAATTGGGCGTGTATGAGTTCGGCTACCTTTCTATAGTCTTCAGAGCCGTGGCAGTTTTGCTCATACTCAAAAATTGTTTTGCCATAGCTGGGTGCCTCAGCGAGCTTGATATTTCTTCGGATATAAACCGGCAAGACCTGGGCCTGCGCCCAGGGGCAGTTGGTCCCTTGTGCGTTGTCGAGGAATTGCTCGATGTCGGCCCTGACTTCACTTGGGAGCGAGGCCCTGCTATCGAACATACAGAGTAAAATCCATTTGACTTTCAAATTTGGGTTGATTCTTTTGTTTACAAGCTCAACGGTCTGCAGCAGTTTTCCAAATCCCCGCAGTGCCAGGAAATGCGGCTGGAGCGGGATGAGGACATCATCGGCGGCAGCGAGGGCATTGAGGGTAAGCAGTCCGAGTGAAGGGGCGCAGTCGATAAGACAATAATCGAATTTATCTTTACTTGATTGAAGGGCCTCTCTCAGGATGGTTTCTCTGCCGACTACGCTTACCAGCTCGCTTTCGGCGCCAACGAGGTTGATATTTGCGGGCAGCAGCCAAAGATTCGGCCTCATGAGCAGAATTTGCTTTTCAAATTCAGCAGACTGAGTGAGGACTTTGTATGAGCCGAACTGGACGATTTGCGGCTCAAGGCCGAGGTGGATTGTCAGATGCGCCTGAGGGTCAAAATCAATAACGACCACCCTCGAGCCGGCGGCAGCAAGGGCTGCTGCGGTATTGACCACTGTTGTGGTTTTTCCCACGCCCCCTTTCTGGTTTAATACTGCAATAGTTCTCATAGGAAAGAACTCGAAGTGCCTAAAGTGAACTAAAGTGAGCAAAAGTTGCCCAGTTGTAGAAGCTTGTTTGTCGGCCTCGAAGCTGGTATCGGACTGGAAGCTCGACGTTGGATGCTCGAGGAAAAGCGACCCAGCAACGCTGGGTTCCAATTGAAACCCGCCGTTGGCGGGTCAAGCTTCTATGACAAGCATCGAT
>Ga0209979_1000895_pt1 | contig 35966 bp, 41 predicted proteins | sample AnhtaG_FD_183114 | JGI IMG/M metagenome (GOLD analysis project Ga0209979, IMG submission 183114) | Deep subsurface microbial communities from Anholt, Denmark to uncover new lineages of life (NeLLi) - Anholt_01485 metaG (SPAdes) (version 2) | ecosystem: Environmental > Aquatic > Marine > Oceanic... | reverse complement strand
GATAGCGCTTCTCTACCCTGTCTAATCGGTCTAACATAACTGACACTACCTCACTCGTATTATATCATAGCACCAGATAGCGCTCAAAGAAGAAGGAGAGAGGGAAAGATTTTAAAGAGAGGCTCTGCCCTCTCTTCCCGTACTTCCCTTCTTGGCAATAGACAGGTTGTTAGCATAGATAGTATAATGTCTAGTTTGGTATGGGAGTAACTTTAAGAAAATACAAATGAAAAAACAGATAGCCAACCTGACTTCTAACATCCTGAATCCTTACCTAGTGAGCGTCTTCCTAATTATATTGCTTTCATTGGAGTCAACATCCAGTATAGGCGACGCCATTAAATGGTCACTGATTTCAATCACAGTCAGCATCTTGCCCGTCTTTATCGTCATCCTTTATCTGGCTCACCAGGAAAAGCTGGAAGGTATCTTCGTCATTGCTCGCCGACAAAGAAATAAGATCTATGTACTAGCCAGTGTTTGTGCGGTGGCTAATTGTCTCATTCTTCTTTATTTGGAGGCGCCACTGGTACTGGTAGCGACATTTGTGGCTGGACTTTCCGCAGTAATCGTCTTTATGAGCATAAATCTCTTGTGGAAGATAAGCCTTCACACCGCTTTTGCTGCCGGTTCAGTGACCATATTGATCATCTTATATGGCTCAATCGGGGCATTAAGCGTTATGCTGGTCCTGCCAATAGCCTGGGCACGAATCGAGCTGGAACATCACTCACCAGCTCAGGCAGCCGCCGGTGCTCTTCTGACACCCCTAATTGTAGTTGTGGTGTTCTATCTTTTTGGCTTGATTGGATCAACCACCTCTCTCTAGCCTGAGTCACTTTGACACATAGAAAACTCCGCAGTAACATAGTGAACAAGAGAGCCATGTTAGCCAAGGTAAAAACTGCCGCCGTGGTCGGACTTGAAGGTCATCTGGTTGATGTCGAGGTCGATATTTCCAGCGGATTACCAGCAATGACTATTGTTGGTTTGCCAGATGCCACCGTCCAGGAAGCCAGAGAGCGAGTCCGCGCCGCCATACGAAACTCAGGCTATACCTTCCCGATGAAACGCATCGTGGTTAACCTTGCCCCGGCCGACCTCAAGAAGGTGGGGCCATCTTATGATTTGCCGATCGCAGTTGGTATTCTTCTCAGTTCAGAGCAAGTAACCGCTGACGGTTCTCAGACTATCTTCCTTGGTGAGCTATCCCTGGATGGCAACTTACGCCATACCCATGGTATTTTACCCATGGTTGCCCTAGCTAAAGAGAAAAAAATAGCGACTATCATTGTGCCTGAAGTTGATGCCAGAGAGGCATCTTTAATCGAAGGGGCTAGAATCATCCCCATCACCTCACTATCCCAGTTAGTTAGCTACCTTCGGGGAGAAATACCCGCCCCTGAATATCAGCCTGATGAAGCTGGGGACTATACCCCACCTCCTGCCTTAACTACCGACCTGGCTGATATTAAAGGGCAAGAACACGTCAAACGAGCTTTAGAGGTAGCCGCAGCGGGAGGGCATAATATCGTAATGTGTGGTCCCCCGGGGAGTGGTAAGACACTACTGGCGCGTTCACTTCCCTCCATCCTGCCACCAATGACTACCGAGGAAGCCCTGGAGGTTACCAAAGTCTATAGTGTCAGTGGCCTGCTTCCACCCAATACTCCCATAATTAAACAAAGGCCTTTCCGTTCCCCCCATTACACCATTTCCAATGCTGGCTTGGTTGGTGGCGGACACTGGCCAAAACCGGGTGAAATAAGCCTTAGTCATCGCGGGGTTCTCTTTCTTGACGAGCTGCCTGAGTTTGGGCACTCGCTGCTTGAGGTACTGCGCCAGCCCCTGGAAGATAAAGTAGTGACTATCAGCCGGGCTCAAGGGAGAGTAACCTTCCCGGCCAACTTTATGCTGGTAGGCGCCATGAATCCTTGCCCCTGTGGCTACCATGGCGACCCCTTTAAGCAATGCACCTGCTCTCCCAGCCTCGTTTCCCGCTATCAGCGTCGTATCAGTGGACCATTCATTGACCGGGTCGACATATTCATCGAGGTGCCCCACATTGACTACGACAAGCTGACTGACGATAGATTAGGTGAACCATCAGCCAAGGTTCAAATACGTGTTAAAGCCTCCCGTTCCCAACAGCTTGCGCGCTTTGAGGGAATAAGACTGAGCTGTAATGCGGAAATGACACCAACCGAGGTAAGGGAGTTCTGTCAGGTAGAAGAATCAGCCCAGAGCCTACTTAAAGCGGCCATGAAGCAACTTTACCTTTCCGCCCGTGCCTTCCACCGCATTCTCAAACTGGCTCGCACTATCGCTGACTTAGAAAATAGTGGTATAATTAAAGCCCACCATGTAGCTGAAGCCATTCAGTATCGACCAAGAAGAGTAGAGTAACCAGATACACGGATTTGGAGAGGAGAAAATATGACTAACTGGAAGAGGAGATACTTAATATCAGTCCTGATTATTACCCTGCTTGCATTACTGGTCTTCACCGTTACCGGATGTGAAGGCTTTGGGACATTCCCTGCGCCTGAGCCCCCGAAGGAGAAACCAGAAGAAGTAGCACCTCCTACTTTTATCAACTCTGAGGACAGAGCTATCCTGACGGTTTATGAGCACCTCCTGAGTCTGGCGGAAAGCCATGAGGCGAAAACGTATCTCGCCGAATTCTCTGCCGCCAGTGATAACTGGAATGCCAAATCAGAACTTTTCAAAGATGGCACCAGTATCTGGTATGTCCTGGTTGATATGACTGGCGTTGAGAAATGGGAAGAGAGACCCTACTGGCAGCAAGCCGGCTGGTTCGTGTATCGGGACGGTAAAGTAATACCTTCCAATCGTCTTCAAGCTAATGCGCTTAGAATTGAGGCGGACCTACAAGAACTAAGTTTCCAGCCACAGCCATAGGCAACCCATTGGCTTTAGATCTTAACCCAAAAGACAAAGAGTACCACCGGTAATGAGCATAACCACGCCGATGGCAATGGCTATCCACCCCCCTGCCTTTAAAGCACCAGGCTGATGACGTGATGGCCAGTGCTCCATAAATTCCCTGGTATCACCAGGTCGCTTAGCCAGAGCATTATAGTAGCTCTTTTCCTCTCTCTTCCCCCAGATAATTGTGGCTAAACCAATGATTATAAACAGACCACCTATGCCCATTAGTATAAAACAATCCCGATAAAGCATACCCCACCCCTCCTTAAACAGGAGTTTTATTGGTGGCAACTATATGCTACCTTAACCGTGTTTTTACTTAATCTCAGCCTTAGCTCCAGCCGCCTCCAGTTTCTCTTTTATCGCGGTTGCTTCTTCCTTATTGACTCCCTCTCTGACCGGCTTGGGAGCACTTTCCACCAAATCCTTAGATTCCTTCAGGCCTAAAGTAGTTACTTCACGCACGGCTTTAATCACATTAATCTTATTAGCCCCTATATCCGTAAGAATCACGCTGAACTCGGTCTGCTCTTCAGCTGCCGGTGCCGCTTCAGCCATTGCGGCAGTTGCAGGAGCAGCCGTAGCTACTACCGAAGCCGCCGCACTAACTCCAAACTCTGCCTCCAAAGCCTTGATCAATTCTGCCAATTCAAGCACCGTCATTTTTTTGATCGTAGCCATTATCTCCTCAATGGCGGGAGAAACTCTTACTTTCTCCTTTGTCGTTGGAGCAGGTCGCTCCTTAGCCACTTCCTTCTCTGCCTTAGGTTTCTCTTCTTCCTCTTTTGCTGGTGGCGACTCTTTAACCTCGGCCACTTCCTCAGTAGTGGCTGGGGCAGCCTCTGCTCCTTCCACCGGTGCCTGTTCTTGTACTTCTATTGCTTCTCCAGCAGTTCCCTGTCCGGTTTCTGTTTCTTTTTCTGCTGATGGTTGCTCTTTAACCTCGGCTGTTTCCTCACCGGTTTCTTGACCGGTTTCTAGCTCTTTTTCTGGCATTTTATCCTCCCTCTAATTGTTTAACTCTAGCTTGCAGCACTCCTATAAAACTCCGCACGGGGTTTGCAAGACAGCTAATCAAGGTAACAATGGGACTTTGCATCCCGGCCAAAACCTTACCCAGTAATATCTCCACTGATGGCAAAGTGGCCAGAGTCTCCACATCACCCGAAGTAAACACTCTATCACTGGAAAAGCCTCCCTTAATACTCAGGCTTGTTTTTGAGTTGCGAATATAGCCAGCCAGAATCCTGGCTGGCTCGACTATATCTCCATAGCCAAAAGCAATAGCTATCGGGCCTTCAAAAAAGCTAACCAACTCACTCTTGTCCGCCCTTTCCGCGGCAAATCGAGCCAGAGTGTTCTTTACTACCCTATATTTAATACCTGAGTCCCTTAGAGTGCGGCGCAAATCAGTTATCTCAGCTGTTGATAGTCCCCGATAGTCAGTTAAGACACCAATACTACACTTGGAAAAAACCTCTCGCAGTTCATCAATAATCTGCGCTTTTTCTTCCCTAGGCATCTCTACTACCTCCTAAAGAATCCCGAACCGGTATAATAAAAAGTCCTTGTGCCTACTGCACGAGGACTCCGCCAAATCTAGTTAACCTAGAATGCTTTTTCCTCGGCAGGCACATTATTTAAGCCTTACTCGGCACCCGCTGTCTCAGGAAATTTTATATTTAATTTTCCTGATTAATTTTATCAGCTATTGGTAAGAAAGTAAACTTTCAGCAGCTAACTAGCACTTAAAGCAAGCGTAGGCCTGAGGTCAAGCCTTATCCCCGGCCCCATAGTCGTCGTCAGAACGGCAGTTTTAACATATTGGCCCTTAGCCCCACTGGGTTTAGCCTTCATCACCGCTTCCACCAGCGCAGCTAGATTACCCATCAGCATATCACTTTCAAAGCTAACCTTACCCAAAGACACGTGAATGATAGCTGTCCTGTCTAGCTTAAATTCTACTCGCCCTTTACGGGCATCACCTATCACCCGGGGCAGGTCAGGGGCAGCGACTACTGTTCCTGACTTAGGATTTGGCATCAATCCCCTCCTCCCCAAAAGTTTCCCCAATTTACCTACCTTGCCCATCATCTCTGGGGTAGCAATCGCCGTATCAAAATCTAACCAGCCGTCCTCAATTTTCTTAATCAATTCATCGCCACCGACAAAATCGGCTCCTGCCGATTCCGCGATTTTTACCGCCTCCCCTTGAGCAAAAACTAAAACCCTTATTTTCTTCCCCAATCCATGGGGTAGAAGAGCCACGCCACGTACCTGTTGAGCCGCATTTCGAGGGTCAACCCCCATCCGAAGATGAAGTTCAACTGTCTCATCAAAGCGGGCCTGAGCTGACTTCTTAGCCAAGTCAATGGCCTCCTCAGGGGAATAAGTCTTGGTCCTTTCCACCACTTGCGCTGCTTCTTGATATTTTTTGCCGTGTCTTGCCATTTTTCTACTCCACTTTGATCCCCATACTTTGGGCAGTGCCCTCAATTATTCGCTCCGCCTCTTCAATACTATTAGCACTCAAATCCTTTGCCTTAGTTTGAGCTATCTCACGCAATTTATCTCGGGATAATGTACCTATTTCCACATGACCGGCACTGCTACTTCCCTTCTCCACACCTAACGCCTTCTTCAGTAAATCAGTAGCTGGTGGTGTTTTAGTAATAAAAGTAAATGATCTATCTTCAAAGACGGTTATCTCCACCGGGATAATCGACCCGACCTGGGTTGAAGTACGGTCATTATACTCCTTACAAAAGGCCATAATATTAATCCCGTGCTGACCTAAAGCCGGACCGACCGGGGGTGCTGGATTCGCCTGCCCAGCCGGAATTTGTAATTTAATTATCGCCCTAACCTTCTTTGCCATCTTGTCTCCTTAAAAGGCTCAAAGTTTCTCAACCTGTAAAAAGTCGAGCTCCACAGGTGTTTCCTGACCAAAAAGTGACAAAAACACCTTAACCTTGCCCTTCCCGGTGTTTATTTCGTCCACTACGCCGACAAAATCAATAAACGGACCATCAGTTACCCGAACACTTTGCCCGCGGCGAAAACCAACCTTAACTTTAGGTACCTCAGCTTCCATTTGCTTTAAAATCTGGCTAACCTCTTCCTCCTGCAGCGGCGTTGGTTTACCTCCGCCACCAACGAAACCGGTGACGCCAGGAGTATTACGCACTACACTCCAGCTCTGGTCACTCATCTTCATCTGAACCAAAACATAACCAGGCAATATTTTTTTAGTCACGGTACGTCTTTGCCCATTCTTAACCTCAATCTCGTCCTCCGTAGGTATAACCACCTGTAGGATCTCACTTCCGGAGTCCATGAACTTGATGCGTTGTTCCAAGTTCTTCTTAACCCGTTCCTCATACCCTGAGTAGGTATGAATGACAAACCATTGTTTTCCGTTCTTCGCCACAAATAACCTCACCGACTAAAGTTTTTGAAAAAGTAAAAATTGCCCAGTAAAGCGTATAACTTCAACTTAATATGGACCCCAGACAAGTTCTCATCTACCCAAAAAAATCTTCTCGACGAGGCCGGTAAAACCATAATCAACCGCTCCCAAGACTAGCCCAGCAGCAACAGAAACAATCAGCACTAGGGTCGATAAATAAACGACCTCTCGTCTGGAGAGCCAAACCACCTTCCTTAACTCGGCTATGGTCTCGCCAATGAACCTAAACCTTGAACGCTTAGCAGTAGCGGTATGCTGTGTCATTGCAGGAATCTCTACCTCTTTAATAGCATCGTACTACTTTACCTCTCGATGGAGTCGGGAAGTACGACAACGAGGGCAATATTTTTTCAACTCTAATCGTTGAGGGTCATTTTTTCTGTTTTTAGTTGTTGTATATGTCCTCTCTCTGCACTCAGTGCAGGCAAGATAAATAATACCCCTCGCTTCACCTTTTTTAGCCATACTACTCTATGATGCGGCTGAAGGTACCAGCACCTACTGTCTTACCTCCTTCGCGAATAGCAAAACGAAGACCCTTCTCCAGGGCTACTGGATAGATAAGTTTTATCTTCATAGTTATGTTGTCACCGGGCATAATCATCTCTACCCCTTCTGGTAGCTCTGCAGTCCCGGTAACATCGGTAGTTCGGATGTAAAATTGGGGCTTATAGCCGTTAAAGAAAGGAGTATGCCTACCCCCTTCCTCCTTAGTCAGAACATACACCTCAGCTTCGGCATAAGTATGCGGTTTAACCGAACCGGGAGCAGCTAACACCTGGCCTCGCTCTATATCTTCCCGCTCCACGCCTCTGAGGAGAACGCCTACAGCGTCACCGGGATCAGCATAATCCAAAGTTTTATGAAACATCTCCAGGCTGGTAGCCACTACCTTGCGCGACTCGTGATGCAAGCCAACTATCTCGACTTCATCCCCAGGCTTAATCACACCCCGCTCAACTCTGCCCGTAGGTACCGTGCCTCGACCCTTGATGCTAAATACATCTTCCACAGGCATTAAGAATGGCTGATCCTTAGACCGCACCGGCACCGGAATATACTCATCGACAGCATCCATTAATTTCAAAATAGGGCCACACCACTGACATTCCCTTTTACCGCAGCCACACTCCAGAGCCTTTAGCGCACTTACCCGCACTACCGGTATCTCATCCCCAGGGAACTCATATTTACTCAGCAGTTCCCTTACCTCCACTTCCACCAGCTCCAGAAGCTCCTCGTCCTCCATCGCGTCTACCTTATTCAGGGCGACTACTATCTTGGGGACCTCCACCTGGCGCGCCAACAAGACGTGCTCTCTAGTCTGAGGCATAGGACCATCAGGGGCACTTACTACCAGTATCGTCCCGTCCATCTGGGCGGCACCAGTTATCATATTCTTAATATAGTCAGCATGCCCCGGACAATCAATATGAGCGTAATGCCGCTTTTCGGTTTCATACTCAATATGAGCGATAGCAATGGTCAGTCCCCGCGCCTTCTCCTCCGGTGCTTTGTCAATTTCGTCAAAAGTAGTAAAGGAAGTACTAGTTCCTGCCTTAGACAACACCAGTGTTATCGCTGAAGTTAATGTTGTCTTTCCATGGTCAACATGACCGATGGTACCCACATTTACATGCGGTTTAGTCCGTTCAAATTTCCGTTTTGCCATTTCAACCTCCATTTATTCCGAGCCCACAACCAGATTCGAACTGGTGACCCCGTTCTTACCAAGAACGTGCTCTTCCGGCTGAGCTATGTGGGCATTGGTCTCATTATACCGATTTTTATAAGTCTTTGTCTAGTGCCAAATCTATCAAATTGGATTATGGTGGAGGGGGCAGGATTCGAACCTGCGTAGCCCTTAGGGCGGCAGATTTACAGTCTGCTCCGATTAACCACTCCGGCACCCCTCCCGATACAACCAATATCACCAAACACCCAGCCCGAGAGGGGATTCGAACCCACTAACCTACCGATTACAAGTCGGTTGCGCTACCATTGCGCTACTCGGGCATTACCCTTACCAGTTTTATCGCAAATACTAATTAGCTTAGGTATTATAAAAAACGAATGAGGTAAAAGTCAAGCTGGTAAGGTAAAGTCAAACTAAAAGAATAAATAGCGCTCCCTCTTCCGAAAGATGTAGCCAGCAATAAGACCAAAAACTAAACCTCCGAGATGTGCCTGCCAAGCGATATAGGGCAAAAAGGAGAGGATGAGAAAACCACCAATTACGGCTATCCAAAGGGGAATGGGAGCGGGTATAGGAAAGATAAAGACCGGCAGTTTAGGCCTCATCAAAACGAGTGCGCCGGCCAAGGCAAAGACAGCTCCAGAGGCACCAACCACAGGGATAAACGGGGAGCCCAAGAAGGAGATAGCAAAAATACCGCCAAGTATTGTCAGCGCAATGTAGAAAATATTACCCAATATCCCCCCCCCAAAGTAAACGATAAGGAACTTGTTGTTTCCAACCAATCTAGAAAGGTACGTTCCAAAGAAATAAAGCGTCAGCATGTTAGCGAATATATGCCAAAAGGTACCGTGGACAAACATACTGGTCAATATCGTCCACGGCTGAGATAGGAACCCTACTGGTAGTAACCAGAGAAAAGTGCGAAGTGACGGACCTATCGCCGTAACAATAAACACCAGAAGGTTAACTATTACCAAGACCAATATAGGACTCAGACCAAAACTCTGATAACTCCGATATCTTACTCTCATCTTTTTAACCAATAAGCCATTTTAACTCATATTACAGGATTTTAGGCTGCTAAACAATGACAAGCCTAAAATGCTAGAATAATAGAGCATGAGCGATTACATTATTAAAGTAGAAAATCTGGTCAAAAGATTCGGTGAATTTGTGGCGGTGGATAACATTAGCTTCAGCGTGGCACCGGGAGAAATCTTTGGCTTTCTGGGCCCGAACGGGGCGGGAAAAACAACTACCATCAATATCCTATGTACCCTGACCAGGCCCACCTCAGGGCGAGCCATTATTGATGGTCTGGATGTGGTGCGCCAGCAGAGCCAGGTGCGTCAATTAATTGGACTGGTCTTTCAGGACCCCAGCCTAGATGAGCGGCTCAGCGGATTACAAAACATGCGCTTTCACGCCTTGGTGTATAATGTGCCGGCTTCAGTTCGGGAACAGCAGATTGAGCAGTTACTCAGGATGGTAGAACTATGGGACAAGCGCCATAGCGCAGTGCGTACCTATTCTGGAGGCATGAAACGTCGCCTAGAACTGGCCAGAGGCCTATTGCACCACCCCAAGGTACTATTTCTCGATGAGCCCACGCTGGGACTTGACCCACAAACGCGGAACCGCATGTGGGAGTACATACTTGAGTTGCGTCGGCTTGAAGGAACCACCATCTTCCTGACTACTCACTATATGGATGAGGCAGACAAAGCTGACCGCATTGCTATCATTGACTATGGAAAGCTCATCGCCATGGACACCTCGGAAAGGCTCAAGAAAATGGTGGGGAAGGATATCATCTCCGTGAAAACTGATGATAATGATAAAGCCGCTGAAGAGATTGGTCTTCGTTACCAAATCGAAGCCAGACATGATGAAGATGGGCTCTGCTTTGAGGTAGCCAATGGAGAAGAATTTCTTCCTATATTCCTCAAGGAATTTAGCACTAAGATAGTGGGTGTCAGCCTGCGCCGCCCGAGCTTGGACGACGTTTTTCTCAAGCTCACCGGGCGGGAAATACGGGAGGAGGAAATTAGTGATATGTTCAAGGCAATGGTCCGCCAGCACGGCCGCCGTATGCGACGTTAGGAGGGAGAGATGAATCATCTACGTGGAGTGTACACTATTTGGTACCGTGATGTACTTCGCTTTTGGCATGATAAGATGCGTCTGATTGGGTCGATAACCTTTCCTCTCTTGTTTCTGTTTGTATTCGGAAGCGGTCTCAGCGCCAGGATGGGTGTCCTTGGCCCGGGCATTGATTTCACTCAGTTTATTTTCCCGGGCATTATTGGCATGACCGTACTGATGAGCTCATTTATGGCTGGGGTATCCGTGGTTTGGGACCGGGAGTTTGGCTTCCTCAAGGAAGTGCTGGTGGCACCAATCAGCCGTGCTTCAGTAACCGTAGGAAAAACACTGGGTTCGGCCACGGTGGCGCTGCTTCAGGGTATGCTCATCCTGTTATTCGCCCCACTGATTGGTGTTTCCCTCTCCGGGTGGACAGTACTGGCATTGGTACCGCTAATGCTTCTGCTCGCTGCCTCCCTGGGCGCTCTGGGCGTCCTGCTGGCCACACGTATCAGATCCATGGAGGCGTTTCAGGCAACGATGCAAATGTTGATGTTTCCTATGGTGTTCTTATCTGGAGCTTTCTTCCCTTTACAAGGACTACCAGCATGGATGAATATCTTGGTAAAGATTAACCCGGCTACCTACGGCATCGCTCCCATCCGCCAGGTAATACTGGGAGCAGTACCAGATGCTTCTTACAGCATCAATCTGTTTGGGCATACCCTATCAATCTGGAATGAGATTACAATACTGGCAGTATTTGGGGCAGCCATGATCCTGCTCGCCATATGGTCTTTCGGCAATCAAGAGTAATCGAGCTTGACTTTGTACCTCGGAAAAGTGATAATGATGAGTGGTCATCAAATCCTTCCCCGATAGCTCAATGGTAGAGCGGGCGGCTGTTAACCGCTAGGTTGTTGGTTCGAGTCCAGCTCGGGGAGCCAATTTATTCCTTTCTGCACCAGAGCCGCAGTCCATAAACAACCCCTGCTATCAAGAAATCAAAGAGGCAGGATAGCCTCTAAAGTCGCCCAGTCTTTTTATGATTATATTGAGGGCGAGTTAAGAAAAGAGAACTTAGGCCAAAGAAACGCACAGGCATATAGATTCAAGGGGGAAGCAAACATGGAATTAAAGGAGGCTATCAGGAAAAGACAAAGTATTCGAGACTATGAGGATAAGCCAGTACCAGAAGAAAAACTAAAAAATGTTCTTGAGGCAGCTCGTTTAGCTCCTTCTGCCAACAACAGGCAACCCTGGAAATTTGTTATCGTAAAAGAACGCAAAAGACGTCAGGAATTAGCCCAAGCGGCAAATGGTCAGACTTTTATTGGTGAAGCGCCCATAATTATTGCTGCTGTAGCTACCAATGTCGAACATATTATGACCTGTGGTGTTCCAAGCTATGCTGTGGATTTGGCTATAGCCGTGGATCACATGACCTTGGCGGCCGTAGATGAGGGATTAGGAACTTGTTGGATTGGTGCTTTTTCTCAACAAAGAGTAAAAGAAATCCTTGGAATCCCAGCGGAATATCGAGTCGTTACTCTTTTCCCCTTAGGTTTTCCCGGAAAAGAAAGGGAATTTAAAGTACGTAAATCTCTTGAGGAAATCGTCTGTTATGAAACTTTCCAAGAATAAAGTTTCGGAATTGAGACGTATATTTAAGATATAATAGGAACCCTGTTTGAGCTAGGCACCTTCCTTTAAAGATTGTCTCAGGTTGCGCTTGATTATTTCCAATAGACCAATATTCCCATACCTCTCCTGCATTATCCGAATCGTTTGGAGCATTTTCTGGTTTATTTCGCGCTGAGCAAGCTCCAAATCTTCCAATTTTTTTTCTATGTCATTTAGTACTGGTTGAAGCCAACCTGAGGCAGCATAGAATTGATTTGCCTTATCTAAATCCTGGCCCAGACTATCAACCTTCAGCTTCAGCTCTGCTACCAGTTGTTCCTTCTGTCGAAGTAACTCGGCGAGTTCTGCTTTCTGAGATTCGCTAGCCTGTAGTTTTGTACGTGCCGCACTGGCTGCCATTTTGCTTTGCTTAGTTTTTTGCTCGATCTCAAGGTTAACACTTTCCTGACAAGCAGTACAATATATGGATGCCCCTTTCTCTAGTTCAGTCCCACACTGAGAACAAACGAGATGATGAGACTGGCTTTGTCTGGTTGAGCGGCACTCCTTGCAGCGACTAGGCAAGGTGAAACCCTTAAGCTCGTAGAACTCCCGCTCAGCTTCAGTCAGAACAAATTCTTTACCGCATTGGCGACAGGTCAAGTTGATATCAGTGCCTTTCAACACCTATCTGCTCCTTCCCGGCACCTACAAGTTTGGGTTGTAAATGCGGTGCGTTGATAATATATATTTTACACCACCCACACGGTAAATATCGAGTTTTTCTCAATCCACCTAAATACATTATAGACAATCTTGTTCTGCAACTTCAAGACTACGACTATTCATCTCTATTTCAACATTAACAAAAAAGTATACATCGGGGAATATTTCTTGTATATGATTTTTTCTTACCATATTAATGTCGTCTAAAAACCGATAAATAGATGAGTAAGTCTTCTTACTCACTACCGCTACGCGGAAGGGTATCTACTGTCGTCCGGTGCCGCTCAGAAGTAATCTATATAATTGTGTATCTCCTCACAAAATCCATATCCAGAGTTATTCCCAAGCCTGGACGCCGGGGAATATCAAGGTAGCCCTCCTTCATTATGAATTTCTCCTGCGTAACCCCATCACGAAGGGGATGGGGTGAGCGGTCATACTCGAAGAAGGGTTCCGCTGGGAATCGACGCTCGGGAAAGTGGGGCAGGACAGCAAATAATTGCAGGGAAGCAGCTAGGCCAACATTGGTCCCCCAGACATGGGGCATAATCGGCACGTTCCAGGCACTGGCCATAGCCACTATTCTCATCATCTCAGTAAATCCTCCGGCAGCACATAGGTCGGGCTGGAGGATGTCCACAGCACGCCGGGTAATGAGTTCACGGAAGCCGTAGCGGGTGAATTCACACTCACCGCCAGCTATGAGGATGTTAGACTTCTGCTTCACCTCAATATAACCGTCGATGTCCTCAGGGGGGACCGGTTCCTCAAACCAGTAGACATTGTACCTCTCCATCTCCCGGGCTAGCCGAATTGCCTCAGTGGCATTATAGGCGTGATTGGCATCCACCATCAGAACTATATCGTCACCTATTGCCTCTCTCACCGCCCTCACATACCTCATGTCCGTCTCAACTCCGTAACCAACCTTGAGCTTCATCGCTGAAAAGCCATCTTTTTTGTAGCCCAGAGCCTCTTCAATCAAGGCGTCTTTTATGCTGGGCACATTCTGAGGCTCATAGAGACCGGTGGCATACACGTGTGCCTTATCTCGATAGGCTCCTCCGAGCAGCTTACAGACCGGTAACCCCAAAGCTTTTCCCTTTATGTCCCACAGGGCGATATCTATAGCGCTTAGTGCTGAGATGGGCAAGCCCTTCATCCCCTGATCCCTCGTCCGGTTGTAGAGGAAATCCCATATGATGGCAGTATCGAAGGGATCCTTGCCGATGATAAGTGGTGCGCAGGCATCACTTATCATGCTGGCTACTATCTTGGCCGGGCCGCCAATGTAAAAGGCTTCCCCCACCCCCTCGATACCTTCATCGGTGGAGACCACACACAGAGCTGCCTGACGCCGGTCCGTTATCCACAGTGACCAGCCGAAGGCTTTATTGCCTAAGAGTCCTTCGAGGACATAAGTTGTTACACTGGTAATCTTCATCGCCTTCTCTATTTATTCCCGGCGCCCCGGGCCTTCTCTAGAGCCATCTTTGCAGCCCTAATCAGAAAGAAATCATCACAATCCACGGTGTTAAACTTGAAACCTTTTTCTAAGGCCCATTCGATATTATCTAGGGTGGCGAACATGCCGGCCGGTTTTCCGTGCTGTTTGGATACCTCTAGTACTCGGTCAAAAGCGGCTAAGTATTGGGGCTCGTCCCATTTCGGGGGCACGCCGAATCCTAGGCTTACTGAGAGATCCCACGGCCCAATGTAGCAGGCATCTATGCCTGGCACCAACAGTATATCGTCCAAGTTCTTAAGCGCCTCCTCAGTCTCTATCTGGACGGCTATGAGGAGCTCCTCGTTAGCGGTTTGATAGTAATCCGGGTCAAACATCCCGGCTCGTCTAGGGCCGAAGCCCCTGATCCCTTCGGGTGGATACCGGCACGCCCTCACCGCATTTTCTGCCTCCTCTTTAGAGTTGACCCAAGGGACGAGGACACCGTAGGCCCCAATGTCTAGAACACGCTTGATGACGACAAGGTCGTTCCACTGAGGTCTTACGATGGGGACGCAGTTTGTCCCGTTCATCGCCTGCATCATTAGTTGCAGGGTCTCAAAACCAGCGGGTGCATGCTCAGCGTCAAGCAATAGCCAGTCAAAGCCGAGTCGAGAGAGCCACTCAGTCACATCCGGGTGGCCGATTTCGATAAAAGTTCCAACGACAGCTTCCCCTTTCTTTAATTTTTCTTTAAGAGAGTTTTTCAACGCTTGTTACCTCCTGCCAGCCTTGCCCTCTTCAGCGGGAAGCCCAAAAATTTTGCGCGCCTATTGTAGCAAAAATAATCTAGAAATGTCAAAGCGAGTGAGAGAGCATCCATAACCTATCTTCAAGATAGCATTTAGTTTGACAAATTTCAAAAGTCAAAATAATATGAGCAAAAGATGGGGAGATAGTCCATCAACCTTCAGCTAAAGTAAATAAGGAGGTAACGGACGTGCTAAAGATAGGCTTTATCGGTGCCGGACCGGTGGGTACCGCCTTCGGTGTGAGGCTATCTCAGTTAGGCTACAATGTAATCGCAGTGTACGACGTGAGCTCAGCTGCCGTGCAACGGTTTGTTAAAGCGGTGCCTGGTTGTCAAATTTACGACAAGGCCCAGGAACTTGTTGATGCTTCCGAATTTGTCTTCATCACCACCCCTGATGATATCATCCCAAAAGTTGCTGCCCAGCTTAACTGGCACACTGGTCAATCAGTAATCCACTGTAGCGGTGCCACCTCCGCTAATGCCTTGGAGCCAGCCAAGCAACAGGGAACTATGGTAGGTGCTATCCACCCTTGTCAGACCTTTGCCAGTATTGACCAAGCCATCGAGAATTTACCTGGTTCTACCTTCGCTATCGAAGCTGAGGAACCATTACGAGGTATTTTAAAGGATATGGCTATCGCTTTGAATGGTGATTGGGTGTATCTCACGGCAGAGGATAAGGCGCTTTACCATGCCGCTGCGTGTATTGCGTGCAACTATTTTTGTACCATAGTTAAGCTAGCCACCGACCTGTGGCAAAATTTTGGCAAGTCTACTGCCGAAGCAACCAAAGCCTATTTGCCCCTGCTGCGTGGTGCCGTAAATAATATTGGCAATGTTGGCTTCCCCGGTTGCCTCACCGGACCCATTGCCCGGGGGGATTTAGAAACCATACGCAAGCATCTCACTGCTCTAGAAAAATATGCTCCTGACATGCTCCCTCTTTACAAAGAGCTGGGGATTTGGACCATTCCCATCGCCTTAGCCAAAGGAACAATTAACGAGAGCAGGGCTGAGGAACTGCGAGTATTACTCAAAGGAAACCAGAAATAAAGCGTTTGACACTTTCAAAAAAAAAGGATGGATCTAATCTATGAAGGTAACAGGGGTAAAGAGGTGCTGGGTAGCCGGCCTTACCAGTATTTCGATATCGGCCATCTGTGGGCCACACATGACGACTGGAGCACAACCACGGGCCGTAAGTAAGAGCCTGATATTATGAAGTACCTACCACTCAGGATATGGTTTCTGGTCATCATCGCACCAGTTTTCGTCGCGGTGATTATTCGCATCGTCTGGGAGGTCATTGTCAACTCATCAGTGGATGGCTTAGTCATGTCAATCCTGGTCATACTCGGACTTCTTGGTTTTTACGCTCTTATCTGCTACCTTACCCTCAAGCCTAACCTGATAATATTAAAAAGTCTGCCGCTTTGGCTAGGAGTCGCCATCATGGCTACCGGTGGCCTGATTGGTGGCATCATCCACCTCATCCGCTTCATTCCCTCACCCGAGGTTGGGTTGCCCTGGAGTATAGTCATCGCCGTTCTCTATCTTCTCGCCGGTACCAGCGCCTATTTCATGCTGCTCTGGTTCGTCTGGTCTCTCTGGAAAGGAAAAGGAAATCGAGGGTAGGCTATGGACAAGGAAAGGTTTGAATGGCTGGTGGCAAAAGTAGTCGATAGTCTGCCCGATGAATTTAGCACTAAGCTAGAAAACATTGATGTGGTGGTGGAAGACCAGCCATCTCCTAGTCAATTGGCTGAGGCAGGGCTAAAGCGTGGTGAAACCCTAATAGGGCTTTATCAGGGTGTGCCTTTGACCAAGCGAAGCCGACACTACGGAATGGTGGTACCGGATAAGATAACCATCTTCCAGAAGCCAATTGAGGCTAAATGTAAAAATGATACCGACGTTAAGGCCGAGATACGGAGAGTAGTACAACATGAAATCGCCCACCATTTTGGCATTGGTGATGCCAGACTGAGGCAATTAGAAAATAATGAAGATTAAACGTAATTATTGTCATCTTAAGATATACGGTGGATACCGTGTCATAAAATGTGGTTATTAATCAAGGCTAGATTAGGTAGGTAAAAGACATAAATTTTATAATCTTAAAACTTTTTCTATCCAAATTTTGTGACTTTTTATGCTTTTTGCAGTAAAATTGTATTACTAGAGCCTGTTTTAACTAGGTAACCGGGTAGAGGAAAGATAATCATGTCTAGACTGGAATCGACGAAAAGGTTATTGCGTCGCTGGTTTATCTCTATTCCCTTTTTTGTCTTGCTTGGTCTAATTTTGGGAGGTCTGGTTTCTATCTTGGTGATACCCAGGCCTAATATCGCTATCATAACCATTTCCGGCCCCGTCCTCAACCAAGACTATGCTGATGATATTCTGGATACGTTGCAATATGCCCAAGATAAGAACAACGTAAAGGCAGTCGTTTTACGAATAGATAGTCCCGGTGGTGGAGCTAGTGCCACTGAACAGATATACTTGGATGTGCTTCGATTGAGGCAGCAGAAGCCGGTGGTGACTTCTATCGGGACAATGGCCGCCAGCGGCGGCTATTACGTTGCCGTGGCATCAAACTTTATCTACGCTGAACCGACTTCTCAGGTTGGCAGCATTGGCGCCTTTGTTAGCTTACCTCAGCGCGAAGAGTTAGACGAGGATGTTGCCACGACCGGACCATTTAAGGCAACCGGTCGCTCAAGACGAAAAGCTGTAGGCCACCTGGAGATGGTAAGGCAAGAATTTGTTACGGCAGTCATGGCACAAAGAGGAGACCGACTGAAAGTCTCCGAGGAAGAACTCTCCCGAGCTGAAATCCACGTAGGTGTTGAAAGTCTTAAATACGGCCTTATCGATGACATAGGCACCAGAACCGCCGCTATAGAAAAAGCGGCGAGTCTCGCTGGCCTCAGGAATTATGGAGTAGTAGAATTCCAGATTACAAGTCAGCCTGTATCTTGGATTTTTAAATCCTCCGATTTGGAGGCCTTAAAATCGCAAACTGGCTTGATATCCAAATACTATTACCTGTACTTTGAGCCGAGGTGAATCAGTGATTAAGAGGATAGTTATCGTTATCATAGGCATAATCGTCGTCGTGCTGGGAAGAGGTTTCTTCTTCTACAGCGGTTTCTACACTCCTCCTCCTACCGAGATGCCTAGCTATGAAGATGTTGTTGTCCCACCAGCACCCTCATCGGAGTTTTTCGATAATGTGTCCGATAATATATCCGAAGAGGAAAAGGCTGTCCTAATCGATTTGGCTCATGATAACAACTTTGATAAAGAGGAACTCAATGTTCTGATACTGCGACTCATTTCCCGCGACTTAAGCATCAAGTTCTTTGGCGTGGAAGATGACTTGAAAAAAGAGCTTTTAGGTGAGGAAGAAGAGGAAGAAGAAGAGATAGAGGGAGAAGAGGAGCCTCTAGGTGAAGAAGAGGAGGAACAGACTGACCAGGAAGAGGAGCCCTTAGGTGAAGAAGAGGAGGAACAGACTGACCAAGAAGATGAGCCTCTAGGTGAGGAAGAGGAGGAGGAGGAAGAGGAGCTCCTGCCAGTCGCTTTCATCATAGTTTCCCCCCAAGTAGAATTCTCCAAGGAAGAGAAGAAAACTGTAAACGAGTTTGTTGACAATGGCGGCAAGTTGCTACTAATCGCTGACCCAACCAGGAATGGTAACATAAACAGCATATCCCTTGAATTCGGGCTGATATTTGAACCTGATTACCTGTATAACATGGAGGAAAACGAAATCAACTACAGAAATATATTCGTTAGCGAATTCGAAGAAAATGAGATAACTAAGAATATAGAAAAGATAGTTCTTTATGTTGCTGGTTCTATCTCCTCGGCTGACGGTGGTATTGCCTTTGTTGACCAGAATACCTTTTCCTCAATCATTGAGTCAAGAAAGCAGCTTTCACCCATAGCTCTTAACCAAGACGAAAAGGTAATGGCAGTTCACGACCTTACCTTTATGACTGAACCCTATAACGGTGCCCTCGACAATAACCAGCTTATAGCCAACATAGCCGATTGGCTAGCCAGCCCTGCTGAAGAGGAAGAAGCAGCGGAGTCAAACGAAAAGGATTAGTCTACAGGAAACCAGCCTACCTTTTTACCTAGGACTTTTTTCCTATGGCAACTACTAACTAATTGGTTACTCTTCCGTTATAATATATAGTAAGGAAATTTAAGGAGAGAGGTGAATTATGAGAAGAGTAGTTAAAAAGTTGGTAATTCTAGTTGCGGTCTCACTTTTAGTGCTTACGGCAGCGTGTGTCCCTGCCCCAGAGGAGATTACCCCGGCTCCTACGCCTACCCCAGAGCCAAGACCTGCTCCCACGCCTGAGCCCAAACCTATACCTACGGTGGAACAGGGAACTATTCAAATTCGCGTTACCGACCCGCCACCGCCGGGTGTATCCAGTGCTAACGTTACCTTAACCAAACTAGAGGTTCATCAAGTATCAGATAATGGAAGTGGATGGATAACAATAATTGATGATGAGGTAACCTTTAACCTATTTGAGATTATTGACCAAGCAATGACTCTTGGCAGCGAAAATGTCACCGCGGGAAAGTACACACAAATACGCGCGGAGGTGACAGGAGTAGAAGGGCTGACAAAAGCGGGGAAACCATATAAAGCAACCGTCCCCAGTGGGAAGCTAAAATTTGTCAAGCCATTCAATGTTGAAGCTGGCATGACCACTGTCCTCACCCTGGATTTCGATGGGGATAAATCGCTTGTAATGACTGGAAAAGACAAGTTTTTGTTCAAACCCGTGGTTAAACTACTAATAGAGAAGGAAAAGGAAACTGAGGGAGAAGGCAAGCAGGAGCATGAAGAAGAACAAGAGCGAGAACGTGAGGAAGAACATGAAGGTGAGGAGGAAGAAGAGCTAGAATTTGAGGGGACCATTGAGGCTATAGCTGGCGATAACTGGACGATGACCATTGATGATGAGAAGTGGACGGTGGATGTGAGTGGAGCGGATATTGAGGGAGAGCCCGCAGTGGGGCTTGAGGCTGAGGTCAAGGGAACCGTGGTGGATAGTACCATCGTGGCTGGTGAAGTGGAGATAGAAGAGGCTGAAGAAGAGGAAGAATAGCCGGGATCAAATGAAAAATTAAGGTGCGTGAAACAAATCTGACTTTCAAAACGTACTATATTTAGTAAGGTTGTTGCTAACCAATTGACGGTTTTTTCGTTATAACATTAAAGAACAAAGTCAAGAGGAGGCTAATAATGAAATTAAAAAAGTTTGGATTAATTTTACTTGGTTCTCTTATAATTACCTCTCTTCTCCTCAGTGGCACCGCCTATGCTCAGGAAGAGGAAGAACTGCCTGACCCGGGCATTACTCCTGATAGCCCGTTCTATTTCCTTGATAACTGGGGCAAAAATATAGGTCTGTTTTTTGCCTTTGGGCCTGAGGCAAAGGCCCGGAAGGCCCTTGAATATGCCGAGGAAAGACTGGCTGAAGTTCAGGCCATGGCAGTCAAAAACAGGATAAGAGAAGTAGAGCAAGCTACCAATGGCTACAATGAATTCCTGGCTATAGTTGCCGAAAGGGCAGAAGAAGCAAGACAGCAAGGCGTATCCGACAATATATCGGAAAAAGTGGCTTTAGCCACCTCAAAGCACCTTTCCGTTCTAGACAGAGTAAAGGAAACCGTCCCTGAGCAGGCTAGAGAAGCCATTGCCCAGGCCAGAGAGGCTTCCATAAATGGGCAGCAAAATGCCTTACGAGCCTTAGCCAGGGAAAGACTGGAAAGGGCGGCGGAGATTAATTTAGCCGCTATTGAGGGCAGGTTAAATAGAGCCAGAGTGCAAACAGAAGAAGGCAATACCGAAGAAATAGAAGAGGCTTTAGATGATGCTGACAAGATGTTTAGATTTGGCGAAGAAATCTCCGAAATTGCTCAAGGTCTGGGTAAAGATACCACCACTGTGGAACAGCTAGTTGCCCAGGCGACCTCTGCTCATCTGGAAGTTCTGGCAGAAATTCATGAAAAGGTGCCCGAACAAGCCAGGGTATCTATTGAAAACGCGATTGCCAATTTATTAGTAAATCGGGAAAGAGTGGTTGAAGCACTGAAGAATAAGGGTTCCTTGGGTGAAATTCCAGAGGGAACCCCCGTACTACAAAGAATTCAGGTAGAAGCGCTAGAAAGAATTCAGGAGAAGGTCCAAGAAAGGGTACAGGAAGAAGACCAAGAAAGAGTTCAGCAGGAACTTCAAGAGAGAATACAAGAAGCAGTTCAAGAAAGAATACAGGAAGAGATTCAAGAAAGAGTTCGTGAGGATACATCAAATTTAAAGCCCGAAGCACCTAAGCCAGTAGCCTCAGCAAATGAGACGGAAGAGGAAGAAACATCGGGTCTGAGAAGGACACAAGACCAAAAGCCTTAAACATATCCGATTATTAAACCTGAGGCTACAGCTCCCTAACCATATAGTCTCCCAGGGAGCTGTAGCCAAACTCGGAGCGGTAGTATTCCTTGGCGCCAACGCCACTTAAGACTACCATCTGCCACGCTTGAAACTCATCGGCAGCAATCCGTTCGGCTTCCCGGAGTAATGCCTTACCCAAACCCTTATGCTGGGCAGCTTCAAGCCTTCGCTCACTAAGCGGAATCTCCGGGCCAAATACATGCAGCTCCCTGATTAAGGCTAAATTGCCGTTGAATTTCTGCCCCAGTGCCATTATCGGCTTAGTCTGAATCCTCATCCGCAGTAAGCCATATAGCGTTTCTCTCTCGTCCTCAAAGGACAGGAAAACCTCTCTACCGTCTGAAGCTTCGTAATCCATCCTGACCAGGTGAGGTTCACCTATTTCCCAGCCGTCCCTTGCCCGGTGACCGTATTCCCGACACCTGATGCACTTACATTCAAGTGCTTTCTGCCTCATTCGCTGCTTAACCTCATCCCGCAGGGAATCCTTACAACCGGCGGTAATAAAGTGGGGCGGAATGTCACGCAGTACCCTTGAAATTCTGACGTACTTGGGCACCAAAGCCTTAATCTCAGCCAGTAAATTAACCATAGTATCGATATCGTACGGCTGGTAGCGTCCCTCCTGATACCATTTCTCCAGCTCGGTCCCTTCAACCACCATAGTTGGGTAGAGCTTCAAGCCGTCTGGTTTAAAGCTATCATCAGTAAACAGCTTTCTGGTCAGCTCCAGGTCTTCTTCCGGAGTTGAGCCGGGCAGTCCCGGCATCCAGTGGTAATACACCTTAAAACCGTACTCCCTGAGCAAGGCGGTGGCTTTAACCACGTCTTCCACCTTGTGTCCTCTTCTTACTAGCCGGTAGATTTCGTCATCTAAGGTCTGCACTCCAAGCTCTACCCGTGTAGTGCCAAACTCAAGCATACGGTCTATTTCCTCTTGCTGACACCAATCGGGTCTGGTCTCGATACATAACCCGGTACAGCGATGCTTAGCCGTTTCATTAAGTCGCTTTGCCTCTTCCAGAGTTGCAGACTCCACGCCATTCAGAGCATCATAGCAACCTTTAATGAACTGATATTGATACTCCTTGGGGTAAGCCAGGAAGGTACCGCCCATTATTATCAGCTCAACTTTATCGGTGGGGTGCCCCATTTCGGATAGGATTCTTAGCCTTAGCTCTACCTGCTGCCGAGCATCATAGTCGCACTGTTTAGCTCGCAACACTGCCGGTGACTCCGGGGTATAGCTTCGCGGCGTGTTCGAGTAAGTAGGACAATACAAGCATTGCCCCGGACACTTCATCGGCCGGGTCATCGCCGCTACCGGCGTAACGCCAGATATGGTTCTTGCAAGTTTCTTCATATTAAGCTTACTATTAAAGAGTTATTATCAGTTTAGCAAATTTGAGTTCATAGTAACAATTAAAAAATAGGAAAACAATTCCTAGCTGATTAGCTTTGATTTGTTTTTAGGGTTATGTCAAGTGCACAAGTTACCGAGCGAGGCAGGTTGGGGGGTAAGCCTCCAAATAGGCTAAAAGGGTGTTTGAGAGGGGCTTCGTCCTGCTGACGAAATCAATTCCCCTTCCCTTGAGGGGGAGGGGGTAAAGGGGACAGGGTGTCGAGAGATATATTCAATCAGATAGCCCCGAGCTGGTATAACTTCAGGCACTGGTCGATATTTCGTCGCGAACTGGAAGCACTGGCACGGCGGTGGCGGCAGGGCAGGTTGCTCAATCTGGGCTGTGCCCATGGGCCTGACTTCTTACCCTTCCGGCAAAGCTTTGAGCTATACGGCGTGGACTTCTCCGCGGAAATGTTGAAGTTGGCTCGAAAGTATTGCCGTAAGTTTAATTTTACGGTAAATCTAACGGCGGCTGACGTTCGCTGTCTTCCCTACCCTGATGAGACTTTTAACCGGGCAATCTCGGTAGCTACCTACCACCATCTAAAGGGTAAGGAGGAGAGACTGAAGGCACTACAGGAACTGAGGCGAGTATTGAAGCCCGGCGGTGAAGCTTTTATCACGGTGTGGAACCGCTGGCAGCCACGGTTCTGGTTTCGCCGCAAAGAGATAGTCGTCCCGTGGCGGACAAAGGCTAAGATTCTTCATCGCGACTATTACCTGTTTTCCTATGATGAACTGGAGAAGCTGGCGAAAGAGGCAGGCTTCGAGATACTAAAATTATGCCCAGAAAGTAGCTACCACTTCCCGATAAAGTTCTTTTCCCGGAATATATGTTTGCTGGTGAGGAAGGCTTAAATAAATACCGGAAAAGGAGTAAGATAAAACTATGATAGTCAAAATCAAATGTCCCGAGTGCGAAACGGAAGGCAGTCTGTCACTGGTTGAGCCGGACTATCAGGGTCCGTACCGATGCTGGAAATGCCGGGAGCTTTTCACCATTACCCTGAAGAACAGCGAACTCAAGTCCTGCGAACCGCTCAGTCAGGAGGAATTTGAGAAGCAGCAAGAAATAGAGGCGATGAGAAAGAAGATGAGGAGGGAGTAGTATTGCCTACCAATAGATTACGATGTATTATTATGTCAAAGCCTCAGCGATGGTGATTGAGATAATAAAGAGGCTGAGGTAGGGATAGAAATGCCTGTTACGCAATTATCAGATAAGGATATAGATACACTAGTTACAATCCAAAAACACCTACCGGTGGATTACAGAAGTCGCCTACGGACACGGTCACGCTCCTACTCTGATAAACATGAAGAAGGGCAACTTGAAATACAGGTACAAGACACGGGAACATTCAGAGTTATTATTAGGAAAAATCGTATCAACCCCTTGGATTTTAGCGCAATCCTTGGTTATATCCCTCCAGAACGGCTTAAACTATTTCATCTACGCCGTTATAACGGTGTACATAAACACACAAATAAGATAGAACGCAACTCCTTTCGAACCTTTCATATTCACTATGCTACGCAGCGTTATCAGGAAGCTGGCTGGGATATAGATGCCTACGCAGAAATAAACGATAAGTACACTACCGTAGATGGTGCTCTGGAGTTATTGCTGGACGACTGTAACTTCACAAGACCTGAGAGAGAGACACGCCAGCCGAAATTGATATAATATAAAGAATATACGGAAATATCCGATAATGAGGGTGATGATATGAACACAATAGATATACAGCGAGACTTCCAAAAGAAAGTTTGCGAAGAGGTTCAACTCTTGCCAGAAGGTTTGATGCGTTACATTGTTGACCACCCATTCACTTTTGATGACGGGGATCACTATATTGTTGTTCTTAGGAATGTGGCTGGAGAATGGGAGCTGAGTGATGAAGGACATACTATCATGCATCTTAGTTACGAGGATATTGATCTTAAAAAAGGTGGCTATAAGGAGATTATTAGCAACACAGTAAGTGCATTCGGGCTCATGAACCGGGAAGGAGAACTTACATTGTCCATCCCAGAGATGAGATTTGGTGACGCCTTATTCTCATTTATTCAGGCGTTGGTGAAAATCTCAGACGTGAAATATTTAGAACGGGAAAGAGTGCGGTCATTATTCATGGAGGAATTTAGGGGATTCCTAACTGAAAAAGTGCCCGAGCATAGGCTAAAGTTTGAATATCACCATCCTCAACGTGACCCAAGTCGCGTTTATCCGATCGACTGTTGTGTTGAAACCAGAACTAAACCATTATTTATCTTCGGAATAATAAACGATAGCAAATGCCAGACTGCTACTAACATTATATACTGGTGGGAGAAACAGGAAGAACTGTTTAACGTAATGGCCATTCATGAAAACATGGAGGAGATAAATAGTAAGATTCTGGCGCGCTTCAGTGACGTCTGCGGTAAACAATTCTCTAATCTGCCCACAAACAGGGACAGGATCACTTCCTTCATTGAAGAAAATCTCAATGGCGACAGGCAGTAGAAGAAACTCCTCTTTTTAGGCCAACAATCGATTAATTAGAGGCTCTCTAGCTCCTCACGAACCTCACCCCTTTATCCCCCTTTCCTAGGGAAGGAGAGGGGGAAGAATATTTTAAGAGAGGCTTCCGCCTCTCTTTGACTCTCTTTCCTACCCAAGTTAATACTGTGGGTGTTTAAGAGGGGCTGGCGCCCCTCTTTTCAAAATCTCCCCCTTCCCCTTGGTAAGGGGAAGGGGGATAAAGGGGGATGGGGTCACCTCATAAAACATTAATAAAACATATTAGGGGGGCGGGGGGAATTGGTTGCCAAACAACATCTTTATGGCTATACTGATAACGCTGCAAGTCAAAGCGATGATACATAAAATCGCAAAATAAAGGAGCAACGTGAATAAAAAAAGGAGGCTCGCGCCAATGCTTATTCCAACGATAATAATGGGGGTGCTTGCCATCGCCCTTCTCTATATTGGTTATCAGAGGGGAGGAGGGGAACATATTCTGGGGTTAAAATCAGCCGGTAACTTACTGCTGCAGATTATCCCCTTACTGATTTTCGCCTTCATCATGGCCGGCATGATTCAAATTCTGGTTCCACACGAAATAATATCCAGATGGGTAGGAGCGGAATCTGGCTTTCGGGGTCTCTTGCTTGGTTCAGCGATTGGCGGCATTATGCCCGGCGGGCCCTACGTTAGTATGCCTATTGTCGCCGGGATGTTGCGCACCGGGGCAAGCATCGGCACTATGGTAGCCTTAATAACAGCATGGTCGCTGCTGGCCTTCAGCCGGTTACCCATGGAAATAGGCTTACTGGGCTGGAAATTCACCCTAATCCGTCTGGCATGTGTCTTTTTCTTTCCCCCGATTGCCGGACTAATCGCCAATAAACTCTTTTCCGGTATTGAGGTCGTTTGAGGAATACGATTTGAGTAGGCGAATGATAACCAAATAAAAAATCAAAAAGGAGGGAGATTAAATATGGAAAAGAAGCCAGTGGTAAACGTAGTGGCAACCCAATGCCAGCCTGAAGTCGAAGAAAAGTTCAACAAATGGTATGACGATATACATATTCCGATACTGTTTAAGTTCAAGGGAATGAAGAAAGTAACTCGCTACAAAATATTAAAGGAGACTGAAGAATATCCCACGTACCTGGCGATATACGAATTTGAGAGTCGAAAAGCCTACGAAGAATATGCGACCAGCCCTGAGCTCGCCGCCGGCAGGGCAGAGATGCAAGAGACCTGGAAAGGGGCAGGGTTCGAAATCAAATGGCGGGTGCAATACGAGGCGTTGAAAATCTGGGAAAAATAGTCTCGTTTGCCTCACTTCTCGACAAGGTGTTAGAATAAAAGGCAGCAGATGGAAGCCCGGGCCGCTAGCTCAACTGGCAGAGCAGCTGACTCTTAATCAGAGACCAGATGTTCACTCAGTTCCGCCAGATACGATTTCGTGCCACCCTGTTTAGCGGTGGCAGGCATTTTGTATCTGGCAGTGGCACAGGGTGGCACTGGGTGCTAACCAATATGGTGGCAAAATGGTGGCAAAAAAGGAAGGCCGTTACGCTACAATTCGGCATGCTTTAGCGGCTCCGCGGTGGGTTGATCGTTAAATAACTCCCCAATCAGTAACCGGAATGGTGGCCCGGTAGGGCTGCTCTCTTGCCGAACAGCCCTTGTAGCTGTTGTCTGTACAGTGGTAAGCTCACGCCTGACTCTTCATCCACACTGGTATATAATTTCTGTTTAGCCTATGGTATATAGGGCGGTAACTCAAAACCTTCTCAAGCTTGGTCACCGTTATTTTTATTAGGAGGTGAGATGGAAAATGATTTGGCATCTTCTGGGGATCCGAGTTAAGGTTGTCCAGGTCGGCCGTTCTTTGTATATAGTAAATTAAGGCATCGAGGCGGACATCGCCCTTCTTTGCGCCTACTCCTAAGTTCTCTCCGATGGACCGGAAAAGGTCAGCTTGCGAGGGGACGGTGTCACTGATTTCGGTTGGTTCGGTCGGTTTCGGTTTCGGTTCGGGTTTCGGTTCGGCTTTCGGTTGCCCCCCGCTTTCGACATAGTTTCTGCCGTCACTCGTTATTTGCCACGAGCCATCAGCCACTTTCTCGGCTAGGCCCCGCTTTATAGACAAATCATATAAATCTTTGCCTACATTCATGGCACTCTCGCCGATTCGCTCGCCGATTACCTTCGGTTTGAGTGGTCCATCAGCTTCATAAAGGCATTCTAAAACTGTTTGAACTCTTGGTTTCTCATCTGCCATTTTCCTTTCCTCCTTTCTCACCAGAGTCTCACCAGAGTCTGGTGATTTTACGTATGCGAGACTACCCTGAGACTACTCTCAGACCCACCTGTAGATAGGCGCTTTATAGAACCCCCAAAACAAAGGCTTGTCACCGCTTACCGGTAGCCAACACGGTCAAGCCATTTTTTCTTCTGGATTGTCAAGCCCCAGCTTATAAACAGGTTCATCAGGTCAACCAGATCTGGCTGACGTACCTGCCGAGCAGGAGTGCTGAGTATGCTGATCCCATTTATCTGCCGAGGTGAAGACGTATTGTGAGACATTCCGACTATTGTATTACACGCCAGGGAGTAACCTTCTGTACTGAAAGTATTACGACAAACGGCAATCAGCTTGTATCTGTGGGAGCGACAAATCTCTAGGTAAATACATTAATGAGGATGCGACATTTCTCTCTATCTCATGCAATCAGCTATAAAGAAGTAGCTGCGCTAGCCACGGATACCACGTACTTTATGCTAATTGAACAAAACGATGTTTTGTTCAGCCGGTAAATCGCAACCGGGATTACTCGAAATTGATCCCACAGTTGGTTGGTTCGCTTGAGCTTGACGAGCGTAGTGTGTTATGATTTGTGCAGCTAGATGGACAAAACGCCAACAAAGCTCGAAATTCTAAGTTTCATTAGAGACCGTGAAATCATCTGGATTAGCGAGTTGATCTCGGAGTTCGGCTATACCTATTGGGGAGCGGTGTCCAGGTTGAAAAGATTGTGTAAGCAGGGACTTGTTATAGGAGCCTATTCGAGGGGGCTAAATCAAGGGCGATATGTGCTGACAACCAAAGGGTTTGAGAGAATCGAATATTTGACCGAAATAGAGAAGAGTAAAGGGCGAGTTGAACAAGCTAGTCAATTACGGGAGGATGAACTGAAGAACGAGGTGGGGCGTCTATCAAAGAGGGCGAGGGAACTTGAGAGGGAGAATGAGCACCTGAGAAAGCTGTACCTAATGATGCAAGGTAAAGGGAGAACTTAGTACTTTGCAACGTTGAGTTTTTCAGAGTATTTTGCTTTTGAAATTGCGACCAAGCATCCATACTGCACGAAAAGATGAATTGTTCAGAGGTAATATTCTGGCTAATTGAGCACGGCATGAGGACTAGTAGCGGACTCCACCGGCGAGATGGGTACAGCTCAGTATATTAAAAAATCACTTCATAATATTTGTGAACTCAAATACATACAAATTGCGCCACAAGCTGCCACGTTCAGCGATTCCGCTTTTTCCCGGACAGTGGGAATTCGAAGCCGATAATCTGCCGCATCCAGCAGCGCTCTCGAAAGGCCTGCCGCTTCGTTGCCCAGCGCTAGCAGGAGTTTACTTTGGCGACAAAGAATTGATGGCTCTGCTACGCCATTAAGGTCGGTCGCTATTAAGGAATAGCCACCCTTTCTCAGCGCCTTGGTAAGGTCAAGATAGCGTGTAGTTCTTCTGATCCATACAGATAATACGGTACCTGCAGTTGCCTGAACACATTTTGGTGACATTGGGTCAGCGCAGTTTTCTGTTATAATAACTCCAGAAAAATCGAAGGCAGCGGCAGTACGGATAAGGGTCCCCACATTCCCAGGGTCCTGAATATCTTCCAGCAGTAAGATTTTATTACCGATATCCTCAGGCAGATAGCCAGAGTACATATCCACCGGTAGATGGACAACGGCCACAGTTCCCTGCGGCGTCTTGGTGAGGCAGAAGGAGCGAAACTGACTCTCGGTAACCAACCGCACGCTATAATTGCGGTAAACAGGAAGCGGTTCTTCTATGGTTAGAATCTCAATTATTTCATCCGGGCGGCTACTGATTATCTGCTTGATGGCCCTATCCCCTTCCACAAGAAATGCCCCGGCTTCGAGCCGCCCTTTTTTCGTGGCTAGCTTTTTGTACCATCTGAAAGGCTTTAGAGGAGCAGACATGGCATCTTTACCTTTTCTGCTTCAGGCATCTTTACACCCTCAGCAGTATCAGCACAACTCAGTCCTGAGCACTCTAATTAGCTGATGGGATTTTGTCAAGAGCCGGCTATGTAGAGGGGTATACATTAAGATTACATTATGACGTTCTGTGCAGTGCCTCGGATAGATGAGCTCAAGCTGGTTGATTAGAGCGCTCTGATTTAGTTGGGCACCTCTACTATCAACGTTGTCCCTTTACCCGGGGTTGACTTCAGTTGAATAGTGCCACCCAGCAACCGCACCCGCTCCTGTATTCCGGCGAGGCCAAGCTTCCCGCTACGGGGAAGGTCATCTACTCTTCCCGATAGTTCAAAACCTCGACCGTTGTCACTGATGCTCACCTTAATTCTATCTTCAGCGAACTCCATCACCACTTGGGCCTCTGAGGCCTGAGCATGTCTCCTAATATTGTTAAGTGCCTCCTGAACTATGCGGAACAGCAGCAACTCAACTTCAGGCGAGAAACGTCTTTCTCCACCAAGCACCTTTAAGTCTGTACCTATACCATTGGACTCTTGCAGATCCTTCGCTAATGACCTCAATGCTGGGATTAAACCTAAATCGTCTAGTACAGATAGGCGCAGAGCCTGACTGAAGCGATGCACGCCCTCTACTCCACGATTGAGCTGAGCTTGCAGGTCTTTAAGAAAGAAGACCTCATTTGATGCAAGACCATGCTTCTTCCGAATGAAGTTATCCAGCTGCCGCGAAAGAGAACCCAGGACCTGAGCCGTATCATCGTGAAGCTCACGAGCAATACGTTTCCGCTCCTCCTCTTGAGCTCTGGTAATCTCCTGTAAATAGTAGCGTAGATTATCCTCTGCACTCTTGCGCTCGGTGATATCCTGCCCTTGGGCAATAGTAGCTAGAAGTGTCTTACCGTCCTTATCATAGATGTTCGCCGAGTTCCAGAGGGCTATTCGGCTCTCTCCATCTTTGCGGAGAATCGGGATTTCCACCGACTCCCAGTATTCACCACTCAAAGTTTGTCTAATCTTGGTCAGCGATTCGTCTCGGCTTGCTTCAGGGAAGAGCATGCTCAACGGCTGCCCTACTACCTCCTCAGCAATATATCCCGTCAGTTGCTCGAAGGCTGTATTAAAGATAGTAATCCGCCGGTCTCTGTCCCACACAATGATAGGTGCATTGGCATACTGCAATAGGCTGCCCAGATAGTCCTGTGTCTTACGTAATTCCTCCTCCGCCCGCTTGCGTTCGGTGATATCTTCTAAGGTCTCTATTGCACCTATTATTTCTCCGTTGTTATCTCTGATAGGACTTGCCGTAAAATGAAGCCACTTTCCATTCCTCCCAAGGTCTGGATAGAAATCTTCGGCTTCGTAGGCGCCATCAATCAGGTGAGATTTTTTACATTTATCTCGATAATATACTTCAATTTCATCTGCGGATACTCCATCCACTATTAAATCAGCCATGACTGGTCTCTTTTCAGCGTAAAATGCTCTCCATTGCTCATCTGTCCCGATTATCGCCTCCTTTTCTATGTCGCAAAGAGCTTCAATCGCTGTGTTCCAGTGAGTGACTTTATGTTGCTTATTGATTACAAATGATGGAATAGGGGAACCATCAGCAATCTTAGCAAGCATTTCTGAACTTAATAAAGCTTGAGCCATGCATAATACCCCCGATATCTCAAATGAAGGGGAGGGTCAAGACAATTCTTCCAGTGTGAACCAGCCCCTTCCCATAGCCTGTATCACTGCCTCAGTGCGGGAGCCAACTCCTAGTTTATTGAAGATAGCTCTCAGATTGCCTTCAACCGTGCGTCTGCTGAGGTGAAGCTCATCAGCGATGTCCTTATTGCTCATGCCCTTGGCTGCCAGCTTGATGACGTCTATCTCACGGTCGCTGAGGCGCTCGGAGGGTCTTGCCGCCCGTGGTATCTTGCCAGGGAATCTAAGACGATTTAGGACCTTGCGGGCAATTATAGGATCAAGCACAGGCTCACCCTTATGGACAGCTCGAATAGCACGGGCCAGCTCCTCGCCACTGGCAGTCTTTAACAGATAACCAGCAGCACCTGCCTCCACTAGTCCAAAGACATACTCGTCATCATCGTAAGCACTTAGTATCAGCACCGCAGCGGCGGGGCGAATCAGCTTAATCTGCCTCGTAGCCTCAATACCATTAAGCTTGGGCATGGCGATGTCCATGATGACCACATCGGGTTGCATCTCAGTGACCATCTGCACAGCCTCCTCGCCATCAGTAGCCTCACCTATTACCGTCAAGTCGCTTTCATCCCCTAGAAGTCGGCAGATACCCTGCCGTGTTATCAGATGATCCTCAGCCAGAAGAACCTTGATGACGCTCATAAATTTACCCTTCTAAAGTTATTATACTCAAATCTAGCAGTGGCTTCAAGCGTGAAGAACCTAAGCCATTGCTGTTAGTAAGGGTAGAATTACCTGACGCAATATACTTGCCCACTACGACTTGATAGGTGAAATTTGTAGCGCAAAATGCCCGCCTACAAAGGTGATTCTTGTAGCAAAAACGGGGGTGATAACGGGTGGCGTGGGGCTTTGAAGATAGTACTATGAAGTCAGGAAGTTCCCGAAGGAGGTTATAGCCAGTGGAGCTTGTTCTTGATTTCCCCAAAGTCAAGGCCGTTGTAGATAGCTACACGGAAAAGGTTGATTCTCTTATAGACAGCTACGCCGATAAGAAGGAAGAATTGATATCTCTACTGCAGGATGTCCAGGTTGAGTTCAATTACCTTCCGCGAGATGTACTGGTGAAAGTCAGCCAGAAGCTGGATATCCCCTTAAGCCAGGTTTTTAGCGTAGCCACCTTTTTCCGAGCCTTCAGTTTGAAGCCCAGAGGACGCCATCTGGTAACTGTTTGCCTTGGCACTGCCTGTCATGTAAGGGGAGGTCACAGACTGGTCGACAAGGTGGAAAGGGATTACGGAATAAAACCTGGTGAAACAACAGAGGACATGAAATTCACCCTGGAGACGGTTAACTGCCTAGGCTGTTGTGCTCTCGGTCCGGTAGTAGTTGTAGATGGGAAATATGAGAGCCAGATGAACCCCGATAAGCTCGACCGCGTCATAAGAGGATGCAAATAAATTGTGAGGGAGCGTGACATGGTAGAGCAGGTACGAAAGCTATTAGAAAAAAGATTGGCAGGTGCCGCTGAACTAGAGAACCTGCGGCAGTCAATACTTCAGAGAAGAGACCCTAATAAGCTCTGCATATCGGTATGTGCTGGAACCGGTTGCCGTGCCTCTGGAGCTGAGGCGGTTGTCGATGCTTTCATTGATGAAATTGAAAGACGAGAACTCCAAATAAATGTGGAACTAAAGGAAACAGGCTGCCACGGTTTCTGTGAACGGGGACCAGTGGTAGTCATTCGACCAAAGAGGATCTTCTATCAGCGGGTGAAGCCCGAGGATATCCCAGAGATTATCTCCGAAAGTATACTCAACGGCAACATCATTGAGCGGTTGCTCTATGTGGACCCGGTAACAAACGAGAAAATTATTCATGAACCTGATGTTCCATTCTACAAGAGGCAAACACGAACTATTTTTGGCGCTAACGGAGAAATTGATCCAACAGATATCGAAGATTACATTGCTGTCGGGGGTTATTCTGCTCTGAGCAAGGCCCTTTTCCGGATGTCTCCAGAGGAGACCGTTGGGGAGGTAAAAAGGTCTGGTCTGCGAGGCAGGGGCGGTGGCGGCTTCCCCACAGGGAGGAAGTGGCAATCCTGCCGTGATGCCAAAGGTGGTACTAAATATGTGATTTGCAATGCTGATGAAGGTGACCCTGGCGCTTATCAGGATAGGAGCCTTCTTGAAGGCAACCCCCACAGTGTTCTGGAGGGGATGATTATTGGTGCTTATGCTATTGGCTCGCGCGAGGGCTATATCTATGTGCGCAATGAATATCCTTTAGCAGTAAAGCACGCCAGGATAGCGATTGAGCAAGCGATGGATTATGGGCTGCTGGGGGAGAATATATTGGGCTCTGGCTTCCACTTCACGATAAGTATAAACAAGGGAGGTGGTGCCTTTGTCTGTGGCGAATCCAGCGCCCTGATGGTTTCTCTTGAGGGCAAGATAGGAGAACCAAGAGCTAAATATACCCACATGTCGGAGAATGGTCTATGGGATAGACCCACCCTGCTAAATAATGTCAAGACCTGGGCTAATGTGCCGCTGATAATCAACAAAGGAGCTGAGTGGTATTCCCGTGTCGGAACTGCTGGCAGCAAGGGAACGATGATATTCTCCCTGGTGGGAAAGATAAATAACACCGGCTTGGTGGAAGTGCCAATGGGGATAACCCTGAGGGAGATGATCTACGACATCGGGGGAGGGATCCCTAATGGCAAGAAATTCAAGGCAGTGCAAACTGGTGGTCCCTCAGGCGGTTGTATTCCTGAGCAGTATCTAGATACACCTGTGGATTTTGATGAGCTCAGCAAGCTCGGCTCAATGATGGGCTCCGGTGGAATGATAGTGATGGACGAGGACACCTGCATGGTTGATATTGCCAAATACTTTATTGACTTCCTCAAAGGAGAGTCGTGTGGCAAATGTGTCCCCTGCCGAGAGGGGTTAAACAGGATGAGCGAAGTCTTAAACAATATTACTCAGGGAAAAGGTAAGCAAGAAGACCTTGATATACTGGAGGACCTAGCTGGGGTTCTTAAAGATGGTGCCCTTTGTGCCTTGGGTCAAACCGCCGCCAATCCGGTCCTGACCACCCTCCGTTACTTCAGGGATGAGTATATAGCTCACATTGATGAGAAAAGGTGCCCAGCCGGTGTTTGTCGAGAGTTAATCCAATATTCTATCGACCCCGAGAAGTGTGAAGGCTGTCTCAGATGCTTAAGGGCATGCCCCACAGGTGCCATTAGCGGAGAGAAAAGACAACCCCATACGATTAACCAGAGTATGTGTATCAAGTGTGGCGCCTGCTATGACGTTTGTAAGTTTGGCGCAGTAATAAAACGGTGAAAGGAGGCGACCAATGGCAAAAGTATGGATTAATGGTGAAACTTGGGTTGAAATGGAGGACGCTGAAGGGATTAACGTGGTTCACTTCACGGTTGATGACAAGGAGATAGCCGTGTCAGGTGGTCAGACTATTCTAGAGGCTGTGGCACGCATGCCTGGAATCGGGAACATCCCAGCTCTTTGCTATCATCCAGCAGTCAAACCCTACGGGGCTTGCCGGCTATGTACCGTCGAGATAAGCGAGGACGGAGGCTCCAAGTTTAAGTTTGTAGCTGCCTGCCTTTATGAGGTGAAAGAGGATCTGGTAGTTAAGACCGATACGGAAAAGGTGAGGAAGTTACGTAAAGGGATAATTGAGCTCCTGCTAGCAAGATGCCCCAACGTAAAGAGGATACAGGAGTTGGCCGAGGAGTACGGCGTTGAGAAACCGAGGTTTGCCCTGGGGGATCAAGACTGTATCCTCTGCGGCTTGTGTGTCAGGGCCTGTCAGGAGATAATAGGTAAGTCGGCGATAAGCCTAGCCAACCGGGGTATCTATAGAGAGGTAGCCGCTCCCTTCTATGCTTATGAACTGAGCGAGGATTGCATTGGCTGTGGGGATTGTGCCTTCGTCTGCCCTACCGGCGCCATTCAGATGGGGCCTGACGGAAAACCTGTACTTCCCAAGGTAAAGATACCCTATCCTGAGATCGAAGCGATGATTCGAAGAGAAACAGTAGCTACTTCCTAGAGCTAGGCTACTGGTATGGTACAAGAAGAGGCACAGCCGATGGACATGATTGAATTGTAGACTTGTTTCTAAGAGTTAGCGGTAGCTGTGCCTTTCCGTACGAAGTGATTTTACCCATAGCCCAACCCATAGGGGCACACATTTGCTTGAATTGTGTGATACACAACAAAAGGGCTGGATATCCAATCGATGGAAATATCCAGCCCATGTTGAATTCCTATATTGTAATCAGGGTTACGCCTTCCCAATTCTAAACATCTTTGTGCCACATGTGGGGCATACACCCTGAGTTGCTGGCTTACCATTCTTCATAGTTATGCTTTTGGCATCCTTCATCTCCTTCTTAGCTCGACACTTAACGCAATACGCTTGCATGAGTTCACCTCCTTTCTTATTAAGGATTTATTCACCATATACAATTCTCCTGATAATGTCAACAGAAACTCAGTAGATAGGTGATGAAAAATTGTCCTGTTCCCCATCACACATTTTGGCTAATCGTTAAATCCCGGCCCCGCACACACCATTATTTTGGCTTACTACAATAAAGCCTTTGACTATCCTCAAACTTCACCTACATTTTACAATATTAGCCCAGCAGCCCTACCCTATCTGTTTTTGATTAATGTCCTCTTGTGCAGGATATATTTAGAGTTTGAACGGGGGTAGCGGGTTTGGGTGGTTTGAGTTCAGGGTATTGACAAATGAACGAATAGGACTATAATTAAGCTTGCCTGATGTGAAATCACCTGAAAAATAAGA